>Ga0247766_1000061_pt1 | contig 23138 bp, 16 predicted proteins | sample UWRJL223509R6_FD_179946 | JGI IMG/M metagenome (GOLD analysis project Ga0247766, IMG submission 179946) | Plant litter microbial communities from Arlington Agricultural Research Station in Wisconsin, United States - UWRJ-L223-509R-6 | ecosystem: Environmental > Terrestrial > Plant litter >... | reverse complement strand
ACGGTCACGAGACGGCCCGTGCCGCTGGATCAGTCTTGGTTTTCACCACGGGTATGGCGCTGGGTGAACGCATGAACGGTGCCTCGAACAAGCGGAAAAAACCATATGAGACCAAAGCCACCACGATGAAGCCCAGGCTGAGCAGGCTGGCCAGCATGGCTTCGAGGCTCAAGTGCAGTGGAACGAGCACGTACTGCCACAGCAGCTGCAACAAGGGTGCGTGGATCAGATAGAAGCTATAGGAAAACGTGCCCATCGCCACCAAAGGCGGCCAAGAGAACACATTCGCCAAAACGTTCGAACCAGGACGCGAGGCCGCCGCCAGAGTCGCAGTCGTCATGATGCCCACGGGTACGTCGAGCCAATGAAATCGAGCCTCCGCTAGCGTGATGCCCCAGTGGAACGTCAAACCCACGACAGTCATCAGCGCCACACCAGCAAGCGCAGACCAGGGCACGACAGCCCGCAATCGCTGAAAGCGCGGCTCGTCGGAGCGCGCGACGTGTGCCGCGAGCATCCCGAGCGCAAACATACCCAGAAATTGTGGATGTGCGCGTGTCAGTCGCGTGTCGGAAAAGGCAAACCGGAGACCGTAGCCGAAAATTAGGCAACCAAGCACGACCGCGGTCGCGCCGTATCGACGCCAGAAGAGCACCAACAGCGGGACGATGAAGTAAATGTGCCACTCGACCGCAATCGACCAGAACACGTAGTTGATCAAGCTGGTCGAAAACAGGTCCTGAACCAGGATCAAATGGTTGAAGATCGCTGCGGCATCTACCCGGATGGGATAGTCCCACAACGAGCCGGTGGGCTTGCCGATCACCGTCCAGATCAGGAGCAAGCAAAGCGCGACCGCGGCGTAGTAAGGCGGCAAGATGCGGCGGGCGCGTCGCTTCAAGAAGCTCCAGACGCCACCTCGCAGCTCCCCGCCATTCGAAATCACGGGCAGTGTCAGGCAAAACCCGGATATGACGATGAACACCGTCACCGACAGGTGCCCAGCAACCATCGAATAGCTGGCCAAGGACCAAGGATTGCGCAGTTGGTCGACGTCACCCGCGGTGACCTGAGCATACGCGTGGTTCAAGTACACCACGAGCGCCGCGAGGGCTCGCACCCCATCCACGTAGTCCAGACGCGGCTTCGACACATCTTGCCGAGTGGCGGCAAGTGCGCCAGAAGTGCCAGTCGCCGGCTTGGCGGCAGTCGTCGCGGAAATCGTCATGGCGAGCCCACGATTGTTACGCACCTCGTGCACGCGGTCCACTGGTTGATTCGCGCGCGTCCCCCGGATTGTCACGGGCTCCCGGCCTGCGAGGGGTTGTCGCAATTCTGAGGCAATGTTAGGCAGCAGTGTCAGATGTCTCGCGCTGAACGCATCACCGTCGTTCTGCCCACGTTTAACCGTCGGCGGCGTTTGGAGCGCGTGCTGGGCGGGCTCGATCGGCAGTCGGTCCCTCCCGAATCTTTCGAAGTCGTCATCGTCGACGATGGATCTTCCGATGACACTCAGGAGTGGCTGAGTCGCAACTCGGTTCGGCGCTACGGCGTCAGCTCGATTCAGCAAGCGAACGCCGGCCCGGCCACCGCGCGAAACACGGGCATTGCGGCGGCCCGTGGTGAATTCTTGCTCTTCATCGACGATGACGTGGAGCCGACGGAACAGCTGATTGCAGAGCACCTTCGCTGTCACGACGCCGAGGCCAACGTGGTCGTGATTGGCCCGCTCGCGTCGCTGCCGCATTACGCTCAGCCGTGGGTCGCTTGGGAGCAAGCCAAGCTCGAGGATCAGTACGCTGCCATGTTGCGCGGTGATTGGGAGCCGAGCTTTCGCCAGTTTTGGACCGGCAATGCTTCCGTCGCAAAAGCGGACGTCTTGGCCGTTGGCGGCTTCGACCCCTCCTTTTTGCGCGGTGAGGACGTGGAGCTCGGACGGCGCTTGCACATGCGCGGCCTCGGCTTTCGATTCAACCCCAAAGCACGCGGCCTGCACCACGCCGAGCGCTCACTCGCCGCTTGGGAAAAAATGCACGCGAGCTACGGCGCGCTCGAGGTGCAGATCTTCGGTGGTCTGGGCGAGGACGAAATGCTCGAGACGCTGGCCCAGAATTGGAGTCGCGTTCACTCCGCGACGCATTGGCTGGTGAGCCAATGCATCGGCAATCCGCGGCGTCACGCCGCTGCCGTAGTCGCTCTGCGGAAGTGGCTCGAATTCGGCGCGGCCGTCGACCTGCCGATCGCCGCGGGCCAGGTGTGCGGTGCGCTAGCGAACCTCATTTACTGGGAGGCCTCTGCGCGAACCTTGGGCGAGGCCCGCGCCCGCCGCGTGTTCGAGCGTGGTGACGCACTCCGCGGGTTAGTGAAGTAGCGACCGCGCGAACTCGGGCTCAGGTGCTGGCATCGGTGGCAGCGACCGGCGTTGCGCGAACATGCGTCAGTCGCTTGCGGAGATTGGCAAAAGGCCGCTCTATCGAGAACCAAATCGCGCTCGAGACGGCGATCGCAATCGCCAATGCCAGCGGCCCCGCTATCTCCGGCTGAGGCCACCTGCGCTCCACGGCGATCAAGATCACGTGGTGAACGAGGTAGAGCGAATAAGAAATCGACCCCAAGTATTTCATGAAGCGTAGGTTGAGCACGCGGATCGGACCCCATTTGGGAAAGCGCACCGCAGTGACGAATACCGGATACAACGCCAACCCTTGCACCGTGTAACGGAAGGTTTCGCGAAACACCTCGCTTCGATAGAGGAACGAGGCGAGCAGTACTGCGATACCTGCCACGAAGAAGGCCACGTCGGCGAGTGACGGGCGATCTTTCTTGGCTAGGTCGAGCGCGGGATTGCCCGCGACCGCCAAGCTACAACCGAAGAGCATGGAGTCGAAGCGGGTGTCCGATGCCAAATACGTGCGCTCGAAGCTTGCGCCGAGCACGTGGATCAACACCAAGCGCCAAACCAGCACGCCTGCGCACAGCGCTAGGAAAGTCGCGCGCTGCTGTTTGCCAGTAAAGCGTGCGCGCACGAGCAGCATGAAAAGCGCTGGAAATACCAGATAAAAGTGTTCTTCGACCGCGAGCGACCAGTACACGACGGTGCCCGGGGGCATGCCCTTTGCCGTGTGCTCGATCAGCCAGTAGTTGCAGTAGTGCAGAGCCTGCGCGGCTACGCTCGGAACTTCGAACTCACCGCCCAGTGCGCCGCCCAGCGTCAGCGCACAAGCAGCCCCCAGCACCAGATAGAACGGTGGCCAGATCCTCAGCAAGCGCCGCAGGTAGAAGTGTTTGAAGTTGATCGTCCGATGCTGTTCGACCTCGAGTCGCAGCAGCGTCGTGATCAGGTATCCGCTCAAGAAAAAGAACACCGTGACGCCGAAGCCGGCCGGGATCGCAACTGGCATGAACGGCAAGCCAGCGTGGCCCAAGAAGACCAAAAAAAAGGAGGCGGCGCGCAGGCCGTCGAGCGAAGGAATCGTCAGTGGCTCACGCCCACGGCTTTCGACCGGACGGGGTGTCATCGGGGAGCGAGCATAGGATTTTCGCGGCTCGAAGCCCGCTAAAACACGCCCGGAATCTTCGAATTTGCGCGTGGCCCCGGCGCCTTCGAGGCTGCTCGCGTCGCCGCGACGCGCTCGTTGGTGGTCGTCCAAGCTCCGGTCGTGACAGCGAGCTTGCCGGCCATGGCTAGCGAGGGCGCAATCATGAAAACGCCCGTCCAGCTACCGAGGCCCATATCGCCGTAGCACTGCAGGTAGTGAATCAAGAACGCGCCGAAACAAACCAAAGCGGCGGTCTTGTCTCGAGGTGAAAGCGCAGCATGATACGCCCGAATTCCGAAGTACACGCCAGAAACCCAGAGCAACGTAATCGCCGTGAAACCGACGAGCCCGCAGTAGCACCAAAGCCCAAGGATGCTGTTGTGGGGCACGTACTTCTCCAATTGATAGTCGACGGCCGGCAAGGGCATGACCTCCCAAAAGCCGCGACCGTAGCCGGTTCCGAAGATGGGGAACTGTCGGTACGTATAGAGTAGATCGAAGTTCTCGATGTCGCGCCAGGCGGTAGACGAGTCTGCTTTGGAGTCCACCGCGGAGCGAATGATACGCACGGGTTTGAAGATGCCCGCTCCCGATCCCCAACCAGCCATGATGTACAGGGCTATGCCAGGAGAGATGACCTTCAGCGCAGTCTGAATCTTGCGCTTGACGGGATTCGCCCCGGTCATGAAATAGAGCGTGATGAACACGATGATGATCTGCACCCAAACCAGGCGCCGGTTGTTTGCAAGCATTCCGGAGATCAGGATTGGCAGCAGAATCAGCGCGAGTTTGCCTGCGCCATTGCGGTACCGGTGCAACAGCAATGCGACGATCAGTACCGTAGTCCAGGCGAACAACATCGAATCATGGTGAGTCGTCGCGTATGGCACCGCGGGTTCGCCGGTCAGGGGATTCGGCGGCAGTTTCAGCGTTGCCATGACGTAGCGAGCTTGGAGCGCGCGCCAAGTTCCGGCGAGCAGGATCACCTTGGCCAACGCGGGAGCGTCTTGCGGTCCGCGCAGGCCCGCCGAAAACAGCAAGAATATCAGCGGTACATACATCACTCGATCGAGCTGCCACATGGCCATCGAGTTGTCGGCGCCGCCACGGAACTTACCGACCAGCCATACGAAGACCATGCCTGCCAGCGCCAAGTGCGCGAGCTTGATCATCGGCCGCGGCGTCCGAACGTGACCGTACCGGTCGATGGGATTTCCGCTCGAATGTCTGAGCCAGGTGATCACGCCTAGACAGGCAAGCATGATGTCCATGCCCGAGAAGAAGAGGCTGCCTCCGATGGTTTGCTTCAGATGCGTGAGCATCAGCGAACCGAGCATGTACAGCGGCGATTTCCACTGTCCGGCCGCGGGCATCTCGCTCGGGTTCTCGAGCGTCAGCGCGCAGAACATCAGCACCAACAACGACGAACGCAGCGGCGCGTTCGCCATTGCGTACATCAAGAGTGGCAGCACGATCAGCGCGATGAGCCAGCCAACTGCCCCGTTGTCGATGGCGATGCCGATCAACGAAAGGACGACGGCCGCTCCGAACGTGAGTTTGACGTCCGCGCCGAGTTTGGCGTCAGCCATCGGATTGCGGTAAGTTCATTCGCTCACTCCGGGGAGTGAGGGGGCAACTTGAGTTCGGCCAAGACGGGCAAGGCCATGTGGTTCACCTGCCAGCGCTCGACGATGATCCCGCGCTTGAGCTCTGCGAGAATCGGCAAGATCAGCGCGAGTAGCAAAGACAGACCGAGTCCCACGCCGAAAATCAGCGGTGGCTTGGGCTTGATGGGGATGGTCGGGACCTCCGCCGGAATGACGATCTGGTAGCGGTGCTCGAACGCCGCTTGAGCCGTGTCGAGTTGTATGCGGCCAGCACGAATGTCGTCGCGCAACGAGCCATAGCGCGACACGGCGCCGGAAATCTGCGTGGCCAACACCGGATCGACGTCGTCGTTCTCCAGCGCTTGGATGATTTCGGTAGGTAGCCCGGCGGAAGCCGCGCTCGTCTGAACTCCGCCCGACGCGGCGCTTCCCGGGGTTCGGTTCGCAAGCACTTCGCGTTGCCTCAGCGTCCCCTCGAGATCGGCGACCTCGGTCCGCAGCAGCGCGACTTCCGATGGCACCTGTGAGAGCAGAGAAATACGCTCTTGTTCGGTGACGACCTGAGGATGGGACGGGGTGAGGTGCAGCTGCAGCTCGGCGAGCTTGCCTCGCTCTTCCCGCAGCCGTCGCTCGCGATCATTTTCGAGCTCTGCCAGCTGGCGCTTCAAATCCGCGAGTTTCGCCCGTTGTTCGGGCAGATCGGCGGTCATTGCCGCGGTGATCGGCGACGGACGGCGAACGACGCCGGCTCGAGCGGGCGTGGGCGTCGCGAGGGGGACGCCCGTTGTCGGCAAGCCAGGCGCCCCTGGAGCGGCCTTCGGCACACGCTCCGCGTGGGCGGAATTGATCTGGTCGGCCAATGTTTGGACTTCGGCCCTCATCTTGCTGGCGTGCTCGTCGAGAATCGACATCTTGGCCTCGAACGCCGAGACTTCCGCCGTGTGACGAGTCCTGAGGAAGCCTTGGCGAGCCGCCTCGGCGAGCTCTGCCGCAGTCTTGCCGTCGCTCCAGTCGACAGTGATCGTCAGATTGCCAGCCGTGTCGGTGCCGACGGTGATCTTGGATTGGAGAGTCCCGACCACGATTGCGGCCATGGTTTTCTCGTCCCAAGCGCCGAAAAGCCGCTGGATGACGCGATCCTTGAAGGCCAGCAGGGGCGGCCTGCGCTGACTGAACTTCTGGGCGAGCCCAGTTTCACGCACGAGCACTTCGAGATTTTCTTGGCGCGTGATCAGCGGTCCGGCGCCGGAGAATGGGCTCGGCGCGCCATAGGTGTCGAGCCCTGGATTCTCGATCGCCATCATCGCGGTGGTGCACGAGTAGGTGCGTGGGAAATAGCGTACGACGACCATCGTCAGCGCCACGCCAATGGACAGAATGCCTGCCGTCCAGAACCAACGAGGACGGATCGCCCGCCAAGCGAACGCCAGGTAGCTTCGCACGACCTCCATCTGCAGGCCGGCAGCGACCCGGTTGGGCGCTAGACCCTCTTCATCGTTGCCTTCGTTGTCCGGCATCATTTCCGCCATCAGAGTCGACCTACGACGTAAAGTAGGAGGAACACGTAAAATAGGTTGTAGAGGGCGACCTGGACGAGCGTCTTCTTCAGACCCGCTTGAGCGTTCTTCATCCGCGCCGCACGCGCCGCGATGATGATCGAAGCAAAGATGACGGACATCAGAACGAGCTTCTGCACGGGCGCTTTCTACGGACTCGATTCGCACCTAAGGGTTCCGTTAACAACGGAACCACGAGCCTAGCTAAAAAGTATAGAGGTTTGGCGCGGGCCAGGCAAGCCAAGGCCAATGGCATGGCTCGGTGACACTGCCGCCACATCCGGCGCAATATCCAGCGCCACATCCAGCCGGCAGAACTTGCGGGTCACACTGGGAGATTGCGGCTTTTCCGGGAGCCGCATAGAAGGGGGGCTCGTATGCGATGCTTGATCTTTGCTGCGGGCCGCTTCGACGATGCGCTGAGAGCCGAAATTGCCGCGGGTCGTGAGCCTAGGTTGGATGTGTTCGAGCTCGCGCGCGTGCTCGGCGCCGACTACATCGATTTCGGCGATGTCGAGCGGTCGCAGGACCCGCTCGTGCGCCTAACGGCGCGCACCGCGGGTAAGTCCGCCGCCGTGGCGCTGTTGGGCTTTCAACGGCGTGCAAAATACGACGCTTTCTTCAGCACTGGCGAAGATATTGGTCTGCCCCTCGCGTTGCTGATGAAGGCAAGTTTCGCCAAGCAATCGCACACGATGATCGCACACACCTTGTTCCCGCCAAAGAAGCAGGCGTTCTTTCACGTTGCTCGGGTCGGCAGCGCCATCGATCGCGTGCTCGTCTACTCGACGTCCGAGGAGCGGCTCGCGGTCGACAAGCTTCACCTGCCTGCCTCGAAGGTCGAGCGAATCTACTACCACGCTGATCAGGAATTCTTCAAACCTCGAGGGGTGCCCCTCGAGGCAGATTCGATCTGCGCTGCCGGTCAGTTGCTTCGCGACTATGACACCTTGGTCGAGGCAGTTCGCGACTTGCCCGTTCGACTGCAAATTGCCGCTGGTAGCCCCTGGATCGAGCGACCGCTCGAGCCCCGGCGCGCGCTCCCGCCCAACGTGACTTGGGGGCGCCTCAACCGCTTCGAGCTGAGGGCGCTATACGCTCGTTCGGCGATCGCGGTGGTGCCCATTCTGCAGAACCACTATCAGACCGGCATTGCGACCATCTTGGAGATGATGGCCATGGGCAAATGCGTGATTGCCACGCGAACGCACGGCCAGACCGATACCATCGTCGACGGCGTGACGGGCGTGTACGTCCCGCCGGGTGATCCTTCAGCGCTGCGCAGTGCGATCCAACGCACGCTCGCCGATCCCGAGGGCGCTGCGCGCATGGGCGCCGAGGCCCGCAAGTTCATGGAGACTCGCGCTTCGCTCGATTTATTCGTTGACCGTTTGGTCGGTGCGATCCGAAGCGGGCACGCCGCCCGCGGTGGTTCTTGACGGGCCTGCGATGCGCCGAAAAATCTACGTGTTGGTGGGGCTCGCCGCGGCGCTAGCGCTGATCTCGGGGGTGCTCTGGCGCGTGGCGCGACGAGACTCGTCGCCGGCCGCCCCACCAACCACGAGCGCGCCGCCGAGCGGTCGTCCGCAGCTGCCGCTGCAAGTGGCCGAGACCATCTACGACGGTACGTTCGGGCCTGGTTGGGAAGATTGGGGCTGGGGACCGCACGAACTGTCCAAGCGCGGACCCGCGAAGATCGTGTTTTCGGGCTTCGGCGGCATCGTCCTTCACCACGCAGATCTGCGTGCTCGCTTTGGGGGATTGTCATTTCGCTACAAATCACCCTCGGACTGGCCGGAATTCATGATGGTCTCGCTCAAGCGAACCGGCAGTCCAGCTTCCGCCTTTCCGCAAGTCGCGGTCGAACCGCAACACGTTGTCACGTTGCCCGACGGGTGGCGGGAAGTGTTCATCCCGTGGGCAGCTCTGGATCCAGGCAATCTTCCGCTCGACCGCATCACGATCGCGGCGCGCTCGGCGGTTTCGGCCGAGCCTATCTTGCTGGACAAGATCGTGCTGACCAAGCCCTCCGCGTCCGACGACGCGGGCCCGACGCCGTCACGGGACGTGGACCTGTCCGTGTTGTGCGCCGGAGACGCTTTGCCCATCAACCCGCTGATCTACGGCACCACCGGCGGTGATCTCGAAAGTGGGCATACGGCACAGCGCATCGGGGGCAACCCCACGACTCGATTCAATTGGGACGCCGGAAATCTTTGGAATACGGGTTCGGACTGGTTCTTCGAGAACGGGACGTCAGGCAGCAGCGTCTGGGAATGGATCGACGGCGGCGTAAAGAACAACCTGCAAACGGCGCTCACGGTGCCCATGATCGGCTGGGTCGCCAAGGATGCCACTTCGGTCGGCTTTCCCAGCTCCAAGATTTCCGGTCAGCGCAAGCATGACCCCAATCGCCCCGAGGCGGGTGATGGCTTTCGCCCGGACGGCAGTAAGATTGCTCCCGGGCCGCCCAGTGAGACCAGCGTTGCTGCACCGCCCGAGGTGATCGGTCGTTGGATTCGCGGCCTCCGCGAAAAGGATCAAGCTCGTGGCAAGCGCAGCGTGCAGATGTATCTGCTCGACAACGAGCCATCACTTTGGAGCCACACGCACCGCGACGTTCACCCCGAGCCCGTCGGTTACGACGAGCTTTTGGATCGCACGATTCGCTACGCGACCGAGATTCGCCGTGCCGATCCGGACGGCTTGATCGCCGGCCCCACCGAGTGGGGTTGGCATGGTTACTTCTATTCCGGGAAGGATAGCGAGGCCGGCATTCCTCTGAGCCCCGATCGCCGTGCTCACGGGGGGGTGCCGCTAATCCCCTGGTATTTGCAGCGCTTGGCCGAATACGAGCGGACGAAGGGCATCCGGCTGCTCGACGTGCTCGACGTCCATTTCTATCCACAGGCAGAAGGTGTCTTCGGTCCCAATGCTCGAACCGATGCCGAAGGTGCCGACCGGCGCCTACGCGCGACGCGCGCGCTTTGGGATCCGACCTACCTCGACGAGTCGTCGATCAAGGATACCGTCCGCCTGATCCCTCGCATGAGGCAATGGGTTGCCGACAACTATCCGGGACGCTTGCTGTCGATTGGCGAATGGAACTTCGGCGCCGACGGCGACATCAGTGGTGGCTTGGCTACCGCCGAAGCGCTCGGTCGGTTTGGACAGCAGGGACTCGACGCGGCGTTCTTCTATTCGGGGCCGCGCGTGGGGTCGCCCGTTTATTGGGCGTTTCGCGCATATCGCAACTTCGATGGTAAAGGAGGTCGCTTCTTGGACACTTCCTTACCGACCAAGGAAGCCGAATCCGTTTCTCTATTTGCTTCGCGCGATGGTACGGGCTCGCATCTGGTTGCCATAATCGTCAACAAGGATCAGGTTTTCTCCGTGCAAGCGAGGGTCAATCTCGATTTGTGTGGCCGAATTGGCAAGCGTCGCGTCTTTCGCTACGGGGCGGGCTCGACTGAGCTGACCGAAGACAAGTCCGACGTGCCGGACTCGCGCATCAACGTCGCGCCTTTCTCGATCGCCGTGATCGAGCTGACGGTTACGCCCAGGGGAGCTTTCTGAGCAGGCGGAGATCGAGGGCTCGGAAGCCCACGCGCCGAGAGGGCTCGTCGCGCGGCGGTGCGGTGAAACTAATACCGCGTCTTCGGCTGCATCCGTGAAATCCGGGTTCCAATTTGCAAAGAAAGCTGGGCCGGGCAGCAGGCATAGCTTTCATCGCTGCGACGAGGTGCGATAGGCTAGTCGCATATTGTTCGCCCTCGTTCCCATTTTAGCGCAGATGGCGACAACTCTGGCGGTGGGCGACCGCACCGAGGTTCGAGCGCGTTTCGACGAATACGCGGGGACTGCGGATGCTGCCACCACGCCCTACGGATCGGTGAACTTTGCGAGCAAGCGCGAGAGCTTGACGCTCAGGTACAGTCCCTGGCTGACACTGTCCGTGGTTCCGGGCAGCGATGACCGCATAGTGACCGTGTTTCACACCGCACAGGTGATCGGGCAGCTGCGACTGCGGCGCGCCGTGTTCACAGTCTCGGAAACCGCGGACTACGGCACTCGCAACTTCGTCGTCGATGCTTACGGTGATCGGAGCCTGGGGAACGCGCCGCCCCCGACGGGCGCGCCTGCTGCTGCGCCGGGTACGGCCACGCCGGGTACAGGCACGCCAGGTACAGGCACGCCGACGCCGGGTACGGGCACGCCGGGTACGGGCACGAGCGGCACTGGGAGCGTAACCCGACCGACGGTGGCAGCTAGACCCTTCACCGTGCGTTACGCGGACCTAATCACGCAGGCGAACGTCACCTACGCGCTTTCCAAGCGATCGAGCGCGGGCGCTTTTTTTCGCTATGTGGTTGCTGGCGGCCTCGACGAAGAGTCGCGGGCGGCCTACCCGACCATCTACAATCCCTCGCTCGGTGTCTTTTACGGCTACACCATCGACAAGCGCTCGTCCGTCGGATCGACTCTGCAAAGCTCCTATTCGACGAGTGCGCTGGGAATTCAGACGTACACCGCGGACTTCAATCTGGCGTACCGCTATCGATTCACGAAGGCCCTTGGCGTCGCGTTGGGCGGCGGGATCGGCTATGCGCGAATCGTGTACGCCGATGGACAAGTGCTCGAGTACATCTACCTGACTGCCGGCACTGGCGCAGGGATTGGCGTCGAATACACGACCAAGCTGTACGGGGGTATCCTCACGCTGTACGCCCGATTCGGCTACACGCCAACGCTGGATCAGGTATCAGCGGTCCTCGATCCGCGCCTCGGTTGGGCCGTCGGCGCCTCGTGGAGGCGGCGAAGTCTCAGCCTTTATGCGAACCTTTCCAGCACCATCTCAGTGAAGCAGACCAGTCAGGGTTCGCTCGACGCCTTCTATGCCACGATGGGTGCAAGCTACGTCCTTGGCGCTGGCTTCGTCGGGGACATCGGCGCACGCGGCGTGTGGCAAGCATTCGAGGGGACGACTACCGTCCCCGCGAGCGCGGTGCTCTTTGCCGGCTTGAGCTGGGGCGCCAGTACGACGCTCGGCGGACGACGCTGACCCACGCGCCGGCGAGCCTAGCGTCGTGAGCAAACCCTCTCACGATCGCTCGCTGCCGGAAGGGAGATCAAGGTGTCACGATACGCCAAACGCCGCCCGCGAAGTTCGACGAATACAGAACGCTATGGGCTTTGTCGTAGGCCATGAACGCTGCCCCATGCGCGGATTCGGGCATGCCCGCGTTGGTGAACTTCCGCATTTCTGAAGGGTTTGCTGCGTCGGCGACGTAGTAGGCTCCGCTCCATTGATCAGCGGCATACAGCATCGTGTCACCGCCAGTGATGGGTACCGAGCGGCCGGAGCCGGGTAGTAGTGACCAAGTGAGCCCATCCGAGCTCTTCAGTACGCCGTTGTTGGAGGTGACGAAGAAGTTGCCGTCAGGTGCGGCGTAGATGGAAGGATAACCGCTATCGGCCACCTTCTTCCACGTCACGCCGCCGTCGGTCGTGAGTGCGAGTCCGCCGAACCCAGTCGCGTAGAACAACCGTTTCTTGTCGATGATTATCGGACCTGCGCCCTCCGACCATCCGGGGTCTGGACCCTTGATCAGATGCCATGTCGCACCACCGTCGAACGTTTCCGGCAAACACCCACCTGCAGCAGGTCCGGTGCAAGTGTCGTGCACCGTTGCGACCAAGTGCAGACGGTCCGTCGGGTCCATCGCCAGGCCATTGAGGAACAAGTTTGGAATGTACTGTCCCTGCTCCGTAGGGATCGTCTGGATCCAATCGACCCCGCCGTTCGTCGATTTCCAGACCCCGCCGGCACCGTATCCGTCAATCGTATAGATGATGTTGGGATCGATGGGATCGATGACGAAGCTCCACCAAGATCCGGTTGCCACGGTGTCGCCATTCACGCCGGTGTTGATCAGCGAACTCCAGGTCGCCCCGCAATCTTGCGACTTGTACAGGCCGTCGGTTGGATAGTGCGCGCCGTTGCCGCCCTTGTGCATCATGACGAACACCGTGCCGGACTCGGTCGGGTGCACTCGAATCGCCTGACCATCACCGACATCACCCGGGGGAGTGATTCGCTCCCACGTCGGTTCGCCCGGCTTCAGGCTCGGGCAAGGTAACACCACCGGCGTGGGGGCCGTTGGACTGCCGCCTGACGAGTTGCCAGAGCCTGAAGTGCCCACGTTGCTGGGCCGTCCACCATTTTCGGTGTTTTCGCTGCCGCCTGCACTTCCGTCGGTGCCCGCGATCGCGCCAGTACTTCCGCTACTCGCGACCCCAGGAGCGTTCATGCTCGATCCGCAGCCAAGCGCGAGCACGCACAGCAGTGTGGGCAGAGTCGCAGAGTTCGGGACTAGATTGTTCATCGCTATCGTCTCCAGGGCCAGCGTTGCGACGCCCCGACGGCGTCGCGAATTGATACGGCCCGCTCGGGCAATCATTCAGTTGCAAAATCCGGAAGGTCGACCCGACTGTGATGCGGGGTGCCTCATTTGGCAACACCCCGCCGAGCGAAACCCAGCCCGCCCTATGTGTGTGCGGTGTCGACAACCAAAGCGTTTTCCTGAGCATTTGCCTGACGCCACAGCAGGCCGAGCGAGCCCACGCAAACAATGACCGCGACGTAACCACACAAGGGTACAGCAATCAGCCAGCCTCGCTGGACTGCTACCTGCACATACCACCAGTTCAACATTCGAGCTGCAAGCACGTAGCTGAGTGCGAGGGTGGACATCAGTGTCGTCCAAGCTAGGAGGTCGTTCCTACGCCGGTACAGTGCGCCCATTGCCACGAAAGTGCAGGGAAGCAGCGCGATCGCGTCGTAACGTTGGTGGTAAACCATCACCACCGAACTCGACATCATCGCTGCGAACAGAACTCCTTGTGATGCCGGATCTCGAAGTGCTCCCGTGCTGCGCGTACGGCGCCAAAGCACGGCAAAGAACAGCAGCACCCCGAGCGTGAAGATTCCGCCGATGACTTTGGCCGTATCATAAGCGACGCCGAAACCGCTGAGGATGAAGCGCAAGTGCAGTTGTTCACCCGCCCAATGTCCCGGCTCGCGATCCTTCGGCGCGTACTTCGCCAGCGGCGACTGCGGGTACGCGGCCAGGAGCGGAGTGAGCGAGTCCAGTGCGTCCGGTCTAGTCATCTTTCCCGGCTCTTCGAAAGTACGCACCGCTTCTCGATACGTTTCGATCGTCGTCAGTGGGCCCGTTTGCACCAGCGATAGCCCGTTCAGTCCTCCAATCAGAAGCATCATCAACGCAAGCTGCTTGTACTGATGGCGAAACAAAAGCAGACCCGCCACAGGCAGGAAGTACGTCATCTTGGTGCTGATGAGCACACCGAGCGCGATACTGAGCCAAAAGCGATCTTCCAAGACCGCACAGACGAACCAGATCAACGCCGCGACGATCAACGCGGTCGGCTGAAATTGCACCAAGTTCCAGCGCAAGCTACCGGACAGCGCGGTAATGCCCACCATGAGGAAGGACACTGCCGCCGGTATCTCTGGGCAAGTGAGTCGCACGAAGCGCCAGCATGCGAGGAGCAAGAGGCCGAAGACTCCGAACTTCCAGAGCGCGATGACGGTTGGGTAGCTCAGCAGAGTGAATGGGGCGACCAACATCGCGCAGAGCGGCGCGTAGTAGTAGGTGTGCAGCATTTCGTTGGTCGGCCCGTCTGGGACCGCGAAATACGGCAATAAGTGCCCGTTGTAAGGGGACAGGCCCTTGCGCCAGGCCACACCCGCCACGAACAATTGGTCGAAATCCGAATAAGACGCCCAGTACGTTTGCGCGACCTGCCGAAAGAAAAGCAGGATGCTCAACGCCCCGACCAAGTACAGCAGGTAGGCGCTCCGGCCTGTTCCAAAACGTGGGCGCTCGTTGATCCGTTTCCCCAACTCATTCATTCAAATCGTCCGCGCACCCTAACACGCACGGGTAGTCGGTCCAAGCAAGGCCGGCTGCATCCGCGCGGTGTAGGAAATTTGCTCAACGCCGACGTCGCGCGTCTCGTGCGCAAGGTAAAACGAACGATTTCTCGAGTTCGGCGACTCGGCGTCAGCGTCCCTGCTCGGACCCGAACGTGGTGCAACGCGCCTCGCAAGCGGCTCCCGCGCGCGCTTCGTATTCACATCCGTGCCAGCTCGGTTGGTCATGCTATGCGATAGTTATCGAGATGCTCGCCCACGTAGCGTTCCGCAGCCTGCTTCTAGTGATGTTATGTTGTCACTGTACCTTCTATCTCAGGCAACCGACCGACAACGATACGAATCCGGGAGGCGGCGCAGGCTCCGGCGGAGAAATGGGGCCTGGAACGACGGACATCGTCGGTGAACCACCGCCGGGTGAGTGGTCCAACGTCACGAACAACCTGACGGGGCTGCCCGCCGGTTTCGCTAACCTGACCCTGGTGTCTGCGAAGCCCGACGAAGACAAATTGATCGCGGGTATTTCGGAAGGCGGCCTCTGGCAGAGCGAGGATGGCGGCTCGAGCTGGGCCATGCTCGGTACGAAGAAGGCATCGGCGAAGATTGGGAATCGACCCAGCGCCATCATCTACGACCCGTCAGCGTCGGACGTCTTCTGGGAGTCGGGTACGTACGAAATCGGTGTATTCAGGACCGACGACGGTGGTTCGACCTTCGCCCAGCTGGGAACGATCGATAGCATCGATTTGGTCGCGATCGACCTCAACGATCCCGATCGAAAGACGCTGCTCGCCAGCGCGCACGAAAAGCGTGACGTTTTTCAGTCGACTGATGGCGGATCGACGTGGACGCTCATCAGCCCAAACATCCCGGCCTCACTCAACAATTGCGGCTACCCTCTGATCCTCGACGCGCAAACCTATTTGATGGTCTGCGCCCGATTCGGAGGAGGCGAGGGTGGCATCATCAAGAGCGCGGATGGCGGCGAAACCTGGCAGCGCGTGAGTGATATCCCAGGTATCTTAGCGCCACTGGTGCATTCGAACGGAGCGATCTACTGGGCCGTCGAGGGCAACAGTGGCCTGCTCAAGAGCACGGATGAGGGCGAGTCATGGCGGCTCATCAGCAGCGTGCCCGTGGAAATGCGCCCGCTCGAGTTGCCCGACGGCAAGATCGCAACCGTGAACAAGGGCTACGTGCTGGTCTCCGCGGACGGGGGAGTTACTTGGCATCCGGCCAGTCCGTTGCTCCCTTACACCCCGAGTACGCTGACGTACTCTACTCACCAGCGAGCGTTTTATATCTCGCACATCTCGACTGATCCCACGGTCCCCGAGGATGCGATCTCGCGCTTTGATTACGATTATGAAAGCAAGTGAACGATAGTCGCTGAAGCGATTGTCGCCCCTGATCGTTTCGCGACTAGGCGAGAATTGTTGCGCTTGTTCGGCGTGCGTCAACCACCTTCACCCGGCTGGGACTTAAGCGCGCGTTGAGCGGAGCGTAGAGATCAGCTACGATACGACGTTCAGCGTCGTGAAATGTAAGTACGGGCGCCTGGCTCTCGGCCGGCGCCCTTCGAATCGTGAGTGAGTCCATGATAGCAAGGCGCAACGTATCCGTGTTGGTTCTTGGGCTTTCGTTTGCGTCGGTCGCCTGTGCGGGCGGCGGACAGACCCCGCACAACTCGGGTGATGGCGAAAGCGGCGGCAACGGCAGCAGCGCAGGCGGCGGCAATGCGAGCAGCGGCAACTCGGCTGGCAGCAACAGCGCCGGTGGTCCGGCGCTTCCGCAGGAAATTCCTCCGCGCGCGCCGCCCGGTAGTTGCGGCATGGAGCAACCCGCGTTTTGCGAGGACTTCGAAACTCCGGATCCAGGTGGTCGGAGCGGCGACCTTGACGAAAAGCGTTGGAGCTTCGCGCGCTGGGGCCACGAGACGCGGATGCACTTCGTCCGTGTGCCAGCGTCGACCGACACGAAGTCAGTCCAGCCTGCCCTCTTCTGCGGGAAGCCGTTCAGCGGCCTGCTTCCGGGTAAGGACATCGCCACTTGTGACGGCACCGGGGTCGATGGTCTGACCTCGCGCCAGCTGAACGAAGTTTACGACGATCAAGGCGACTTCGCGATCAACTCCAATCGCATTCGTCAATTGTTCGACTTCACCAATCGCACGGGAACGATTCAGTTCGACGTCGATGCCAAGGTCAATCCGTGCAACCTCGGCCACGGTTGGTGGATCGAACTTTGGGTCACCGCCGAGCCAGCGCCAATTCCGTACCACGAAGCGCCAGGCGTGCTGTCCTACCCGAAGAACGGTCTGGCAATCATGTTTCAGGGCCTGAACAACTGCCCACAAGGTCGCTCCGCGACTGAAGTAAATGGCATCTTCGTTTCCAAGGATTTCAGAGTCATTCACGACGTCCCTGGTTGGGAGTTGCAGCACGACTCGGATTCGGCTCGCTGTTTCAAGACAGCCGACCAGAAAATGAATCGCATCAAGGTCCTACTCAACAAGGATCAGGCTGAAATCTGGGCCAGCGACTACGACGACGGCATGAACATGCACCGTATCGCGGTCGCACCCAATCTGGACTTGCCGTTCACGCGTGGCTACGTTCACCTTCAGCACTCGCAGTACAACGCTCGTAAGGACCTATGCGAAGATGGTGGGGAACCAACGGGTATCCAGACTTATCGCTGGGACAACGTGGCTTTCGACGGCCCCACTTACGTAACGCCGCGGGGTTACGGAGTCGACGACAACACCGAGCCGGACGTCGACGGCCTCGGCGGCCACATGTACGGTTGGCGCTTGACCGACAAAGACTGGCTCAAGCTGAAGGTAAACGGCGTCGACGTGAAGGATGGCACGAGCGCCAGCATCGACTACAGCTTCCTCGGCGGGGCGGGTCGCGTTCTTCAGTATCGAGCGAACGGTGGTCCGACGCACGAATTTACGATTCCGGCGTTCTTGGATGGAGCGGGCGGCCCTCGCGAGGGCACCCGCGCGTTCTCGAACGACATTCCGGTTTCGGAGCTGGTTGCCGGGGAAAACACGCTCGAATTCATGATGACTGCGCCGCAGACGGACAAAGAAGAAATGATCGGCAACGTCGAGCTGACGGTTCAGTGATCGTCCCTGCGCGGGTGCGGCGCGATCCAGCCGCGCCTGCGCATTCCGGCGTCGTCTACGCTAGGTCTAGAGTTCCGTGTCGAGATGAATGCCCAGCAATCATGGTCTGGGTGCTAAATGGTTTTCCACCTCCGTCAGGTGCCGGCTGGGTGGTCGTATCGGAGGCGTGCCATGACTGAACCAGTTCATCGACTGCAACAGCTGGGATTGTTGGCGCTGGCATCATTGTGTCTACATTGCGGCTCGTCGCAGTCGCACCCTGCCACGAGCGCGGGCGCCGGCGGAATGACGGCGACCGGTGGGAGTGAGTCCGGCGGGGTGAGCGAGACCGGCAATGGCGGAACAGCAAGCGGAGCTCCGGCGTCATCGGGCGGCGCGGTCACAGCGATTCCGGGCGGGCCTGGCTGCGGATTGGGTGACGCTGCCGCGTTCTGCGATTCATTCGACGCGGCCTCCGCGAATCACGGCCGCGCGGGGGAGCTGGATGCACTCAAATGGAGCGGCGCACGCCAGCAGCCGCAAGCGCCGACCGGGGGCAATGTCGCGATTGGCATCACGGCCGCAACCATTCCCTCTTGTCGAGCAGGGCTGCCTTCGAAAGCATTTCCCGATCAGGACACGTTGGTTTGCGACCCTACGACGGCGATCCGCAGTAGCCATTTGCTGACCGCGGTCGCTGCTCAAAACTACGGGCAGAATTCCTATCGCATCCGTCAACCTTTCGACTTTGCGGGGCGCACCGGCAAGATTGTTTTCGATGCCGAGGCGTACACGGTCCAGCTGCTCGGCTGGATATCGATCGAAGTGTCGGAAGACCCTGCGCCTGGCCCGTCCTTCGCACTCGGCTCGCCTGGTACTGCCAACGACGAAGGCAGCGTGGTGCCGAGGAACGGCTTCGAGCTGCAGTTCATGAATAACTGCGCGAGTACCGCTGACGCGCCGCTCGTGGGTTTGCGCTCCGTGCTGGTAATCAAAGACTACGTTCAAACCGAGATCTCCCTTCCGCAGCAGGTGTGCCTCAAGACCAAACAGGGGCATCTGAATCATTTCGAAGTGGCGGTCTCCCAGAACGCGATCGAGGTTTTCGGGACGTCTTTTTCGGCCGACGGAGCTGACTGGGAAAAGCCGGTGCTTCTGCAACACGCCGACGTGAGTCTGCCGTTTTCACGCGGCTACGTGAGTATTTCGGTGCACAACCACGCCACTCTGAAATACACGGACAACCCGAAGCTGGACGCCTGGGTGGCTCGTTGGGACAACGTCGCCTTCGACGGTCCAGCCGATACGGGTTCCCGCGAGTACGAGGCTCCCGATTCGCTCGTCGACTCCAAGCAACCGTTTGGCACCGAGCCAGTCAAGACCATCGCCTACTTGGTCGCGGACAGCGCCGCGGCCCCGCACGACACCCTCCACATTCCAGGGGTGGATCCGACGGGCATGAGCAAGGCTCGCCTGGCTCTTTCCGGCTGGTATCACTCGTCCGACAAGAGCGCTTCCTTTGCCCTCAAGTACCGCTTCAACGGTGGCACTTGGCGCGACCGCCCGTTCACCGCGGGGGAGATCACGGCGCTCACGGACTCTCACTGTCAGGGGGCGATCACCCAAGTGATCGACGTGCCGAGCACGGACTTGGTCAAGGGCGACAACACTCTGGAGTTCTTGGCGGTCAACATCCCGCAGGACTATCCGCCAGCGGTCTCGAACATCGATCTGATTCTGTCGCCGTAAACGAACCGCCGCTGCGACAAGCTCGTCCGCGCCGCTTGGTGCGTGCTGCCCCACAGCGAGGGCCAAGGCGGTTAACGGGAGCTGAGCGAACGCGCGTTTCCGCGCCGTGTACGGCTACCGCACTGGGACCGGTTCCTGGCCGGCCTCGTGGCCTAGCCGTTGCCGAAAACTGTGGGTGCCGCCTGGCGACTTGAGCTGGACTCGTAGGATCGACTAAGGGTGGTGAGACCCCTATCCGGATCGTGACGCGACGTCGCGGTCGCAACCCCTCGTCATCGCCGGTTCAGTTTACAGGGAAACCCTCGTGGAAATACAGTCAGCAGTCAGCACAGAGCCTCCGACCCGATCGAAGCCAGCGACAGGCGTGGCACCTGTACGGTTGACCCTGGTCATCCCCTGTTACAACGAGGAAAAGACGCTCGAGTCTTGCATCGACAAGGTTCTCGAGATCCAAGACGAGACGCTGACCCTGGAGCTGATCGTCGTCGACGATTGCTCCAAGGACAAGAGTCGGCAGGTCGCCGCCAAACTTGCCGAGCGTGTGCCGGGGATGGTGCTCTTGCACCACGACGTAAACCAAGGCAAGGGCGCTGCGCTCCGCACCGGTATCAGCAAGGCGACCGGCGATTACGTGGCGATTCAAGACGCTGATCTCGAATACGACCCGATGGATCTGAAGCGGCTGATCGTGCCGCTGGTCAAAGGTGAGGCGGACGTCGTGCTCGGCTCACGCTTCCTCTCGCACGGCTATCATCGCGTGCTGTATTTTTGGCATTCGATGGGTAACGCGTTCCTCACGTTGCTCTCGAACATGCTGACGGATCTGAATCTCACCGACATGGAGACCTGTTACAAGGTGTTCCGTCGTGAGGTGATCCAGAGCATTCCGATCGAAGAAAACCGCTTCGGTTTCGAGCCGGAGGTGGTGGCCAAGATCGCCCACATGCGCCTGCGCATCTACGAGATGGGCATTTCTTATCACGGCCGAACCTACGCAGAAGGCAAGAAGATCGGCGCAAAGGACGGCTTTCGCGCGTTGTATTGCATCCTGAAATACAACTTACACAAGGCGCCTTGGATCGTTCAGTTCTTCTTCTATATCATCATCGGCGGTCTCTCGGCGATCGTGAACTTGGCGCTGTTTTTGGCGCTGCTGCCCGCGTTGGACGTCACCGCGGCCGCCCTCACCGCGTTCTTCGGCGCTGCTGCCGTAAACTACTACCTGTCCGTGCTGATCCTTTTTCGGCGTCAGGCGAAATGGAAATCCGCCACCGAGATCTTGCTGTTCTTGTTGGTGGTGGGCGTAGTCAGCGTGGTCGATCTGTTCTCCACGCGCTTCTTCGTCGAGATGGGCCTGTCCGCGTTGCTGGCAAAAATCATCGCGACCGCGATCGGTCTAGTTTTGAACTTTGCCGGGCGCCGTCTGATCGTCTTTCCAGAGAAGCCCAGCCCGGACTGGAAGTAGCCCGTTGAATGACAGGCTCGCCGGCATCAGCGCGAGCCTGTAGCGGCGACGCTACGAGCGTGCGCTCGCGACAACGCGGAAACATTGCGTGGACGACGAAACGGAGGTTCTAGTTCGACGAACCCGAGCGCCCCATGCCGTTGAAGAAATAGGCTAGCTAGTGCTAAGGTGCCGATCTTTTCGACTTCGAGAGGGGCGCGAGCAATGCAGTTGAAGACTGAGCAAGGCCTGCGACTGCCGCTATGCAGAGTCAGCCCCTACGCGATCTATGTCGGGATGCTGCTTCTCGCTTTCCCGGTGACGCCCGACGACGCGTTCATCACGCTGCGCTACGCGGGCAATCTCTTGGGCGGTGCTGGCGCGCTTTTCAACTTGGGTCAGCGGGTCGAGGGTTACTCGAGTCCGTTACATCTTTTGATCAGCGCCGCGTTGCTCGGCATTTGCGGCGCTCGCCATGTGATCCTCGCCGCTAAAATCGTAGGCGCCTTACTCGGAGCGTGGATTCTTTTCAAGACGAAGCACGTAGCCTTGCGGGTCGGTCTCTCCGAACGTGAGGCGGTGTTCGCACAGGTGCTTTTAGCGCTGAACGGCCACTTCGCAGTAGCGGCCGTGAACGGTTTGGAAACCCCCTTCTACGGCGCGATTTTGCTGCTCTTGGTCACCGTGACGTTGCGCGAACGGGATCGTCGGCGCGGGGTCGCTTCGGCTTTCATCGCTTTCGCCGGCGCGATCACGCGACCGGAGGCGGTCTTGCTGTTCCCGATCTTCTTCTTGCTGCGCGCCCACTTCTTCTACGAGAAGGGCAAAGTGCGTCTTCTGCTGCGCGACCTCTCGGTGTGGAGCGCGTGCTTCCTCGTCCCGTTCTCCGCGTTTCTGTTGCTGAGGTGGAGCTACTACGGGGCACTGTTGCCCAACACGTATTTTGCAAAGCAGTATTCGTGGCAACTGGCCGCCTCGGACGGCTTTCGCTACTTGATGCGCCCGCTCTCACCGCGCACTGCCTCGCTGGTCCTATCCTCCCGCCTCATTCGCTACGCCACGCCGTGGTTCTTTTGGCCGCCGGTGATCGCCGGGATTTGGCTCGCCCGCAAAAACGCGCGCTGCCTCGTCCTTGGCGCGGTTCTGCTGATGCAGCTGATCTTCTGCATCAAGGCCGGCGGTGACTGGATGCAAGGCTGGCGCTTCATGATCGTGGTTGGCCCCTCGCTGGCGATCTTCCAGTGTTTCGGGTTACGCGGGCTGGCCCGCATGGTGGCTCGCCGGCTCGCCCGCGGGCCTGCACCGTCCCCGGCACGAGCGCTGACTGCTGCACAGTTGTCGCTGCTTGGTTTCTGGGTCGTTGCATTCGCGCTTTCGCCGAAGGGGCCGTCGTGGCCTCAGCTCGGCTTCACTACCGACCCTGGCGTATTGCTCAGCGCTACCGGAAGCGTCGAAGGAGGGTGGGGTGCCAAACAGGTCGTCGCGGCAAAGCTCGTGCAAGAGATGATGCCAAGCGGATCGACTTTCGCGTTCACCGAGATCGGCTTTACAGGCTTCTTGAACATGGACAAACGCATCGTCGACATGCGAGGCCTCACCGATCGTGAGATTGCACGGATCAAGTCGTACAAGTCGCCCGTCGGAGTGAGCGATCCCGAATGGTTCAAGCCCACCAGTCCGGTCGGGAGCATCATGATGCGGCGACAAATCGACGCGATCCTTACTTTGGAGGAAGTCCCGGTCGTTGTTCTGGACAGCTTCGAGAAAGTTACCGCCGTCGAAGGTGTGCAGCTGTATGCCCGAAGGGGACATCAGCTTTCGCCTAGATAGCAAAACCCTTAATAAAATAGCCGGGTAGCGACCCTGAGTATCGACTGCTCGAGTTGCCCGGCCGCCTTGGATTGTCGCACTCGCATGCTACATTCTGGGCCGTGTTTGTCTCCTTGGTGTTGGAACCAAGGGTGTCATCGAGGTTTTTGATGAAGTATTGGTTTAGTCGTCACGGTTCCAAAGGCGGCTTGTTGGTAGCTCTGTTGATGTTTTTCAGCGGCATTGGCGATGCTGCTGCCGATCCAGAGGTCAAGGTTGGAACCCCCGATCCGATCGTGAAATTCAACGACGCGGACTTGAGCCTGCTGGTTAGTCAAACCGGCTATGCCATTCCCGGCGTACGA
>Ga0247766_1000060_pt1 | contig 23146 bp, 16 predicted proteins | sample UWRJL223509R6_FD_179946 | JGI IMG/M metagenome (GOLD analysis project Ga0247766, IMG submission 179946) | Plant litter microbial communities from Arlington Agricultural Research Station in Wisconsin, United States - UWRJ-L223-509R-6 | ecosystem: Environmental > Terrestrial > Plant litter >... | reverse complement strand
AACATCCAGCGTGTGCACGAGCGCAGTAGTAATTCCGTCGTCCAAAATCGCAATGACGCCCGTTTCCGGGCGCCCGATGGCACGGCCGAGCAGCTCTTTGGAGCCGAAGGCGCGTGCTTTGCCGCTCTTCACCAGCGCGTCCACCCAGGGGGTCTCGGCTGCGGCGCGGGCATCACAAGCAACCAGCACGAGCATGACCTGCCCGGCTGCGTAGGCATCGCGCACCGCGGTGGAACCCGCGGCGGCTTTGCGCGCTCTAAACGCGGACCCGATCAGCGAATAGGCTCGCCGCTCGGCTTGGGCTCGCAGCGCGGCGGAAAACTCCGCAACGCTGGTGGTCACCGCGTTCTTCATGCTCTTCGAAAACCCCCGGGGTAAGGCTTTGGCGAGACATGCGGCGCGCGGGTGAACCCACGCGCCACGACCGCCGCGCTTCGTGACGCCCGAAGGGGCGAACCCGCTGCCGGACAAATCCGGGACGGCTTCGCCCGAGGGGCCAAGCACGACGCGCACGAGAGCTTGGAGATTGGGATCCCCGACTTCTCGACAGCCAGCACAGGTACGGAGCATCTCGCCTTTCACGCCTTTCAGGCTTCTCCCGAGGTGGTGGGTTGCTGAGCAGCCGCGGCGGCGGCGGCGGCGGCCGTCGCGTGCCGGCGCGCTTCGTCGATTTCGCGCGCCTCGGTGCTCAAGAAGTGACTGGCGCCGACCTGGATCTGACGAGCCTTCTTGATGCCGAGACCGGTACGAATCGCCAAGCGATCGGCGTCCTCACGGGCCAGGTCCTGGACGGTGCGGTAGCCGGCTTCTTCCAACAGCTGCACGGTGCGGGTACCGACGCCGGGCACGAAGCGCAGCTTGTCGCGCTCCGAAAGCGGCTCGATTTGCGAAGAAGCGCGGTGAATGCGGTCGCGGCGCAGGCGCTCCATCGTGCGTTCGGCGGCCAGCTTGAGCTCTTGTGCGCGCTCCTCGGAGGTGACGCCTTCAATCGTGACCAACTCTTCGATCGCGGCTTCGGCGATTTCTTCCAGAGCGCGGAAACCGAGCCGATACATGGCCTTGGCCAGCTCTTCGTCGACGCCGTCGATCTCTTTGAGCACGACCAGCGCCTCGTCCTCCATCTGCTTGAACTTGCTCTCGCTGATGATGTCGAGCTTCCAGCCGGTGAGCTGCGAAGCCAGGCGCACGTTCTGGCCCTTGCGCCCGATCGCGAGCGACAGCTTTTCGTCTGGCACGACGAGTTCCATCCGGTGGTCGGCTTCGTCGACGATCACCTTGTTCACCTCGGCCGGCTGGATGGCGTTGATGATGTAGCGCGCCGGATCGCGGTCGAACGGCACGATGTCGATCTTCTCGCCGCGCAACTCTTGCACGACGGCCTGCACGCGCGAACCCTTGATACCGACGCACGCGCCGACCGGATCCACGTCCGAGTCACGGGTGGTGACCGCGATTTTGCTGCGCGAACCGGGTTCGCGCGCGACGCCCACGATCTTGACGATTCCCTCGTAGATTTCGGGAACCTCGGCCTCGAACAGCTTCTCGACCAGGTTGGGCTGGCTGCGGCTCAGGATGATCATCGGACCGCGTGATTCACGGTCGATGTTCTTCACGAAGGCGACGATGCGGTCGCCGGGGCGGTACGTCTCGCGCGGGGTCTGCTCGCGAGCGGGCAACACGCCTTCGGTCTTGCCCAAGTCGACCACGATGTTGTGGCCCTTCTCGAAGCGACGAACGATGCCGCGGATGAGCTGGCCCTGACGATCCTTGTACTCGTTGAAGATGATGTCGCGCTCGGCGTCACGCACGCGCTGCAAGAGCACCTGCTTGGCCGTCTGCGCGGCGATGCGGCCGAACGTGCTGCGCGCCTGCTTCATGTCCAGCACGGCGCCGAACTCTTTGTCTTGTTGGCGCGCGCGCTCGGCATCGCGCGGATGCCAGAACACCTGGAAGCCGAGCTCTTCACCGATCTCCGCTTCGAGGCCGTGCTTGACCGCGACGTCGAGCGCAATCTCGCGCTCGGGCTGGGCCACGTCTTCGACCACGGTCATGTACTGGAAGAGGTCGATGTTGCCGCTCTCTTCATTGAAGCGAGCTTCGAGCTCACGGGTCGGACCGAACGCAGCTTGCGCTGCTTTCAAGATGGCCGCCTCCATCGTCTCGATGAGCACCTTCTTGTCGATGCCCTTCTCTTGGGCGACTTGCTCGACGATCGTCCCTAGGTCCATGCCTAGGCCTGCTGCTGCTGCTGCCTGCGCTGCCATCTGTCACCTGCTCCGTTGTGGCGATTGGGCCTTTTTAGGCTTGTCTGACGTGCGCTGCTCGGACCGCCTTGCCGAGGCGCGAGCCCCCGTACCCTTCTTCCACTCGAAGAGGATGCGAGCACTCTGAATCGTTTCGAACTGAATGGAGGCAAGCTCGGCTTGCTCCGTTTCGATCAACACCGCGCCCTGCTCGTCGACGCCCTTCAGCGTGCCGAAGATCACGGCTTGGCCAGCGAGCGGCGCGTTGAGTTTGAGGCGCGCGGCCTGACCCGCGAAGCGCTCGTAGTCGCGACGCACGTACAACGCGCGTTCGACGCCGGGTGACCCGACCTCCAACGTGTAACGGTGCGGAATACAATCTGCGACATCCAAGGCGGCGGACAGGTCACGCGAGATGTCCGCGCATAGATCGATGGTGACGCCGTAGCCAGGCACGGTCGAACCCGCGGGCGCGTTGCTCTCCGTGCGCTCGACGCTGATCTCGAGCATCCATCCGCTGCGATCCGTTCGCCAAATACACTCCACGCACTCGACGCCATGCGCCGTGAGCACAGGACCGACCGCTGCGTGCAGCTTCTCGCGATCGATGCCGGGAATTTTTTCGTACGAGACGTTCATGCGCTGGGGACAGAAAATGAAAAAAAACGGACCCTCTGAGTAGAGCGGGTCCGCTGGGAACCACCCAAGTTGTCGCGGCGCATTCTACTCGACGGCCCGCGGGCCCGCAAGTAGCCTTACACAGCGGAAATCATTGACTATTTTTGCGCGACCCGAAAAACCGCGTTCAAGCGAGGTTCGGCAAGGTGACGAGGTCCACATGCAGCACTTCGCCGTCGAAAGCCATGATTTCTTGTAGGGATGCGTCGGACGGTCGGGAAGCCAGGCGGATTTTCGCGCACGCCGCGCGCCCGCCCTCGAAGACCGTGTTGTCCAGCTCCTGAACGTTGATCCCGTGGCGCTTGAGCACGCCCAGCACGTTGGCCAGCGCACCTACCTTGTCCACGTGACGGACGACCAGCTGGTAGCGCGCCCACGAGGTGGCGCTGATGTTCACCACGTTGAGCACCTCGCCCTTCGTCAAGAAGCCGCGCAGGATGCGCACGGTTTCGTTGGCGATGGCGATCTGCGCTTCATCCGTGGAGGCGCCGATGTGCGGCGTCGCGTACACCAAGCCGCTGCTCAAAATCGGATGCGAGTACGCGCCCTCGCGCGTGTCGGGCTCGTTGGGCAAGACGTCGAGCCCGACGCGCAGCCCCTTTCTCGGGATCGCCTCGAGCAGTGCGTCGTAGTCGACGAGCTCGGGGCGCGCGGTGTTCACGAACATCGCGCGCTCTGGCAGCGCGTCAATCACTTTGCGATCGACGATGCCGCGGGTGCGCTCGCCGAGCTCGAGGTGAACGCTGAAAATGTCGACGGAACGCGCCAATTCTTCCGGACTCGCTGCGCGCGTGACGCCAAGCTCTGCGGCCTTCGAGGCCGAGAGTGAACGGGCCCAAGCGTGCGGCTGCATGCCATATGCCTGCGCCAGCTTGATCACCGCGCGCCCGACATGACCGGTGCCCAAGACGCCGATCTTTCTGCCGTTCAAACCGATCGCGCGGGCGAACTCGTGTTTCTCCCATTTGCCGCTGCGTAGGCTGGCAACGCCGTCGGGCACGCGGCGATCGAGGCAACCGATCAGGGTGAGAGTGAGCTCCGCCACGGCGGAAGCGTTCTTACCCGGACAGTTCGCGACGTAGATGCCGCGCTCGCTGGCCGTCGACACGTCGATGTTGCTGACGCCCGCGCCGGCGCGAATGATGAGGTTCAACGCCTTGCCGGCGTCGATCGCGGCCTTGTTCACGACCGTGCCGCGCACGATTAGGACGTTTACGCCGTCGAGGACGTTGACCAGCGCTTCACCGTCGAGGTCGGGGTCGTACGTTACCTCGACGCCCAACGCGCGCATTTCATCGAGGCTCGACTCGGAAAGCCGATCCGCTGCTAGGACTCTCATCTGGGGGGCCTTCTATCACGAGCGCTCGCTAGAATTTTCGAGCGTGTGACGGGTCCCGGCGATTTCCAACAAAACGTCGCCGTTTTCGGCCTCGGCTAGCCACGGGGCGAGCGCCATTTGGGCTGCCTGCGTGAAGCGCGCTCGAAATTTGCCGTTTTTGACCGTGGTGTACAGCGCGCCCCGGCTGCCTACCGAAAGCTCGGTCGGATCGAGCGGGCTCTCGCTGCCGTCCGAGAGGCGAAGCTCGAGCCGGCCAGATTGCTCGCGCACGCCGAGCACGAAAAACGGCACGTCGTCGACCCGAAAATAGCTCCAATCGTAGCCATTGTTCAAAATGAAGCGGCCGTCATCGGGGTGCCGATCGATCCACGAGGCGAACGCGCGGGCCATGCCGCCGTGCTCGACCAGGGCGCCGTCGTGGTGGAAGCGGCCCTCGGCGTCGAGCACGATCGTGCTCGCGCGCGAGCGCCCCTCGGGCGCCGGCAAGCGAAAGAACTCGGGATGATCACCGGGACGCATCGCCACCCGAGTTTAGCGCGGATCCCCGCAGGGGGACACTTCAGCGGGGCGGGAGCTGAGCTCCCGACGACGGACGAGGGAGCAGCGCTCGCAGTGTGGCGTAGCTGCCGAAACAGAGCAGCACGTCGCCTGCGCGCAGCACCTCCGTGCCACGCGGATTGGGCAATACCGAGGCTTCACGGGAAATGCTCAGCACGCGCACTTCACCCTCGCTGAAGGAAAGCTCCGACAGCGCGCGGTCCGCAACCCCGGAGCCAGGCTCGACCCGGAACTCGACCACCCCGTAGCCGCTTTTCAGAGTGAGCCGCTGGCGCAAGTCCAGATCGGGAAACGCGACGCGCTGCTCGAGCTGTTCGACGATCGCCGATGCCACGTCGACCCCCGTGGCCGCTTCGATGCCCTCGAGCCCGGGTGACGAGTTTACTTCCAGAACTTGGGGTCCGTCCGGACCCTCCAGCATATCTACCCCGGCGACGTGCAGGCCCATGACCTGCGCAGCGACGATCGCCGTGCGTTCGAAGGCTGGGTCGATGTCGATCTTGGTAGCTCGGCCACCGCGGTGCAAATTCGCGCGAAATTCGTCACCGGATGCTTGTCGACTGATCGCCGCGACCACGCGCTCACCGACCACCAAGGCTCGCACGTCCCTGCCCCGGCTCTCGGCCACGAAGCGCTGAATCACCACGTCTTTGCGGGTGCTGTGCAACGTTTCGACGATGGCTTCGGCCATCTTGTTGTGCTCGGCCAAAATCACGCCGATGCCCTGCGCGCCCTCCAGCAGTTTGATGACCACCGGAGCTCCGCCGACGGCTTCGATCGAATGCTGCAGGCTACCGCGATCGCGCGCGAAGGCCGTGGGCGGAATACCAACTTCGTGGCGACTCAGGATTTGCGCCCCACGCAACTTGTCGCGCGCAATGCTGATCGCAGACGATGAGTTGAGCGAGAACACCCCCATTTGCTCGAACTGCCGCACCACCGCCGTACCGAACGAGCTGATCGAGGCGCCGATGCGCGGAATCACCGCGTCGTAACGGGTGATTTTGCGATTGCGAAAGAACAGCGCAGGCCGCCCCGACTCCACGAGTAGACTGAAACGCAGCGTATGCAGCACCTTCACGTGGTGCCCTCGCTTGGCGCAGGCTTCACGCAAACGGCGCGTGCTGTACGCCTGCGAGTTGCAGGACAAGATGGCAATCCTCAGGGTCATCAGCCGAACCGTTCTCGACCGCGCTTGGCCGGCGGGCGCGCCACCTTGGCAGCCTTGCTCGGCGGGGTTTTGAGCGCGACCTTGGGCCCGACTTTGAGCGCAGGCTTGGACGCGACGGGAGGCTGTGAGCTCGGCTGGTAGAGCACGTAGCGGCGACCGGGATCGACTAGGAACGCTTGTGCCAAGGCGCGGCGGCCGATCAGCATGCGAAAGATCATTCGTCCTCGATCGACCAAACTGAGCTCGATCTCCCTCTCGACCGGGCCGATACGAACCTTCACGGCCACGAAAATGCGTTGCTCCGGCTCGCCGCTCGAAGGTCGAACCTGACCGCGGCGGGCGATGCGTGCTTCGACGGTCACCCGCCTGTCACTCTCGCTGCGGCTGAGGCGCACATCGAAACGCACGCGGCCCGCGCCGAGCTCACGGATGTTCTCGACGTGCAGCGCGCTGCTGCGTGCGCCGGTGTCGATTTTCGCGCGCAAGCGCAGGATTCGCCACGCGGGAATGTCGACGTATTCGGTCACGCCGATGATCAGCGGTGCGCCTGTGCTGCGTGTCACGCCCAGCGACGCTACTACAACTCCTCGCGTACTGGCGAAGCGCGCGCAGCGCCCAACGGCAAGCGCACACGAAACGCCGAGCAAAGCGCCTCACGCGAAAATTGTGTGCGAGTTTGCGAGGCGCGGGACTAAAAAAAGAGCACTGGCCATGCCTGACGAATTTCCCACCCTGGAGGCGGCTTGCGCGCTGGGAGTCTTGGCGCTGTTGATTCGAACGCTGCTCGTCGCGAGCGAGATGCAGAGCGTGCCCAGGTTGGCGACCGAGCTGGTGCGACTCCTCGGCGCCGGAGATCGAGCGAACGCGCTCGCTGCATGCAGTGCGCCGGCGGCCCCAGCCTTGGCGCGCACGGCGCGTGAACTGCTCGAAGTGGTGGGCGAGCCACCGTATGCCGCGGAAGCGGCGCTCGAACTGAAGCACGAGCAACGCGAGCTGGAGCAGGACTTGGCGCGACGCGGCGAGAGCGGCCGGGCTCGCGACTTGATCGTGCTCACGGTGTTGATCGGCGCGATGGCCGTTGCTGCGTTGTCGAACCTGCTGGTCACACGCTGGTTTCACGCGCTCGCCGCGCTCGCCGCGCTGCTCGTGATCGTCGGCTACGTGATGCGCAGTCGCTTGCGCCGCATCGAACGCGCCGAGCTGTCGCGGATCGGCGAGGCACTCTCGAGCATGCTCGCCGCCGCCCCCAGCCAACGCAGCGCGCGGCCCAGCCTGCCTTCCATCGACGGTGGCTGCACCGTCTGCGGCGAGAACGTCTTTCTTCTGGCGCATGACTCTGCGCTCGGCCCATCCTTGCCGACGCTGGGCATTCACGAGCTCAGGATCTGCAAAAACTGCGGTTTGGTGAGCGGCCAAGCCGAAGACGCCGCGGCCCTGGCCAAGGGCGCGCTCGAAGAGCTGAGCGTGCCGTATTCTGCGGAAGACGAAGCGAGCTCCGACGACACCGAGCACGACGGCTGAATCGCCGAAGCGGTCGCCGCTGCGCTTTTTTTTTGCATTCGCGCGATTTACGGGACACGTTCGCGCTGAATGGACAGCTCCGGCACCCACGACGCCAATCGCGCCTACTACGACGCCTTTTCGGCGGGCTATGAAGACCATCGCGGCGAAAACGACCCAGGTGGCTACCACGAACTGCTCGACGAACTCGAGTCGGAATACGTGAAGCGCTACGGTGCGAACCGTGACGTGCTCGAGGTCGGCTGCGGAACGGGGCTCGTCCTCTCGCGCATCGCCAAGTTTGCGCGTTCGGCGCGCGGTGTCGATCTTTCTCCAGGCATGTTGGCCAAAGCGCAAGCGCGAGGTCTGGACGTGGTGCTCGGGTCAGCCACCGCGCTGCCATACGAGGACAATCGCTTCGACGTCACCTGCTCGTTCAAGGTGCTCGCGCACGTTCCGGAAATCGAGCTGGCGCTGAAAGAAATGGTGCGCGTGACGCGCCCCGGCGGCATCGTCCTGGCAGAGTTCTACAATCCGTACAGCCTGCGCGCATTGCTGAAGCGCTTCGGCCCCGCCGGGCGGATCGCCGCCGCCGCCAACGAAAGCCACGTGTACACGCGCTTCGATTCACCGTTTGGTTTGCGCAAGCTGCTTCCGCCGGGCACATTGCTGGTGGGGGCGCGCGGCGTCCGCATCGTCACGCCTACCGCCAAAGTGATGAAGAACCCGCTCGCGCGGCGCTTTTTCCGCGCTGCGGAGCACGCCCTGTGTGACTCCCCACTACGGGTGTTCGCCGGCTTTTACGTCGCGGCGATCGAAAAGCGCGGCTGAGCATCGAAAGAGGGGGCGCTCTCGATCCGGCATCGCAGCTCGGAGTGCGCGGTGTTCTCGGCTTGGTGCGGGTTCGAGAGCTCGCCAAGATCGCCAAGATTTCCAAGATCGCCAAGAGCGGTGCGCACCTTGAGGCGCGGCATCACACCGGATAGCTCGATGGAATTTTGGGGGTCGCGCTTCGCGTCCTACTTCGAGGATGTTGATGGTGCAGCTCGGCGTGATCCGAGGGGATAGCGAGCGGTCCAGACGCGCAGTGCGAAACCCAATTCTCTCTCCCTTGGTGATCTTGGAAATCTTGGAGATCTTGGCGGGCTTCTGGGAGCCGTGCTTCGGTGCGCGGAGAGAAGCTAGAAGCAGCCGCTGAGGCCGAACACGGCGCCGCCTTGCACGGGGGCGGCGTTGGGCACGATGCGAAACGATGACGTTTCGGGGCGAAGCGCGGGGGGCAACGGACGTTTTTTGACCTGGCGTTGCTCGGGCTGGAAGGAAAGTTGCGCCTCGATGATGCCGATTAGCGATACCCCGAGCCACGCGTATGACGAATATTCGAGCGCGGTCTTCCAATTCTGGTTGCGGGTGTTGTTGCTCGGGTCGGGCTTGTCGAGTTGGCTCGTGGCGAGCACCAGGTGGGTTTCCACGCCGAGCGCCGTGAGCGTGGTCGCCGCCAGCAATACCTCACTGGACAGAAACACGTAGCCGAGCGGTTTGTCGCCATTTTGGAACTGGCCGACGCCAAACGGCACCAACGCGAGCCAGCGCGAGCGCGGCGTGCTCACCGTCTCTTGCTCCGCCAATCGCTCGAGAGCGGCGACGCGCGCGCGCTCTCGCTTGGATCGCGCCTCTTGCTGGGCCGCGAGCTCTTGAGCTTGCTTGATGCGGTCGTCTTCTGCCTTTTTGATCACGTCGAACATCGTCTGGCGCACGCGCAAGAAGCGATCGATCACTTGCGGCGGGAACAGCAAACTGTCCGGCGCCTTCATCTGTGGATTCTGGCGAATCGCGGCGCGCAGCGGCTCGTCCGCCAACTGCGTTTGGCTGCTACCGATCAAACAGGCCGCGTGGTACACGCGCGCGTTCTCGATCACGTCGGGATCGCGGAACGGGTGAGCGCTCTCCCCGCTCAACAGATGGCTCAACGAGTCGGCGCAGTCCGCATACTTGCCCGCCTCGTACAGGTTGACGACGCGCGCGAGCTCGGCCGCGTCGTTCAACCGTGGCGCCTCCGAAACGATCGGCCCGCGAGGCGCGGTTTGCGCACGGAGTGGCGACGCAAATAGCGCCATCCCCATCACAGCGAGGCTCGTACAGAAACGCGACAGACTCATCCGGGACCCCCCAAGCCGGGAGGTTATGGCCCGGGGACAGTGAAGAGTCGACCGGGGCTGAGCGTCAGGTCAAATTCTTTCGGGGGAAGCCCGCTGGTTGGCGGGGATAAGAGCGTGCAATGGGCGTGCAAAATGGCGGTCGCCATGCGGATTTTCTGTTGACCGGGCACATTGAACGAACCGAGCTCGCCGCAGCTCGCGGTCGTTCCGGGCGGCCCTTCGAAGTCGATCAGCGCCGGCTTGAACTCGATGGTGCCGCGCACGGTCTGCACCTCACCCGGGGTGCTCGGCTTGACCACGTTCACCGTCATGGTCCGCGGGGCGACGCAGCACTCTTCGTTCGGCGGCACGAACTGGAAGGTGTGCGGGCCGACGCTCAGCTCGTGCGGGGGACCGAACCAAACGATCTCTTCGCCGTCGACCTTGACTATCGCGTTCTTGGGTCCGTCCACCAATACCCGCACCGTGGCGAGCTCCGGCGCTACCGCCGAGGATGATGGGGGTGGACGCGCCGGCACGTGACCCGCGCGACGGATCGTCTCCGGCGTCGCGCGTCGGGGTTCGACGTTGGCCGAGAGCGCGGCCGGAGTCAGCGGCGCGCTCGGAAGCGGCCCGACGTCTGCGCTGGGTCGCGGCTCGGTCGCACTGGGCAGGGTCACCGGCAGCGGTCGCGCTCGCAACCAAGCCGTCACGCTGGCAACGAGGCCAGCCGCGGCCGCGACCGCGAGTAGCGCCATCGCGCCCCGCCGCACGACCCATCGCACGCGTTCTCCGCGGGCGATCTGCGCGACTTGGCGCAACAGCTCCGCGTCGTCCGGGCGAAACGCCAGCGCGCGATTGAACGCTGCGGCGGCGCCCACGAAATCTTTCGCGGCGCGGGCGGCGCTGGCGCGCTTGCACAATTCAGCGACCAAGCGCGGTTCGTAGTCTCGTTGATAGCCGGCGCCATCGCGTAAAAATGCCCAGATTTCGCGACGGATATCGGTGAAGCCAAGCTGGGCCAGTTCGGCCTTCAGCTCTTCCCCCATCTCGCGCGCACTTTGATAGCGATCGGCGGCATCGCGCGCCAAGGCGCGGCCGACGATTCGTGACAGACCCGCGCCAATCGTCGGCAACGCGCGATCGGCGGGAGTGAATGTGCCATCGAGTACCCGGCGCAGGACCTGCGCTGGGTTCTTGCCGTCGAACGGCAACTTGCCGACCAAGGATTCGTACAACAGGACGCCCAGCCCAAAGACATCCGCGCTGGCGCTCACGTCCCCACCCTCGATTTGCTCTGGCGCCATGTGGGCGGGGGAACCGAGCACTTGCCCGGTAGACGTCACGCCCTGCACGTCGAGCAACTTGGCGATCCCGAAGTCGGTGATCTTGATCCGCGCGGCCTGCGCAGCGACGTCTTCCGATTGACCTTCGGTCGGCATTTCGACGAGCACGTTCTCCGGCTTCATGTCGCGGTGAATCACGCCCAAGCCGTGCGCGTGCTCCAACGCCGCGGAGATCTCGACGGCGATCGCCGCTGCTACTTCGGGCGGCAGATGCCCGCGTTGGGCGATTAGCTGACGGAGAGTGGTGCCGCGCACCAACTCCTGCACCAGGTAGCGCTCCGATTCATCGGCGTCCGAAACGTCGTACACCTCGACGATGTTCGGGTGTTTGACCTTGGCGACCGCGCGCGCCTCGCTCACGAAGCGCGAGGCAACTTCGGCATTTTCGCGCAGATGATGATGGATGACCTTGACTGCCACCTCGCGACCCAGGCGGCGATCGCGGGCGCGGTACACGGTTGCCATGCCACCGTGGCCAATCTCCGCGATGAGCTCGTACTTTTCGAGCTCGGGGCTGCGGCCGGAGAGAGCAGTTAACAGGGCACCCTCCGTCGCGCCTGATGCATCACGGCAGCTGCTCCACTCGCACCGCGTTCGTTGCACCGCGCACGCCGACGCGCGCTCCGTACACCATCACGTAGCGCTCACCCGACTTGACGAGGCCGTTGTCGGCCAAGATCTGACTGGTGCTTTGCACCTGTTCTTCGAGGTTTGGCGCCGCCGCAACCAGCGTGCGCGGCGAGACGCCCCAATACAACGCCAAGCGCCGGAGCGTGCGGTCGTCGGTGGAGAACGCCAGGATCGGCGCGCTGGGCCGGGCCTTGGACACGAGCCGCGCGGTGAGCCCCGTTTCGGTCAAGGTCACGATCAGCTTCGCGCCCACCTCGCGCGCAATGGAGCACGCGGCGTGGGCGATCGCGTCGGGCGTGGTGTGGTCCGGCTCGGACGCCGACGGCGCGAAGAAGCGGCTGCCCTCGGCTTGGCGAATGATGCGATCCATCATGCGCACGGCTTGCAGGGGGAACTTACCGCTCGCGCTCTCGGCCGAGAGCATCACCGCGTCGGCGTTGCCGAACACCGCGTGGGCGACGTCACTCGCCTCGGCGCGAGTCGGGCGCGGTGAGTCGACCATCGACTGAAGCATTTCCGTCGCCACGATCACCGGCTTGCGATGGATGCGACAGGTGCCGATGATCTGCTTTTGAATCACGGGCACGGTCTCGGGTGGGAGTTCTACGCCCAGGTCCCCGCGAGCGACCATGGCCGCGTCGGCGGCGCGTACGATCGAGTCCAACCGCTCCACGGCGGAGGGAGTCTCGATCTTGGCGATGATCGGCGTGGGCCGGCCCTTGCGTTCGCAGATTTCACGCAGCTCTTGGATTTCTTCGGCGCGCCGCACGAAGGAGAGCGCAATGTAGTCCACCCCGAGCTCGAGCCCGAAATCCAGATCCTTCTTGTCCTTCTCGGTCAGCGCCGCCAAGCGCAAACCGGACGAAGGCAGATTCACACCCATGCGCGGGCGCATCGGACCACCGTGCTCGACTCGACACTCGACGCGATCGCCGCGGATCGCGAGCACCCGGAGTTCGACTTGGCCGTCCGAAAGGAGAATGCGGTCATCGACGCGAACGTCATCCTTGAGCGACGGATAGTCGATCGAGATCGTGTGATCATCGCCCGTGTCCCCAGAGACCAAATCGACGGTCTCGCCGTTGTTGAGCACGGCCGGGCCGATCTTGCCCGTGCGGATCTTTGGACCACACAGATCTTGCAGCAACGCCACGGGTTTGCCGAGCGCGCTGCTCTCCGCGCGGACCATCTCCACCATGTGGGCATGATCGGCGTGCGACCCGTGAGAGAAATTGAGCCGCGCGACGTCCATGCCGGCCTCGATCAGCCCGCGAATGGCTTCGCGGCTGTTGACGGCGGGGCCGAGGGTACAAACGATTTTTGCGCGGCGAGCGATCATTGATCTGTTGGTCCGTGTGCTTGGCTTGGGCTCTGGTCGCGGCCGCTGCCTTTTTGTGGAGTCGCCAGCATGCCACAAGGCGGCGCTCCCCGGGTAGTCGACTCGCGCGGGAAAATCGTGAGCAACGACGGCATTTGCGTGAGCTCGTGCCGAGCTGTTTTTTTTTGCGCGCTTTTTTTACAAGGCCTCCCGCCCGTGAGCGGGCTCGGGCGGCGTCGGGGTCCGCGGTGCGGGATTGACGGGGCGCTCGGCCTGCGCGCCTTTCCGCGTTTGCGTCGGGCGGGGGCGCTGGTAAGGACGCCAGCATGCACGGCACGTACGGCTTTCGACGCAATGCGCAAGGACAGGCTTGCCTCGGCAACACGCCCCTGACTGACCTTCTCGCACAATCCGGACTCGAGACCCCTGTCTATTTCTATGACCTCGACGCGATTGCGAACGAGGCGCGTTCGCTGATTGCTGGTTATGGTGACGCACGCCACGTCATCGCCTATGCCGTGAAAGCGAATTCCGCTGGCTCGGTGATCCGGACCTTGGCTGCCGAAGGCACGGGCGCCGACGTCGTTTCTGGCGCGGAACTGGAGGTGGCGATCGCCTGTGGCATCCCCGCCGAGAAGATCGTGATGAGCGGCGTGGCCAAAAAGGACAGCGAGCTCGATCTTGCGATTTCCTCGCGAGTCCTGGCAATCCAGGCCGAGAGCGTCGAAGAGCTGTATCGCATCGCCGCTCGCGCGCGGGCGCTGGGAAGGCAAGCGCGCGTCGGATTTCGGCTCAATCCGGGCGTGGAGATCGAATCGCACGCGCACATCTCGACGGGTCACGACAAAGCCAAGTTCGGGATTACGCGCGCGGACGTCGGCCGCGCCTTCGAGGCCGTGGATTCGGCAGGCGAAGCGCTGCTGGCGGTCGGTCTGTCGACGCACGTCGGTTCGATGCTGGGCGAGGTCGAGCCGTATTTGAAATCCGCGCGTCACGTCTGTGACGTGGCGAAGGCGCGCCGGGCAAGCCGCGCCGGGCTCGAATACGTGAGCTTCGGCGGCGGTTTCGGCATCGACTACGGTACGGGACAAGCCGCTGCGCCCGCGGACTTTGGCCGCGCTGCGGTGCAACTTCTGCGTGCAGAGGGGCTATCGGATTTGATGCTCGTCGCCGAACCAGGACGCTCGCTGGTCGGTTCGCACGGGGTGCTGGTCGCGCGCGTGGTGCAGAGCAAGGTCAGCGTCGAACACCGCTGGCTGATGATCGACGCCGGCATGAACGATCTGCTGCGTCCCGCTCTGTACGGCGCAAAACACCGCATCGAACCGCTCGACAGCGAACCCTCCGCACAGGAATGGCGCGTGGTCGGACCCGTCTGCGAAAGTTCGGACGACTTCGGCGCGCACGCCATCGGCAGCCAGCCTCCCGCTGCCGTCGTGATCCGTGACGCGGGCGCGTACGGCTTCACCATGGCCAGCGAGTACAACGGCCGCGCGCTGCCGAGCGAGGTATTCGTGAGGAACGGCGTGATTGCCGGCAGCAGCCCGAGCTCGGGTAGCGCGGCCTGGATCAAGCGCCGGCTACAGGCTTGAGCCGCGACTGAACGGAGTGGTCACGAAGCCGTGCCAGCTGAGTAGCAGCAACACGGCTTCTTCGCGGCTCGCTCCGTCGGGATAGCGCAGCGCCCCGCGGGCCTCCAACCAAGGGCCCGCCGCAGTTGCCAACAGCGGAACACCCAAGCCGAGCTGCGCGTCGAAGCCGCGCTGCGACGCCGCCTCCTGCGCGCCCGGCTTGGCCCAAAAAGCACCCAGCGACAGCGACAGCGAGTCGAGTGTGAGATCGAACAACGCACAGCCAGTCTCGAGCCCCTTCGCCCAACGCGGCACGAACAGCGGGCGCAGATCCACCCCCACGCCGAACAGTGAGGGCGCGGATTCGTCGCCGGCTTTGATTCGGCCATTGGCGTACACGCCGGCAATCGAGAAATAGTGCGCGGTCGCACGCAGCGCGGGCGCCGCTTGCCCAGCCGAACCCAACTCGGCACCGAGCGCTAGCCCCAGGTCGAGATCGCCGTCGAAACGACCGTACACCCCGTCGCCCGAGCCGACCTCGGAGCTCCGCGGCAAACGCGCGCCCGCGCCTTCGGCGCGCGCAGTTCGAGGCGCGAGCTGCGTCGAAATCAGCAGCGACAGCGCGCTGATCGCGCTCCGCAGCGAAAGCCGTGACCACCTCGACGCCGAGCTTCGAAGCATCGCTCAGTCCATCGCCAAGCGACGAATGATCTCCGGCCGCAGCTCGGGCGCGAAAATCAGGCGAATGCGCGACATTTTTTCGCCCCGCAGGCGACCGAGCAGGAACGACACGTCAGCCAGTGCGCGGGTTTGCCCGCCCGGGAACACGACCGTCAGCGGGTCCTGCAGATCGTCGAACGCGGTCGTCGAAGCCGCGTCCAACCCCACGTAAATTTGCGGATCGAGACCCGCCTCGCGCGCGACCTCACGCGCAATGTCGAGCGCCCGAACGCGCGCATCCGGGGTGGTCCTTTCGTCGAACAACTCGTACGTCTTGAACAGCTTGCGCGCGTGGAAGCGCTGCGTCAGGTCCGAAAGAATGGGATTTTTGCTGTGCCGCCAAGCGCTCAATGCGACCCACAGGGAAGCGTCGTCGAGTTCCAAGTAATCAGCGAGCACCGCATCGCCGCCCTGCGCGAGCGAAACGATGGCGGTCGGCGTGGACGGCAAACGGTCGCCGTTGGCCAGCATCTTCGCGACCTCGTTGAAGATACGCCCGAGCATCCACTCACTGGCGCGTTCGGTTTTGTGAAAATAAACCTGCTGGAACATGAACAGCCGTGCAAGCACGAATGACTCGATGGCAGGGATACCCTTGGCGCCGTCGATCGCGAGCGGCGGCGCCTGGCCATCTTCGGCGACGCCGAAGCGTAGGCTTCGCAGCAGCCAATCCAGATCGAACGAGCCGTAACTCACGCCGGTCGCGTGCGCGTCGCGCAGCAAATAATCGCAGCGATCCACGTCGAACGTGCCGCTCACGGCGCGCGCCAAAAACGTGAGCTCATGACGCCCGTGAACCAGGTCGACGACGCGCTCCGGCAAACCGTGGTCGAAACGCTGCAAGACCGCGTGCACCTCGGTGCTCGGATCGAGGACGATGCGCGTCGTCCAGTCCTCGTGCTTCTTCGAATCCGGCAGCGCTTGTTCGAACAAATGCGAGAAAGGCCCGTGGCCAACGTCGTGCAACAGTGATGCCGCGAGCGCGTCGCGGGCGCGCTCGGTGGTCAGGCGCTGCCAAAAAGGCAGCTCTTCATGCAAACCTCGCAAACGACGGATTAGACGAGTCATCACGCAGGCCGCGCCGATGGCGTGCGCGAAGCGCGTATGATCGGCTCCCGGATAGGCGAGCGAGGCCAGGCCGGTCTGCCTGATCCGACGCAAACGCTGTACTTCGGCGCATTCGAGCAGCGCCGGGACGATGGCCTCCTCCGGCGTCTCGAACGACACGAGGCCGTGGACTGGGTCTCTCAAGATCATGGGCGCCGCACTGTACGCCACTGTACCAGATGCGCTGGGCCATTCCGCTCACGGTGGCCGAAGGCCGCGCGCGGCCGACGTAACCAACGCAGCAAACGCGGCAGGACACTCCCGAAAGTGAGGACATTTGTCCAAAGTTGGCCAGAGCGACGGCCCTTCGTCGACGTTCCGACGTCTTTGTGAGAACCCGGCCCGATTCGAGATTCCGGACGCCGAGCGAGGGCCAAGCGAGGGCTAAGCGCCAAACGAATCGAAAATACTGCGCGGCGGGAGTAAGTGACGCTGGACAGCATCTGAAAAATTGGAGAGAACTATTTGTGAGATCGCGGGGAAGAGTGCCCCAAGACCACGCAAACGTGAGCGACGGTCATGATGCGACGATCGCGGTGGAGACGAGCACGAGTACGCGGGTGGAATAGCAGTTGCTAAGTAGGGTCTGAGGAGGGCGGTGGTCGTGGGGGAGCGCTGAGTTTGTTGCGAGATGTGCGAGAGTTGCGACTGAAGGCTTGTGATACGAGGGCGGCGTCTTGAGGGAGACGACAGGGAGAGGCTTCCAACATTGAGCTAGAAACATTTGTCAAAAGCTGAAAAACCGCGCGTGCTCGCCTGGACAATAGGTGTATTTCGCGGTTTGCTAGTGAGATCCCATGCCCTCTCGTAAAGACCAAGAGTCGCCAAGCGCGGGGGCGATCCGCTTGGTGGACGTGCTGCGACAACTGCCGGAGCGCGAGCTCGGCTCGCTGATCGCGCGACTCAAGATTCGAATCGACGAGGCAAAGCGTATCGACGTGCCCTCGCAGGTTGCGCGCATGCTGCTGCAGCTGCCGGAAATGCGCGACGCCGGGATTCTACCTGGACCTACTCGCGAGCTTTTGTACCGCGTGGCCGAAGCGCGGGGCGTCCTCTTCGCTCAGACCCTTCCGCCCGCGGTCGAACCGCTGGTCGCCCGCGGCATCGTTTTCATCCGCGGCCGGGACAAGGGTGTGGAGCTTTTGCTGCCCATCGCTCACATGATCCAACTCCGCAGCTGGGAGGGTGAAGATCCGCGAGGTGCTCGCGCGCTCTTGGCTCAGCTGCACCCCGACGTTGCCAGTAGCATCGCCGGTCACTACCTGGGTCGTCCCGCCACCCCCCCCGTGGCGCTGTGCTTGGAACCGGCGTGGGAAGTGTTCGCAGACCAGCAGCGCCTCGAACGTGAGGTGGAGGAGCTCGCGCCGCTCGAGCGAAAGCTGTTGAACGCGATCGAAAAAGTCGGCGGAGAGGTCGACACCGAAGAGCTGCTCGATCTGGAGCGCGAACCCATGCGCTTGCGCGGCGCGACGGGCGCGACGCCCTCTCGGCGCGGAGTCGGCTTCGCGCTGGAGCGCCGCGGCTTCTTGGTGCCGGTGCACCCCAATCGCCACGTGATTCCGAGCGAGGTCGTGGCGATTGTCGGCACGCAGCGGCGTGTCGAACGCGAGGCGCAACGCCGCGAAATTCGCAGCTTCGTGCTGGCCGAGGACCACGCGCCGCGGCGCGCGCGCTTCGCGGAAGATCCCGCGCCGATCGCCCTGGCCATGGCCCTCGCCGTGCGCGATCCGTCGGTCGAAGTGCGGGCGGGCGTCGGCACGCCTCGTTCGTTGATCACCAAGTTCGCAGCGCGCTTCGGCCGCGATGCGGAAGTGATCGCCCTGGTCGCTTCGCTCAGCCGCGCGATTGGGCTTTGGGATCCGTCCGCGGTGAGCACCGCCTCGCCCCCCGGCTCGCACAGCGTGGGCGAGCTCGGACGCGCGCTGTTCGAGGCATGGCGCCGTGGCGGCGCCTGGGATGAAGCGCGTCCCGACGGCGAAGCCCTGCGCGTGACGGCCGACGCGCGCGAGACCAGCGCGGTGGGCGTCGTTCGCGAGCTGGTTTTGGAGGCGTTGCAAGAGCTCGGTGACGGACGCTGGGCGCCTTGGGAGGCGATCGCCGCGTACGTGCGCTCCGACGCGCGCGCTCCAGGCGTTGCCCGCCTCATCGAGCGTTGGGCCCAACGTGCTGGCGTCGAACCGATGACCCCCGCCGAGGTCGCGCGCCGCATCGCACTCGAAACGCTCCACGTGCTCGGCATCGTGGATTTGGGCGATCCCGAATCCGACGATGTCGAGTCCATCGGACCGACCTTGCGCATCACACCCCGAGGCCGCGCGTTCTTGTCGGATGCGCCGCCCGAATCGCGCGTCCCGAGCAGCGCTCAGGCCAGCCGCTTCTTGGATACGCAGGCCCTACGCATCGGCCCGGCCGCCAGTGTCGGCAGCGTGATTTCGCTGGCTCCTTTCGTCGAAATCGGCGGAGTCGCCAGCGCCTCCCTCGACATCCTAATCACTCCGCAAGCGCTGTCGCATGCCTTGAGCGCCGGCTTCGACGGTGAGGTGATCCGCAACCGGCTCGAGGTCTTGGCGGCCCTTCCCGACCCAATCGCGCGCACGCTCACGCAAGCCAGCACGGTCATCGGTCGCGCCGAGTTCGTCCTGACTCAGGGCTTCCTCTGGGTCGAAGATCCGGAGGTGCGAGAGCTGCTGCGCACGCGGCGCCAAAGTGCAGATCTCTTCGTCGACCCTTCCCCGCCCTCGGGCCTGCTCTTGGCCGTCGGTGTCGATCTGGAGCGTGTGGCCCGCCGTTGCCGTGCGCTCGGCGTGGAGGTGCTGGTCGACGGTGAAGTGTACCGAACGCGCTCGATTCCGCCGGGCCGCGGCAGCGGTGCGCGCCGTCTGGATTCCGCGGGCACCATGGCCGCCGTGCGAGCGCCGTCGGCGGCCGGGATGCCCGCGACCCGCGCTTCCTCACGCCCACCCTCTGCGCGTCAGCCCGCTTCGCGCTCGGGCGCGGGCTCCACGCCGCCACCCGCCAAGCGCGGCAACGGCGCGTAGCTCGCGCGCCGGCCCGGCTCTTTCACCAGCATCGCCAGCAAGCCAGGCAGCAGGAACATCGTCAGTAGCGTCGAAAAGGCGATGCCGCCGATCACGGCAGTGGCCAGCGGTCGCTGTACCTCCGCCCCAGCGCCGTGCGCGAGCGCCATTGGCAAGAAGCCGAACGCGGCCACGCCGCCGGTGGTCAACACGGCGCGCATGGTGTGCGTCGAGCCCTCCAGGATCGCCTCGCGCAGCGGCCAACCACCGAAGATTTTCGTTTTTACCTCACTGGCGAGCACCACGCCATTCAGCACGGACACCCCCGCCAACGCGATGAAACCGACGGCGGCGGGAATGCTGAACGGCAGACCTCGAGCCGCAAGCGCCAAGATGCCGCCGATCAGCGCGAGGGGCACCACCGCAAATACGGCCACGGCATAGCGCGCGTTTTGGAACATCCAGAGCAGCATCGCGAAGATGATCGCCAGCGCCATCGGCACCACCAGAGCCAAGCGTTTCTTGGCGCGCTCGAAGTTCTCGAATTGCCCACCCCAAGTCAGGCTGTAGCCCGGGGGCAACAGCAGTTTGGCCTCGACCTTACTACGCGCTTCGTTCACCCACGAAACGAGGTCGCGACCGCGCAAGTTGACCTCGACGCGCACGGTGCGCGTCAGATCTTCGCGCCGCACCTGCGACGGACCTTCCGACTCTTTGATCGCCGCCACTTCGGACAGCGGCACCGAGATGCCTCCGGAGGCCTCGACGAACAGCCCACCCAAGGCAGCAGGGCTCGGCGAACTCGGCGGCATCAACACCTTCATGTCGAACCGGCGCTGGCCTTCGTAAATTTGACCGACGGGCACGCCTAGGCGCGCCGCACGCACGACCTCCAGCGCGTTCTCGGTCTTGATGCCGTAGCGCGCCAGGCGCGCGCGATCCGGCACGACCGTGAGCTCCGGGGCGCCGAGCAAGCGCTCGACGCGGACGTCGCCCGAGCCGGGTACGTCACGCACCAGAGCAGCCGTCTCCTCACTCAGTCGCTTCAGCTCCGAGAGCGACTCTCCGAACAGCGCGATTTGTACGTCGGCGCGTGAGCCGCTGATGAGCTCGTTGGTCTTGTCTTCGATCGGCTGTGACACCGAGACGAACGTGCCGGCGACCTCGCTCTCGATGGCATGCTTGAACAACTCGGACAGCTCGTCCAAATCATGCGCGCTGGTCCACTCTTTCTCGGGTTTTAGGTGCACGAAGATGTCGGTGTTGTCGTTGCCCACCGGGTCGATCGCCACCTCCGCGCGGCCGGTCATGCCGAGCGAGGTGACGACCTCCGGAAAGCGGCGCAAGACGCGCTCTGCCGCCAAGTCGAACTCTTTGGCTTGCGCCAAACCGATCGACGGCGCGCGCCGCACCGTAACCACCGCGTCGCCCTCGGCGATGCGCGGCACGAAGTCCGCGCCGCTGTTGGCGAGCACCACGAACGCGCCGACCAAGGCAAGGCCGCCGCCGGCCAAAAGCCAGACGCGACGGTCGACGGCCCAGGGCAAAGCCCGCGCGTACTGTTTGCCCAACCAGCCGATCCAACGCGGGCCATGCCCCTGAGCGGGCGGCACGAAGATCGCCAGCAGCGCTGGAAAGAACAACACGGAATAGACCAGGGCGCCAAACAGCGCGCAGGCCATGGTCACCGCCATCGGCCGGAACATCTTGCCTTCGATGCCCTCCAACGAGAGCAGCGGCAAATACACGAGCATGATGATGGCTACCGAGAACGCTACCGGGCGTGACACCGCCCCCGCGACCTCTGAATAGGCCCCGTCGCGCGCGCGCTTGATCAGCGTTTTCCCTGCGAGCGCTGCGATCATCGACTCCAAGATCACGATCGGGCCGTCGACCAAGAAGCCGAAGTCGATAGCTCCCAGGCTCATCAGATCGCCGGTGATATTGAAGTAGTGCATGCCGAACAGCGCGATCGCCATCGACGCAGGGATGCCCAGCACGACCACGAACGCGCCGCGTAGCGAGCCCAAAAAGAGCGCCAACACCAGCGTTACCACCAGCGCGCCCTCGATCAGGTTCTTGGTGACCGCGCTCAACGTGCGGCCGAGAAACTCCGAGCGATCGTAGATCGGCTCGATGATCACCCCAGGCGGCAATTGCGCCTGAATTTCGGCGATCCGCTTCTTGACGCCCTGTACGACCTCTCGGCCGTTCGCGCCAATCAGCATCATCGTGATGCCGGTGACGGCTTCGCCTTCGCCGTCGCGGGTGATCGTGCCGAAGCGCATGGCCGAGCCGATCTGCACGTGGCTCACGTTGCGCACCAAGATTGGCGTGCCGTCCTCGGCGGTGCGAATCACGACCGCGCCGATCTCGTCTTCACTACCGAGCAAGCCCACGCCGCGCAGGGTCAACGCCTCGCCTTTACGCTCGACGTAGCCGCCGCCCACGTTGACGTTCGCGCGCGCGAGCGAGTCGGTTACGTCCGCAAGCGTCAGTTTGTGGGCGTGGAGCCGCGCTGGATCGACGACGATCTGATACTCCTTCAGATCACCGCCCATGGTGTTGATTTCGACGATGCCCGGGCTCTGCCGCAGCTTCGGCGCGATCTCCCAATCGAGCAGCGTTCGCAGTTGCATCGGCGAGTGCGTGTCCGAACGCACCACGAATTGGAAGATCTCGCCCAGCCCACCGGACACCGGTGAGAGTTGCGGCTTACCGGCGAGCTTCGGCAAATCCCCTTCGACCGAGCGCACGCGTTCGAGCACCATCTGGCGCGCGAGCCAGATGTCGACGTCGTCCTTGAAGATCGCGGTCACGGCAGATAGGCCCGAGCGCGAGACGGAGCGCAGCTCGACCAGCTTGGGCATGCCGTTCAGCGCTGTTTCGAGCGGGTACGTGAGCCCGCGCTCGACCTCGACCGGTGACAAACCGGGCGCATCGGTCAACACGGAGACCTGAACCGTGGAGACATCCGGTACCGCGTCGATCGGCAACGACTTGAGCGCCAAGCCGCCCGCGCCCAGCAGCGCGAGCAGCAGCACGAGCATCACCCATTTGAGACGAATCGAGGTCTCGACGCAGTACTTCAGCATTCAGCGAAAAATCTCCGACTTGAGGGCGAACACGCCGCTGACCGCGATGCGGTCGGTGCGCTCGATGCCGCGAGCAACCTCCACCCGGTCGCCGTCTTGAGCGCCAAGCACGATCGCGCGTGGTTCGACGGAGAATTCGCCGTGGGCCACGAACACCGTCGGCTTGCCGTCGACGCTGCTGACCGCCGAGAGCGGGATGGTGACGGCCTGAGAGACCGGCGCCGAGGTATGAATGGTCGCGGACACCGATTGCCCGGGTCGTAGTCGTGACTGAGGGTGTTCGACCACGATGCGGACCGGAGCCGTGCGCGTCGCCAAATCGATCACGTCACCGACATAAGCGACCACGCCATGCACCGGTTGTTCGCCTGCGGTCGTGGACGCGACGTCGACCGTGTCGCCGTTGCGAATTGCGCTGAGTTGCCCTTCGAACACCGCCAACTCGACCCAAACTCGGTCGAGATCCGCCACGCGGAACGCCGTTAGCGTCGCTTCTACGGATTGCCCGCGGCTCACGTTGCGTTCGACGACGCGCCCGGCGATGGGCGTGGTCAAGCGCAAGATCCCGGTTGCGCCGTCGTTGGTGCCGCCCAATGCACGCACCCGCTGCTCGGCGGCCGCGAGATCCGCGCGCGCGGAAACCGCTTGGGCCTTGGCCAGCTCGGCGTCGCGGTGAGCCGAGATCTTGGCTTCGGCCAGCTCGGCTTCGCGTTTC
>Ga0247766_1000059_pt1 | contig 23831 bp, 18 predicted proteins | sample UWRJL223509R6_FD_179946 | JGI IMG/M metagenome (GOLD analysis project Ga0247766, IMG submission 179946) | Plant litter microbial communities from Arlington Agricultural Research Station in Wisconsin, United States - UWRJ-L223-509R-6 | ecosystem: Environmental > Terrestrial > Plant litter >... | reverse complement strand
GTGCTCGTGCAGGGCGACTTCGTCCTCAGCGAGTCATTGGCCATCCTCGCGTACCTCGATCGCGTGCAACCCGAGCCGTCGCTGTTTGGGCGCACCGCCGAGCAGATCGGTCGGGTCTGGGAGCAAGTCATGGTCGCAGATCACCACCTGCGCGAGGCCACGCAGGCCGTCGTCGGCCCGATGTTGGGTGTGCGCGACCCGGTGAGCGAGGAAGTGTTGACCCAAGCAGGAGCGAAGCTGAAGGACGAGCTCGCGCGGATCGAGACTCGGCTCGAGCGCGGAGCCTTCCTGTGCGGCGACGCCATCAGCGCCGCAGACTGCGTTGCCTTCCCCGAGGTCCGGCTCACGCTCCGCACAGGCGAGCGGTTCCCCGAGGTGACTGCGCGCCTCGGGCTCCATCCGCTCTCCGACATCTTCCCGCGGGTCGCTCGCTGGATCGCTCGCATCGAAGCCTTGCCTGGGTACGATCAAACGTTTCCAGCGCATTGGACTCCGAGGGTTTAGTGCGGGGGAAGGAGCCGCACGCGGAAATCGTGGACGCAGGTTTGCACGGCCTGCTTGAGCTCGGCTTTCAGGCGGCTCGCTCCGTCCGCCAACCATTGATCGCGGGTCGCAGCGCTGGCCAGGTCGTCCGGCGCTCGCTCGCAGGTGCCTTCGGCGATCACGACTCCCGTCTTGCCGTCGATCGCGTGGACGGCTCGGGCGTCGATCAAGCGCATGCTGGCCGAGTAGTGCACTTGGAACTTCGTCAGATCTTCGTGCAGCTGCACGAGGCTCCAGTCATTGGTCCAAATGTCGATGACGACGTCGGCAGAAGGGGCTGCGGCCGTCACCTTCGTCACGTCGTCCGAGTCGAACGGGATCGCCTGGGGTGCGTGGCGCAAACCATAGTGACGCTCGAGGTCACGGCTCAGCCGCCGCGAGATCGCTGGCGCAGGGTCGACGACGCTGTTTTCGTCGAAGACTTGCGCATTGGGATTCGCCATCGAGGCGACGAGCAGGCCGCCAATGGCCCCGCCAATGGCCCCGCCCATCGTTGCTCCGATAGGTGGTGTCATGGGTTCAGCGGACGAAAAGGCCGGTCCGCGCCTTTCAGTTCTGCTGAGCCAGCGACCGTTGAGCTGGCTCGCCGTGTCCGCACCGAGCGGGCTTTGTAATGAGCAACCCGCGACGCACGCGAGGGCGCAGAGCACCAAGGCCGCAACCGAACGACTCGAAACACGCCACATTGAAGCAATCGTACTGCTTCGGGGACTGACCGTGAATGTAAGAGTACGGCGCAGCTGATCCGAGCTGTCGTCTGGTTGCGATCTTTGTCACACAAAATTGGGAACCCCGGAGGGTCGCGCAGTATTGAATGACTGTCGGATTGATACCGCAGTCCATGAACGCCATCGACTCGGGATCTCATGGCTCTTCGAGAGTGATGAGTCTATGCTGATGTCACGGAGCCGGCGGGAGCGAGGCGTGGCGGTGAGGCACGCGGCCAGCAATCGTGCCGCTCGGCACGGAGCGCAGGTGAGGTGAGCCATTGCGGAATTCAATACAGCTCGGGATAGCGTGCCTTTCACTGACGGTCGTTGCCTGCGGACGGGTGGGCGGTTCGAATGACGATCGTGGTCCCGGGGTAGTCGGCTCCAGCGGCGCGAGCGGGCAGGGCGGCATCCCGGGGTCAGAAACCAGCGGAGCCGGAGGCCGCGCAGCGGGTGCGGGCGCAATGGCCGGCTTTCAGCCGACTCCGACCGATTGGGAAGGGAGGCCCATCTATTCGCGGATGGTGCGACTGACGAATTCTCAATGGCAGCACGCCGTCACTGACATCTTGCGGCTGAGCGCGCCGCCGAACTTCGCCGAGGGTTTCGAACCCCCCTATCCGTACATCTCGGACTTTACGAACAATGAGCGCGTGCTGAATGTCGGCGAGCGCCAACTCCAGGACTACGAAGCCGCGGCAGAGGCTGCAGCGGCTCTAGCCACCGGCTCTGCCAGCGCGCTCGCGGCACTCTCTGACGAAACCACCGCAGAGGGTTTCGTCCGAGTCTTCGGCAAGCGTGCCTTTCGCCGCCCACTGACCCACGACGAGGAAGTGAAGTACCAGCAGGTCTTCACGCAAGGCGAAACGCTGTACGGCGCTGGCTTCGCCAACGGCGCCTCGTTGGTGATTCGCGCCATGTTGCAGTCGCCAGAATTTCTGTACCGGTCCGAGCTCGGTCCTGCGGGCGAACCGTTGAACGGCTACGAGCTTGCGTCCAAGCTCTCGCTTTTGCTCCTCGATACCACCCCGAGCGACGCACTGCTGGACATCGCCGCTGCGGGACAGCTCGATAGCGTCGATGCGCTCGAAGCCACCGCGCGACAGATGTTGGAAGACCCGCGAGCCCGCGACGCGTTGCGTACGTTTCACGTGGAGCTCTACCATTCGGATGCGTCTTACCCCAATTATTGGTCGGGTGTCCCGGAGTTCACCGACGCATTGCACGCCGAGTTCGTCGAGGGATCTCATCGGTTCTTCGACGACGTGTTCACCGAAAATGGTGGTCTGCGCGAGCTACTCACTTCGGATCGCGCCTACGTTGGCCCGAATTTGGCGCCTTTTTATGGCATCACGCCCGCGCCGAGCGCTCTCGAAGCACGGCTGGTCGGCTCTTCGCGCATTGGCTACTTCATGCAAGTGCCATTTTTACTGCTAACGCACGCCAGCATCGATCGCACTATCATCCCTCGCGAACCCAATTCGATTGGCCGAGGAGTCACGCTGGAAGGCCGCGTGCTTTGCGGACTCGAGTATGGGCTCGAGCTCTCACGGCTCCCTGCGCTCGAGCCGAACCAAACGAACCGTCAGCGAATCAGCGCGCTCACGAACGCGGACCCCTCATGTGCTCGGTGCCACCAGGACCGCATCGACGCGCTCGGCTTCGCCTTCGAGAATTTCGACGGTTTCGGGCAAGAACGCCAGACAGACAATGGCTTGCCGATCGACACTTCCGGAAGGTACCCCTTCACCGAAGGCGTGAAGGAGTTTGCAGACGGGAAAGAACTGATGACTATCCTGGCGAGCAGCGAGCAGGCTCACCTTTGCTATGCAAAAATGCTGGCCAGCTACGGGCTGCAACGTGACATCATCGAGGCGGATAGCGCATTCATCGAAACACTGGCGAAGGTGAGCCGCTCTGGGTCGACCAAAGAGCTCGTCATCTCGCTGATCAAGGCGCCCGCGTTTCGTGTGCGAGAGGCAGGCAACCCGTGAGCACCGCGCTTCGTGCGCCCAGGCCTCCGCGCTTGAACCGTCGCAACTTTCTGCGCGGTGCAGCGGGCGTCACCCTCGCGCTGCCCTTTTTGGAAGGAATGCCGGAGCGGTCGGCGTGGGCCGCGGACGCAAAGCCCGTGTTCAGCTTGTTCATTTGTGCGGTAGGCGGCGTTGTCCCTGAACTCTTCTTTCCCACGGCGCATGGCCCCATCACGGCGGAAACCCTGGCGGGCAAGGCGACCGTCGAACTCGCAGCCCACGCCAGCAATCTCTTGTTCGTGTCTGGCGTCAGTCGACCTCCTTCAACCGGCGACAGTCACGTCGAGGGCTTGTGCGAAGCGCTCACCGGGAGCCCCGACTCGAACCCCAACGCGCAGATTGCGACCGCCATGGGTCCATCTGCCGATACCTTCATCGCAGCCAAAGTGCACCCAGGGCTCGCCCCGCTGGTGCTCTACTCGGGGCAACGCCTCAACGGCTGGTCGACTTGGAACCTGTCGTTCGAGGAGTCAGGCGAACGCGCTTCCGCGATCTGGAATCCCTACACCCTTTACAAAGAGCTGATCGGGCTCGTTGCGCCAGACGGCAGTACGACTGCTGCCGCCGAGAAGGCTGCCAGGTTGCTGCTCGAAAGTAGAAAGAGCATTCACGACTTGGTCCGTGACGACCTCGCCGCGCTGATCAGGAGCCCGCGGCTGAGCTCGGCGGATCGCGAGCGCTTGCAGCTGCACTTCGATTCGGTTCGCGACGTGGAGATTGCGATGGGCGGCATGGGCAACACGGCCGTGGAACGCTGCTCGAGTGACGGCCTGGCGATCGACCAGCTGCAAGCCATGGAAAACTTCGTCTACGACCGTTACGAATCCACCGAAGCCGTCGGCAAGTTGCACATGAGCCTCGTCGCCCTGGCCTTTGCCTGCAACTACCGGCGCGCCGCCTCTCTGCAATGGGGAGATCCCACGGATTACACCGTTTATCGGGTGCCCTCGAACGCGCGCGAATGGAGGTTCAATTACATTCAGCACCGCGCGCAGAGTGATTCCTCTACCGGCACTGATCCGCTCGCCGCCCAGGCCCACGCGGAAATCGACGTGCTGCGCATGCGCTCGCTCGCGGCGGGGCTCGACTATTTCAACGCTCGCGGACTGCGTGATCAATGCCAGGTGCTGTGGACCAACAGCTTCTCGGATGGCCCGTCGCACAGCTTCGTCAACGTGCCGCACATCATCTGGGGCAGCGCCGGTGGTTACCTCAAGCAAGGTGAGTTTGTGGATGCGGGTGACGTGAGGAATAACCGTCTGCTCAACACCCTGATCAGCGCCGCGATTCAAGACACCGGCAGCAGCGTCGAAGACTTCGGCCAGGGCTCCCCTGGTCAGCTCGACGTCATGCGCGCCTGAGCCGTCGTTAACCCTTGCGGCGTGCGGACGAGCTCCCGCTAAGGCTCCAGCTCACAGATGGTCCGATAGTCATGGGGGTGCCCGCTAATCGGAACGATCGAGGTCTTGTCACACGGGCGGTCGACCCAGCCCCAGATCGTCGTGTCGGGGTTGTAGGCGAGCGCGGCGCAACGGTAGCCGCCGTTCGGATTGGCGTTGACCCAGCCGAAGGTCGACGATGCACCACCCAGCCAAGCCCACGCTTGCTGCTTTTCTGCGAGCAAAGCCTTCGTGCACCCTGAGCAATAGCAAGCCTCGATATCCGGCTGAACGAGCTCGTTACAGGTAAGCCCGAGCCACGCGTCGCTCACGTCCGTATAGTGCACTAGGAACTGCCGAAGCACGAAGCTCTGCTCCTCGGGCGAGTCGAGCACGAGCAAATGACCCGACACTTTGCTATCGGTCGCCAGCTGTTTGCACGTGGCAACGGCTTGCTGCGCCGAAACAGAAGTGACGGTGGCGTCGACGTAGCAATGCCCTCCGAACTCCGAGCCTCCAAGAGCCGTGCAGCCGTCCGTTGTGGTCTCAGCACCCGCTTCGCCGTTGCCCGAGCCACCGAGGCCGCCGTCCGTCGATGATCCGCCTACGGTCGATGATCCGCCTGCGGCGGTCGGCGAACCTCCGGCATCTTGACCCGCCGACGTCCCATCGCCCGCGTGGCCGCCGCCCGGCTCTGCCGCACCGCCACTAGCCGGCGCGCCAGTAAACGCCTCGCCGCCACACGAAGCTACAGCGAGCGCGCAACAGAGCCCGCACCAAGCCCCCACCGACAAAGAACGAACGCAACGCACACTGCCTATCTACAGAAAAGCGGTGGTGTCGACAATACCCAACCCTCGACTCCGGTGATCGAATGACACGGACCAAAATCGAATCACGAGCCGGAAATTCGACTGCGAGCGAGCGAAGATTTGCGGGCGTTAGGACTCGCGCTGAGCGAGGCATGCGGATTGCGATGCTACTGCGGACGTTTCAGGCGCGTGTGACTCGGCACGTCCCCTCGAGCTGCCCGCTTCGACAGCGCGGCGGGCGCGCAGCGTCAGGCTGGCAACGCCTTCGACAGCGGGTCGAGTACAATCGCGCGCTTGGGTGCGGAACCCAGCGGTTCCGAGAGTTCTTCTCTGAGCAGCGCGGTCAAGGCCTCGGTCACGTTGCGACGCAGGTCGAGGCGTCCCGTGATGAGACCGATTTCACGCAATGGGGTCGGGCCGCTGAATGGGCGAAGCTGCGCCTCTTTCCGTTCGTCGTCGAGGCCGCGAGCCACCAGCGCAGGCAACACGGTCGCGCCCAAGCCTCGGTCGATCAGCTCGATCAAAGTCTCGAAGTTGCCGCTCTCGAAGTGCAAGCGGCTCTTGTGTTGCTCGGGGTTGGCCTTACAGTAACTCAGCACTTGGGTGCGAAAGCAGTGGCCCTCGGGCATCACGAACAGCTCTCGCTTGGCCAGCTCCGTCTGCTGGATTTTGGCCTTTTTGAGCAAGGGGTCGCCGGGAGGAAGATAGGCGAACATGGGTTCGAAGCCGATGCTCATCTCGGTGACACCCGGGCTCTCGAGCGGGATGGCGGCGATGCCGGCCTCCAGCGTGTCGGAACGGATACGCTCGATCATCTCTTCGGTCTTCAATTCCTCGATCGAGAGCTGAACCTTGGGAAACTTCGCCAGGAAGCGGGGCAAGAAGAGCGGGACGATCGACGAGGAAAGCGAGGGGATCACGCCCAGTCGAAACGCCCCGCTCGGATCACTCTCGTCTGCGACGATGCGGCCCAAGCGCTCGGTCTCGCGCAAGATGGTGCGCATCTGGTCGAGCACTCGTATGCCTTCCGGCGTGGGCAGGACCGGTTGTCGACCGCGATCGAACAGCACCGTATCCAAGAGCACCTCCAGTTTGTGCAGCTGCATGCTCAGGCCCGACTGCGACACGTTGGCCCGCGTCGCGGCGGTCCGAAAGTTTTGAGTGTCCAGCACGGCCAGCGCGTAGCGCATCTGTTGCAACGTGACTTGACTGAGATCCACCCCGCCAGGATGGGCGCGGCGGCCGGATTCGACAAGGCCCGCCGCCCGCCTCACAGAATTTGCAGGGATTTCGCGAGATTGTCGTTCACTAAAAATGAACGGCGTCTAAAAATGTTCGATTGGAACTATCGGTTGCACGTGACCATGATGCCCTTACCGAAGACGGAACTCCTGTTTGGGGGAAAGCTCGGGAAAGGAACAGATTAGAAATGCCGATCATCAATAGCGACGTGAAGCCGTTCAAGGCCACCGCATTCCACAACGGTAAGTTCGTCGACGTCTCGAACGAGACGCTCAAGGGCAAGTGGTCCGTGTTCGTGTTCTACCCCGCGGACTTTACGTTCGTGTGCCCGACCGAACTCGAAGACCTCGCCAACACCTACGCCGAGTTTCAGAAGCTCGGCGTCGAGATCTACGGCATCTCGACCGACACGCACTTCGCGCACAAGGCGTGGCACGACACCTCGGAAGCCATCAAGAAGGTCAACTACCCCTTGATCGGCGACCCGACCACCACGCTGTCTCGCGCTTTCGACGTGTTGATCGAAGAAGAAGGCCTCGCCTACCGCGGCACCTTCGTGATCAACCCGGAAGGCAAGATCAAGATCGCGGAGATTCACGACAACGGCATCGGCCGCGACGCGAGCGAACTCTTGCGCAAGGTGAAAGCCGCTCAATACGTGGCCTCGCACCCGGGCGAGGTTTGCCCGGCCAAGTGGCAAGAAGGCGCGAAGACGCTCAAGCCGTCTCTCGACCTCGTCGGCAAGATCTGAGTCGACGTACTCGATTGGTTCGGGAGATCTCGCGCCGACGGTGGCGCCGAGATCTCTCGAACTTGCACTGCTCCCTAGCTACGAAAGGACCCGCTATGCTCGACGAAGAACTCCGCTCTCAGCTCGCTCAGTACTTGGCTCACCTCAAGGGGCCGATCGAACTGCGCGCTGCGCTCGACGAATCGGAAGCGTCACGCGAGGTCGCCACCTTGCTCGAAGAGATCCGCGGGGAATCGCAACTCGTGACGATCACGACCGAGCGTCCCCCGGGCGTGCGAATCCCGTCGTTCGCGGTCGCGCGCCCTGGCCACCCATCGCGGGTGCGCTTTGCAGGCCTGCCGCTCGGGCACGAGTTCACGTCGCTCGTCCTGGCCCTGCTCCACGTGAGCGGCCACCCGCCCAAGGTCAGCCCTGAAGCGCTCGATCAGGTGCGCGAGCTCAACCAGCCGCTCAAGTTCGAGACCTACTTTTCGCAGAGCTGTCAAAACTGTCCCGACGTCGTTCAGGCGCTCAACATCATGGCCGCGCTGAACCCCGACATCGAACACGTCGCCATCGACGGCGCGCTCTTTCAGAGCGAGGTGGAGGAGCGACAGATTCTGGCCGTCCCCACCATCTACTTGAACGGTGAACGCTTCGGGCAAGGCCGCATGGAGCTCGAAGAGGTATTGAACAAGGTCGACAAGACCGGGCAAGAGCGCAAGGCCCAAGAGCTGTCCAAGAAGGGCGTGTTCGACGTCTTGATCGTCGGTGGCGGCCCCGCGGGTGCGGCAGCGAGCATCTATGCAGCGCGCAAAGGCATCGCCACGGGCATCGTCGCCGAGCGTTTCGGCGGTCAGGTGCTCGATACCCTCGCCATCGAGAACTTCATCTCGGTCGAGCACACGGAGGGGCCGCAGTTCGCCTCCGCACTCGAACAACACGTGCTCTCGTATCCAGTCGACCTGATGAAAAATCAACGGGTCAAGGCGGTGCGCCCCGGTCCGCTCGTCACCGTCGAGCTCGAGAGCGGTGCGACCCTGCGCACCAAGACTTTGATTGTCGCGACGGGCGCGCGCTGGCGCGACATGAACGTCCCCGGCGAAACCGAGTATCGGACTCGTGGCGTCACCTACTGTCCCCATTGCGACGGCCCGCTGTTCAAAGGCAAGCGCGTGGCAGTGATCGGCGGCGGCAACTCCGGTGTGGAAGCGGCGCTCGATCTCGCTGGCATTGTCGCCCACGTGACCCTGCTCGAATTCGCCGATCAGCTGAAAGCCGACGCCGTGCTCGAACGCAAGTTGCGCAGCCTGCCCAACGTCGACATCCTAACCAACGCCCGCACGACCGAGGTCCGCGGCGACGGTCGCAAGGTCGTCGGATTGACGTATGAAGACCGCAAGACCGGAGCCCTGAAAGGCATCGACGCTGAAGGGATCTTCGTACAAATCGGCCTCTTGCCCAACACGGACTTCTTGAAGGGCGTGGTGGAGCTCAGCAAGTTCGGCGAAATCGTGGTCGATGCGAAGGGGCGCACCTCAGTCGCCAACGTCTTCGCCGCTGGCGATGCCACGACGGTGCCCTACAAGCAGATCATCATCGCAACTGGCGACGGAGCCAAAGCGGCGCTGGGCGCGTTCGAGCACCTCATGCACTCCGACCCGATTGCGGCGGAGTAGGTCACCTCGCGATAAATCTGTATGAAAGTTCAAACGTGCGCCGTCGCGGTCTGTCGCGACGGCGTGCGCTACAGCCTCAAGTCCAGTCGGGCGTACAGCACGTCGCTCCAGATGCCGCTACCCGTCGAGGCGTACCAAAACGAGCCGGCGGCAGTCGTGATGATCATGTCCGAGCGACCGTCGCCATCGAAATCGGCGGTCGTGAACTTCACGGCGCCCAGGCGGAGATCAAGGTTATAGACCTCGTCGAGTTCGTAATCGGGCGAGTAGTAGTACCAGTACGCGCCGGACTGATTATTGATGATGAGATCGCAGCGCTGATCGCCGTCGAAGTCTCCCGCCGTATAGGCAACCGTGTGGAGCTGCAAATCATTTCGTAACCAATATCGCTCAAATCCATCGCCATTCGAGGTGTAAATGTAGGTGCCGTCCCAGAGCACTCGCACGTGGTCGGATCGCCCGTCTCGATTGAAGTCACAGACTAGGAAATCCACGGCGCCTAGGCGCAGCGAAGGATCGTTTCCGGCCTTGCTCCACGTGCCGACACCCGACGAATAATACGACTGTGAACCTGCGCTCGTGGTGACGATCAAATCGGCCTTGCCGTTCCCGTCGAAGTCACCCGGCGTGAACTTGACGTTCCCGAGTGTGAGATCACTACGCGCGTAGGCGGCGTTCCATTCGTTGCGTGTTGGAGTCGAGAACAGCCAGGTGGAACCTCCAGGCGTTTGGACAATCGAGTCAGCGCGCTTGTCGCCATCAAAGTCAGCGACGACGAAGCTCGCGTCGCTAAGCGTCCACTCGGAGTGCACGTCGGTCTTGCTCCAGCTGGTACCCCCATCCGAGTACCACCAGGATGAGCCTGCAGTGGTGGTTACAATCAAGTCCGTCTGACCGTTCCCGTCGAAGTCGCCGGGGGTGAGTTGAACGTTACCTAAAGAGAGCTCGGTCTCATTGAAAGCCCGGTTCCACATGCCCCGACCGGTGGAGTAGTACCACTCGGACCCGGTGGAGGTGGTGACGACCATGTCCGCCATGCCATCGCCGTCGAAGTCGCCGACTGTGAACTCGACGCTTGGTTTGACGCCTCCAGCCCCGCCGGCGCCCGCGCTGTCAGCACTGGCGCCTGTTCCCGCGGCTTCAGTGATTCCTGCCGCCGCGGCGATGCCACCCGCGCCCGATTGGTCGCCGGAGATTGCGTGAGTAGAGCCCGCCCCAGCTCGGCTACCGCCACCGCCCGAGGTATTGGCCGGGCCGCCGCCAGTGCACGTATTCGTCATGGCGCAGGCAGCGCTGTAGCCTTCAAAGTCCTCGTTCAGCAGCTTGCTGCAGCCTCCGAGACTCAGCCAACCCAGCAGAACTCCAATGATGGCGCTATTTCGCAAGACATTACCCCGAAGTGACAGTGACCCGGCCTGTTGAGTTCACCCGGACACTGGCACCAACTCGGGGAGAATGCCACAGGACGACGCACGGTCGGGGCGATGACGCTTCGGTCGTGTGAGCGCCGACAGCCGTCCGAAGAACCAACAGTCAATCGCGCAAAAGACGATTCGACTGACCCCTGAACCAGTGTCGCTCGAGGCCTTGGCTCATTGGTCTTCATCTGTTTCTGGGCCGGCCGCACGCTGCGCATCGACGTGCGGTCGTTGCTCGACGAGCTTGGTGCGGCGCTGAGCCGAGGGTGCGCACTTTTGTGCGTCCGCACCTACTCGCGCGCCCGTTCATCCGAAGCGCGACGCGAATAGAAGCCAATTCCTGGAGAGAGCTGCGCCCAATGCTTTGGCACATGAGCTGCAACGGAGCTCGCGCGGCAGGGGCGCTGACCTGTTCGGCTGGGAAGCGCTGAACGTGCATCTGGTCAGCCTCGTTCGCACCAAGCAATCAACTAAATATCAACCGAGGAACTACATATCATGTCGAAATCGCAAATCATCAAGATTGCCCTCAGCGCCGCACTGTCCGGCCTTGCGCTCACTGCAGGTGCCGGAAACGCGCACGCTACGGCGTCGTCGACTTCCGGATGCACGGTTTACGATGTTGGCGCAGATACGAACGCGACGAAGCTCACCTTGCATTGCGTCGGCGACAGTCATCACTACTCTACCAATTACACAACGTGTCCGGCTGTAAACACCGAGCAAGTCAAGATGTGGGAAAGCATGATGATGGCCGCGTTGCTGTCAGGAAAGAAGCTCAATATCTGGTGGGACGACACCTGTAGTGCCGCTTCCGGCAACGCCAACCATCGGGCAATCATGGGCCTCTTCGTCACAACCCAGTGAGCCTCAACGCAATCGACTGGGCGTGGCCTTGAAAATCCACGCCCAGATCGGCGCGTCGCTCTCAGCCTCGGACAGTACGCCGTCGCTTCACTGATGCGCTTGGGCGTGTCGCGGAGCGACATCGGTATGGCACTCCAATAGCGCGTTCCGGGCCGTGGGAGCACTCGACTCCGTCCGCAACGGCGCACCATTTTTCATCGAATCGACATCATTTCGCGTCTTCGCGAAAAGGGAATTAATATGAATAGCGTCAGGTCAGGAAATTCAACCCGCAACGCGGCTCGACTAGCCTGTGTAGTCTCTGCTGCCTGGGTGGGCTTAGTCGGGTGCGAGGGAGCCAGCTCGCCGACCACGACGTCAGACGCCATGGGCTCGGTCGCGAACGCACTCACGTCGACCACGGGCATTGATCAAAAGTGGCCAGAAGGCAACGTTGCCTACAGCGTCGTCAACATTCAGACCTCACCGGACAACGATCAGCAGGCCGTTGACGAGGCTATCGGGTGGTGGGCTAGCAGAGTCCCCGGCCTTCACTTCACCAAGCTGGCGGGTCCCTGCCCGACGACTGGAAATTGCATCAACTTTTTCACGACCCCGGGCCTCACGGCCAGCTTCTCTATCGGGCGTGCGGTCGGGCAGGTAAACCAGGTTGCCATCATGGGGAGTGCTTGGATCACGGATGGCAACGGCAATCCGGTTCTGCAAACCAACTCGCGTGGCATGATCGCGCACGAGATCGGCCACGCGCTCGGCGTGCAACATGAGCACACTCGCAGTGATCGGAACTCGTTCGTACAAATCAATTGGGGCAACATCGGCGGGTGTCTTCCGGGCGCAACTAGCTCTGCCGCGTGCGGCCCGAGTGTTTGCGAGACAGGCGCAGGAGGTACGGCGCGGGAACGAGCCACCAACAGCGGATGTTGCCCACCAGGCACATTTGCTGGTCAGCCGAACGACGATTCGACCGGTGCTTGTTACGTCTTTGGCAACTTCTGCTCGCCAAGCGATCCGCCACCCTGCGTGGCTTCGGCCCGTGCCACGCAATCGGCGTACGATTTCGACTCCATCATGCACTACAGCGCTGACAGTTACTCGAAGTATGGGAGCCCAGTCATCACGCCAATAGTGCCGCTGCCGCTCGGGGACGATGGCCTCCCGGTGACGATGGGCCAGATCACGCATCTTTCGAACTCGGACGTGAACGGAATGAGGGCGTTGTATCCAGTGTTGGACGTTAGGCGTGTCTTGTTCCGGAACACCGGTGTGCAAACGCTCGCTGAACTGAGCGGCCGTGGACAGGACATCAATGGTTCGTTGGTTTGCAACGCGGGCAGCCTCACCGCTGGGAAGACCGTCGATACTGCGCTACTGAGTGAGGGAACCGTGACCGTCTCTTGCTCCGCTCAAAACCCGATGTGGGCACTCGGCTATAACTACCCGAATACCACCGTGACCACGATGCCCTCCAGCGGTCTGGAGAATTTCAACTCCTCGGTGACCACAACCGTGCTGAACGCCGGACTGATCGAACTGTTCACGACGCTGAGTTGAATACAGTTGAACGCACTGCCCGTGTGCGCCGGTTGAGCGGCACGGCTAGAAGCACGGCCGCGCATGCCAGTCCTGCACTGGTGTGCGCCTCGTCGTGAGCACCACTGTCGGAGAGCCGGACGACCCCGAACCCAACACCGACTTCACTTCAGCGTAAAACTCCCACCCACGACAGCGACGCAGCGTGTGGCCCCGCCGAGACGACGACGCCACCCTTCGTCGAATGCCACAGAACGACCGCGCCCGTCGCGAGCAGTGCTGCGCCCGCGACGAATGCAATGTTGGCGGCGGCTTGGTTGCGTGCGCCGGAGTGCGTGGCGTCGAGACCGGTTTGGTCTTGGCAGACGTGATCCGGACAATGGTCGGCAACGACGTTCTTGTCGTGGATCGCCATCCCTCCGAATACCGCCGCGGTCCCGAGCCCGACGATTCCCGCCGCACCGATGACGTACGCGACTGTCCGTTCGGTGTTCGTGGGGACGGGTGTGATTGGCTGAACTGGCGCGGGGTTCGATCGCTGTGGTGGCAAACTCTGGGCTGCCGGCTTCACCGCGGCCTGCGGCGACGGCAGGGGCGCATGATCGGGTCGCGTCAACACCACTTCGAGCGTTTCAGCCGGCTGTAGCTGAGCCGTGGTTCGTTTGCTCGCGCCCGATGCAACCCTGAGAGTCACGATGTGCACCCCGGGATCGACCGGTAGTGCCACGCCGAGACTCGCTCGGCGCAATTCGACTCCGTCCAAGGTCACGGTCGTGTCCGCATCGTTCGTTGCCAAGACGATGCGGATCCGGGGCAACACCTTGACCAGCTCTTCGATCTTTCCCTTGGCGATGGCGACCCGTGGATCGTCGGCCGGCGCGGCGTCGACGAACTGACAGAGCTTGGTCCAGGCCGTTGCTGTGTGACCGATTTCTTGTTCGCAGAGCCCCAGGTTGAGCAGCGTACCGATCGAGGGATCGAGTCGATAGCTTTCGGCGAACTTGGGGCACGCTTGATTTGCCTGTCCCCGTTTCATGTCTTGGCGCGCCTCTCGAAACAGCGATTCCGCTAAGCCCTCCTGCTGCGCAGTCACCGGGCTCGAGGCCAACATCGACGTGGCAGTGGCGCATAGCCAGACCCATTGTAGTTTGCCGACCCGCGTCACGAAGACGGCTCTGCTACTACGGTGCCGGGGACGCGGCAACCATCGACGCTTCTCGAGCGTGGCCTCACCTTCTTGTCGAGGCCTTGCGTATTTCCAGACCGTGTTTCTTGACCAAGCGCATCAGTGCGAAGCGATTCGCTAGACCGAGGGCGCGCCAAGTCTTGTCGATCGAGCCGTTGTGGCGGTCTAGGGCGTCCTGAAGAGCGCCGCTGTTCAGTGGCGAGTCTGCTGTCGGATTGTCGCCCGCTTCGGTTTCGGCGGCTGACCGACGCTGTGTGTCTTGCCACTCCAATGCGGGGCCTTCCCCGGCGATTGCGGCTTGCCATAGGAGATTGCGAAGTTCTCTGACGTTGTTCGGGAAAGGATGCGACGCGAGACCCCTGACGAACGACGCCCCGAGTCGCGGCTCGCCCTCTTCCGTGAAGTAGCGTGCCGCGACTGTCTCGTCTTCACGCGCCATCTTCTTCAATAGGTAGCGGGCCAACAGTGCCGTGTCTTCGCGTCGCCGAGCGAGATCCGCCGCCTGGATCCGAAAGGTGAACCGAGCGTGCACGTCCGGGCGGAGCGCGTTTTCTGGCTGATTGGTCGCGGCAATCAAGCGAAACTCCGAGCGGCGCGTGGTGGTTTCACCGAGTCGTTGATATTCACCGGCGTCTAGAACTCTGAGTAAGTGCGTTTGGGCCGCAATCGGAAGTTCTGCGATCTCGTCCAGAAAGAGCGAGCCCCCGTGGGCAGCTCCGATCAACCCCGGTCGTTCTGGCATCCCCGCATTGGGGTAGCCCTTGGCGCTTCCGAAGAGCTCGGCGTCGATCAGGGACTCTGGCAACGTTCCAGCGTTTCGAGCAACGAATGGTCCCCGCACCTTCGACTCGCGGTGCACGGCTCGAGCAATCAGCTCTTTGCCCGTTCCAGAACCACCGAGGATTAACACGTGTCCCTCGCGGGCGCCGATCGCCGCGATTGTGCTGCGCAACTCCCAGACGCTCGGTGACTCACCGACTATTCCGTATTGGTCGGGTTCGCCAAACCCGTCCTGCTCGAGCCCCGCGGCTCCTTTGAGGCGGAGGGGACGTTCCACGCACAGCAGTGTCAATTGTCGACCGAGTTCGACGAGGTCCCCTGGGCGAACTTGTGCGCGTTGGCTGGGCGCGCCGTTGACGAGCAACGCACATTTGCCGACGTTGACCAATTCGAGCGTCCCCGCGGTCGTCGAAGTGACGTGCAGTTGAACACGCGAAAGCGCCGGGCTCTCGAAGGGACCTAGCGGTAGATTGGCGCCTGGGCGTTGCCGCTGGGCCTCGAGCCGCGGGTACTCGTCGGTCGGGAGTTGTCCACCTCGGCCCATGATCTGGGGCCGTCCGGTGGCATCGCTCACGACCGGAATGAACGCGCCAGTTCGAGTGGGTTGTTCCGGACACCAAAACACTACGAACCCAAGGCAAAGGAAGTCTGTCGTGCGCTGGTCTTCCGGACCTGCGGTCTCGTCAGTGGTGGTAAAATCGCCCGGGTTTTTCATTGGGCAGTCTCGGCGCGGACGTTATACTACACGCGGATGGTGCACCTTTGGTGACTGGCGGGTCTTCGACGGAATCGCGTCGTGAGAGGGCACTCCGAGCAGTCGGTAAGACCGTCGCGGGCCGTTGGACTCTACTGAGGGTTCTGGGGGTGGGCGGGTCCGCGGCGGTTTACCAGGCCGTGCACCGCAATGGCAGCGAGGTGGCCCTCAAAGTGTTGCATCCCGAGCTTGCGGCGGTCGAGCAGACGCGGCGGCGCTTCCTCGCGGAGGCGCGAGCCGCAAACCTCGTGCGTCACGACGGCGTCGTCGTCGTGCGCGACGACGGTGAGGACTCCGACGGCAGCATGTTCCTCGTGATGGACCTCCTGAGTGGCGAGACGCTTTCCTCGCGCTTGGTGCGCGAGGGACCCTTGCCAGTGCGCGACGTCATTGAGTGGGGCATTGCGATCCTCGACATTCTGGCGGCGGCGCATGAGCGAAGGGTCGTTCACCGTGACGTGAAGCCGAGCAACATCTTTTTGACCGACCGCGGTGTGGTCAAGCTGCTTGACTTCGGTGTGGCTCGAATCTTGGACGACGCTGGGGCGCTTCCAACCGCTGCGGGCGTTGCGCTGGGCACACCCGCGTTCATGTCCCCCGAACAGGCCGCGGGCGCGAGCGAAGAAGTCGCGCCCGCGACGGATGTGTGGGGCTGCGGTGCCACGTTGTTTCAACTCCTGACAGGGCGTGCGGTTCACAGCACCGAGCCGGGCGGCGCTCAAATCACATCGGCGGCGACCATGGCAGCACCACCGGTTGGGGCGTTTTGTCTAAACCTACCGGCGGCGGTTGGGCGGGTGATTGATCGGTCTCTCAGCTTCCGCGTCGCCGACCGATGGCCAAGCGCGACCTCAATGCGGCAAGCTCTGCTGCAGGCGCGCGACGCCATCGACCTTGCGCAGGCCGAGTCGCACGACTTCACGACCTTGAGTGAAGAGGGCGTCGCTGTTTTAGGCAGTCCGAATAAATCTGGGCTATTGAGGATGCCCGCATTGATTGGTCTGGGCTTTGTCTTGGCCGTCTGTGCACTGCTGGTTGCTTCGCTCTTTCCCGTCCCCGCAAAGACCAGCGACGTCTCGCAACTTCGAAGTGAAGAGCCGCCCAACCCCATTTTTGCCGCTCCGCGAATTGCCGATGCGAAGACCGTCGAGCTGTCCGCAGCCGTACCACCGAGCGCGCCCGCGCCCGTGTCCGCGCAGCAGAAGCCGCCCGTCGCCGTCGCTCCTCGTGATGCGACTCCGCGCCGCTTGCGCGTCGACACCTCACTGGCCGAACTGCCCGTCGCACCTCCGGCACCACCAATGGCCGAGCCAGCAACGAACGTCGACGTGCTCGACAAGCGCAAGTGAGGTAACCTCAGGCCGGGCACGAGTGCATCGGGACGTCCCAGCGCCCTAGCTCCACCAGCCCAGTGCTTGCCGGTACTACGCCTGGTTCTTTTCGCAGAAACGGCGCCACACGTCGCGGTAGAGCGACTCCAGGTTGCGGGCAAAGCGGGGCGCGTCCATCAGCGGTGATTGTTGCAGGCGCGCGCGCAGGGTTTGGCGCAGCGCGCTCAGGTGCTGCAGGTCGTTTGCCAACGAGGTCGCGGCCTGAACGTATTCGTCGTGAGTCGTCGCGACGAGCTCCGGCAAACCCAGGTTCATCGCTTGGCAAGCGCCGGCGCGGCCGACCACGGTTTCACCCGCGAGGGTGACGGTGGGTACGCCCATCCACAGCGCGTCCAGGCTGGTGGTGTGTCCATTGTAGGGGAATGTATCGAGGCAAATGTCGATTTCTCGGTATCTGTTCAGATAGTCGAGCCGCGAGCAGCGACCGACGAATTCGATGCGATCTGGCTTTACGCCAGCGGCTTCGAAAAGCGAGCGTATGCGGTCCCGCACATTCGCTTCGGGTGCCAGGAGTGTCAGTCGTGATTCGGGCACTGCACTCAGGACTCGGGCCCAAAGGCGCAGCACGCCGTCGTTGACCTTCCGGAAGTGATTCAGGCAACCGAAAGTGATGTGCCCTTTCGCGAGCGCCGGCAGTGCACTGACCTCGGGGCCAGTCGTCAGCGGGTCGTAGCACCAGAAGGAGTTGGTAAGCCGAAGGGTCTCTTCCGTGTAGGCTTCGGTACCTTGGTCAGGGGGATCTAGGAATGGATCGGACAGGCGATAGTCGATGGCCTCGAGGCCCGTCGTCCCTGGGTACGCGAGCCAGGTAATTTGGATTGGCGCGGGCCTTCGAGCGAACGCCAGCAAACGGCGGCCGATCATGTGCATGGTGATGTCGACCAAAATATCGATCTGATCCCGGCGAATCACGTCTGCCAAGGCGGCGTCGTCTAGAGCGGCGACCTCGCGCCAAACATCGGCGCGAGCGCGAATGCGCGCGGTCTCCGCGCTCGGCTGGTCGACGCTCGAGTAGCAAAAGATCTCGAACTGTTGGTGGTCGTGGTTCTCGAACAGCGGGATGGTGAACAACGACAGCACGTGGCTTTTGAAATCAGGGGATACGTAGCCGATGCGCAGCCGGCGTTCGGGCGAGCGCTCGTTGCGGTGCGGCAAGGCTTGGGCCGTGAGTGGGCGCGCGTGGCGCGCATTCCACGCGCGTGCCTCGCTAAGAATGTCGCTGGCGCTGACGTGCGGCCAAAATTGCATGTTGAACAAGAGCACGCTCTGCGGGAGAGGGTCGTCTGGACGCAGCGCGATGGCGTCGCGGTTCACCGCCTCGATCTCGATGTGGCGCCCTGCTTCGTCGAGCGCCGTGTCGAGATAGCCGCGCGCGGGATCGAACGTTTGGTCGAGTTCCAGCGCTCGCCGAAACTCGACGACTGCCTCGTCGAAGCGGCTCGCGTCCGAATGAATCGCGCCGAGTGCGGTGTGCAGGTAGGCCGACTGCGGATTGAGTTCGAGCGCCGCGCGAAACCAACTGGCGGCGTGGTCGAGGGCGCCGGCATCGCGCAGGGTCACGCCGAGCGCGGTGAACAGCTCCGCAGGATCTTCGGCGGATTCGGGGTCGCGCGCGATAGGAACCGCCGCGCCGAGCGCGCTCTGCTTGGCTTTGACGCTCTGCAGGCGTTCCGCGGCCTGGGACAGACTCGGTTCGAGCTCCAGAGCCCGCTGGTAGCACTCGGCTGCCGCAGTCAATTCGCCTAGCCCCTCGAACGTGAGCGCGAGGGTGACCACCGCTTGAGTGAAGTCCGGCTTGCGAGCGATGGTCATGAACAACACCCCCAGCGCTTCGCGGCTCCGGCCGAGCCGCGCGTACACTCCACCGAGATTCGATAGGAAAGAAACGTTGTTCGGCGCGACGTGGACGGCGCGTTCGAGCAGCGTGCAAGCCTCCTGCAGTCGATTGGAGTTCTGCAGCAGCACGCTGAGCAGAAACAGCGCGTCGCCGTGCTGCGGCGCTTGCTCGATCACACGGCGATAGAGCGGCTCGGCGCGATCGACTTGGCCGGACCGATGAAACTCCACCGCCGTTTCGAAGAGCGAGGCGTTCCCCACTTCAACGCCCACGACGACCGAGCTGAATACTCACTGAGCGACGATAGCGGCGGCATGAACGATCGTCAATCAGCTGATTTCTCACACCGACGCTCACGCCGCACTGGGCAATCAAACCCACTTCATGCTCGCCATGCGCCGGCATGCGCGGCGTCGCGCACGTAATCAGAGAACGCACGAGGCTTCCGTCCTAGCGCGCGCTCGACGCCGTCGCTCAGCAGTGCGTTGTGCCCGTCGAGGAGTAGGCCAAACAGTTCGACTAGGAACGTCACTTGCTCGGCGGGTAGGTGAGGAGCGAGCGATTCCGCGTACGCTTCGCTCGAGACCGGCGTGTAGCGAAGCGAGCGGCCCGTCACTTTCGCGATTTCGTTCAGGGCTTCGCTGAAGCTCAGGAGCGCGGGTCCGGTGAGGTCGTAGATCTGCCCCGCATGACGCGGCTCGGTGAGCGCAGCGACTGCCACGTCGGCGATGTCATCGGTGTCGATGAACGGCTCACGCACGTCGGGTCCAGGCAGGGTGAGCTCCCCGTCGAGCACTGGCCCCAGTAAGTGGCCCTCGTTGAAATTTTGATTGAACCAAGCGCAACGCAAAATCGTAAACGAGGCGCCTGACTCGCGAACAGCGCGCTCGCTCGGCCAGACTTGGGGCTCGCCACGGCCCGAGAGGAGGACGATGTGCTCGACTCCCGATTCGACAGCCAGCGTCGAGAGTTTTCGCACGCGCTCCGAAGCGCCCGGGAACGCCAAGTCCGGATGAAAGGTGAGATACATGGCCTGGGCGCCGCGCAGTGCGGGCGCCCAGGTGTGCTCTTGCTCCCAATCGAACGACACTTCGCTCGCGCGACTCACCGCTCGAACGGGCACGCCGAGCGCGCCTAAACGTGCCGCCACGCGGCGTCCGGTCTTGCCTGTCCCACCCACGATCACCGTCATTGCGCTGGATTTCACGTGTTTTTCTCCTCGAGACGGCCGAAGTAGCCGCCACGAGGCAGAACATGGGCCTTGCAGCAGCGCATGGCCACCGGCGTTTAGTCACGGGTGAGTTGCGAAATTGCACGACCTCGCCCGGCGATCGCGGGAGGTCGGTCAGCAGCGGGAACGTGCCGCCTGCCGTGGAGATTTCGGTTGTTCGTTCACTGCGTGTTCTGCGCGCGATCAAACGGTCGGGGGATTCGGAAATACTGACAACATTGCTCGCGCCCGCGCAGTAACCCTTACTCGAGTGCCATGCGTCCGCGGGTCGCGTTGGGGTTGGGATCAATTGCAGTGGCGAGGTGTAGCTTGGTACGAACAGGGCTAGGAATCGTACTGCTCTCTTTCCTGGGGCTTGCCTGTGGCAAGACCTCCGAAGACCGGAGCGCAGGCGGAGCCCACGAAGCTGGGGGTAATACCGGAGGCAATGGCTCGGCCTCGGGTGGTTCGACCGCCGGGGGCGGCACTCACGGCGGTCTCGCTGGAGACGGAAGCTTCGACGAGCTCAGCTCGGTCGATCTCGCCGGCGGCCCTATTTACACGCGAGTTCAGCGACTGACGAACCGTCAGTGGGAGAACGCGGTCCGCGATATTTTGCGGTTGCAGAAGGCGCCTGGGCTCGCGGCAGGCTTTACCGCGCCGATCACGGGCATCACCGCCTTCGACAACAACGAGCAGCTGCTGTTCGTGGATCAACGAAGGTTCACCGACTTCGAGTCGGGAGCCGAAGCCGTAGCCGCGCTCGCGACCGGTTCTCCGGAGGCGCTGGCCGCGCTCTACACGGGTGACGACGCGGCGGGCTTCGTGCGCGCCTTCGGACGGCGCGCGTTCCGTCGTCCGCTCTCCGGCGACGAGGAAAGCAAGTACCAAGAGATTTTCGCGCTCGGAGAGCGCCTCTACGGCTCGGGCTTTGCGAACGGAGCTGCGCTCGTCATTCGAGCCATGCTCGAGTCGCCCTATTTTCTGTATCGGACGGAGCTCGGCCCAGCCGGCGACCCGCTCAGCGCTTACGAGCTTGCGTCCAAGCTCTCGTTTTGGTTGCTCGGAACCACGCCGAGTGATGCGCTGCTCGACACGGCGGCCGCCGGGAAGTTGGTGGATAGCGACGCGCTCGTGACCACCGCGCGCCAGATGTTGGAAGACCCGCGCGCGGTAGTCGTGATGCGTGACTTCCACGGCCAGCTCTTGCACGTGTCGTCTCTCCAAGACATCAGCACGTTCGACGTGAACGTGTACGACCGGGCGATCACTCCAGAGCTCGTGCTCGCCTCGAATGCCTTCTTCGATCGCGTATTTGCGGAGAATCACGGCCTGCTCGAGCTGTTGACTTCGAACCAAGCTTACGTCGGTCCGGGTCTTGCCCCGCTCTATGGGGTAACTGCGCCAACGACGGCTCTCGAACTGCGCGACGTCGGCGCGTCGCGCGCCGGATATTTCATGCAAGTGCCTTTTCTCATGCGCTGGAGCACCTTCGGTCAGCCTAATTCGATCCAGCGCGGCCTCCAGCTGGAAGCGGCCATGCTGTGCGGGCCGCCCCGCCCGCCACCGCCCGAGATCCCGCCGCTGCTACCGCTCGCGACTGGGCAAACCAATCGTGAGCGCGTCACTTCATCCAATTCGAGTTGCGGCGGCGGCTGCCACCGCTTCTTCGACCCGCTCGGCTTTGCCTTCGAGAACTTCGACGGGTTGGGACGAGTACGCGAACTGGACAACGGCTTTCCCGTCGACACCACGGGCAGCTATCCCCTGGCCGAGGGCAGCGTGTCGTTCAACGACGGTAAGGATCTGATGAAGACTTTGGCAGGCAGTACTCAAGTGCACACCTGTTACTCGAAGCAGGTCACGAGCTACGCGCTCGGTCGTGACTTGGTCGAGAGTGACCGCGCCCTGCTCGAGTCACTCGCGAAGGTGAGCCGGTCGCAATCGTTGAAAGAGATCATCCTCGCGCTCGTGCGCGATCCCGCGTTCCGCACGCGAAAGGCTGGGCAACCGTGACCCGAGTGTTGCTCGATGGGCAGCGCTCGCGCCTCCATCGCCGCGCATTCTTGCGCGGCACCGCGGGTGTGGTTTTGGGCCTGCCGTTCCTGGAGAGCCTGCCCGAGCGGTCTGCCTGGGCCGAAGGAAAGGCGCCGGTCTTTAGCCTGTTCATCTGCGCGGTCGACGGCGTGGTTCCGGCCAGCTTCTTTCCGGATGCTCTGGGCGGGCTGACGTCGGATGGTCTCGCCACGTCTGACAAAGCGACGGGCAAGCTTTGGGCTCACGCCAAGAATCTACTTTTCGTGCGCGGCATCCGTTGGCCGACCAATCCGATAGGCGAGCCACACGCGGAATCACTGTGTATGGCGCTGACCGGACTTCCGTCGGTTGGCCCCGCCAATACGGCAACGTCGACTGGGCCCTCGGCGGACTGGGTCATCGCACGCAAGGTGCAAGGGGAAACGCCACCGCTGACGCTGTACGCCGGTCAAAAGGGCAACTACATCAGTGAGCGTTTGTCGTTCAGCTCCGCCGGGACCGTGACACCGGCGAGCAACAATCCATACGAGCTCTATCAAAAGCTCGTCGGCATCGTCTCGCCCAACGGCACTCCGACGCCCGGCGCGCCGCAGGCACAGCAACTCTTGCTCGAGAGCCGCAAGAGCATTCACGACCTCGTTCGCGACGACCTGCGCGCGCTCATGAGCAACCCGCGCATGAGCGCGGCCGATCGACAACGGCTGCAGCAGCATTTCGACGCCGTCCGCGACGCGGAAGTCACCATGGGAAACATGGGGGAAGAGATGATTCGAGGCTGCGCCTGGGGAGGCGTGGAGCTCAGCAAGCTCGAGGCGTTGCAGACGTTCAAATTCGACAACAACGGCATGATCGAGGACGTCGCGCGGCTGCAGATGAGCCTCGTGGCTCTCGCCTTTGCCTGCAATTACAACCGAACAGCGACGTTGCAGTGGGGTGACGGCACGGATCACACTCGCTATCAGGTCCCGGCGAATGAAACACTCGGGAATTGGCCCTTCAATTACATCTGTCATCGCAACCAGAGCGACACCGGTTCGGGCATGAATCCAACGGCGGCCAAGGCTCACGCCGAGATCGACGCGGTGCGGATGCAAACGCTCGCCGCCGGCCTCGATCACTTCAAGGCCCGCGGCCTGCAAGATAAATCATTCGTGCTCTGGACCAACGCCATCTCGGAGTGTGACTCGTTCAGAAACATCCCCACTATCCTCTGGGGTGACGGTGGGGGGTACTTGAAGCAAGCGGAGTACGTAGATTCCGCCAACTCGACCAATAGCCCGCTGCTCAACACGCTCATCAGTGCCGCCATTCAGGATACGGGTGAAACGATGGAGAACTTCGGAGCCGGCCCGACCGGGCAGCTCGCGGTCGTGCGGGCTTGAACCGTCGGGATCGCGCAGGGCGAGGTAGTCACTTGCGCCACCACGGGCTGAGAATTCTGTTGCTCTCTTTCCTGGGCCTCGCCTGCGGCAGGACCGCAGAAGACGGGAATGCACCCGGCGCAAACGCCGCCGGAAGCAACACCGGCGGCAATAGAACGAATGACGGGACGACCGCTGGCGGCAGTGCCAGCACTGGTGCCGCTCCTGCCGCTGGCGGCAGTTTCAGCGGCACCGGCGGCACGGGGGAGTCCAGCTACGTCGATCTCTCGAGCGCTCCGATTTACACCCGCGTTCAACGCCTGACCAACAAC
>Ga0247766_1000058_pt1 | contig 23893 bp, 18 predicted proteins | sample UWRJL223509R6_FD_179946 | JGI IMG/M metagenome (GOLD analysis project Ga0247766, IMG submission 179946) | Plant litter microbial communities from Arlington Agricultural Research Station in Wisconsin, United States - UWRJ-L223-509R-6 | ecosystem: Environmental > Terrestrial > Plant litter >... | reverse complement strand
GTTGAAAATTAGCCGAGACGCGCGGGAGCGTCGGCCAGCACCGGGGTCGGCGCGCGAATGCCGAACACTTCCAAGTCGAGCACGCGGCGCACGACCAGGAATTCGTTGCACAGCTCGCTCACTTCCAAGTCGAGGCTGAGCAGATCCCCGCGCTTGACCCGCTTCTCGATCTTCTCGGACAGCGTGGCCATGCGCAGCGCGCCGAAGTTGCCGCACGCACCCTTCACGGAGTGGATCACGGAGAGCAGCTTGCGCTCGCCGCGCTCGGCGGCCGCTTCACGCAATGACTCCAAGCGGCGGTCCATGTCTTCCACGAAGATCAACGAAAGCTCTTCGACGATGCGCGGCGAACCTGCTTCCTCCGCGAGTTCCTCCAATCGACTCAGATCGACGGAAGCGTTGGGCAGGGACGAAGGGCTCGTCGAGGCGCTTGGCGCTGGCGCTGGCCGTTGCACGGCCTCGACCACGGGTCGCTCCGCGCTGGCCGGCTCGGAACTGGCCATGGACAACCAATGGGAAGCTTTGCGGCGCAAGGTGGACAACGAGAACGGTTTGGCGATGAAATCGTCCATTCCGGCCAGCAAACACGCCTGGCGCACGCCGGGCACGGTGCCCGCGGTGATGGCCAAGATGGGCACGCGCCGGTTCGGGCCTTCCACGGCGCGAATCTGGCGAGTCGCTTCCAGGCCGTCGAGGTCCGGCATGTGGCAGTCCATCAGCACCAAGTCGTATTTGCCTTGGTGATACATGCGCACGGCTTCGCGACCGGTCGGAGCCAACTCGACATCGCAATTGAGCGTGCGTAAGACTCGCTCGATCAGCATGCGATTGAAGTCGTTGTCCTCCGCCAGCAGCACGCGATGAACCTCGTTCTCGGCGCCCAAGCGAAAACCAATTGGCGTCATCGCCCGCGGCGGCGGCGTCGACTTGGCTTGCTCGGTAACGTCCGCCAGCATCTGGTCGATCACGCCCAAAAGCTGCTGCCCGGAGCGGTGCACGTTCTCTGCAGCTAGGCGCTGCTCGGGATCGAGTGTTCCCTCCAGCAATAGTTCGCTCGCGCCGATCACCACCGTCATCGGCGTGCGCAGCTCGTGTCCCAGCGCGGACGAGGCAAATTGCAGGGGATTCGTCGGCTCGTCTCGGAAGCGGTGGGCGAAGCGCAGGAGCAGCGTCTGCCACTGCTCGAGGCTCGGAATTTGATCCGCGGAGGCGTCCGCGGAGGCGAGCTCGCGCAACATCTCCGGGGGTAGGGAGAGTGGCGGTTCGCTCGCAACGCCAGAGCTCATGCGACGTCCCTCGACAGATCGAGCGTCGCGATGCGGCGGTACAGCGTCGCGCGACCAATGCCGAGCAACTTCGCCGCCTTGCCGACGCTACCCTGCGTGGCGCGCAACGCACGCTGAATGGCGCGACGCTCCAGCTCGCGAAGCGGCAAGATTTCACCGTCGCCGTGGCCATTCACGCTCGAGCCGTTGCTCGGCACGACCGAGAGACCGAGCGAGGGCAAGCCCAGTTCGCGAATGTCGGGCGGCAAATCCGCCAAATTGATCTCGTCGCCGCGGCAAGCGAGCAGGCTGCGGTGCACCACGTTTTGCAGCTCGCGTACGTTGCCCGGCCAGCGGTGGCGCGACATCGCTTCCAGCGCCTCGGGCGAAATGCGCTGCACTTGCCTGCCCACGTCCGAGGTGAGCGTGCGCAAGAAGTGTCCGACCAAGAGCGGGATGTCCTCCACGCGCTCGCGCAACGCGGGCAGGTGGATCGGATATACGACCAAGCGGAAGTACAGATCTTCGCGGAAGCGCCCGGCCTCCACCTCGGCGCGCAAATCGCGATGTGTGGCGCACACCATGCGCACGTCGATCGGCATTTCACCCGAGCCACCGACGCGGCGAATGGTCTTCTCTTGCAGCGTGCGCAAGAGGCTGGCCTGCGTCTGCAGGCTCATCTCGCCGATCTCGTCCAAGAGCAGCGTGCCACCGTTGGCTTGTTCGAAGCAGCCGCGCCGCATCTGGGTCGCACCACTGAACGCGCCTCGCTCGTGTCCGAACAACTCGGACTCTTGCAAAGATTCGGGAATGCCGGCGCAGTTGATGGCCACGAACGGGCCACGCTTGCGCGGGCCACCGCTGTGAATGGCGCGCGCAACCAGCTCTTTGCCAGTGCCGCTCTCACCCGAGACGCACACGGCGACCTCGCTCTCGAGCACCCGCTGCACTTGATGGGCGAGCTCGCGCATGGGCGGGCTCTTGCCGACGATCGCACCCAAAACCGAGCGCTCGGTCAGCGCGCTCTCCAAACGACGCACGTTGATCACCAACTCGCGTCGTTCGCGTGCCCGGTGCACGGCGAGCAACAGGCGATCGCGATCCAGTGGCTTCGTGATGTAATCGTACGCACCAGCGCGCATCGCCGAGACTGCGGTCTCGATTTCGCGCTGCGCGGTAACGACGATGATCGGCAGCTCTGCGTCCCGCGCGCGGAGATGTTGGATGACTTTGATCCCGGTCACTTCGCCGAGCCCCAGATCCACACAAGCAACGGTGGGAAGCTCGCCGTCCGACTCCAGTACGCTGCGCGCAGAGTCGTGCTCCGCGACACGGTAGCCCGTACGCTCGAGCCAGAACCTCATCAGTCGTCGAGCGGTTGGGTCGTCATCCACCACCGCGACTAGGTCCGAGGTCCCTTGAACAGACACGGCGCCCGTTTCGTCTTCGATCATCGTTCGTTAGGTGAAACGCACGATCTGGTCCCACCTTTAGACGCGAGTGATCTCAGGCGATCACATTGAGACGGCGGGCGCCGGCATTCGCCGCGCCTATCGCACCCGAGCGCCACTTGTAACCACTGATTATTGCTAGCTATATCTACTTGGTCGGCAACTACGAAATGTGTTTCCGCGGTTGGAACGGTGCTCGCATTGAGTCGCCGTCAGAGTGGCTGCTGCACATAAAAACCCAAGTCTCGCCCAATTCCCCCTCCACCACGGCATGCTCCGCGCCAGCGGCGAGACCGTCGATGGTCCCCGTCCCAGTGATTGGTTCGACGTCTTCGTCGATGAGTGCGGGAACCTGGTCTTGGCCTTGCTCGACGTGCGCAGCAGCGCCGAGTCGCCGCCATCGTTCCTGTCCGGCCTGCTGGAAGGCGTCAAGACGGCGTTGCAACGCAATGACGCCTTGCACACGGTCGTTGCCGACCTCGAGATGCAGCTCGCGATCCATCCGGGCAGCGAGGTAGGCCTGCTCGTCCTGCGTGTCAGCCAGCAAGACGCGAAAGTGGAATTGCTCAATGCCGGCATGCCGCCTGTCGTCAATACCAGTCCCGGTGGACGACTCGACTTCTACCCCGCGCAGTCCAGCGCCGTGGGCCGTCGAGTCGGCGAAGTTCATCCCTATGAGTTGATCCCGCTGCGTTGGGGCGGGACTTGGCTCGCGATTTCGGACGGCATGCTGAGCGGCGCCTCGGACGAAGAAAGCGTCGCCACGCTGTGCGGAAAGCTCGATCTAGAAAACCGCGCCATGCTCTTGGCTCAGATGAGCGCCGAAGATCTTTACGATGCATTCCAAGCGGCTCTCAGCGCGGGGCGCTTCCTTCGTGACGATGCGACCGGCGTGTTGATCGCCGCCGACCCCGGCGCGCGCTTTCAATCCGGAATCGTGTGACCCAGTACTACTTATCCAGTCTTGGCACGATCAGATCACACCCCCTTCGTGTGTCGCGAAGCGTGTCGATCGACGCGAGTAGCCACAAGCCACGAGAGAAAAACCGCGAAGCCCCTGGGGAACTCGCGAAGGGAGGACCGGCGCCCGCTGCTTCTCTTCTGGAGTGAGTCGCAGAGCGGCTAGAACCGCCTGCTCGGCGATTGCTCGCACGGAACCAACAATCGTTCAGACCTCGAAATCCAAACGATCAAGCAGCACCAGGGCCGCTAGATCCGTAGCCGGGAAGCGAGTAAGGTTCGGGATCGATGAAGATCAGAACTGCCACCATCGAGCGCTTGCGCGATGCCCTGCTGCAGAGCGGACGGCGCCCCAGCATGGTCGCGTCGTCAGCGTACGAAACGTTGACCCGTGAAGGCCTGCTCGGACCGGAAGAGGTCGGGGCGATCACTCGCGTCGGACCCTTGGCCGAGACGATGTTCTTGATGATGGCCGCAGACGGAAGCTTGGCCGAGGCGGAGCTCGACACCGTGCGTGGGGCCATCCGCGGCTTGACCGACAATTTGCTGCGCTCGGGCACGATTAACGTTCTGCTCGAAGGTTACGAAAAGCGCCTTGCCCAAAGCGGCCGCGACGCACGCTTGCACGAGATCGCGGACGAGCTAGCGGAAGATCCCAACGAAGCCGAAGCTGCTTTCGCACTCGCAGCCGCAGTCGCACTCGCCGACGACGACGTGAGCGATGAGGAAAACGTGTTGATCAACCAACTTGCCGAATGGTTCGGGATCGACGAAGGGCGAGCCGCGTCGATCTTGGATCAGCTCGAAGAAGACCGAGAACCAGCGTAATTCCGCTCGCACGGGACGACCTCAACGCGGCAAGCGCGACACACACGACACACACGACAACGCGGACAACGCGACAGACGCGCAGCACTCACGAGCGAGCCAGCGCTCGTTAAGCGTGCGCGTTGACTGCGCGGGCCACGCGCGCGGGAACTTGCGTGTAGTGAATTTGACAAAGTGATCGACATCGAGCCGCACACTCGCTACCAATGGTGTCGTGAAAATCGCCGTCGTTGGTTCCGGATACGTAGGGTTGGTGGCGGGTGCCTGTTTTGCTGATTCAGGCACCAACGTCATGTGTATCGACGTGAACGAGGCCAAGCTCGCCAAGCTGCGAGCGGGTGAAGTTCCGTTTTTCGAGCCGCGTTTGGCAGACTTGCTCAAACGCAATTGGCCTCACCGCTTGGACTACACGTCGAACCTGGCCGAGGGCATTCGAGGCCGTGAGGTCGTGTTCGTCGCCGTCGGCACGCCGCCGCAAGAAGACGGCTCGGCGGACCTTTCGTACGTGCTCGGCGTGGCCGAGCAAGTCTCGAAGGCAGCCGAGCACGATCTCGTTCTCGTGCTGAAGAGCACGGTGCCGGTCGGCACGAACGAAAAAGTGCGCGCGGTAGTCGACCGCTTTGCCAAACACAAGATCAGCGTCGTCAGCAACCCGGAGTTCTTGAAAGAGGGCGACGCGGTAAACGACTTCTTCAAGCCCGATCGCATCGTGATTGGCACCGACGACAACCACGCGTTCGAGCTGCTCGAGCGCTTGTACTCACCGTACAACCGTCAACGCAGCCGCATTCAGCGCATGAGCCCGAAGAGCGCGGAGATCGTCAAGTACGCCTCCAACGCACTGCTCGCGACCAAGATCAGCTTCATGAACGAGATCGCGAATTTGTGTGACGTCGCCGGTGGCGATGTCGAGCACGTTCGCCTGGCCGTCGGCTCGGACGAGCGCATCGGCATGCAGTTCCTGTATCCGGGCCTCGGCTTCGGCGGCAGCTGTTTCCCGAAAGATCTGCGCGCCCTCGTGCGCACGGGCGCTGACTACGGCCTGACCATGGAGGTCTCGAGCGCTGCCGTGCGCGCCAACGAGGTCCCGCCCAAGACCCTGATCGCGCACATGGAGAAAGATCTGGGCGGCCTGGGCGACAAGCTGATCGCCGTCTGGGGTTTGGCCTTCAAGCCCAAGACGGATGACGTTCGTGAAGCCCCCGGCATCAAGATGATCTCCGAGCTCGTCGCGCGCGGCGCGCGCGTGCGCACGACGGATCCGCAAGCTCGCGAGACCGGTCGCGAGAGCCTCGGCCAGCTGGGCCTGCTCGATCGCGTCGAGATCTTGGACAACGAGTACGAGACCTGTCGCGGCGCGGACGCGCTGCTCTTGGCCACGGAGTGGAACGAATACCGTAATCCGGAGTTCCCGCGGGTGCGCGAGCTGATGCGCGGTCGGCACGTGTTCGACGGCCGCAACATGTGCGTACCGAGCGCCGTGGCTGCTGCGGGCCTCGCGTACCGCGGCATGGGTCGTCCCACGCTCGGCTACTGAGTCGCTCAGGTCAGACGCCGGATACGCGCTGCTACGTCGCTTTCGAAGCGGCGTAGCAGCTCGGCCACGTGCGCTTCCGGGTCGCCTGCATGCATCAGGGGCGTGAGATCCATGCCCCAAGCGAGTGCCGAGTGTCGGTCGGTCCCGTGGCTTTCGGAATAGGTGGCATGCGCGCGATGACGACCCGCGGTTGCCAAGTCGTAGCGCTTGCCGCCTGCGATTTGCGAATCGAACACGCCCATCAGCGCATGCTGCAGATGCTCGCGGCCGTCGAGCGGTAGCGGCAGCTTGTCCGTGTCGCACAGCCAGTCCAGATCGCGCCAGACCTCGCAGCCGATCAAGCGTCCAGGCCGCGCGCTGGGTTCGAGCGCGCGACAAGCGGCGATCACGCGCAGCGCGACGGCCACGTGCGTGTCGTGCTTGTCAGCCAAGTTGTGCGTGTAAACGACCTCCGGTCGAGTCACGCCCAAGATTTCGACCAGCTCCGCGAGCAGCTGCGAATTCGTCGAACTTTTGACGGTCGAACTCGGGTGCTCGAGCAGGAACTGTGCGCCGTACTCGCCCACGTAGGCAGCCTTTTTCTGCTCGGCGCGACGCACTGCTTTCATCTGCTCATCCGAGTGGTCCCGATAGTCGAAATCACGCGCGCTGCCCGCACCGTCAGTCACGACGACACCGGTGAACCACCGCTCACTACTACCGAAGCACTCCAAGATCCCATGCGCTGCCATGATCTCCAAATCATCATGGTGCGCGCCGATGCCGAGGTGCGTCGTGCGCGGCAGTGCCACGCCGAGCGGCGACTGATCCGGGACGAAGATCTGCGCGCTGGCTTGACTGAGCTTCATGCGTCTCGCTGGGCATTCAAGCGCGGGAGGCTCGCGGCGGCAATCGCTTGTCCGACGCGGCGGGTCGCTTCGTCCGGCAGGTGGATGGAGAGCGAGCTGGCGAGCGCGGGTGCTTCGTGTGCGAGCACTTGGCGGGCCTTGCGCAGCAGCCGACTGCCGCCCTCGCCGGACGTCACCCGGCCGAGCAAGAGCACGTGCTTTACCGCGTAAAAGTCCAAAAAATGCAGTAAGCCATAGCCGAGGTAGACGCCCAGCGTGTCGAAGATCTGCTGCGCGCGCGTGTCGCCTTCGGCGAGCCGCGCTTGGACGAAGCTCAGCTTCGAACCGGGTGACCCCGAAGGCAGCTCGAGCCCCGCGCGCGCTGCCAAGCGAATGACCGCGTCTTGCGAAAAGTAGTTCACGCCCGTGCCGCGGTCGCCAGACCATTCGTGGTCGACGACCGCGTGTGAACCGTAATCCACCGGTGCGAAGGCGAGCTCGTTCAGCCAGCCCGTGATCTGTCCCTGCGCGTTCACGTATCCAGCTGCGAGACTCGTGCCCAGAGCAAGCCCCAGCACCGAGTGATCGCCGAGCGAAAGCGCGCCCGCGAGCGCCGTGACGTCGCCGTCGTTGGCGACTTGCAGCGGTACGTCACCCCACTTCTTGGCAATGTCGGGGTAGATCCCGTTGATCCGCGCGTCGAAATCCGCTTGCGGAACCTTGCGAAATAGCGAGGCGATCATGGTGCGATTGTTCAGGTAGATGCCGGCCGAGCTCACGCCGATCGCATCGATGCGCGGTAGATGCGCGGCCGCACGGCGAATCGAGTCATCGATGCCGTCGAAGTGATACTGCGGGTCGCTTTGCAACTTGGGTTCCCAAACCACCTCGCACGAAAACACCTCTTTGCCGTCGATCACCGCCGCCACCTTCCGGTCACTGCCGCCCGCGTCGAAGCCGATGCGACAACCGTCTAGGTGACCACCGACCGCCGCGCCCTGCTCGCGCTCTCTCGGCAACGCGCTGAAGGGCAACGCTTCGACGATGAACCGCGGTCGTTCGTAAACCTGCGCGAAAAACCGAGCGTCGAAGGCGCGAGCGCCGCTCGGCGCGTACTGCTCGCTCAGGTGCGCGGCGACTGCGGGTGAGCCGGCAACGCTGACCTTGAACGCGCCTTTCTGCCAGAGCAGAAATTTGAGCAGCCGCTCGACGTAGCGCAAATTCGCGGCCGCTTCCGGATGATCATCAGCCAAGATCCGCGTCTGGAACACGGCTATCTTGCCCGCGTCACGCTCCAGCGCGAGCGCCAAGGGCGAGCCGAGAGTCCGCGCGACCTCGGCCTGGAACGCGCGATTGGCGAGCACCGCCGGGCGAAACTCCGGGTCTAGCGGCGTCTGCACCTGCGGCGCCTGCGAAAGCAAGTTCTCGACCATACGCGCGCAGAGTACGCGGCCCGCACGCTCACTGCCAGCAAGTGGCGTCGAACGCGCGCGGCGGATGTGCATCGAAGCCCGTGACGGCGCCGCTCTCGGCGTCGAGCGTGAAGGTGAGTTCGAGCGGTCCCTCGCCACAACGCAGCGCGTAGCGAGCTCGATTTTCGGCCGGCCAGGGTCGATGAGGCACTTCACGTACGCCGTCCGCGAGCGTGCACGTGCCGTATTCGAGCGCGAGTCGTGCGAGCTTCTTTTGTGTGCGAGCGGCCTCCAGCGCAGGAGCAAATAGATCAGACGACGACGCGCGGCCGGTCGACTCGATGGCGGCGGCGAGCCGGCGCGCGCGGCCCTCGGTGCGCTCGTCGGCTGGGAACTCCTCGGTGACCTCGAGGTACTGAATCAGCGGCGGCGTCGCCGGCGAAAGCAGCACATCGAAGACGATCGCACCCCGCTCGCACGCGAAGCGGGTCTGCCCGTGCAGCGGGCCGTAGATCGTCGTTTCGCCGAGCGGCGCGCAGCGGCCGTGCTCGCGCGTGAGACGCGCAAAGTCCAGCGCATGTTCGTGGCTCCAAGAGTATTTGCCGCTGTCCGGATCGAACGTGCGTGCGGCGAGCGCATCATCCCAACTCTCGAGCAGCTTGGCGAGCGTCGCCGGCGCCGCGGCTAGCGCTGGATGCGGCGCTGGGGCCGGTGCTTCGAGGAGCCCCGCACGCCTCAGGATGTCGAACACGCCGAAACGCGAATCGATGCCGGCGGGCCCGCTCGTGGAGAGCGCCACGAAGCCCACGCGCTCCTGGGGCAGCAGGACGACCCAATTGAAGTAGCCGGGCTCGAAGCCACCGTGCTGGACGCGCGTCTCCTCGGTGCAACTAGACACCGACAACCAACCGAAGCCGTAGCTCGCCGCGCCGAGCACGATGCCGTCGTCCGTACGACGCGCGATGGGCGTGTCCTTGTCGAAGCCGCGCGCGAGGCGCTGGCCGAGGTGCATTTCGCGCAAGGTGCTGCGGCGCACCGGGCCGCTCTCGGGGTCGTCGCGCGGCGGGTAGGCTGCGAGCTGATACGCCGCGTAGCGCGCGTAGTCGTGGAGGGAGGTGTACAGGCCTCCGGCGGGAGCGAACGCGCCGTCGGAAAGTCGTGGCTCGGCGACGAGCGTGTCGTGCTCGTGACGGTAACCAATCGCGAGCCGGCCGGCTGACACCTCGCTCGCTTCCCACACCGAGGAGCCCATGCCGAGTGGCTGGAGGATGTTCGCGGTCAGATATTCTCGATAACCCTGATGGGTGACATTCTCGACCACGCGCCCGAGCAGCGCCCAGCCGAGGTTCGAATACGCGTAGCGCGTGCCTGGCGTGCTCGAGAGCTGCACCCCGGAGCTGAGCAGGCGCGCTAGCTCGTCGCGGGATTTACCGAAGCTGACGGCGCCCCATAGATCGTCATAGGCGAGGCCGGCGGCGTTGGTGAGCAACAGTCGTAGCGTGACGGGAGGCGCGTCATGCGTGGGCGGCGTGAGCGCAGCTAGCTCTGGCAAGTAGGAAACAGCCGGAGCGTCGAGCGACACTCGACCTTCGTCGCGTAGCTTCAAGACCGACAAGGCCGTAAAGCTCTTGGTCATCGAGGCAATGCGGAACACGGTGTCGCCGTCGATCGGCGTCGAGGTCTGCGCGTCGCGCACGCCGAAGCCACGCTCGTACGCGAGCTCCCCGTCGAGCAGAATGCCCACCGCGAGCCCGGTCGCGCCGCTGGCTTTGCGCTTCGATTCGAAGAACGCGTCGAGTTCCGGTGCCACGGCTTGCAGCCGCGCACGCCGCCCCGGGCCGGTGCGACCGGGCTCGAACCTTTCGCTGGGCAGCGCGTCGGTAACGCGCGGCTGCGAAACGCACGGCGGCGGCGCCGGCTGTGCCTGCTGCGCGCAGCCAACCAACCAAACAACGGCCACTCCCCAAGAAAGCCAAACAACGCCCATTGGCAACCTCCCAGCACCCGCGGCGGAGGTTAGCAGCTTCCGCAGCAGTCCGGGAGCCGTTCACTGCTTGGCCCAACAGCGCAGCATGGCACGCTCCGCGTCACTGGGCTGCCGCGCATTCGGCGGCGGCATGGCGTGCAGGCGGAGTTTGGCCTCGATGCTGCGGCGGCGCGCGCTGATCGCCGCGTCAGTGCGGAAATCGAAATCTTCGCCGGCGGAGCCAGTCGGTGAGTGACACGACACGCAATATTTGTCGATGAGCGCGCGCGCATCGGCGCTCGTGACGAGCTCCACCGGACAGCTGGCGCCGAGCTCGGTCGACACGGCTGCGAAGCCTTTCACTGGAGCAAGCTCGGATTGCGTCCCCACGCAGGCACCCGCAAGCAGCGCGCCCACCAGCAAGCATTCGAAATAGTGACGCGCAGTCGCTCGGCGTGCGTGGGCTACCATGCCCTGCCAACGCAGCAGCACAGCAATCGTTCCGAAAACCGACACGAGCGCGCAGCCTGCGCTGAACGCATCGCCGCGTCGCTGACTACCGCGACTTACTTACGCCCGAGCTTGGTCAGCTCGGCCGCCATTTCATCACCTGTCTGCAGAACGCGCAGATTGGCGATGAATTGGTATTTCGCAATGCGCGTGTCGACCAAGGCGCCTTCCAGCGTCTTGGTCGACTCTGCGTCGTCCACGGTCGCGGCACCGCGCGCTTCCGGCGAAATCTGCACGGTTGCCGCGCTCTCGGCCGCCGAATAGGCCCCGGCCAAGCGAGTCACCTCGGCCGCCGAGCGCTCGAAGCGCCCGGAGGCTTGGTTCAACCCCGCGAGCGCGGACTCGAAAATCGGCCTGACCATTCAATTCCCAGAGAACGGATGGGCGCGGAGTGGCTTGAGAGAAATTAAGGGTGCCTGGCTTTTTCGAGGGGCACCCTGCAACTTCGAGGGCGCCCTAGCCCACGGCGTCCGTTTCATGGCTCGACGGCGCGCAGGTGTACACCAGTGGAGTACGGAATGCGGCTGCGCTGACTGGCGGGTCTGACGCGCGTCTGGAACATTGAATCTCGTGATGAGCAATGGTTCGACACCCGACGTTTTTAGCTTCACGGACTACCGCGACTTTTTGCGCGCGCTGTACACCGAGCGTAAAGCTCGCGGCCTGTCGTACCGCTGGCTGGCGCGGCGCGCTGGACTCAGTTCGCCGAGCTTTCTCAAGTCAGTGATCGATGGCCAAAAGAACCTCGCGCCGACCACGGCGACTCGTGTCGCTGTCGCGCTCGGTCTGCGCGAAGACGGGAGCGAGTACTTCCGCCTACTGGTGCAGGCCAACCAGACGGATGACGCCGCCGAACAGCGACGGATTCGAGCGCAGCTCGCGCGCCTTCGTCGCCACCAAGACGTGCAAGAGCTGGCGGCCGCGCGCGACGCCTACTACCGCGAATGGTATTTTCCCGCCATTCGCGAGTTGGCAACGACCACGCACTTTCGCGCTGATGCTCGCTGGATTGCGCGCACCTTACGACCAAAGATCACCATTCCGGCGGCGAAACGCGCGCTCGCGGTTTTGGAGCGGATTGGCCTCTTGCGCCGAGACGCGGCCGGCGAGTTGCGCGCGAGCAACCAACAGGTGACCACCGAACTCGAGCCAAAAAGCGATCAGGTAGCCACCTTTCACCGCGCCATGCTCGAGCGCGCCGCGAGCGCATTGAGCGACATCGCACGCGATGAACGCGACATTTCGTCGATCACTTTGTGCGTCGAGCCCAATGGGCTCCCCGCATTCAAAAAAAGAATCCAACAGCTGCGGCGCGAGCTGCTCGACGAATTCGACGCGGGGGCGTCGGGCGCGCAAGTGGTGCAGCTGAACTTACAATTGTTTCCAGTCTCAAAACGTTTCGATAGCTAACGGGGTCAGCATGAAAAATTCGATCTGGTCGGGTGCGAGTGTATGGTTGGTGGCAGCAGCTCTGTTGCTGCCGGGGTGTGGGGCGAGTGACGGGGGCTCGAACCATGAAAGCGCGGGAAATGGCTCGAAAACGGACGGCTCGGGTGAGGGCACCAATACCGGAAACGGGGCTTGCGCGGCGCCGTGGTGCTCGTTCCCCCGCGTGCTCACCGGGGACGACGGTAAGACGTACGGCGGTACGTTGACCATCTACGGCAGCCAAGGAGGAGTATTCCAATTCGAAGGCGGCGAGGTGCTCGACACGGCAACGGGCTGCACGGCACGCACCAACCTGGAATTGCCCGTGCCAATTGTACCGACGACCACTGACGCCAACGGGACGATACACTTTCAGCGTCAGTCACTCACGAGCGCCATCGAGGCAGCAGATCTCACGCTCACGCCAGAGCACGATGTGAGCGGAACGATCACCGCGCGCCTGAGGGTAGAAGAGGGCGGCTATGTGAGGCTGGATGATCCAACGCCGACCAGTGCCGACAATACTTGGACGACGGTGTTCACGGTCACGGGTAAAGCTCAGGTTTATTGCTGGGAGAATCAAAGCGCGGTCACACTCCAACGCGCGGACGGAACGACGGTCACACTCGCGTGCGGGCCCGAGCCCGTGCCGACGAGTGGCCCCAGCTGCCACGACACGATCTCTCCTTAGCGGTCATCTCTGCGCTCCCGAGTCTCGGGAAACGCGCTGACTTTGGGTTGATGGTCACGCGACATGGCACAGCCCCACGCAGCCTTCGGCGGCGCGTGGCGGTAACCCGAGAGGGGGAGAGAGCCCGAGTGCTTTCTCTCCCTCGTCAGTGACGCCGAAGGCTTTGCCACCCACGCGACGCGCTCGGTGACCATCAAACCAACAATCGACACAGCGACCCGCCTGGGGTCGCTTTCGAGCTCTGCTAGGCGCGGGGCCGCGAAGTGAGGTGTCAGCGCGCCGGAGTGAGAATCAGCGCGCCCAGAGGCGGGATGCGCAGACGAATCGAGTACGGGCGGCCGTGCAGCGGCGTGGGGTCGGCCTCGACCACGGTCGTGGTTTGGAATTCACTGCCGCCGAAGCGAAGGTCGTCGCTCGACAGGCGCTCGATGTAACGACCCGGACTCGGCACGCCGATGCGGTATTCGTCACGCGGGACGGGCGTGAAGTTGAGCACCACGATCACGAAATCTGCGCCGTCACGGCGCAGGTAGCTGAGGATCGTGTTGTCCTTGTCGTTGCACTCGATCCACTCGAAGCTGTCGGGATCGGGATCGCGACGCCAGAGCGCGTTCGAGTCTTTGTACAGCTTGCTCAGCTCGGCAATGTACTCTTGCAGGCCTTTGCGCTGCGGGTGCTCCGCAATGTGCCAATCCAAACTGGTCTCGACGTTCCACTCGTTGTGTTGGGCGAACTCGGTGCCCATGAACATCAACTGCTTGCCGGGGCGCGTGAATTGGTAGGCGATGAGCAGCCGCACATTGGCCAGCTTCTGCCAGAAATCACCGGGCATCTTCTCGACCAGCGAGCCTTTGCCGTGCACCACCTCGTCGTGTGAAATCGAGTTGATGAAGCGCTCGGTGTACTCGTACAGCATCGAGAACGTGAGCTGATCGAGGTGATACTTGCGGTGGATGGGCTCCTTGGTGAAGAAGCCGAGCGTGTCGTGCATCCAGCCCATGTTCCACTTGAAGTCGAAGCCGAGGCCGCCTTCGGAAGGTGGCTTCGAAACGCCGCCCCAGGCGGTCGACTCTTCAGCTACCGTGAATGCGCCGGGGCATTCCTCGTGGATGATGGCGTTCGCGCTGCGCAAGAACTCGATGGCCTCGATGTTCTCGCGGCCGCCGTACGGGTTCGGCAGCCATTCACCCTCTTTGCGGCTGTAGTCGAGGTACAGCATGGAGGCGACGGCATCCACGCGCAGGCCGTCGACATGGAACTCTTGCAGCCAATAGAGGGCATTGGCGATCAAGAAATTCCGCACTTCACTGCGGCCGAAGTTGAAGATCAGCGTGCCCCAGTCCGGGTGCTCGCCGCGCCGGGAGTCTTCGTGCTCGTACAGCGCCGTGCCGTCGAAGCGGCGCAGCGAGAAATCGTCCTTGGGGAAATGGGCGGGCACCCAGTCGATCAGCACGCCGATGCCTTGTTGGTGGCAGTAGTCGACGAAGCCACGAAAATCATCGGGAGAGCCGTAGCGCGAGGTGGGCGCGAAGTAGCCCGTCACCTGGTAGCCCCAAGACGGGTAGAAGGCGTGCTCGGCCACCGGCATCAACTCCAGATGGGTGAAGCCCAAGCGTTTGGCGTGCTCACAGAGACGCACGGCGAGCTCGCGGTAGCTGAGCCAGCGATTGCCCTCTTCCGGGACGCGCGCCCAGGATCCGGGGTGCACCTCGTAGATGCTCAGTGGCTCGCGGGCGATGTCACTCTTTGCGCGGTTCTTGAGCCAGGCTTCGTCACGCCAAACGTAGTTCGAGCGCGCGACGCGCGACGCGGTGAGCGGCGGCGCTTCCATCTCGTTCGCCCAAGGGTCGGTCTTGATGCGTAGCAAGCCCTCCTTGGTCTTGAGCTCGTACTTGTACAGCGTGCCCACGCCGATACCGGGCACGAACAACTCCCAGATGCCGGTGGGGCCGAGCGAGCGCATCGGCAACAGTCGGCCGTCCCAATTGTTGAACTCACCGACCACGCTCACGCGCTGCGCGTTGGGCGCCCAGACCGCGAACGCCGTGCCGGCCACGCCGTCGAGCACGCGCTCGTGCGAGCCGAGCACCGTCCACAGCTTGCGATGATTCCCCTCACCGATGAGGTACAGATCGAGCTCACCCAAGCTGGGCAGGAACCGATACGGGTCGTCGCGCTCCCAAGTCGAGCCGTTTCCGAAGCCAAAGCGCAGCCGGTAGGTCAGAGGCAACTGCGCCGCGGGCAAGAAGATCGCGAACACACCCCCACCGAGCGCCAACATCGGCCGTGCTTCCCCGCCTAGGAGCAGGATGCAGTTGATGGCATCCGGATGAAAGGAGCGGACCACGGTCCCGCTTTGCTCTCCAACCACCGCCGGGTGCGCACCGAGCACCGCGTGTGGGCTGTGCGACGCGTCGTCGCGCAGTGCCCTGAGCAACACCGGATCGCCCATCAAGGCGGCGGCCGAAGGATCGAAGGCAGTAGGCGGCAGGGAGGGGAAGTTCATCAGGCTACCACGTAGCAAAGCAGTACCAACGAGTGGGGCGCAACATTGATACCACCACCCTTTGGAACGCGGTGAGTTTGTTGGGCTGTGTTGATGACTTCTTGCCAATGTCCGCTCACAGATGCCTGGCCGGGGACCGGGGGCATGGTGAACTGGCGCGCGCGATTACTCGCGTTCAACAGCAAGAGCAGCGTTTGACCGCGATTCGGCCGGCCGCGCTCGTCGACGTCGTCCGATGCGTCACCCGGGATCAGCATGCCCAGTAAGTGATTGCGTCCGTTGCCCCAGTCGTCAATCGACATTTCGGTCCCATCAGACCGCAGCCAAGTGACATCTTTGAAGCCTTTGTCACTGACCGGATCGCCAGCGAAAAAACGGTGGCGACGGAACACCGGATTGGACTTGGTGATGCGAAAAACTTCACGGGTGAAATTCAGCAAGTCAGTGGCGCGCTCGTCTAGGTCCCAGTTGATCCAGGTCAGGTGGTTGTCTTGGCAATAGGCGTTGTTGTTGCCATTTTGCGTGCGACCGAATTCGTCACCGTGTGAGATCATCGGCACGCCCTGCGAGAAGGCCAGCGTCGCCAACAAGTTCTTCTTCATGCGATCGCGCAGGCGAATGACTTGCTGGGCCTTGGTCTCGCCTTCGGTCCCCCAGTTGCGACTCCAATTGTCGTTCGCGCCGTCGCGATTGTCCTCGGCGTTGGCCTCGTTGTGCTTCTGCTCGTAGCTCACCAAGTCGTGCAGTGAGTAGCCGTCGTGGCAGGTAACGAAGTTGATGCTCGCGTACGGTCCGCGATCACTGCCCTGAAAGATGTCGCTCGAGCCCGAGAGACGAGACGCAAGCTCCGGCACTTGGCCTTCGTCACCGCGCCAAAAACGCCGAATGCAGTCGCGATAGCGGCCGTTCCACTCCGCCCAACCAGGTGGAAATGCGCCCAGGCGATAGCCCCCCGGACCGACGTCCCAGGGCTCGGCGATCATCTTCACTTTGCTGAGGGTCGGATCTTGTTGGACCATGGCCAAGAAGCGCGAGAAGCCGTCGAACTCGAACGGATCGCGCGCCAAGGTCGGCGCCAAGTCGAAGCGGAAACCGTCGACGTGCATGTCGTCGACCCAGTAGCGCAAGCTGTCCAAGATCAGCTGCAGCGAGCGCGGGTGCAGCACGTTGATGCTGTTGCCGCAGCCCGTGAAGTCCATGTGGTGACGCGCCTCGTGCGAGATCAGCCGGTAGTACGCCGGGTTGTCGAAGCCGCGAAATGAAACCGTGGGGCCGAGCTGGTTGCCCTCACCCGTGTGGTTGTAAACCACGTCCAGAATGACCTCGATGCCGGCGCGATGAAACGCCTTCACCATGGTCTTGAACTCGAGCACCTGCTCGCCCATGAACCCGGTGGCAAACGCCGGATCGGGCGCAAAAAAGCCGATCGTGTTGTAGCCCCAGTAATTCGACAGACCGAGCTCCTGCAAGCGGCGCTCGCTCATGGCCTGGTGAATCGGCAGTAGCTCGACCGCGGTGACGCCGAGCGAGCGCAGGTGATCCAAAATCGGGTCGGAGACCATGCCCAGGTAAGTGCCGCGAAGATGGCCCGGCACGTCCGGGTGAAGTTTGGTCATGCCGCGCACGTGGCACTCGTAGATCAGCGTGCGGCTCCAGGGGATGTTCGGGGGGCGGTCGTTACCCCAAGAGAACGCCGTTTCGATCACCAAGCTCTTGGGCACGACGGGTGCGCTGTCGCGCGCGTCGAAACTCAAGTCGATGTTCGGATCGCCAATCGTGTAGCCGAAGACTTCGTCCGGCGCGTTGACCTTGCCCGCGATCGCCTTCGCGTACGGATCGATCAAGAGCTTGTTCGGGTTGAAGCGGCGGCCCTGCTCGGGGGCGTACGGGCCGTGAACGCGATAGCCGTACAGTTGCCCGGGTCGCGCGTCCGGCAAATAAGCGTGCCAAATGCGATTGGTGCGCTGAGTGAGCGGAATGCGAATCGACTCTCGGCTGGCGCCTGGAGAGTCGAACAAGCACAGCTCGACCGAGGTCGCCTCCCCGGAAAAAACGGCGAAGTTCACCCCTTCCCCGTCCCACGTGGCACCGAGTGGGTGCGGAGAGCCTGGCCTGGTACGCATGGTCTTCGAGTGCTCCGTCAAGCGAGTCTAGAAACCTTGAAGATGTGTCCCACGCGCTCGACGGGGTCGAGGCGTACATAGTTGCGCGCTCCACGCCAAACGTAACGCGCGCCCGTCAACAAGTCCGACATCTCGTACGATTCATCGGGCGCGATGCCGAGCTCGCTGATCGGAACTTCGATCGTCGTCTCGTGCATGGCTCGCGGGTCGAGGTTGACGACCACGATCAGGTCGTTCCCGAGCGATGACTTCCTGTATGCCAGGATCGCGTCGTAGTCCGTTTTGAGGAAGCTCAAATTCGTCAGCTCGTGGAGGGCAGGCTGTTCGCGGCGAATACGATTGAGCTTGGAGATATCCTGCTTGATGTTTCCGGGAGCGTTCCAATCACGCACTCGGATCTCGTATTTTTCCGAATCGAGGTATTCCTCGCTGCCGTGATGAACAGCCAGGTTTTCACACAGTTCGTAGCCGCTGTAGATGCCGTACGTGGGCGATAGGGTGGCGGCGAGCAACAGCCGCAGCCGAAACGCCGGCCGTCCGCCCGTTTGCAAAAATTCGTGCAAAATGTCGGGCGTATTCGCGAAGAAGTTGGGCCGGTAGTACTCGGCCATTTCAGTGTGAGCGAGTTCGGTCAGGTAGTCCTTGAGCTCCCAGGCCGAATTCTTCCAGGTGAAATAGGTGTAGCTCTGGGTGAAGCCGAGCTTGCCCAGGCTCTTCATCCGTTTCGGCCGGGTGAACGATTCGGACAGGAAAATGGTCTCGGGGTGGACGGCCTGCACGTCGCGGATCAGCCATTCCCAAAACGAGAGCGGCTTGGTGTGCGGATTGTCGACGCGGAAGATCTTCACCCCGCGCGCGATCCAAAACAGCACCGCGTCGCGACACGCGTGCCAGAGCGCCTGTCGATCTTTGCACCAGAAATTGATCGGATAGATGTCTTCGTACTTCTTGGGCGGATTTTCGGCGTAGCGGATGCTGCCGTCCGGGCGAATGAAGAACCACTCCGGGTGCTCCTTCACCCAAGGGTGATCGGGCGAGCATTGCAGCGCGAAGTCGAGCGCGATCTCCAAACCAAAATCGCGCGCCGAGGCGACCAGCACTTCGAAATCGGCGAGCGTGCCGAGTTGTGGATGGACCGCCGTGTGGCCACCTTCGGCAGCGCCGATCGCCCAGGGGCTGCCGACGTCGCCGGGTGAACCGACCGGGTTGTTGTTTCGCCCTTTGCGGTGCGTGACACCGATCGGATGAATGGGCGGCAAATAGATGACGTCGAAGCCGAGCGCGGCAATCTCGGGCAAGCGACGGGTGGTGTCTGCGAACGTGCCGTGCTTGCTCGGATCTTTGCCTTGTGAGCGCGGAAACAGCTCGTACCAGGCCGAAAATACTGCCTCCGCGCGATCCACGTAGACTTCCAGCGGGCGCTCTAGGCGACACGCTTCTTCGGCGAAGATCGGCGCGCGGACCAGTTCGCCCACGTCTTCGGCGAAGGCGACCTTCAAACGCTCGTCGAGGGACAGCGAGGCGTCAGCGAGCCGCTTGGCCGCGTCCGCGATCAAGATCTTGGCAGCGCCGGTCAGCTTGTCCGCCATGCGGGAAAGGATGTTCGCGCCCTCCAAGAGCTCGGGCCGCACGTCTTGGCCGGCGTTCAAACGCTTGCCCAGATCCGAGCGCCAGGTGCCGAAGCGATCGGGCCAGGCCTCGATGTCGTATTGCCAGAGCCCGATCTGGTCGGCTTTGAACGACCCGACCCAGCGATCCGGATCGAAGCGATGGGTGAATGGCGCGTAGTGCGACGAAGCCTCGCCGGGTCGGCGATAGATCAGCCGCGCGGCGATCAGGTCGTGGCCGTCTTTGAAGATGTCGGCGCTCACTTCGATCACGTTGCCGATGACGCGCTTGATTGGATATCGGCCCCCGTCGAGCTTGGGAGTCACGCTTTCGATCACGACTTGGGGTGCGTTGGCGATGGTCAGGGGCATGTTGCGGGCTCGGGTTTTAACCCAGTTTTGTGTCCTACTGGAGGCTTTTAGCCGGGCGCGATCACTGGCGCTGGGGCTTGTCTTTCGCGCGGGCTGTCGGGGCCCCAACCCCGACAGCATCTGCCGGCTTGCGTGATTCCTGGGTTGCCGATCCGGCGCTGACGACGGACATTTGAAGAATGCAGACTCGCGAGCAGCAGGGGCCGTTTCCACACACGCTCCTACTCGGGAATTTCTATGGCGGGAGCCCTCGGTCGAGCAGCAGCGAGCTGTTCGAACGACGAAACCCGGCAGACCTTCGCGACCTGGTAAGCCTAGCGCCGCAGAGCTCGCTCGAAGAGCTGCGCGCGGCTTGTACGGCGGCACGCGAGGCCGCGAGGGCTTGGGGCCAGACCCCCGCACCGCAACGCGCCGAGGTGCTCGGCCGACTCGTGTTTCTGCTCACGCAAGACAAGGAGTCACTCGCGCGCTTCGTCGCTCGCGAAGTCGGCAAGCCGCTGCGCGAAGCGCGCGGTAGTGTCCAAGAGGCGATCGACACCGCCGTGTTCTTTCAGAGCGAGGGGCGGCGCCTGTACGGGCAAACCGTGCCCAGTGAGCTCGCGGACAAGGAGCTGTTCACGTACCGCCGCCCGCTCGGCGTGGTCGGCGTGATCACCGCGGGCAATTTTCCGATCGCCGTGCCTTCTTGGAAGATCATCCCCGCGCTGCTCTGTGGCAATGCCGTCGTCTGGAAGCCTTCCGATGACGCGCCGGGCACCGCCGCGCTGTTTTTCCGCGCCTGGCAACGCGCAGGGCTGCCGAAGGGTGTGCTCAGCATCGTGCATGGTGCCGGCAAGGACGCCGCGGGCCAGTTCTTGATCGACCAAGTCGACGCCGGCCTGATCAACAAGATCTCGTTCACGGGATCGACGGCCGTGGGTCGCCACATCGGCGAGGTGTGCGGCCGCAATCTGCAGCAGCCTTCGCTGGAACTCGGCGGCAAGAATCCGCTCGTGATCTTGGCGGATGCGGATTTGGACTTGGCGGTCGATGGTGCGCTGTGGGCGGCCTTCGGTACCGCGGGGCAACGCTGTACGAGCGCCGGCAACATCATCGTGGATCGCCGGGCGATGCCCGCGGTGCGTGAAAAGCTGGCGCGCCGCGCGCGCGCCCTGCAGATTGGCGACCCCTCGAACCCCGAAGTCGACTATGGCCCGCTGATCAATGAGCGGTTCATGGCTGGTTTTACCCGGCAGCGCGAAACCGGCATCGAAGGCGGCGCGGAACTCTTGCTCGACGGGCGCCGCATTTTGCCGGGCGATGAACCCGAGGGGTTCACCGGCGATGCCAAGCATGGCCTGTACGCCACGCCGCGCATCTTCGACAAGGTGAAGATCGACATGCGCATCGCGCAAGAAGAGTGTTTCGGTCCGACCGTGAATTTGATCGAGGTCGACGGGATGGACGAAGCGATGGCGGTCGCCAACGGCACGCCCTACGGACTCTCCAGCGCGCTGTACACGCGCGACGCACGCGCGATGTTGCGCTTCAAAGAAGAGATCAGCGCCGGCATGACCAGCATCAACAACTCGACCACTGGCGCGGAAGCGCACCTGCCCTTCGGCGGCAACGGCTGGTCGGGCAACGGCACGCGCGAAAGCGGTATTTGGGTGCTCGACGCGTACACCCGCTGGCAAGCGGTCAATGTGGATTTGTCGGGCAAATTGCAGAAAGCGCAAATCGACATCAGCGAAAGCAGCTTGCCGCTCGCGGAAGATCTGGAGGCGATTTTGCCTCCGCGCCGTTGAAGCTCAGCGACCCGCGTCGTGCGCGTCGTCTGGCTGCACGCGGTGCGGCTCGTCATCTGGGATTGCCCACGCGGGCTTGACCCATCCGGCATCCGGTGTTGCGGCCGTCGCCGCGGCCGAGGCAGACAGCGCTGGCGCTGGCTTGCTGATGGGCGCCACTGGCGGCGGCGTGTCTTCCGGAGCCGCGTGCGCGGTGACCGCAGGTTTGGCTGGAGCGCTCGCGCTCGGACTCGCGGACGGCTCTTCGTGCGCCGATGGCGCATGCTCCGGCGGTTTGCTGCTGTGCGCGCGCGGCGCAGCGGACTCGTGCGCGGGCGGCACCGCCGAGGGCAATGGCCGCAAATGAGGCAGGTCATTGCGCTTCATGAACACCCAGCCAGCACCCAAGCCAATCGCCAATGCGACGCCCGCCACCGCGAGCACGAGGCCTGCGCCCGAACGCCGGCGCGGGGGCTCGGACTCCGCACTACGCAGGAGCTGCGCGATGACCTCGCTCTCGGCGCGACGGCTGATCGGCGCCGAATTGGGTGAAGACGTCGGACCGCGTGAAGACGCCGGCCCACGCGACGACACCGGGTTGCTGCCGAGTGACAGCGGCACTCCGCCCGCGCGCGATGACGCCGGACCGTCGCCCGCGAACAGCGTGGCCGCGCCCGGATCTGCGAGCAGGTGGTTGCCCGAGGAAAGGCGGATCTGCGAGTTCGATTCGGCGGGGCGCGCAGCGGCGCGCGGGTCTGAACCGGAGCCATCGAGCCGCGTACGGGCTTGCGAATTCGGGGTGAGCTCGTTCGCGCTCGCCACGTCCGGCGAAGTCCATTGCAGCTCGCGCGCGTCACCCCCGAGCAGCTCGCGCAGGGCGTCGCTCAGCTCACGCGCGGACTGAAAGCGCGTCTCGGGATCGCGAGACACGGCGCGCGCAAACCAAGCGTCGAAGCCGACCGGCACCGAGCTCGATTCAGACGGCACGGGGATGTCGCGGATGCAGATCTGCAGCACCAGATCGCCCAAGCCGTCACTGTAAAACGGGCGCTTGCCGGTCAAACATTCGAAGGCGATCACGCCCAGCGACCACAAGTCCGAGCGATGATCGACGGTCTTGTTGCCCTGAGCCTGCTCGGGGCTCATGTAGTACGGCGTGCCCAAGATCGAGCCGGTGCGCGTGCGGGAGCCTTGTTCACCGATCTCGCTGACGGAAACCTTGGCCACACCGAAATCCAAAACCTTGGCGATCTCTTCGTCTTCGTTGCGGATCAGAAACACGTTTTCGGGCTTCAGATCGCGATGCACGATGTTCGCTTCGTGGGCGCGGGCCATCGCGCGGCCAATATGCGTGACGATGCGCGCGGTTTCGGCAGAGCCGAGCTTGCCTAGCTTGCGCAGGCGCTGAGCCAAATTCTCGCCGTCGAGCAGCTCCATCACGATGAAGGGCAGCTTGTCGTCCACCCCGTAGTCGAGGATTTGCACGACGTGCGGGCTACGCAGCGTTGCCGCCGATTGCGCCTCGCGCATGAAGCGCCCGAGTGTTTCCTCGTCCGGCACCGCCTCGCGGTCGATCAATTTGACGGCCACCGGCGCCTGCAGCACCAGATGATACGCTCGCCAGATGGAGCCCATCCCGCCCGCGCCCAGCCGTTCGTCCAGCCGGTAGCGACCGACGAGCACGCGATCGCGAAGCAAGGCCGGGTCAACCATTGAGGGAGCGTCCGGACCATAGCGCTTGCCGGCAATGGACGCACCTCTTTCGACCTCCTTCCGGCTACCGCTCCAACCGGCCTAGGCGCCCGGCCGCGACGCGCGCTAGGCTCGCGGGCCCATGGCAATCGAAATCTGTGAATCGAGTCAGCTTGCCAAGCGCGCGGCCGAACACATCGCGGAAGCGCTGAAAAAAGCGACCGCCGCCGACTCCGCGGCATCACTCGCCCTCGCCGGCGGCACGACGCCGCGCGCCGCGTACGAACATCTCGCGAAAATTCCAGGAATAGATTGGTCCAAGGTCAGCGTTTATTTCGGGGACGAACGCGCCGTTCCACCCACCCACCCCGACAGTAATTTCGCGATGGCGAAAGCTGCGCTGTTCGACCGGGTACCACTCCCTGCGAGCAACATTCACCGCATCGCGGCTGAAGATCCGGATCAGGACGCCGCCGCGCGCGCGTACGAGGCGCTGCTCCCGGCCCGCATTTCCGTACTGGTGCTCGGCATCGGTGAGGATGGACACACGGCGTCATTGTTTCCCGGGAGCCCAGCGTTGAACGAGCGCGTGCGCCGCGTTTTGCCCGTGATCGGGCCAAAACCGCCACCACAGCGCTTGAGCATCACGCCGCCCGTGATCGAGGCCGCGGAGCAATGCATCGTGATCGCCAACGGGGCTGGCAAAGCCGAGCCGGTACGTCGCGCGCTGAAAGATCCGCTCGACATTCAGTTGACGCCCTCAGGGCTCGCACGCGACGGCTTGTGGCTCTTGGATCACGCCGCCGCTGGCTTGCTCGGCTGATTCAGAGCCGGCAGTCGGCATACTGCCGTTCGCAGCGCCCTCAAGCGTCGAAATTTCGAGACAGCCGCAAGACCGCGTCGGACGTGGCGGCGCCGTCCATCAGCAGCTCCAAATGACGTAGAGGAACGC
>Ga0247766_1000057_pt1 | contig 24041 bp, 20 predicted proteins | sample UWRJL223509R6_FD_179946 | JGI IMG/M metagenome (GOLD analysis project Ga0247766, IMG submission 179946) | Plant litter microbial communities from Arlington Agricultural Research Station in Wisconsin, United States - UWRJ-L223-509R-6 | ecosystem: Environmental > Terrestrial > Plant litter >... | reverse complement strand
TGCGGCGTTGCTCAAGAGCAAGCGCGTGCCGCCGAAGTTGGATTTGTTGGTCGCGCCTCCGTCGCGCCAAGCGCTCGAAGTGCTCGCCCAGTCCGGCGCCCTCGTCGATCTAGTGGCCACGGGCGCGCGTTTGCTCGAGCCCGATCCGCGGATCGTCACTGGCGAACTTTATCCGCCACCGGACGACGGCGGCGTGTCCCTGCGCACCTTCGATCCCGAACCGAGCTTCCCGGCCAGCGCCCAGCGCTTCGTGGTCGCCTCGGGCGAAACCCTGGCGTTCTCCGTGGCTACCGGCACCGTCGGTGATCCGCGTTCGTTCAAGCGCCCGGTCCGAGTGACCGTACCGCGCACGTTGCCCACGGACGACGTGCTGATCGTGCGCAAGGCCAAGAGCAAATCCAAGGAAGCCGAGGGCCAAAAGCCGAGCCCGATGGAGGCGCCCAAAGTGCATCCTTTCGCGGATGCGCAGACGCTGCCGGTCGTTTCCAAGCGCGGCCGCCCTGCCACCGCCAGCGTGCTCGTGCTCGATTCATTGGACGACGTGCGCTGGTTCGCACGCCGCGCCCCCGAGCTGTGCGACACCGTGCGTGCGATCGTGGCTCCTTACATCCCGAGTGGCATCGTACCGATGCTCGCCGGTCTGGGCATTCTGGCGCTGGTCTGCGAGCAGAGCGAGCTCGGCAAGCTGCGCGCTGAAGCCACGCTTTCACTTCCCGCGCTCAGCGCGTTCGGCGCTCAAGGCCAGATCGCGCTCGTCACCGCCGCCGGGCCTGTCACTTTGAGCTGGGTCGCGCTGGGCAGCGAGCGCGAGTGGACGAGCGCCGGCACGGCACGCGGCCCCAAACGCTGACCGCCGAGGCAGTTTTTTTGGCTAGCGGGCGCGGAGCGGTCAGCGCGGCGCGTAGCCCCAAGCACGCTTCCCGCTTCCTCCCTGGCGGTTCAGCAGACGTTCGCCGACCGGGATAGCGAGCAGGCGGCAGATCGTTTATCGTTCGAGCCCTTGAAAGCTCGAAGTTTTTGGCCGTTCTTAGCGCTCTTCAGCTCACTTGCGTTGCCCGCCCAAGCGGCGGACGAAGAGTCGGACAACGCCAGCGAAAAGTCGGCGGATCAGCCGACCGAACCGGCTAAAGAAAAGCCAGCCGAAGCGCCTCCGGAAAAGCCGGCAAGCAAGGACACGTTCGCCCACCGTGGCCAGTTCGGGCTACGCGTCGGACTGGTCGGTGGCTACAACATGGTCTTTCGTTACGACGAATCGCCGCTGTGCAGCCCTTACGACACCAGTAAATCGCTTGCCGATCAGCAAAAATTTTGCGGGCACGGCGCGCCGCTGGCGTTGGACATCGCGGCCAGCTTCGCCGTGCTCGATTTCCTCGAGCCGTACGTGTTCACGCGTCTCGGCCTCTCGGGTGAAACGCAGACCGACACGTTACCGGTGAAAATTCTGGGCGCGGGCACGCGCATCTACACGATGAGTGATTCCGCCTTCAAGATCTTCATCGATCCTGCCGTCGCCTTCGAGTTCGAGGGTGGAGCAGGGACGGTCAAGCTTCCAGGCTACAACCCGCAGTACAAAAACGATCTGCTTTTCCACTTGGCGGCGGGGCCGCAATTCGACGTCGCGCGCTACCTCGGCATTTTCGTCGATGCCGGGCTAACCACCGGCATTTTGCGCGGGATCCATACGACGCTCGAGCTGCAAGGCGGCGTTCAGGCCCGCTTCCCCTGATCATGGACGCCCGCCCCTTTCGCATCCTCGGCGTCCAGCAGATCGCGATCGGCGCACTCGACAAGCAACCGCTGCTCGACCTTTGGTCGGGGCTGTTCGGCCTGGAGGTACGCGGACAGTTCGAGAGCGTGACCGAGAACGTCAGCGAAGCGATCTTGCAGCTCGGCGCCGGGGCGGCGCTCGTGGAGCTCGACTTGATGCAACCGCTCGATCCCGCGCAGCGACCCAAGGTGCACGAGCCCGCGCTGAATCACATCGGACTGTGGGTGGACGACCTGAGCGCCGCTCACGAGTGGCTGTGTGCGCAGGGAGTTCGCTTCGCGCCCGGTGGGATCCGCAAGGGCGCCAGCGGACACGACGTGTGTTTCGTGCATCCGAAGGCGAGCCAGGACGCCCCGCGTTCGGGTGAAGGGGTGCTGATCGAGCTCGTACAAGCTCCACCCGCCGTGATTGCGGCGTTTACGTCGCTAGCAGGCTGAACCGCGCCGCGAGCAACTCGATGGCACGGGCAGTGCTTCGTGAGCATCAGGAGACGAAACAATGATGAACACGAACGCAATCAAGCCCCACATGCCCGTCGTCTGTTCCAAGAACAAGCAGTTCGGAACCGTCGATCACGTCGAGGGCCAAGCTGCCATCAAGCTGACCAAGGACGACAGCGGGATGCACCACTTCATCCCGATCAGCTGGGTCACCTCAGTCGATGACAAGGTGCACGTGGACCGCCCCGGCGACCAGGCCATGCGTGAATGGTCGACCACTGTGCCTAGCGCCTGACACCGCCGTCAGGCTTTTGTGGCGCGTCAGCGTGGACACGGTGTCGGTTTTTGCCCTGTCCTCGCTGACGCGCCCGGGGCGTGACTGCGATTAAGCGCTGTTTTCAGCAAAGACCGCGATTGCCACAGATTTGGCACGATCGGTGCTTAAGAGGAGGGCGGTGGCACGGGCCCGCGAGGCCCCAACCCTGGCCACTTGGAAATCCCATGACCCTTTTCCCTTCCACCCACCCCGACTTCCCGCCCTCCGACTTCGTGGCGTTTCTGGCACAGCGCAGTGGCCTGTCCGAGGAGGCAGCCGAGCACCGCCTCGAGGATTGGCTGGGCGAGTACTACGCCATCACGAACCAGCGCTCGGCGTCAGTCGGCGCAGCGAGTGCCTCACTAGCCGTCTGAAGACTCGGGATCGGGGACCAGCGCTCGAACCAGACGCTGCGCGGCTTCCCAAGGAGACGCCGTCCCATCCTGCACGCTCGCTTCTGCCGCGCGACGCGCCAGCTCTGCCCCCGGACGTCGTGACAGCGCATCGTGGAGCGCTTCATCGAACGCCGCACTGAAATACTGAGTGCGTTGCCGAGTTCGTCGTGCTCGAAACTCACCTATCGACTCGGCTTGGGCGCGATGCGCTTGTAGGCTGTCCCAGAGTTCCCCCACGCCAGTGCCTTGCAGCGCACTCACGACCAGGACCGGTGGTGTCCTCGGGCCATGGCTGACCGTCAAGCTCGAGCGCAGCGCCGAAGCGTCATGGCTCGCACTTGCCGCGCGCTCGCCGTCCGCCTTATTGAACGCGATCACGTCCGCAGCCTCCAAAATGCCACGCTTCATGCTGGAGATTTCGTCTCCAGCGCCGGCGAGTAGGAGCAACAGCACGCAGTCCACCAAACTCGCGACCTGCTCCTCGGACTGGCCCACACCGACCGTCTCCACGAAAATGAGGTCGAAGCCAGCTGCTTCACAGAGCGAGATAGACTCGCGAGTGCGGGCTGCAATCCCGCCCAAAACGCCGAGGGTCGGACTAGGTCGCACGTACGCGGATGCGTCTGCGGCCAAACGCGACATGCGCGTCTTGTCCCCCAGCACACTGCCACCTGTCTGACGACTGGACGGATCGACCGCCAGCACGGCAACGCGGCGCCCGGCGCGGATCGCCTGCTCAGCGAGGGCGTCGATCAGCGTGCTCTTGCCCGCTCCGGGAACACCCGTGACACCGATGCGCCAGGTGCTCGCGCTCGCCGGACTCAGCAAAGCCAGCAATTCGCGGGCTGCTCCGCGGTCGACCGGGCGCGTGCTCTCCACCAGGGTGATCGCCTTCGATAGCGCGCGCCGGTCGCCGGCGCGAAGCCCTCGAGCCAACTCGTCCGCGGAAGTCACGAACGCTCCAACAAGTCCATGATTCGCGCCGCCATTTCTGGCAGGCGCGTGGCGGGCCCGAAGATCGCGGACACGCCTGCGGCGAACAACGCGGGCTCGTCGGCGTTGGGGATGATCCCGCCACAGATCACGCGTACGTCGCTGGCACCGAGCCGTGCGAGCTCGCCGACTAGCTCGGGCACCAGCGTGGTATGCGCACCAGCCTGCGTCGAAATCCCGACTAGGTGCGTATCGTTGTCGACAGCTTGCCGCGCCACCTCCTCGGGTGTCTGAAACATCGGCCCGAGGTCGACGTCGAAGCCCAAATCCGCCATGGCGCTGGCGACGACTTTGGCGCCGCGATCATGACCGTCTTGACCCAATTTGGCGATGAGGATGCGCGGGTTTCGCCCATGCGCCACGCGAAAGGCCGCGACCCGCGCGCGGAGCGCCGCCCATTCCGGATCTGCTTGGTAGTAGCTGCCGTACACGCCGGTGACAGTATGGCTCGCGGCCTCGTGTCGACCAAAGACCTCAGCCAAGACCGAGCTGATTTCCCCGACCGTCGCCCGCGCCCGGACAGCGACCAGGCTCGCCTCGAGCAAGTTGCCGGCTCCGGATTCGGCTCGGGCACGCAAGGCCGCGAGCGAGGTCGCGACATCCGCTGCATTGCGCGTCCTTTTGAGCTCTCCCAGACGCGTGCGCTGCGCCTCGAGGACCGCTCGACCGTCCACGATACGCACGTCGACGGCTGCCTCGTCGGTCGCGACGAAGCGATTGACACCCACGATCACGTCTTCGCCGCGGTCGACGCGCGCTTGGCGGCGCGTCGCGGCTTCCTCGATCCGGCGCTTCGGCAGCCCTTGCTCGATCGCGCGGGCCATGCCGCCCAGCGCTTCGACTTCGTCGATCACTGCGCGCGCGCGGTCGCTCAGCTCTCGAGTCAACGCCTCCATGAAGTAAGAGCCACCCCAGGGGTCAACGACTTTGGTCAGCCCCGCTTCGTGCTGCAAGATCAGCTGCGTGTTGCGCGCGACGCGCGCGGACAGCTCGCTGGGTAAGGCCAACGCTTCGTCGAACGCATTGGTGTGGAGGCTCTGCGTCCCGCCCAACACCGAAGCCAGCGCCTCGATCGTGGTGCGCACCACGTTGTTCAACGGTTCTTGTGCAGTCAGGCTCACACCCGAGGTTTGACAATGGGTGCGCAGCTCGAGTGAACGCGGATCACGCGGCGCAAAAAGCTCGCGGACGAGCCTCGCCCATAGTTCACGCGCCGCCCGCAGTTTCGCGATTTCCATGAAGAAATTCATGCCGGTCGCGAAGAAAAACGAGAGCCGAGGCGCGAATTGATCAATGGCTAGGCCGCGCGCCAAAGCCGCGCGAATGTACTCGAGGCCGTCCGCGAGGGTGAAGCCGAGTTCGAGCTCGAGCGTCGCTCCGGCCTCTTGCATGTGATAGCCGGAGATCGAAATCGAATTGTAGCGCGGCATGTGCTGGCTGGTGTACTCGATGATGTCGGCGACGATCCGCATCGAGGGCGCGGGCGGATAGATGAAGGTGTTCCGCACCATGAACTCTTTGAGGATGTCGTTTTGTATCGTGCCCGTGAGAGCGGCCGGCGCGATCCCTTGTTCCTCCGCGGCCACGATGTAGCTCGCCAGGATCGGTAGCACCGCGCCGTTCATGGTCATCGAAACGCTGGTCGAGTCGAGCGGGATCCCGTCGAATAGCCGTTTCATGTCTTCGACCGAATCAATCGCGACGCCGGCTTTGCCGACATCTCCCGCGACGCGCGGATGGTCACTGTCGTAACCGCGATGAGTCGCCAGATCGAAGGCCACGCTCAGGCCGCGCTGGCCCGCGGCGAGGTTCCGCTTGTAGAATGCGTTGCTCTCTTCGGCCGTGGAAAATCCGGCATATTGCCGAATCGTCCAAGGCCGCGAGGCGTACATGGTCGCACGCGGACCGCGCCGAAACGGAAACGCGCCCGGGCTCTCGTCCAGGTCCTCGATGCCGAGCAAATCTTCGGACGTATACAGGGCCCGTAGCAGAATGCCCTCGGGCGTCTGCGTGTTCAGCGAGTCGGGATCGCGTCCGTCCAGCTCGGCGCGCGCAAGTTCACGGAACGATTGTCGCGTGCTCGGCTTGGCGTCACCGGCCATGTCAGCTCTGCTTGCGCATGCGGACGATGCGCGTCAGGGCGCTGCCCGCAGCGCGCGAAAGGACGTCCGCGCGTCGCGTCGCTTCAGTCGATTCGCTGAAGCCCGACATCAACACGACCAAGCTCGGACGCTCGGACACGTTCACCGCGCGCGCATAACAATCGGCGCCGGGCGGCGCGGCCCACTTACCCTCGAGCGAGCTCAGCGCGGCGATCGGCACGAACGGTCCCAGATAGAAGCCGACCCGTGTGGCCGTATCGAGCAGACTGCCACCGGCCGCGGGCACGCTGATCGTCCGGAGCTCTGCTGGTGAGCCCAGCCCCGGACTTCCGCCGCGCACGTCGAAGCTCGAGCCTCTGACCGCGAACACCAACGCGCGCACGGGACCGAGCCCCTCACAGAGACTGCTCACGACGCGCTCGGGGGTGTCGGCCGCATCCAAAGCTTGCACTGCTACTTCGAACTCGAGCGTCCAAGGCGGACCCGCAGGCTCGAACTCGGCTGGCGCGAACGGTTTGGGGCGGCCCAAGCTCAAAACTGGCTCGTTCAGGGCTTCGTCCGCTTCAGCGGGGGGTGGTTCGATGATGGAAAACGCTGGCGCATCCGCAACCCAAGCGGCAGTCGGCGCCAACGACTTGCGGACCAAAGGCAAAGCCGGCTCGCTGCGCTGCTCGGGAGGTGTGGTCGTGGGCGGCTCGACGCCTTTGGTCTTCTCGGATGAGCGGCCCGCTACGATTTTAGACAGCCCCGGAAGAAAGATACCGGCGGCGTGTAAGCCTTCCAACGCGGCAACCACTTCTGCGAAGGGCGCCCGAAGCACCCGGATGGGAACCCCCAAATGAAACGCAAACTCGTTGGCGACGTGGCCGTCGAGCGCGTCCACCGATGCCACGTCGACGCGATCGCTGCGCGGGTCGCGGTGTACTGGCAACGACAGCAGCCGCTCGCACATGCCAACCGGCAACGCCCGAACCAAGTCAGCCAATGGACGGACCGTATGAATCGCAGGGAATTCGCTGCGATCCAGGGCTCGCTCCAGCAGTTCGACGAGTTCCGGGTAGAGCTCGTTGACGGCTTGCGTCAATGATACTCCGCGATTCACGGCGTCGAAGAGCGCAGCCTCCACTTGCGCAGGCAACGCTCCACTGTGAATGAGGCGGCGGGCTAACTCGGCTGACACCGGACCAATGGTAGCGGGCAGCGGGGTCCGGCTTCAATAACGCATCCGTGGCAAGCCGGCCCGGAGCGTCAGTCGTGGAACTGGAACACCACTTCGGTGCGCCGGACGAGGCCGAGTTCGTCCCGGGCCGCCCGCTCGACCGCCGCCGGATCATCCTTGATTCGAGCCACCTCGGCGCGAAGTTCCCAGATCTGCTGGGACAGGCGGGACACCTCGTCGTCGGCTCGCACCTTTTCCTCGCGCAGGCCTTGCAACCGGGGCAAGCCGGTCGCTGACAGCATCATCATCGGAACGGAGATCGCGGCCACGGCCAAGACCGCGAGCGGCATGACTCTTTGCACGAAGAGAGACCCAGAACTCACTAGCGGAAGCTCTCACAGCCCGCGAATCAGGGCCAGAAATCGGCTATGGTTCCGGCCATTCGTCTCGCCAGGGCGGGGGCTACCCGGCCGGCGGCGAGGCACTGACCGCTGCGAGACACAACAACCATCATGACCGAGACGGAAATCCTGCGTGCAGAGCTCGAGCGCCTGTTCGAGCTCCCCGACCTGCTTTCGCTGAGCCGAGACGTTTTGGGGTTCGAGCCAGAGAGCGTGGGCGGGATGGCGGCCAAGGCGTCCTTCGCCGGGGCACTGACCGCGCATTGCCTCGAGCATGATGCCATCGAAGCGCTGTGTGATGCGCTGCTGGCAACGCGCACCGAGGTCAACGAAAGAGTTTTGGATCTGCGCATCAGCGGCGTCGCATTCGACGAGGAACTGAAAATCGGATCCGAGTTCGGTGAGTACGTGATCCTGCGCAAGCTCGGCGAGGGCCGCCTGGCGATTTCGTACGTCGCGCGCAAGGACGGCGCGGAGTACCGCCTCAAGGTGCTGCGTCGCGAAGCGACGCGCGATCAACGCGGATTGCAGCGCTATCTGACGGTGACCCGGCTGATCGCACAAATTGCACACGACGGCTTACCGCAGCAATTGAGCGCCGGGAAAATCGGGGACCGTTACGTAATCGCCCACGCGCACAGCGACGCGCTGCCGCTCGCGCTGCGCATTTCCCGCTCCGGCGCGATGCATCTGAACGAGGCCAAGGCGGTGATCCGTGGCATCTTGGAGCCCCTTGCGGCGCTCCACGGGCGGCGCATCGCTCATGGTGACCTGCGGCTCGACAACGTGCTGCTGGTGCGCGCGGCCGATGGCGCACAGCGCGTACTGTTGGTCGACGCGGGAACCGATCGCCTGCGAGCTCGCGCGCGCGTGGTGAAGGGCCGAAACGAGTTGTTCTCGACGGTGGGCTCGCCGCGCACGGTCGCGCCCGAGCAGATCCGCGGGCTGGTCGCGGACACCGCCAGCGACGTCTATTCGTTCGGCGCGATGTTGTACGAGATCTGCAGTGGCAAGCCGTTGTTCGGTGACAAGCCTGCGCTCGACGCGGCCTTCGCGCACCTCACGCTCGAACCGCCGCCACCCAGCAGCGTCGCGCCACCCGGCTTCATCTCGAAAGAGCTGGACGAACTCATCTTGCGCCTGCTCGATAAAGATCCGACGCGGCGTCCGAAGGGCGCGAGTGAAGTCCTGGCCTTGTTCGAAAAAGCCGGGCACGCGTCGATCAGGCCGCCGGCAGCGACGGTCACCGAGGCCCAGGTCGACCTCAAAATCGAGGCCTTGCGCAAGGATCCGAGCAGCGACGAAGCGGCTTTGGATCTGGAAGCCAGCGTCGATGCCGGTGCGGACGCGCAGCGCGTACTAAACGCCTTGCTCGAGGCAGCGGACGCAATCCAAGGCGACGAAGGCGGCAAGCAAAGCAAAAAGAGCTTGCTGTTCCGGGCCGCTCGCGTGTGCACGGATGGCGCGCGAGACTTGGAAAAGGCCGAGTCGCTCTACCTGCAACTGACCGAGCTGGACCCGGATGATCAGGTCGCCTGGACCGGTCTGGAAGACACGCGGCGCCGCCTCGGCAAGTTCGAAGAAGTCGTGGAGATGTTGCTTGCTCGGAGCGAGCAGGCCGACAGCGCCAGCGATCGCGCGCGCGTCATGTTCGAGATCGGCAAGCTGTACGGCAGCGAGCTGAAAGACACCGAGCAGGCGTTGGTCGCGTTCACCCAGGCACTGTGTGAAGACCCGAGTCACGGACCGGTCGTCGCCGAAATCGAGCGACTCGCCGGCAACAATCAAGACGCTTGGGCCGAGGTGCTTTCGAATTGCACCAGCAGCGCTCAAGACGAAGACGTCGACGTCGACACCAGCAACGCGATCTGGAATCGCATGGGGCACTGGTACGTCGAGAAGCTGAAGCGCCCTGATTTGGCTTTGCCCTGTTTTCAAGCGGTCGTCGAGCGCGAGCCCGCCGACGAGGTCGCCTTGGAGGGCATGACCGAAATCTATCGCAAAGCGCAGCAATGGTCCGAGCTCGGCATGGTGCTGACGCGCCGCGCGGACGCCGCTGCCTCGCCGGCGCAGGCGCGTGAACTCCGGGCGGAGGCCGCGGAGCTGCTCGAGCTGCGCTTGAACGACACGGACAGCGCGCGCGCTCTGTACGAGCAGATCGTGGCGGAAGATCCGGGTCAAGTGAAGGCCAGTGACGCCCTGGCCCGCATCTACGAGCGCACCGCGGACTTCCAGGGTTTCGTGAAGATTTTGGAGCGTCGCGCCGACGCGCAACGCGGTGAAGAGAAGCAGAAGACGCTCTGCCGAATCGCAGAGGTCTACGAGACGAACCTGCACGACGACGCCGAAGCACTGAAGCGCTTCCAGGCGGCAGCCGAGCTCGACGGCACGAGTCTGGAAGCGCTGCGCGGCCTCGATCGCATGTATTCCAAGCTCGGTCGGTTTCAGGATTTGCTCGAAAACCTCGCTCAGCAAGTCGAAGTCGCGGCGACTCCGCGCCAGAAAGTGGCGCTCTGGGAACGAATTGCCGGCTTGTATGACGAAGAATTCCTGAACCACGAAAAGGCAGCCGACGCGCTGGAACGGCTGCTCGCCATCGACTCGGCCAACGAGAATGCGCTGACCACGCTCACCCGCCATTACCGGGCGCTGGATCGCTGGGAGAACGTGGCGACGTTGTACGAACGTCAGCTCAAGCTCGTGACTGACGGACCGCGTCGGCTCGCGCTGCTCTTGCAGCGAGGCAAGGTGCTAGCCGAGCAAATCGGCTCGCCCGAACGTGCAATGATCGCGTACGACGCAGTGCTCGAGATCGATCCGCAGCACGCGGGGGCGCTCGAAGCCCTAGCTCACCTGCGCCAATCGACCGGTGACGCCGACGCTGCGTTGGCCGCTTTGGAAGCGTTGGCCAGCCGTGCCACCAGCCCCGAAGCCAAGGCCGAGCAATTCATCCGCGCCGCCAAGATGTTGGAAGCGCGTGGGGATCGCGACGGAGCCATCGAACGCTACAAGCGCGCGCTCGACGCCAATCCAAAGGACAGCACCTCGGCCGTATCACTGCGCGAGGCATACACGGCGCGCGGCGATCTGAACGCGGCACTGCAGCTGTTCGAGCGCGAAATTGCCCAAACCGAGGGTGAGCTCGCAAAGGCACGCTTGTACGGGCAAATGGCGCTCTTGGCCAAGAGCCACATGAAGGACGACAAGCGCGCGGAAGAGGCCGCCAAGCGGGCGCTCGCTCTCGATCCCACTAACCTAGAGTCACTGACCGTACTCGGTGACACCGCGTTCGACGCGAAGCGCTTCATGGAAGCCGCCACGCACTACGAGCAGCTCGCAGGTCGGGCCGACTCGCTCGACAAGAAAGAAGCCGCGCGTGTGCTCGTGCGCTACGTCGACGCGCTGAGCCAGACCGGATCTACCGAAAAAGCGCTGGTGCCGATGGACACACTGCTGCGCATTGCGCCCGATGACTCGGACGCTTTGGCGCGGGTGGCACAGGTCAGCTTCGAGCACGGCTCGCCGAAACGCGCCGCCGAGTTGTATCGCGATCTGTTGGCGCGCTTTTCCTCGGTACTCAGTGGCGAGGCACGCGTGAAAGCACACTTTCGCTATGGCGAAGCCCTGCGCCTCTCGGGCGACATCGAAGGCAGCCTTGCTCCTCTGAACGAGGCTTCGGATCTCGACCCGAGCGCCAGCGAGCCGCTCGTGGCGCTGGCCAAAGTCTACGAGACGCAGGAGAAGTGGGGCGAAGTCATCAAGGTCAAGACGCGCCACTTGGACAGCGCAACCGGTGACGAGCGCGTTCAGCTGCTGATCGACATCGGCGATCTGGCTTCGGGCAAGTTGAATGATCGCGCACAAGCCGCCAAGAGCTTCGTCGCCGCACTCGAAGAGCACCCGGACGACCGTCGACTGTTGAGCAAGCTGATGCAGCTCTACAGTGAAGAAAAAGACTGGAACAAGCTGGTCGAAGTCGTGATCCGACTCGCCGAGTTCGTCGACGACCCAAAGCAAAAAGTCAAATACCTGCACACGGCCGCAATCGTGACCGCACGCCAAATCGGCGAACCCGCGCGCGCGCTCGAGTTCTACGAGCAAGTACTGGCGATTGAACCGGGCTTCGACAAGGCGCTGACTGAAGCGGTCGAGCTCGAACGGGCCCGCGGAAATCACGCGGCGGTCGAGCGCTGGCTCAAACACAAGCTCTCGTACACCAGCGCTGCCGACGATCACGCGGGCATGCTGCAAACCTTCACCGCGCTCGCCGAGCTGTACGAGAAAGGCCTCGGTCACATCGACCAAGCGATCGACGCGCTGGAAGCGGCGGAAACGCTGGACCCCGACAACCGCGAGCGCACGGAGCACTTGAGCAACCTGTACGTCACCGACCCGAGCCGATATCTCGACAAGGCCGTGGCCGCGCAAGCCGTGCTGCTGCGTCAGAATCCGTTCCGCCACGACTCGTACAAAACGCTACGTCGCCTGTACACGGAGACCAAGCAAGCCGACGCATCGTGGTGCCTGTGCCAGGCGCTCTCGGTCTTGAATCTGGCGGAGCCGGACGAAGAGCGCTTCTACAAGCGCATGCGTTCCGACAGTGCAGCCCCCGCGCAAGCCGCGCTGTCGGAGGATGATTGGTTGGATCTGTTGATGCACCCGCAGGCCGACCCGCTGTTGACGAGTGTGTTCGCCCTGATCGAGCCGATCGTGATTGCGCGCCGCAGTCGCGCAGTTCAAGAGCTCGGCTATGATCCGAGCGCCGCGGTGGACGTCGGCAACCACACCGCGCCGGTTTGCCAAAGCCTCTTTTACGCGGCGGGCGTGCTGGGCATCGCGCTCCCGCCCGCTTACGAGAACCGCAGCGATCCGGGCGGTATTTCGTTCTTGTTCGCAAGCGAGCCCTCGCTCGTCCTGGGCAAGACCGCACTTCGCCCCGACGTGCCGTTGCAACCCGCCGCGTTCATCGCAGGCCGTCAGCTCAGCTTCTTTCGGCCCGGCCTGTACCTGCGGCACTTGCTCGGTTCGGGTACGGCGCTCAGGTCCTGGTTCTTCGCCGCGATCAAGCTCACGTCGCCGCAATTCCCGGTCGCGCCTGAACTCGAGGGTGCCGTCAACGAGGCCTACTCGGCTCTGGAAGCCGGCCTGGTCGGACAAACGCGCGACCAGCTCACGCGCGTGGTCGCCAAGTTGCTCACCTCGGGCACCGCGTTGGACTTGAAGCGCTGGGTCGCGGCCGTCGATCTGACCGTGGATCGCGCCGGCTTCGTGCTCGCGCACGACCTCGAAACCGCAGCTCAAGTGGTCAAAGCTTCGGACGAAAGCACGAGCGCCGTCTCACTCGACGAGCGCTTCCGCGAACTCGCACTGTTCGCCGTCAGCTCGCAGTATTTCGAGGTCCGACAGCGCTTGCAGATCGCAGTCGATAGCTGAGGGCGACGTTCGGAGCGCAGTCCGGGTCAGGCCGGGCTGCCTTCGCAAACCTCGCTTCGCAAGTAGTGTTAAAGCGTCGCGCCGCCCGGCACGGCCGCCGCGCCGTTGCCGGGGACGAACGTCGGGTGCGCAAACGTGCCGTTCACACGCCAGCCGTAGAACCCGTCTGGTCGCTTGGCGTGCTTGTTTTGCGGCACCATGTCGAACAAGGCGGGCACGGACGAGCCTGGCGCGCCGAACAGGCTGCGCGTCATGTCGTCCTTGTTGGTGAAGCGGTCGTTGAATTTGAAGCGCGCGTTCATACTGAGCACGCTTTGATTGAAGTCGTCTCGCAGGCGGACGCTGCCGTCACCCAGCAGGTCCAAATCCTTACCTGCGGCGCTGAGCTGATCGACTTTCAGACCGCCAGCGGTCGCCGTGGCCTTCAGGGTCAGATCGCCGACCTCGACTTTGGGGAGCGCGATTGCGTTCAGCACCTTGGTCTTGCCGTCACCGGCGGAGAGCCCGCTGAACTTCAGGTCGACCTTGCCTTCGGCCTTCCCCAACTTGCCTTCGGGCAGCAGGAATTCGACGTGACCACCGAGCGAGCCGCCAATCGGCAAACCGAGCATGTCCGCCAGCAGCGGCGCGTTGGCCAGGCCTAAATCTTCGATGTCGACCTCGAGCTTGCGCCCACCGTCGGCATCGGAGGTGAAGCCCGATACTTCACCGCCGAAGGCGTCGGCGCCGAAGTTGATGTGCACCGTCCCGAACAGGAGGCGAAGCAGCGACACCCGCGCATGCAGCGTGTCGATCCGCATCACTTTCGGCTTGTTCGGCTTGGTGGCATCTTCTGCTGGTAGCGGACTAGGCGGCGAGATCAGATCAACGTCGTCCGCGCGGACGCCGCTGAACCAGTACGAGCTCAGGTGACCGAGACGCAGAGTGAGCGGATTCGGGCCAGTTTGGCTGGCGTTGAACTCATTTTGAATGCGCGCTCGCAAGCGATCGAACGGGAACGTCACGAAGGCGAAGAACAGCAGCGCAAATAGGTAGAACGCGACGTAGCCGACATACCTCAAGATTCGCTTCTGCTTCGCGTTCACGGCTTGGCCTCACTTGCCGGCGCCTCGTTCGTCGGCGCTTTCTTGGGCTTTTCGGCGGCGACCGCGCGATCGAACGCGCTGATCATCATGTCGACGTCGTACATGTCGGGCTCGGGGCCGCGTTTGCGGATGTTCAATGACGAGATCCGGATCGGGTAACCCGACTGTTCGATATGCTCCATGAATTTGGCCAGCTTCAGCATGCCGACCTTGTGCAGACTCATCTTGGTCGAACGCTCGGTGTAGCGCTTGCCGTGCGGCACGCCCTGGCGATCTTGGCTCTCCGGGATCTCGATGCCGACTTCGCTGGCGAGGCCGGACAGAAACGCAGCGAGCGGGGGCGCGGGGCTCGCGTAGCGCCCCTGAGTCACTGCCTTCTCGAGCTTGTTTTTTTCGATCGCGTCGAGGCTGTCACCGATGCTGTCGGTGGCGGCGGCCAGCGCCTCGTTCTCGTTGCGTTTGGAGTGCACCACGACCGTCAGGACGATGGGCAGGATTACGACCACCAGCACTCCGATCACGAGGAGCCCGATGCTCAGCACGCGCTGATCCCGATTGAGCAAACGGGCGAATCGATCGCTGATGTTCACGGCTTGTCCTCGCCCGACGCTTCCGCGGCCTTCGACTTCTTCTTCACGCCCGCGTCTTCCGGGCATTTGAGCTCGAATTCGAGCACGTATTTCTGACGAGTATCACCGACTACCTGGCTGACTTTCGAGATTTTTGCACCCGAAACACAGCGGTGTTCGGTGGAGGCCAGCGCGGTCGACAAATTTTGGGCGTCCGCGGTGGTCGGGACGATGCCGTTGACCCTCACGTGCGTGTGGTCGACGTCGAGCTCCTCGATGTCGTGCGTGACGGACATCGGGATGGCCTTCGACAATTCGACTACGACGTCGAAGGCGTCCATGTGCGGCATCGGATCGGGTTCGTCCTTGGCCTTCGCGCGTTCGATCGCTTCAGCGACGGCTTCTGGATCGGTCAGTTCCTCACCGAGCACTTGCTGACTGCGAACCGCGAGGGCCTTCGTCAGATCTTCGTGCTCGCGAGCAAGTGCGTGCATGTCCGCCCAACTCGAAAACAGGAAACTGACCAAGGTGGCTCCCACCAAACCGGCGAGCAGGGGCGCCCGTTCCTTCAAGAAGCTGAAGCCGCGCTGGAATGCCAGCGGTCCGCTGCGCAAGTTGAGATCGACCGCCTTGGCTGAAAGTCCAGCGGCAAGCGCGAGCGACTTGGCGAAGCGCGGCAAGGCGGCCACGACGTCGGGGCTCGCCTCCAATTGAAACGCCGGCAGCGCGCGGACGGGCAGTCCGAGTTCGTGACTCAAGTACTGATCTGCGCCGCTGGCTGCCGCGCCCCCGCCGAGCAGGATGACGGACTCGATGGTAACGTCGGTGGTGGCGAGAAACGCCAAGAAGGTTTGCCGAAGCTCGGCGATGAGCCCAGCAGCGCTCTCCGGTAAACCTGCCACCCCGCGCGACAGGGTGCGTACGAACACCGGTTCACCCGCGTTCAACACCGCGACCTCGGTGCGCTTGCTACCGAGGTCGATCAGCGCAATCGGGTTCGCACCCGTGAGCTCTCGCGCCAGCAAAGAGAGATTGCCGAGGACCAGTGGCCCGCAGCCGACTCGCTCGGGCTCGCGACCGAGCGCACGCTTGACCAGCTCGATTCGCTGCTTGACTTGCTCGGTTCGAGCCAGCGCGGCAATCACCTCGATTGCCGCAGGGTTCGCAACACTGCGCAACACACGGTAGTCGTAAACCAGTTCACTCATGTCGATCGGGACTTGCGATTCGAGCTCGAACGGCAGAACCGCGTCGATCTGCTTGCGCGCGGTGAGCGGCAACTCGAGGCGATGCACGAACGCGCCGTCCCCATCCAACGCCACTGCGATGCCATCCGAGTGCGGCAACATCGACGTCGCGCAGGCTTCGATCGCGCGCTCCAACGATTCGACCGAGTCGATGGCGACTTCGTTGATGGCCTCGATCGCAACGCGCTTGTAGCCCGTGCTGAGCAGCAGTGCCCGCACGTGCGACGAGCCAATGTCGATTCCGATGTAACGTGCCATGAGGGTCTGACTTTACGCTTTTTTCCGAAGAGATGGCTCGATTCAATCGACGCGATAATAGACGACGTTCCCGCCCGGGCCTGGCTTCAATACGCTGGGGATGCCCGGCGGTGGGGTGGAAGACCCGCTCGGGCTGGCACTGCTCGCGGCCGTAGGCGTGGGTTGCGCCCCCAGACCGTTCAGACCTTGCCCTTGGCCGAGTCCGAGGCGCGCCAATTGGTCCGCGATCAGCTGCTGCGGGGCCGGTGCGCCGCGAAAATCCACCACAGCGTGCACGCGCACGCGGCTTTCGCGCTGCCCGGAGCGCACGTAACCGGTCGCATAGATGCTGAAGACTTTGCTTTCGGTCGTCACCATCTTGGCGGTCTCGGCCGCGGACACGATGGGCACCGGCGGAATCTGCAGCGCCTTCATGATCATTTGGATCGGATTCACTCCGCCGCCGCCGAAGCCGGGCACGGCGCCAGGCGCAGCAGCCGGCGCAGCGGGAGCCCCTGGCGCCCCCGTCTGGTTGGTTTGCTGCAGCGCGCTCACGAATTCCTGAGCGTTCTTGAATACGGGCAGGCCGGGCATGAACGAGCGCAACATGGTCATGGCCATGATGAACTTCTGCGCCTCGTTGGCGTCCGTGCACATTTGGGCCAGGTTGTTGGAGGCTTGGCAGACGATGGCCAGCAGCGTCTGAGGGTTGGCGGTATTCACGTTGACCGCGCCCTGCCCCCAAATCGTCACGATTCGCTTGTCGGGGACATCCGGGTTGGGGTCGATGAAGGTCGCCCAAAAGTCGTCGCTTACGCCGCGCACGCGATGCAGCTCTTCCAAACTGTCGAACGCGGCATTCTTGCGCTTGTACGGCTGCTTCAGCAGTTGATAAAATGAATCCTCGGCTGCAGCCTGCTGCGCAGTCGTCGACGTCGGATCGCAGATCGCCTGGTCTTGATCGGGGTCGACCCAATCGATGATCGCCGAGCAGATCGCGCGGCGGTCGCTGTACGAATCATCGGCGTCGCGGCCTTCGAACAAAGGCGAGTATTGGGGCGGGCCAATCAGCCCGATGATTTGCGACGCCAGGCGCGTCTGACTGAACGCGTCACCGCGAGCGGCCACGTTGAAGTTGATCTTCGAGTCCTCGTCGACGATGTCCAGGCGAAAACCTGCGCCCTTGAGCCCCAGGTTCTTGCCCTGCTTCGGGTCGACGCCCGCCAAGGACGCGAAACTGGCGGCGCCGTCGGAGTCATTGAACGCCCCGAGAATCTTGTCGGAGTAGGCCCAGACGGGAATTTGCCGGGGACCGCCGACGAGCGCGAAGACGATCGTCAACGAGCGTCGAATCGTGGGCTCCGCTGCGATCAGCAGCCGTGATAAATTGACCGCGCTCCTAGCTGCGTACTCGGCGACCAGCGCGTCGCGCGCGGCAAGCGCGCTGCTGAATTCCGCCGAGCTTTCGTCCTGGATCTCGCTCAGCATGACCGTGAGTACGGTCAACGCGGCGAGCACCAAAATCAGCGCCATGCCTCGCCGACGACGCCGCTTCTGGAGCGCTCGGGCGCGCTTGCCACGCGCTCTGCGTGGGGCAGCCGCGCTCACTGCATCACCGCGAAGTTGAGGCCATTGTCGATCGGCAGCGAGACCTTGGTAATGAGCCGGATCGTGCCTTGGCCGCGATCATACCCTTGCCGATTACCGCCGTTGAGCACGAGCGTGATGCGCATCTGCACCGGCAAACGAGCCGGTTGACCGGTGACGCTACTGGTCGTGTCCCAAGTCTCCAGCCAGTTGCCCGTCATCGGATCCAGGTATTGGAGATCGAAGAGATCGATGTCGGTGGCCAAAACGTCGACCCGCCCACCTTTTTTCGGCTCCAGATCGAGTGACGTGCTGATGCGACGCGCAAGATCCGTCACTCCCGACACATCCGGATTGGACGAGCCGAAGTACGACAGCTCGCACTGGTCCGACACGTGCGAGTTCTTATCCATGCGCCGATTCGAAAACGAGTTGAAATCGATGCGATCGGCCGGTGTACCGGTGGTGCCGACGAACGAGGTCTTTTGCACCAAGAGCGAGCTGTTGATCGGCGCGTGCAGCGAGATGTAGGCGCTCTGCAGCTCGCGCACCATGCGCGTCATCGCCAAGCGCCCCTCGCGATAGCGATCATCGACGCGCTCGATGCCTTCGCGGCTGCGCTTCATGCTCGCGAAGGCGTTGTAGATCAGCAAGGAAATCATGGACAAGACCACGATCGCCACGAGCAGCTCGACCAGCGTGAAGCCGCGCGCGCTGCGCATCTGCTGGTCGCCGCGGCTCATCGTCCACCCAAATTCGGCACCAGCCCACCGAACGGTGAACTGCCCGTGCCCGTACTACCGAAGGGCGAACTGCCCGGTGCACCGAATCCGCCCGGTGCGCCGAGACCGCCTCCTCCCCCACCGCCCACGGCCGGATCGAGTTGGCCCTGTTGTGGATTGGTCACGTACTGCGTGACCAACAATTCGCGGTCGAACTTGCCTTCCTTGTACGAAACCGTGACGCTCACTTTGCGAATGCTGGCTTCCAACATCGGCTTGAGCGTCGGGTAGACCATGCTCATCATCATCGGCGCCAGGCCGCCGGCGCTGGGCGCGTTGCCCAGTGTACTGGCCAGATCCTTGGGAGTCGCCTTGTCGCCGATGTTCTTGCCACCCGGCTGATTGATGCCCGCGAGCAGGGAGATCGGGCCGAGATCCAAGCCGGCGTCACCCGCGCCGCGCGTGCCGGCATCACTCGAGTCGAGCGGCAGCTCGGGCAATTTCACGCGCTCGATCTTCCAAGCACAGTGATAGCCGTCGTTGCTTTCGTCCTCGCCGCAGCAAGGTCCGTCGTCGGTGACGTCCGTCAGCTGGTAGCCGAGCTTCAGCAGATCCACCTCGATCTCACCCATTTTGCAACGGGCCAGGTTGGTGGCGATGGTCAGGTGTTGGCCGCGCGCAGCGTTGGTGAAGAGTCCGACTTGCGAACCCAAGATCACGGTCAAACCGAGACCGAGGATGGCAATCGCAACCAGCACTTCGAGCAAGGTGAAGCCGCGCTGCTGCACGCTGCCGCCGGTCATGGCTCGTCTCTCTCGCCCTCGCTGGCCTCGCCGTCGTGACGTGGGCGCGGCAGATCGACGCGACCGCGTTCGATCTTGGCGCGACCCGTGAGCCCGCTGATGCTCACGGTCATGCCCGTGTCGTCACCGCGTCGCTTGAGCTGCACCGAGGCGCGCTCAGTCGTGCCCCCAGGAAAGAAGTACAGATAAGCGCGGCCAGCGCTGCGCGGCTCGTCGTCGTGTTCGGTTTGAACGCTGATGAACTGAACCCCGTTGCCGAGCGAGCGCGCGGGTCCCGTGTCGTCCGGGCTCGAGTTGAAGCCAGGGACGGCCTTGAATGTCGCGCGGGGCGCGTGCGGGCCTTGCAAGATCCGCTCGGACTCCGCCTGCGCCTTCTTTTCCAGATCGGTTGCGGCGGCTGCACCGGAACTCGCATCCTTGGTGTGCTCGCGCAGAAGCACGCTGGAATCAGCCTCCTCGAGCGTCAGCTTGCCGTTGTCGAGATCGAACGTGAGCCGCGTCGGCCGGCCCGTGGTGCTGGCGCGAGCGATACCCACCCGGACGCCGCTGACGATGAGCGTAGCAGCCGATTTGAGCCGGCTGCCCTCCAACATTCCGGGGCCCATGAACACCGTGCCGCCGATTACCGCGATCAGCACGACGACAATGAGCAGCTCCACGAGCGTGAGCCCACGCTGATTCGCGCGCTTCGCGACACCCGAAGGGGTTATACCCGACGGGGTAACGCGCGACATTCGCTGGGCTCTCGGGAGTGCCATGGGCTTCGGCGTTCACGAAATCACGGAGTTTCGTTGGGCGTGCCAGCGCCCTTGGGCACGGTAATGTCGTCCTTGGTGCCCTTCTTCTTGTCTGGCCCGTTGGACGAGATGATCACTTCATCATCCGTGCAGGTCAGCGTGTAGTCCTGATTCCAGGAGTCCTTGGTGGTCTGGCCCGGATCGAGCTGCTTTTCCTGCACCAATTGGCTCATCGTCGGGCAGCTGGTCTCGTTGTTGGCAGCCTGCCACTGCTGAATCGCGGTGCGCACGATGCGCGCCCCGGTCTCCGCGTTCTTGATCTGCGCTTCCTTGTACTTGGGCAGCGCGAAGACCGCGACACCGCCAGCGACCATGGCGATGATCGCAACCACGATCAAAACTTCGACCAGCGTCACGCCGCGGCGCGAGCGTCTGTCTTGCAAGCGTTTCATCATGCTCCACGCGCTCGGCGCTACCTGATGGGCTGAAAACGTTCGCAGATTGAGGCTCATTCCTGTTGGTTTCGTGTTCATGGGTTCCTCGTCATTCAACGCGGTCGAGTCCACCCGGTTCGCCGTCCGGGCCATCGCTGGAGAGCTGATAGGCCTCTCCTTCGCGATGAGCTGGGCAGACGAAACGGAGCGCGTGCCCCCAAGCGTCCGTGGGAGCATCTTTGAAGTTTCCATAACTCGTGAGTTTGTCGAGCCCGCTCGGGCAGCTTCCGCCGTTATCTGCGCGAAACGCGTCGATCGCGTGGCGCACGCCGATCAGCGTGGCGCGGGTCTGGCGAACACCTGCGCTGTGGCGCTCTCGCACGCCCAAGATGGCGATCGTACCGAGCACACCGGTCACCACCAAGACCGGCCCGACTCGCCCGAGCATGAGCAGGCTGCGTAGCCCGCCGCGCCGTTCCCAAGGGAATCGGATCCGCCGCTCGCCGGCGAAACGTCGCGCCGTGACCATCACTGGACCAACTCGTTCATTTGGATCAACGGCATCAAGATGGCCATGGCAATGAAGCCGACGACGCCACCGAGAAGCACGATCATCAGCGGCTCTAGCAGGCTGGTCAGCGCGACGACCCGCGTCTCGACGTCGGCCTCGTAGGCGCGGCTCACGTTCTCGAGCATTGCCTCGAGTTGCCCGGTCTTCTCACCGACCGTGATCATGTGCGTGACCATTGGTGGGAAAACGCGCGCGCGCTTCAGTGGCTCGGCAATGCTTTCACCGCCGCGAATCGAGCCGATCGCCTCGCTGATCACGCTTTCGAGCCGAGCGTTTTCCAGCACGTGCCGGCCGATTTCCATGGCTTGCAGCAGCTGTACGCCGCTCGACAGCAACGTGGACAGTGTACGTGCGAAGCGCGCCACGGAGACGAGCAGCGTCAGCCGGCCGAAGATCGGCACAACCAGGCGGAACGAATCGAACTTGAGCTTGCCGGCGGGGGTAGCGCGCCAACGTCGGAAATACCAGACGGAGCCCGTGACGACACTGATGATCAGCCACCAATAACCGGAGATGATCGCCGAGACGGTAATCAGGAGTTGCGTATACCAAGGCAGGGCGTGCCCCAGATTTTCGAAGATGCTGGTGACTTTCGGCACCACCGCGACCATCAGCACGCTGACCATGATGATACCGATGAACATCATCAGCACCGGATAGGCGAGCGCCGCCGTGACTTTGCCCTTGAGCTTTGCCTGACTCTCCATGAAGTCAGCGAGCCGTTCGAGCACGGCCTCGAGCGTGCCGGATGCTTCACCGGCTGCGACCATGTTCGTGTACAGAGACGGGAAAATCTTGGGATGTGCTTCCAAGCTCTTGGCGAAGGCCGTGCCTTCGTTGAGCGACTCACGCACCGCGGTGAGCGTTTTCTTGAGCTGCTCTTTTTCGACCTGATCGATCAAGGCGGCCACAGATTCGACCAGCGGAACTCCCGCGCGCACCAGAGTTGCCAGCTGGCGCGTCATGACGGCGACGTCGGCAGTCGACGGCTTCTTCATGAACGCGAACAGGTCGAACTTGCGGGCCGCCTTGCTGCCCTTCTCGGCTTCCTCGTTGGCTTCGGTGAGCAGCACGCCATCGCGGCGCAGCAACGCGCGCAGCGCCTTGGCGTTGTCAGCGTCGCGATAGCCTTTGACCGGCTTGCCGGACGCAATCTGGATTCCGCGGTATTCGAAGACAGCCATCGTTCAGCTCATGAGTCGACGAACACGTCTTCTTGCGTCGCGGCCACGACTTCTTCCACCGTGGTTTGTCCGAGCAAGACCTTGCGCGCGCCGTCATCGCGCAGCGAATCCATGCCTTGGCCCTGCGCGGCGCGCTTGATCGTCATTGCGTCAGCGCTGGCCAGCACGAGCGCACCCACGGTGTCGTCTGCCACGAGCAGCTCGTAGATGCCCATGCGGCCAGTGAAGCCCTTGTTTTCACAGTGGGAACAGCCCTTGGGTCGATACAGCAAGGGCATCCCGGGACCGCGCCAGCCGACGGGCTGGTAGTTGACGCCGTGCGCGGTATAGCGCGGCGAGAGCACGCGCTCGTCTCGGCGGCGCGTGCGATCCGGATCGATGCCCAACTGCTGGAGCTCGAATGGAGTCGCTTCGTACTGCTCCTTGCAATGGGGACAGAGCACACGCACCAAGCGCTGAGCCAAGATGCCAATCACGGTCGAGCGCACCAAAAAGGCCTCGATATCCATCTCGACCAAGCGCGTGACTGCGCTCGCGGCGTCGTTGGTGTGCAGCGTGCTCAACACCAAGTGACCGGTCATGGAGGCGTGGATGGCAATTTCCGCGGTTTCACGGTCGCGAATTTCGCCGACCATGATCACGTCCGGATCTTGACGCAAGAAGGCGCGCAGCGCGCTCGCAAAGGTCAGGCCGATCTTGGCCTGAACCGCGACTTGATGGATGCCCCCGATCTCGTATTCGACCGGGTCTTCCGCGGTCAGGATGTTGATCTTGGGGCGGTTGATCTTGTTCAGGCAGGCATAGAGCGTCGTCGTCTTGCCGCTACCGGTGGGACCGGTAACCAGCAAGATGCCGTTCGGGCGATGGATCAGGTGTTCCATCAACCAGCGGTCCCGCTCACCGAAACCCACTTCAGCGATGTCCAACAACTTGTTGGTCTTGTGCAACAAGCGCATCACGATCCGCTCGTGTTCGCGACTGGTAGGAATCGTCGAAACACGAATGTCGATGCTACGCCCGGCGATGCGCAGTGAAATACGTCCGTCTTGAGGCAAACGCTTTTCGGCGATGTTCAAGCCGGCCATGATCTTCACGCGGGCAATCACCGAGCTCATGAACTGCAACGGGGCGCGACGCGCCACGTACAGCTGACCGTCGACGCGATAGCGCACGATCACCTCGCGCTCTTCCGGCTCGACGTGAATGTCGCTGGCTCGTTCCTTCACGGACTGCGAGAACAGGCCGTTCACCCAGCGAATGATCGGCGCGTCGTCATCCGAGTCGAGGATGTCGATCTCTTCGTTGTCCTCGACTTGGTCGGTTTCGAGCTCGCTGATCGTCTGCTGACGCTCGTAAACTTGGTTGATCGCGTCGATCACGGTGTCGGCTGACGACACGGTGAGCACCACCGGCTTCTGAAACGCCGCGCGAATGGCGTCCAAGCCGTCGGTGTCGAGCGGGTCGGAGCAAACCACGTCGACGCGGTCCTCGTAGTCACCGAGCACGAGCAGTTTGTGGTTTTTGGCGTAGCCAATCGGCAGTTTATTGGCCATGTCCGCCGGCACGCTGTTCACGTCGATGCTCTCGACGAACGGCAATCGGCATTCAGCGGCGAGCGCGCGCGCAAGCGCGCTCGAACTAGCCACTTTGGACGTGAGCAGCAACTCGAAGAGTGGCGTCGCCTTCTCACGCTGCTGCGCGTAGAACGGCTCGAGCGCGGCTTCGGCGATGACGCCTTGCCGGACCAGGATGTTACCGAGCGCGCGTTGCTCCTGCATGCCCTACTCCACGCGATCCACGTTCACGCTACGCGCGATCGGGTTGATGCGAAAAGCCGGTCCGTTTTGGCCCTGCGCGG
>Ga0247766_1000056_pt1 | contig 24134 bp, 18 predicted proteins | sample UWRJL223509R6_FD_179946 | JGI IMG/M metagenome (GOLD analysis project Ga0247766, IMG submission 179946) | Plant litter microbial communities from Arlington Agricultural Research Station in Wisconsin, United States - UWRJ-L223-509R-6 | ecosystem: Environmental > Terrestrial > Plant litter >... | reverse complement strand
CCGGCAAGGTCACGGCGTCCTGGGCCGCGACCTTGCCGGGCACGGCACTAGCTGCGGAGTAAGCGAGCGCTGTTGCCTTGAGTTCACCGCGCGACGCGCCATCGCGAAAGGCGTCGCGATACTGCGCGATCAACGTCTGGTCGTCCAAAGCCGCCGTCGGACCACCGCCGCCCACTTGTACGATTTGATCGCTCGCTGAAAGCGTACAACCGAATGGCCGGAGCACGCGCTCTTGTGCCAGCAGTTGCTCTGCTACGGGGAGCAATGCGCTCATCAATGCTTCGCAGTCGTCTTTGCAGTTCGTCATCGCTCCGGGCTGTTTTTAGCACGATCGCCTGAGCATCCTACACGGTGGGATTGGCAGCCCGAATCGGCCGTGACACTTTGTGCAGATGCGTTGTAGAGCAATCGGGCGTGGCGCTGGGGTATTGTCGCTGCTGCTGAGTAGCGCCTGCGGGAGCGGGAGTGACGGAGCCGCGAGCTCGGCTGGCGCCGGCGGAGCGCCGCCCGCGGCCACGGCGGGTATGACGGGAAGCAGCGCTGGCTCGGGCGATCGCGGCGGAGCCGCGGCATCGAATGGGGGTTCGAGCTCGAACGGCAGTGCCGGAAGCGGACAGGCAGGTAGCTCCGACACGCCTGGTGAATCGCCGACCGTCGCCGGCTGCGGCATCTTGCCGAAGAACCACATTTTCAACACGCCAATCGACTCGCTGCCGGCACACGGCAGCAGCGGTGACTTCATGAAGGCCGTCGGCTCGCACAATATTCACCTCGATCTCGGCACGACGGTCGATCCCACGTCCGACGAGTATTACGGCATCCCGTACAACGTCGTGCACGGAAAGACGGTCACGTGGCAGAACGCGCTATACGCGACGACCGACACGGATCTCGATTGGGATCCGACGGAAGAGTCGGACTGCGCAGTGGGCACGGACCACGCGCTCAGCTCGCCCTGCACGGGCGCCGCCGCGACCAAGGCTCAGTTTCCAATCCCCGCGACACCGCTGGTCGAAGGCGGCATCGTTACTGATCCTGCGCAACCGTACGGCGATCACCACCTCTTGCTCTTGGACGCCGATGCCTGCAGTTTGTGGGAGCTCTATCATGTTTATCCAGGAGCCAAGGGCGGCTGGGACATCTTCGGCTCGGCCTACTTCGACCTGAAGTCGAATGCGCTACGCGAGGCAGGTTGGACGTCCGCGGATGCCGCCGGCTTCCCCATCATGCCGCTGTTGATCCGCGCCGACGAAGCCAGTAGCGGCACGATCCGGCATGCTCTCCGCTTCACCATCGAGAGCAGCAAGATCCGCGCGGAATACACCTGGCCCGCGCGCCATCTGACCGGCAACGCGACTTCGGCCAGCCTGCCGCCCATGGGTCAAGCGTTTCGCATCAAATCGAGCTACGTGATCCCCAGCAAGTTCAACACGCAGTCCCGCGCGATCGTCCAGGCACTGAAGACCTACGGCATGTACTTGGCCGATGGCGGCAGCTCCATGTACATCCAAGGCGAACCGAGCGCGAACTGGGAAGACGACACCTTCAGTCAGGTTCAGTCGGTGTCGAGCAGCGAGTTCGAAGCCGTCGATTTTGGCCCCATTGCCGCGCGACCGGGCTTCGATCCGGACTCTGCCGCGGTGCCTTGAGCTCTCGTCCCGCTCTGCGATTCGTGATATCGACGACGGCGTGAAGCCGATTTTTCGCCGCCTGCGGCGCGAGGAAGTGCCCATCGCAGCGGACGTGTTCTTGGTCAGCTTGGCCGAGATGGCTCGCGCAAACGGTTTGCCTTTTCCTGCAAGCTACACGCGCGCGTCGGTCATCCCCACGTACGAGCACCTGTTCGAGACCGGGATCTTCGAAGTCGCAGAGGTGGACGGCAAGATCGTGGGTATCGCCGTAGCTACGATTCGCGACGCGATCTGGTTCCTGGCCATGTTCTGGGTGCTTCCGGAATACAAGCTGCAAGGGATTGGTCGACCGTTGCTCGAGCGCGTGCGGCGCCTCGGCGACGAGCAGGGCGCGACCGTGCGCTGCGTGTGGTCATCGATCGATTTTGCAGCCATCGCCAGCTACTTGAAGCTGGGCATGATGCCGGGCGGGCCTATCTTCACGTTCGCCGGGCCGTTGCGCGTGGCACCTCGAATGCACGACGAGACGCGCCTCACCGAACTCGATCCACGGCGAGCGAGCGCGATTGATTCCGTGGTGCGCGGGGTCCCTCGCGAGCAAGATCACGCATTCTTTGGCGCGCGCGAAATGTCTGGCTATCAGCTGCAGGTAGCAGAGCAGGTCGTCGGCTATTTCTACGTGAAAGACGGCGTGATTGGCCCCGCAGCGTGGACGGACCCGATTTACGGCGATGCGCTATTGAGCCACGCTCTGCAGCAAGCGAGCGCGCAGGCATCGGAGGTGAAGCTGATCGCTCTGGGCGTGAATCGAAGCGCCGTCCGTTACGCCACAGAGGCGGGGTTGCGGCTCGTGTCTGCGTCGCATTTCATGACGAGTGAAGTGTTCGGAAAGCTCGACTGCTATTTGCCGTCCGGACCGGCACTGTTCTGAGAACCAAGGCGGGTGACTTGGCGAGTGCAGCTGAGTCTGGTACTGGTGCGGATCATGAAACGAACCCTTCAGTGTGCGTTCGCCGTTTCGGCGATGCTTGCCAGTTCGAGCGCTTGGGCCCAAAATTTCGGTGAAAAGGGCACGATTGCCATCAGCGCGGAGCGGTTGTTTGGTTTCACGTACGACAGCGCCACCGCCACCCAAAATGGCCAAGACACGAAAGCCAGTGTCACGCATTTCAGTCTGCTGTCTTCACCAGTCAGTATCGGCGGTAGCGGTGGCAACGCAGGGGTCTGGGCTGGCTACAGCACACCGCGTGTTGCCGGTGATTACTTCATCATCGATCGCCTGTCGTTGGGCGCCGCATTGGGCTACGCGCATTGGTCAGCGACCGTGCAGCTCCCTGGTCCTGGTGGCAACGAGACCACGAGCAGCGGGGACTCGTTCACGTTTGCGCCACGTGTTGGCTATTTCCTGAGTTTCACCGACAAAATCGGGTGGTGGCCACGCGGTGGACTGACCTATCGCTCCTACAGCGCAGAGAATGCAGGCGGCCACGACATCGCCTTCACGCTCGAGTCGCCGTTCGCATTCACGCTGATCCCACACGTCGCGTTTTGGGCTGGCCCCACACTCGACCTCGGTTTCGCCGGCTCGCAGCACGTCGAGGCCCCCAACGGCACCACGACCTCGATCGACTTCAATGCACTGGCGATCGGCCTGCAAACAGGCTTGGTCGTGTACTTCGGCACTTAGCAAAAACAGCGAGAGCTCCGCGCGATCCGGCTCGAATCGCGCCGGATCGCAAAATTCCGCGACGATTTCGCGAAATTTCTCGGCAATTGTGAAAGACAAATGCGCGCGCGCCGAGTTAAGCTCGGCCGCGCCTCGCCGAGTCCATCATGAAATCGATTATTCCCGACCCCGCCCAGCTGGACGAACTCGCGGCCGGCCTCGACGCAGGTTGGGACGATGAACCGGCCGAAGCGCAGCCCTCGCCCTCGGAACCGCCGCACTCCGCGCCGCTGCCCGCCACGCTCGACGAGCTCGACGCTGATTGGGACGTCGCGCCCAAGGCGGCAGCGCCCGCCGTGAGTCAAACGCGCACCGGTCAAGCCCGCCCGAACGCCGCGCGTCCCAGCCCGGCGCGACCGAGTCCAACGCGCGCGGTCACGCCGCCCGTCACCGCTTCGACTCCGCCGTTACGCGCAAGCAAGCAAGAGCGCCGCGATGCCGAGCGCCGACGCCGCGCGCATGAAGCGGCGCAAAAAGCCGCCAACAAGAAGCAGCGTAAGGCCGAGCGGCAGGCGGAAGCACAGCTCGCGAGCGAGCAACAGCGCGCGGCAGAACAACAGGCGCTCGCCGAGCGACGAGCTCGCCAAGGCACCGCTCGCAAACGGTCCAAGCCCAAGGCCGAGCCGCCAAAGGCAGAGGCTAGCGAGCTCGCCCAACGAGTCCCCAAACGCGTGCGTCGCGAAAAGTCCGCGCGCGAAAAGCCAGCTGCCCAAAGCGTGGCCGCCAGGCGCGCACCCGCCGAGCGTGAGACGTCGACCCAAACAGCACCCGTCATCGCGGAAGAGCGCGGCGCCAAGAAATTGATCGTGCCATTTTTGATCGCGCTGTTGTTCGCGGTCACGCTCGGGTTTGCGCTCAGCCGCGCGCAGCGCTGAACGGAGACTCTAGCCGCCCTGGCCCGACGCAATCGCGCGGGACCGCGCGACCGCCCGAGGCGCGCAGTGCTCCAATGCCGTTGGGCGCCACCGCGTACGCACCCGGCAATTGCGCACACTCAGTCGCCGATTCACTCGCCAATGTGGGCAACAGAGCGCAAATCCCGCGCGAATTGCCCGCTCACCCGGGGCGGAGAAACAAATAGAAATACCCGGGCAACACGGGCACAGCATCCCAGACGCAGGCTCGTAGGAGTGCAATCCTCAGCAGCCATGAGCCCCGCGGACGAGCCCCAAGAACACCTGAGCGTCGTCTACGTCGAAGACGACGAGCGCTTGGCTCGACTAACCGCGCAATACCTACGCTCGCATCGCGTCGAAGTAACCTTGGTCGCACGCGGCGACTTGGCGCTCGGGGAGGTACTTCGCACGCGGCCCGACGTGGTCTTGTTGGATCTGATGTTGCCTGGAGCAGACGGACACGAGGTCTGTCGACGCCTGCGCGAGCGAGTGAGCGTGCCGATCATCATGCTGACGGCTCGCGGGGAAGAAGCCGATCGCGTGATGGGGCTCGAAGGTGGCGCAGATGACTACATGAGCAAACCGTTCTCGACGCGCGAGCTCTTGGCACGCATTCGCGCGCACGCGCGACGTGCTCGTGGCAAAACCGGACCCGCCACACCGCGCATCGAGCTCGGTGAATTGGTGGTCGACAGCGCTACCATGACTGCCACCTTGCGCGGGACTCGGCTCGCACTCACGACTCACGAGTTCGCCTTGCTCAAAGTGTTGGCCGAGCGCGCGGGGCGCGTGCTCGCTCGCGAGCAGTTGCTCGAGCTGTTGCACGGCTCGGCGGAAGACGCCTTCGATCGCTCGATTGACGTGCACATCTCCAGGCTCCGGCACAAGCTGGAGAGCGATCCGAAAAACCCGCAGTATTTGAAGACGATCCGCGGCGTGGGCTACATGCTCGCTCCCGAAGCGGGATGACGCGAGTGCGTCGCACGGGGCTCGTCTGGCGTCTGTACGCGGTCGGCTTGGTGCAGTTTTCACTGGTCGTGCTGTCGGCGGTGGTGATCGGCTACCTACTCACGCGTTTGCCCCAGCATTGGGACATGCAGGCGCTGAGCGTGCGCTTGAAACCGTTCGCTAGCGATCCGGTCGCGCTCACGCGTGAACTACAGCAGTTGCGCGAAAGCGAACGACTGATGATTTCGCTCTATGACGAGAGCGGCAAATTGCTGGTGAGCAACGTCGTGCCAGCGCTGCGCGCCCCGCACATGCCCAGCGAGTGGTTTTCAGCGACCAACGGAGCTTCACCTCCACGCCCACCGGAGCCGAAAGGTCCGCCGCGCGGCGCTCTGGAAGGCCCCTTGTTTGGCACACCACCACGCCGCTTTGGTCGCCCCGAAGGCGGACCGCATCCCCCCGACACGTTTGGTCGCTTCGAGTTGAACGGGCAGGAGTGCATCCTGATCGCGCGCTTCGAGCACCCACGCCCGGGCCGGCTGCCGCTGATTTTGACCATGATTTCTGGGCTGATCGTGCTCGGTGCGGGTGCCTTTTTGACCGCGCGCTGGATCGCGCGGCCACTCACGCACTTGTCGCGCGTGGCGACCTCGCTCGGGCGCGGCGAGCTCGGCGTTCGCAGCGAGCTCAAACGCAATGACGAGTTGGGCGACGTGGCGCGCGCCTTCGACGACATGGCAGAGCGCATCCAGCGTCTATTGCAGACCGAGAAGGAACTCTTGGCCAACGTCGCGCACGAGCTGCGCACGCCACTGGCGCGCATTCGCGTTGCGCTCGAGATCGCCGGTGAGGGCGATGCCGAGGCCGCGCGCGCTTCGCTCGCGGAGATTGCCGTCGACTTGGCCGAGCTGGAGGCGCTGATCAGTGACGTGCTGACCGCAGCGCGCTTCGAGCTCGTCGAAGGGGTGGCACCGAGCTCCGGATTCGCACTGCATTTGCAGCAGCTCACCCCGCGCGCGGTCGCAGAGCGTGCGGCAGAGCTGTTCCGCGGACGTCACCCGCACCGTCCGTTTTCCAGCCATTTTTCCGATGCCTCATCACTCATCGACGCGGATCCGGTGCTGCTGCGGCGGGTGCTCGACAACTTGCTCGAGAACGCCCACAAGTATTCCCCCGAGGCGGACAGCGAGGTCACGCTCTCGGTCAGCGAGCGATCCGGACAAGCGTGTTTCGAAGTTCGCGATCAGGGCATGGGGATCTCCGACGAGGATTTGCCGCACGTCTTCAGCGCGTTCTTTCGCGGTGAACGCAGCCGTTCGCGCGGCACGGGTGGCGTCGGGCTCGGTCTCACCCTGGCCAAGCGTATCGTCGAAGCACACGGCGGACACATCGAGGTCGAGAGCGGGGTCGGACGAGGAAGCACCTTTGTCGCCTACTTGCCGCTATCTGCGAGCGCGCATCCGTCCTCCAGCGCTTAACAAAGCGCAATCGCCGCGCAGCAAAAGCGACACTGCCGAGCGTCAGGCTTTCTCGAGGTTCGGAGCGGCCATTCGATGCTCCGGCAAACGAGGAGAAAGGCATGCGAACGCTTCATACGCCACTCGGATACATGGCTCTTCTGTGGGCAATTGGCGGATGTTCCATGGCCTCAGCCGCCGACAGCTCGGTAACGACGACCCGAGCCGCGCTCGCAGGCGGCTCTTGACGCGCGGGTCTAGTCCCGAAGGAAATCCGATGCCTACTCGATACACGGAAAACGTACTGCGAACGCTGGCACGTCACCTGGGCGTGAGCACGCGCGAAATTGCGCTTTCTCACGATCTGTATCGCGACTGGGGGCTCACCCCGCTGTCGCTCGTGCTCGTGCTCTTGGACTTGGAGCGCAGCGTCGCGCTGGAGCTCCGCTGTGAAGAGTTTTCTGGCGTGCGCACGGTAGCAGACCTGGTCCGCCAGTTTCGCGCTCGGGTACGAGCCGACGAACGCACTTCGAACATCGTCACGTTCCACGTCGCACGCAGCTCGCGCAGCGCTCGCAGCGAGCGACGCCTGCGGCGCGAACTGCATCGCCTACGCTGGCTGGAACAGAACCTGCAGCGGCGCACGCGCAGCGCTTCCCGGCCCGACGAATCACTGCGGATCTTCGACGCCCAACGCTCGGTCAGCCGCTGAACGCGGCGCTCAGCCCAGTTTCTTCACGGCCGCCACCGCCAGGCGTGCGGCACGTAGCGCGCCCGGGAACGACGACACGTCACCGCGGCTGTCGCTGTGGGCGAACACGATGCGCCCTTCCGATCGAGAGGCAATTTCGGCGCGCTGCAATTGGCCGGGTACCGGGATAGCCAGTGCGTGTCCTCGACGGTACACGCGCACTTCGGCGACTTGCTGCTCGAGCCCCGGGAAATGCCGGTCGAGGTGTTGCACCACTTCATCGGCCATCTGCACCAAGCGCGCGTCGTCGAGCAGCTCACTACGGCGGTTTTCGGGCAGTGGGTGGTACACCGTGAGCGCGCTGGGTGCGTCGCTTGGGCGTTTGCCCGCATGGGTCACCCAATCCGCCGTCACGAAGTCGGCGAAGGGCGCGTCCAAGAACCAATTGTCGTACGCTGGCTGCGGTCCTCCCTGTTTCAAACACACGTTGAACACGGGATACGGTGCATAGCGAAACCGGCGCATGGCGTCGCGTTGGGCGAACGACAACGGCTGCACGATGCGGGACGCAAAAAACTTCGGCACCGCGACGATCGCGGCGCGTGCGGCGATCGTGTGCGGCTCTCCGTTGCGCAGTGTATGCACCAGCACGCGCTTCGACTTGTCGCCCTCGAGCTCGATCTGGTGCACGAACACCGAGCCGCGAATTTGCCCCGGGTTGCGCTCGCTCACATGCCGCGCAAGTGCTTCGGCGGCCACTCCCAGGCCGCCCGGATAGGTCAGACGCTTTTCGTCTCCGCTGAGCCAGCTGTACGCGTGAACGCCTAACCGTGCCGAGGTGTGCTCGGCAGCCCCACCCCAGTTCGACTCACCGAAGCGATCCCAGAACTTTTTCACTTCGGGTTGGAACTTGCTCAAGAACTCGTGAAACGGACGCTGATCCAGCTCGGCAGACGACTGTTTGTGGCGCAGCTCGGCAGCCTGCTCCGCCGAGGCGGCGAAGTCGCGGCGCACTGCAGCGCTGAACGGCAGGTTGTCCGCACCAGCACCGAAGAAGTCGAAGTACGGCTTACCGCCGATGATCAGCGAATCTCCACCCTGGACCTTCAGACCGGGCGCGCCCACCGTCTTCATTAGCTCGACGAGTTCGGTGTCGCCTTCGGTGTAGAAGGCTGCACCCGTCGAGAAACGGACGCCGTGCCATTCAGCGCTGGAGCAGTTGCCGCCGAGATGGGACTCTTTCTCCAGCAGGATCAATTCCCGCCCCTGGAGTAGGTGCGCGGCACTCAGGCCGCTCGGTCCGCCACCGATGATCACGACGTCGCACGACTCGGAGGCCTGGACACGCGGAAACTCGGCACCGTCGCGCTTCTTGTGTCCTTGCGAGAAGGTTTCGCCGTGCACCAGTGCGGGACGCGGCGCGGCTGCGTCCTGTGCTGCCGCAGCGCCTACTGCTGCAGCGTCGCGTTCGTGCGGCGGGGCGGCTCGCTCGGCGTGTTTGCAGCCGAACGCCGACGCCTCGACGGCACCAGCGATGACCGTCTTGATCAGTGAACGGCGAGTGAAATAGGCACGGGGCTCTTCCAACGCGGCCACGCTTCTCCCCGATCGGACGCGGAGGCAAGCCTGCTCAGAGCCACGCCTGGGTCAAAAGTGACCCAAGCCCGGGACGGGTCAACCGGTGAGGGCGAGCTCGACTTGCAGCGTGGCTTGTTCGAGCCCCGGCTTACTCGTGTCATCCGCTTGGTACATGGCCAGGCGGCGTTTTTCACAGCTCACGATCTCCTCAACCGCTTCGTAGCAGCCGCCGCAGCCGGTGGCGGCGCCGCAGTGGTCCCCGACCTCGGCGACGTTGCAGGCGCCGGTGGTGCGGACGGTACGACGGATGTCTCGATCGGTGAGGGCGTGGCAGTGACAGACGAGCATCGAAGAAGTGTTTGAAAGATAGCGACCTGATAGTGAAAATCAAGTTCAACAAGCGCGAGCTCGTGCGAATCCTGAAACACCAATAAAAACAGTTAGATACGCCGCGCGGTTGGCGCGGGATATCGCGTGCGGGCGTCAATTTGCCGCTTGGCCCGACGGCCCAATCATCGCGCCAGGTGCTCGTCGGGGCGTTTGAGGTTCGCCAGCGGAACGGTCGATGGTATCGAAAACAGATGCGAGCCGAGCCCGAAGTCATCGATTTCCTGAACGAACTTTTGACCTCCGAGCTGACGGCGATCAATCAGTACTTCATCCACTACAAGATGTGCGCAAACCAGGGCTACGGCGCCTTGGCACACAAGAAGCGCGCCGAGTCGATTGAAGAGATGAAGCACGCGGACGCGGTGATCGAGCGCATTCTGTTCTTGGATGGCGTTCCGAACATGCAACGCCTCAGCCCGGTGCGCGTCGGTGAAGAACCGATCGAAATGAACAAGCTGGACCTCGCGCTCGAGCTCGAGGCGGTCGAGCGACTGCACCGCGGTATCAATCTCATGCTCGGCAAGAGCGATCACGGCACGCGCGAGCTGCTCGAAAAGATCCTGGTCGAAGAGGAAGATTCCGTGGATTGGCTGGAGACTCAGGCCAGCATCGTCAAGGACATCGGACGCGAGCACTACCTCGCGCAGCATCTCAAGTCGTCTTCTTGAGGGTCGGGAGCTCGCTCGCTGAGCGGGTCTGACATCGCCCAGGGCGCGGATACGGCTTCGAAACACTGCCGCAGCCCAATCGTGCAACGTCGTATTGCCTATTGCAGGCAATGTTCCGCACGGCCCTTCGAACCGCCTGCGCTTGCCTCGCCGTGAGCGCAGGGCTCCCGTTCGGCTGTAGCGCAAAAGGAACTGTAGGCGTTCCTTTACGTGCAACGGTCGCGGGAGCGGGGGGTGTGGACGCTGCAGGCGCGGATAACGGCGGCTCGGAAGAAGAAGCACAGGGAGACGCGGGTGCCAGCGAACTCTCACGCGCTGGCGCTGGGGGCATGCCGACCCTCAATACGAGCCCGAACGGAGACGCCGGTGCGCCTGACGACTCGTGTGCTGCTCGGGTATCGAAAGCCGAGTTGGTCCCGTTGGATATCTACATCATGCTCGATGTATCCGGCTCGATGCTCGAGTCAACGTCCTCGTACGACAAGACCGGAACGCCTATTTCCAAATGGACCGGCATCAAGACGGCCTTACAGTCCTTCATCGAAGACGAGAGCTCGCACGGCATTGGCGTGGGCATCCAATACTTTCCGTTGATCAAACCCGGGGTGCCGAGTTCGTGCACGAGTGACGCGGACTGTGGTGACAGCGCCCCTTGTCAATTTCACTTCTGCGCGTCGAGCGGACTTTCCTGCACGAAAGATGCGGACTGTGGCAGCAGCGTGCTCAACCCGTGCGTGGTGGCGGGTGAATGCGGTGGCTACCTGTGCGAAGCCGGTTCGACCTGCGCAATCAACAATACCGCCGTGCCCTGCACCAAGCTCACGATCAGTACCTGCCAGCACATTGCGAAGTGCGACCCGGCTTCGTACGCCGAAGCCGCCGAGCCGATCGCACCGCTTCCTGATTCGGGACCGGCGTTGCTCGCCTCGCTCGACGCGCAAGTGATCGATCCGGTCAACCCGACCCCCACAGGGCCTGCGTTGAGCGGCGCGCTTTCTTCGGCGAAGGCCTGGGCCAAGGCTCACCCGAGTCATCGTGTCGTGGCGGTTCTTGCAACTGACGGCGTGGCCAATGAATGCTCGCCGCTCGACACCCCCGATTTAGGAAGGCTCGCAGAGGCGGCGCTAAACGGAAAACCAAGCATCACGACCTTCACGATCGGCGTTTTTCCGACCGCTGCTTTGGCCAAGGGGCAGCACGTGCTGGACACCATCGCCAGCGCCGGCGGTTCCGAACAGGCATTCGTGATCGACACGAGCCACGATCTGACCGTGGAATTTCGAGCTGCCTTGGACGCAGTTCGCAACACACAGCTAGCCTGCGAGTTCGAGCTCCCCGCTCCGGAAGAAAGCGAGCGCGTCAACTACTCGCAGGTCAACGTGAACTTCAAGAACGGCAAGAAATCGAGCGCGCTGCTGTACGTCGGGAACGCCGTCGATTGCGATCCGTTGACTGGCGGTTGGTACTACGACACCGATCCGGAAATCGACGATCCTAGCAAGATCGTGGTCTGTCCGACGACCTGCGCGACCTTCGGAGCTGCGAGCAGCGCTTCTGTCGAGATCGCCGTCGGCTGCACGACGATCGTCAAGTGACGGGCTAGATCGTCGAAGAAAACTTGCCCGCGGCGACCAATAGGTAAAGCACGCGAAGGGTGCCCTGGTAGTACGGCGTGTCGACCAAATCGGCGCCTAGCCAGCTGGTCATGTAACCGTCGAACTTCGCTTGGTCGTAGCCGCCGGCGAGGGCGAAGGCGCCAACGAATGCACTGTTTTGCTGCTGTGCTGCCGCGGGCAACCCGCCGTGCTGATCGACCCAGCTGGAGATGTTCTGCATGAAGGCCCTGGCGCGCGTGTCGCCGGTCCAGGCGTAGTCCACGGCCACTCGCCAGGGCGTGCGGCAGGCCTCGTACCAATACTGGCTCTGGTCGTCGCCACCGTCCGGACCGCTCGAATCCGGCACGAGGTTATTCATGCGCGCCTGGTAAATCGCGAACAGCTGATACGAAGTATCACGCAGCGCGAGCCACGTGCTGGCTTGTGCGCTGAAGTAGTGCGCGAAAACCTTGTAGTAGCCGGTCGCGAAGTACGACGGCTTGACGCTCGGATGCTCCAAGTCACTGCAACCGCCAAACGCGTCACTCAGGCGTAAAATCCGTCGCCCTTCGCACATGTCCGTCTCGAATTGCGCGATCTTGGAAGCGAGAATTTCAGCCTTGTTTCGATAGCCGGCGGGCGCGTTGGGCCAGCGCGACGAGGCCTGCAACAATGCCATGGTCGCGTCGAGATCGGCATCAGCCTGCGCACCTGCATTGTTGTTGCCAGGTGCTTCGCACTTGGCCGTCGTCGCATTCATCAACCCGTTCTTGTCGAGATGCTCTTGGTAGAACTTCCACAAGCCATCGAACAACGGCTGATCAGCCATGGCGACCGACAGCAACATGCCATAAGCGATGCCTTGGGAGCGGACCGCGCCGCTGTCGACCACGACTATCGATCCGTTGGCGCACGCCTCGACGTGACCCGCCTTCCAAGCGGCGTACTCTTCTTGGAGTCGAGCCTCGGTAATGCTGGCGGACTTTGCGCTGTTCCAGGTTATCGGCGGCGCGGTGCCGAGAACAGTCGAACCGGCGCTTGCGCCATTACTGTAACTTGCCCCGGCTGCGGCCCCGCCGACGATAGCCGGAACTGCGCCGCTGCCAGCGGGCGAATTTTTGCTTCCGGCGCCCGCGCTCGCGGAGGAGTTGCCGCTGCGAGCGCCGTCTTCTTCACTGCCGGTGTCGACACACGCGCTCAAAATGCCCGAAAAGAGCGCCAACAGCGGCAATAGGACGCGAAATGTCATCAAAGCACACGAACCGAACGTTAAGGGTAAGTCATACTGTGGCGCCAGAACCGCACTCTGGCCACAGCAATCAGCATTCGGCCAATTTGCGGTGTGGTGAAGCGCGGTACGCTATCGCACCCCTGCGCCCCACTTCAGCGCTGGTGCTGAGGCCGCAGTCGAGGCGCGCAGCTGAAACCGCAGCGAAGCCTTCGCTTCACTCGGCGGAACGCGCCAGCTCGACCACCGGTGGCGGCAACGCCGAAGTGAGGTTGCTCGTCAGCTTTTGCACGATTCCCCAAGTACGCAATTGTGCATCTATCGCCGGCGCGGGCTCAACGGGCACGCGACGGCGATAACCGCCATCCGGCTGCATTTCGTACACTCGTTGATTGTCGACATCGAGCGGCAAGACGCACTCGTTGCGAATGCGCGTGCGAAGCGCCTCGCTGGTCACTGGAAACAGAACTTCCACGCGACGGTCGAGGTTACGCGGCATCCAATCTGCCGATGATAGGAAGAACTCTTCCTCGCCTTCGGGGCCGAACAAGAAGACGCGCTCGTGCTCCAAAAAGCGGCCCAAAAGCGAGTACACACGAATCTTTTCCGAGATTCCGGACAAACCGGGCCGCAAGCAGCAAACGCCACGCACGACCAGCTCGATCTCGACGCCCGCGCGTGAGGCCCGGTACAGCTCGCGAATGATCCCGGGATCGACCAACGCGTTCAACTTGGCGAAGATGCGTGCCGGCCGTCCTGCGAGCGCGCGCTCCGCCTGCTTCTTCACCAGCGAGAGGATGGTTTCGCGCAACGTCACGGGTGCCACCGAAAGCTTGCGATAGTTGAAGCTGGTCGAAAACCCGGACAGCGAGTTGAACAACTCCGAAGCGTCTTCACCGATCTCGCTGTCGATCGTGAATAGGCCGGTGTCGGTGTAGAAACGCGCCGTACCTGCGTTGTAATTGCCGGTCGACAAATGCACGTAGCGACGCAGCTCGTGGCCCTCGCGGCGGACGACCAAGAGCACCTTGGCGTGCGTCTTCAGCCCCGCAGCGCCGTAGAAAACGTGTACGCCGGCCCGCTCCAAAGCGCGCGCCCAACCAATGTTGTTCTCTTCGTCGAAGCGCGCTTTGAGCTCGATGGAGACCGCGACTTGCTTGCCATTTTCGGCCGCGTGCATCAGAGCCCGCACGGCTTCCGAGTTGGAGCCCGCGCGATACAGCGTCATTTTGATGGCCAGTACGTTGGGATCTTCCGCTGCGCGACGCAGGAACGTCAATACGGGCGTGAAGGCCTCGTACGGATGATGCAGCAGGATGTCCCCTTGACGGATGGCGGCAAACGGATCGCCGAGTTCGCTCAGCTCGTGCGGGACGCGCGGGACGAGTGGCGCGTCGTGAAGCTCGGCACGTGGAATTTGCGATAGCGCAAGTAACCCCGAGAGACCCAACATGCCGGCCGTCTCGTACACATCCTCCTCGTCGATCTCGAGCTTCTCCAGAAACAGCTTGCGGATGCGATCCGGCACGCCGGGGGACAGCTCCAGGCGCACGGCGGCTCCGAAGCGACGTTGCCGCAGCTCGCGATCGATCGTGGCCAGCAGGTCGCCAGCCTCGTCTTCGAGGATTTCGAGATCCATGTCGCGCGTGACCCGGAACGGATAGCAACCGACGACATTTACCCCTGGGAACAAGTCCGAGAGATTGCCGGCGATCAGCTGCTCGAGCGCTACGTAGTCAGAGCCTTCGCTCGCGCGCGACGGGCTATCACTCTGCGGCGCGATCAAGACGAAACGCGGCAGGCTCTCCGGCACCTTGATGCGCACGAAGCGCCGCTCGGAAGTGAGCGGATTTTCGGCTTCGACGGCCAAAGACAGCGACAGGTTGGACAAAAACGGAAACGGGTGCACCGGATCGACGGCCAGCGGCGTGAGCACCGGAAACACCGAGCGACGGAAATACGCGCGCGCCCACACCCGCTGCTCCGCGGACAGCTCAGCGAAGCTGCGCACCCGGATGTCGTTCTTGCTCAGCTCGGGCAAGAGTTCGTTCAGCCACAGCGACACCGCCGACTGCGTCAAGCGCACCACGAGTCCGCGAATCCGCACCAGCTGTTCGACGGCGGACAAGCCGTCCGGAGCCGTGCCCGGTGCTTGCGACTGCAATTGCTCATGCAGGCCCGAGACGCGAATCATGAAAAACTCGTCCAGATTCGAGCCGAAGATGGCCAAGAACTTGAGCCGTTCGAGCACCGGCCAAGTGCGATCGCGAGCCTGATCGAGAACTCGCTCGTTGAACGCGAGCCAGCCGAGTTCACGATTGAGATAGAGCTCGGGGTTGCTCAGTTCTGGTTCGTCTTCATTAGGGTCGAAAGACATGGCTGCGTTGGTCACGGCGTGCGGCTTCGGAGCGGAGGACAGGGCGGACAGTGTCTCGCATTCGTGGGTCATTCGTGTCACGCGTTGGGGGGCGTGAAACGTACGTCAAAACGCGCTCCTCATGTAAATCGCCGACGATTCGTCACACGTTCGTCACGAAGCGCTATGCTGAACACTCGCGTGGTCGCTCATCGAGCTCGAAAAGCCCTGGTTCCGTCGCTGGTAGGTCTCGCCCTGGTCGCGCTCTGCCCAGGCACTGTGCACGCGAACGGTGCTTTTCCCGCGGTCAGCCAATTGGTGAGCGACCCGTCGGATCAAGCGCATCTCGTGTTGCGTTCGAACTTTGGTCTGCTCATCACGCACGATGCTGGGACGAGTTGGGACTGGGTGTGCGAGGCCGGCCTCGGCTACCAAAATATCGAGCCCGCGATAGCCCTGCTCGGCGACGGGACGACGATTGCCGCGCTACCGAATGGTATCGCGCGTGGCGACACGGAGTGCTCGTTCGGACTGGTCAATGGCGTCTCCGATTACGTCGCGGACGTGGCTCGTGTCCCGAGCGATCCTGGGAACGTAGCGGCGGTCGCCGTCAGCGTTCAGATCGACGACGGCGTATCCCAGGTTTGGCGCTCACTCGACGCAGGCAAGTCATGGACCCGTTTGGGAATCGCCCTGAATGATTTCAGCGCGACCACTCTCGACGCGGCCGCCGACGCTCGAAGTACGCTGTACGTCAGCGGGGTATCGCAGTCCGACGCGGTGACTGGTGTGCTCGCACGTAGCACCGACGGCGGTGAAACATGGACGCGTTGGAGCATCCCTTTCGTAAACAAGACGAGCGCGCCGTATATCGCCGCCATCGCCGCTTCGACCGTGTATGTGCGACTGAGTGGCTCACCCGGAAAGCTATTGGTCTCGCGTGACGGCGGTGAGCACTGGGCGGGAGCGCTGGATTTCGAAGGGCCGCTCGATGGTTTCGCGCTGTCGCCCGACGGCCGTTTTGCGCTCGCCAGCGGACGCTCGGACGGCGTTTGGCGCGCGCGCACGTCGGAACTCGCGTTCGAGCGCGTGTCGTGCACGAAGCTGCGTTGCCTGAGTTGGACGAACTCGGGGCTGTTTGCCTGCGCCGATGAATACCAAGCGGGGTTTCTGGTCGGACAATCGACGGATTTGGGGGCAAGCTTCGAACCGCGTCTAAACCTGTCGTGCGTGCGTGGCCCGCTCGCGTGCGGCAGTGAGAGCGCGGTTGCCCAGGCCTGCTACGCGAGTTGGCCCGCGCAGTCCGAGATATTGGGCAATGATTGCGCGAACGCCGGTTTCACGCCGCGCGACGATTGTTCCAACACGGCCGGTGCGACCGCGGGCGCGTCCGGAACGGCGGGCGCGGGCAGTTCGCTAGCGGGAGCCGCGGGCTCGGGTAGACAGGTTGGATGGCGCGCGTCAGGAGGTTGCTCGATGAGCAGCTCACCTACTTCGCGCTGGGGGCTTTTGATCGCGTTAGCGACTTGGTTTGCTGGCATCGGGCGACGCCGACTTCGGCCCGAAAAAACGCGCTGAACTCCAGCGCGGACTTCGGGTTATTTCGCCCCGTGTGGACTTGTGCCCCGACCTTTTTTCGCCCGTCGCGAAATCCTACGGCAAAGACGGCCAGGATCCGGTGGCGTGCTGCAGCGATTAAGGGTGGCACGCGGCGTGCGTAACTTTGGCTCACATGCTCGAGCGCCTACTGGATTACTCCCTCTCCCATCGCATCGCCACGTTCGTTCTGACTGTCGTACTCCTCGCCGTAGGCCTGTTCGCGTTCAAGAACCTCACCATCGAGGCGTTTCCCGATCCGACCGACACGCAGGTCCAAATCATCACGCTGTTCTCCGGACAGCCGACTGAAGAGGTCGAGCGGCGTGTGTCGTTGCCTTTGGAGCGCGCGCTGAACGGCACGCCGGGGCTGACGCGCCTGCGCAGCATCTCACTGTTCGGTTTGTCCTTTCTGACGATGACCTTCGACGATGCGACCGATCCGATGCGCGCGCGTCAGCAAGTCACCGAGCGCATGGCCGACGCCGCGCTTCCGGAAGAGGCGCATCCCACGCTCGGCCCGTACGCGACACCCATCGGTGAAATTTATCGCTACACGCTGGAGAGCACCAAGAGTGACCCGATGACGCTGCGCACCTTGCAGGATTGGGTGATTTCCCCACGACTGCTGCAAGTACCGGGAGTCGCCGATGTGGTCTCCTACGGTGGCTTGGTGCGTGAGGTCCACGTCGAGCCGGACGTGAGCAAGATGGTCGACCTGGGCGTCAATTTGACGGACGTCTTCGCGGCGCTGAAGAAGGCCAGCTCCAACGCTACGGGCGGCTACGTGGAGCGCGGCGCGGAGATGTTCGTGATCCGCAGCCTCGGCATCTTCAGCAGCATCGACGATTTGCAGCACGTCCGCGTCGGCTACAACAAGACGCGCCCGGTGGAGTTACGTGACGTGGCCAAGGTCAACGAGGGCTATGCCCCGCGCCAAGGCATCGTGACCCGTGATTCGAATCCGGACGCGGTCGAGGGCATCGTGCTCATGCGTCGCGGGGAGAACCCGACCGTCGTGCTGGACGCGCTGCGCGCACGCATCGAAAAGCTCAGCCACACCCTGCCGGCGGACGTCAAAATCAAGCCATTTTACGACCGCACGGAGCTCGTCAACACCACGCTCAAGACCGTGTTCGAGAACTTGGCCGAAGGCGCCACGTTGGTCACCATCGTGTTGTTCGCGTTCATGCTCTCGCTGCGCGCGTCGTTGATCGCAGCCGCGGTGATTCCGCTTTCGTTGGCCGCGTCATTCGCCTTTCTGTACTCGCGGGGTATGTCGGCGAACCTGCTCTCGATGGGCGCGGTCGACTTCGGCATCATCGTGGATGGTGCCGTGATCTTGGTCGAGCACTTGTTCCACAAACTTTCGCCGCATGCGCACGGCAACGCAGTCCTGAGTGACCCGTCTCGACCACTCTTGGAACGAGTCAGCGAGGCGGCCAAAGAAGTCGCGCGTCCGACGTTGTTTTCACTTTTGATCATCATCGCCGCGTACATTCCGATCTTTTCGCTGCAGCGCGTCGAGGGTCGAATCTTTTCGCCGCTCGCCTACACGGTGGTCAGCGCGTTGGTCGGTGCGCTGCTGGTCAGCTTCACCTTGGTCCCGGTCTTGTGCGCGATGGCGCTCAAGAAACCGAAGGTCATGCGCGACTCGCCGCTGCTGGTCTGGGCGCAGCGCGCGTTCGACCCGACGATCCGCTTTGCCATGAAAAATGTGGTCATCGTCCTGATTTTGGCGGGCGGTGTACTCGGCGGCGCGATCGCGTTGATGCCGCGTTTGGGCAGCGAGTTCCTACCCGCGCTGAACGAAGGCGCGCTGTATGTGACAGTCGCCCTACCCGGCAACATCTCGCTCAGCGATGGCCGGGCGCTCACGCCAAAGCTCGCGAATCTCTTGCGCAAGACACCGGAGGTGGTGTCCGTGCTATCGCAATTGGGCCGCCCGGAAGACGGCACCGACACCAAGCTGCCCAACAATTTGGAGCTGTTCGTCAAGCTCAAGCCGATGTCGGAGTGGCGCCACGACAAGCACACGATGAGTGATCTAATCGAGGAGATGAGCTTTGCCCTGCAGCAGATCCCGGGCATCGACTACAACTTCTCGCAACCCATCCGCGACAACGTGGAAGAGAACGTGTCCGGGCAAAAGGGCCAGGTTGCCCTCAAAATCTACGGTGATGACCTGGACAAACTGACGACCGCCGCGGAAAAAGCGCGTGACGTGATCGCCAAAATCCCCGGCGCGGTAGACGTCGGCATCACCAAGTCAGGCAGCACACCGCAAATCGCGGTGCACCTCGATCGCCAAGCCCTGGCGCGCTTCGATCTCGATTTGGGGGACGTGCAGGACTACATCGAAACTGCGATGGGCGGGCACACTGCCAGCGAGTTCTGGGACGGCGAAAAGCGCTTCGACGTCACGGTGCGCTTGCCCACGAGCACGCGCGAGGACATCGGCGCCATTCGCAAGATCATGCTGCCGCTGAAAGACGGCACGCTGTTGCCGCTGTCGGCAATCGCGGATGTCTCGATGGCGACGGGGCGCGCGGCCATCACCCGCGAGAACGGTCAGCGCTACATTGGTGTGCGCATGAACGTGCGCGGGCGCGATCTCGGCTCGTTCGTCGCCGAAGCCCAACAGAAGGTCACGAGCGACGTCCCCGTTCCCCAGGGCTACGAAGTCACCTGGGGCGGCGAGTTCGAAAATCAGCAGCGCGCCATGGCCCGCTTGCGCATCGTGATCCCGCTGGCACTGTTGATCACCTTTTTACTGCTGTTCTCGGCCTTCAACTCGATCTTCGACGCGACGCTGATCTTGCTCAACGTGCCGTTCGCGTTGGTCGGGGGGATCTTCGCGTTGGCGGCGGCAGACATGCCGCTCAGCGTCTCGGCTGCCGTCGGCTTCATCGCGTTGCTCGGACAAGCGGTGCTCAACGGGGTCTTGGTCGTCGCCGCAATTCGCGTCCGACTGGGTAACGGTGAGCCGCTCCAAGACGCGGTCATTCAAGGCACCCGCGATCGACTACGCGCGGTGCTCATGACTGCGCTCTTGGCGTCACTCGGGTTATTGCCCGCCGCCATGTCGCATGCCATCGGCAGCGAAACGCAGCGACCGATCGCAGTCGTGGTCGTGGGCGGCACGATCACCGCAGCCGCGCTGGCATTGGTTGTGCTGCCGGTGACCTTCTTCTTGGCCACACTGTTGCAAGAGCGATTCCGACGGCGTGCGCTGACCGAGCTCCCGGCCGAATGAGCACATGCCGGCTTTTATCGCGTAATTTCCGGTAACTTGGGCGTGCGCGGCGCGCCCAGTCTAACCTGACGGAGGCAGCTCGACATGGCAGCGTGCTCCGTTCGGTATGGATTCAAACATCATCGCTCTGTGGTTCGCTGGCATTCAAGCGCTGAGCATGTTTTCGCGCAGCGCGCGAGCTTCACGGCAGAGCATGGGCTGGGCAGTGGTGAGCGGCTTGGTGCTACTGACGGGCGCCGTCGGCTGGCTGCGCTTTCGCGATCAGGTGGGGTACCTGACTTTCACGCTGACCGTGCTGCTGATCACGCTGCCTTGGTGGGCACACGGAGTCGCGGCGCGTGCCCTCAAACGCTCGCAATATCGCCGTGCCTACCGTTTCGCCTGGCTCGCCGCGTTGCTACATCCCGCAGACGGCTTTCGGCAGCTACCGCGTCTGTTTCAGGCTTTCGACCTGGCACAGGCCGGCAAGATCGCCGAGGCCGAAACACGTCTGTCCGCGCTGTCGAAGGGTGACAGCGCCGTCGCGGCGACCGCGCGTGCGCATCGGCTCAGGCTTTTGGAGCGTTGGGACGAGATCAAGGTCTTGGCCGAGCGAGCCGGACTGACAGCGCTGGCCCGTGATCCGGGGCTGCTCGTCCTCTATTTGCGCGCGCTGGGTGAACTGGAGGAGAGCAGCCATCTGGCTGAATTCATGCTCAACCAGGAGGCGCTCCTGCTCGCGGGTGAAGTGAGCGAGCCGGCATTCCTGTACCTATTCGTGTACACGGGGCACGTCGAGTTGGCGCGGCAAGTGCTCGCCGCAGCAAACCCCGGCTACGACGAAGAGACGCGCGACGCTTGGCTTGCCTTGGCCAGTCTGCACGGCGGTAACTTCGAGCAAGCGCGACAGACCTTCGGTCGCTTGCGTCAGAGCCAGAACGCATCGATCCGTGAGCGCGCTCAGCGTTACCTCGGCATTCTGTCGCAGACCACTTCGTACCAGCCGCCGACCGCACGCACCGCGCACATCGTGACCCACTTTGCGCGCGCCTTCGCCGAACGGCAAAATCTGATCCTGAATCATCCACTGCAGCGGACCGAGCGTCGGGTCACCTTGGCGCTCGTGCTGATCAATGCGCTGATCTACGTTTGGAGCAGCTATCCGTTACGACTCATCGCCACCAGCGAGGAATTCGGCGACCGCTGGGCATTCTTCGCGAACGATATTCTTTCCGGCGAGTGGTGGCGGATGTTCAGCTACTTGTTCGTGCACGCCAACTGGCTGCACTTGCTCATGAATCTGCTGGGCTTGTGGGCGCTCGGACCGTTCGTGGAGCGAGCCTTCGGCTGGTTGCGTTTCAGCCTGATTTATCTATTTGCCGGCTTCGCCGGCAGCGTCGTTTACCTGTGTTTGGCGTGGTACCAAATCGGCAAGCCGCAGCTGTTGGTAGGCGCCTCCGGTTGCATCATGGGCCTATTGGGCGCAACCGGCGCCGTGATGCTGCGAGCCTGGATCAAACAGCGCGCGCCGATGGCCAAACAGATCTTGTTGCGCCTACTCGTCGTGGTCGCGTTCCAGGTCACGTTCGATTACTACACGCCGCAAGTTGCCGGCTTGGCGCACGCACTGGGTCTGCTCGGCGGCTTCATTGCCGGGCTGCTCCTGCATGAGCGCGTCAGCGAGCGACGCTCCGTGCAACCGCTCGGCTGACGCCGCGTAGCTCAAGGCGCAGGTATTTCGCGCCAGCCGTCGTCACTCCAAGTCAGCAAAGCAGGCGACACCGGACGCGCGGCTTGCGGGTACGTATTCTGCACAATCACCGCCAGCTTTTGCAGCGTTTCCGGCGACGGGTTGCAGGCGACGAATAGTGTGTCGTTGCTGGGCGCAGCGACCACCACCTTGCCCGCAGTGGCGGCCAGTGCCGACCACTGCTTGTCGAGGAGCAAGCGGCTCGATTCATAAAAGCCGTGCCGCGCGGGTTCGGTCACGGCGTGGCTCGTGCAGGTCAGGCGCTCTTTCAGCACCTGCTCCAGATTCCACTCGACCACGGCGCGCAGCGCCTCGCGTGTGACGCCGCTCTCCGCTAGATCCGCATCTTGCGCGCCTCGCGCGGCCCCTCGATCATCGACTAGGTACAAGATGACCATTCGCCCGGAAAACGGCTCGGAAATCGTGGAAGCTCGCACGGAGTCCGACAAGTGATCGAGGAAGGACTGGTCGCGAATCACGGCGCGCAGCCGAGCGCGCGCGGCCGTTCGAGGTGTGCTTTCGGGAGCAGCGGGGGCGACCGGCTGAGCCGGCGACTCGGCTGGCGCAGTCTGCTGCGCGGTGCAGCCGAACAATGCGAGCATCAAACACAACCCCGAAGCCATCCTACACCCTGACATGCGAGCACCTCCTGAGTTGAATTCCGGTCGCGAGAGTGATTAGAGCGGCTGGAACGAATCTGCAACAGTGACGGGCTTGTCCAAAAACTTCAGATCCAATAGTTGATCTGCCAGCGTCTGCCAGCGCGCTTGCTGCATGCTGCCGAGGCCGTGCTGCTTGCTGTCGGCGTTCTCGATCAGCGGCTTCTGCGCCTCGGCAGCCGCGCCGAGCGTAGCGACGTCGAGCGCAGCATTCAACTTGGCGAGCAGCGCGTTGGTGGCTTGGGGATGATCGAGGTACTCGCGCCAGCCCTCACGCGTGGCGAGCACGAATTCCTTCACCAGCTCCGGCTGCTTTTGCAGCAACTCACGGCGCGTGACGACCACGGTGGCATACGGGTTGAAGCCCGAGTCCGCGATCAGAAACACCGCGGGATCTGCGCCTTTTTGCCGCGCCGCGATCGGCTCCGAGGTCACGTAGCATTGCTGTCCGAAGTTCGGGTCGGTCAAGAAGTGCGCGACACCTCCGTCGTACGGAACGACTTTCACGCCGTCCCAAGCGAACTTCTTCTTCAGGTAGGCGGCGTAGGCCTTACCGGTCTCCAGCGCGAGCGTGCCCGAGTGAAACGCATCTTCCAGCTTCTGCAGCTTGCGCGCCGCATGCACCATAATCCCCTGGGGTGACGTCTGAAAGACCGCGAACAGCGCCACCAAGTCTGCGCCGCGCGCGCGAGCCGTCAGCAGCTCATCAGCGCCGACCGTACCGAAGTCAGCGCGACCCGTAGCCACCATCTGCAAGACCGGCACTCCCGCGCCGCCGCCCTGAATGTCGATGCCGATCCCATGTCGCTTGTAAGCGCCGCTCTCGCGCCCCGCGTAGAAACCGCCGAACTCCGGCTCGGGCACCCAATCGAGCGCGAGCTTGACCTGCGCGGGTGCCGGAGCGCCCGCATCGCCAGAAGCAGGTTGGGCTTTCTTCCCGCAGCCTGCGAACAAGCACACGGAAAGCCCAATCAGAAGCGTGGTAAGGCAGCGGCCAGAGAGCACGCCCCCTTTTACCACCTCTCTCTCGGCAAACTTAACCAGGCGCGCGCAAGCGCCGCAAAAGCAGCGTGCTCAGGCCGTTTACTAGGGCAAACAGCAATAGACCCAAGAGTGAGGCCAAAAGCACCGCGGCGAACAAAAGGTCAGTCCGGAGCTGCCGATACGCCGCGAGCACCGTAATCCCCAGACCTGCATTGCCCTCGGAAAATCCGGCCACGAACTCACCGACGATCGCGCCAATCACCGACAAACCCGAAGCCACTTTGAGTCCAGTCATCATGCTGGGAATGGCCGTCGGCAAACGCAACTTGAGCACGGTGTCGCCCAGGTTCGCACCATACAGCCGGAACAGATCCGAGAGCCGCGGATCGACACTGCGCAATCCTGCCAAGGTGTTGGCGATGATCGGAAAAACGGAGACGATGAACGCCGATACGGCCACCGCGCGCAGGCCGGGCCCGAACCACAAGACGAGCAACGGCGCGACCGCGACAATCGGCACGGTTTGCAAAAACAAGGCGTACGGGTAAAGCCCGCGCTCGAGCCAACGCGACAGAGAGAAAGCCAAGCCGACCGTCGTCCCGAGGCTCGCGCTGAGCAAAAACCCGGACACTGCGCCTTGCGCCGTCGTGAGCAAGGCCCCGCTCAGCGACGCGCGTTCGCTCCAGATTGCCATCAACACGTCAGAGGGCGGCGGCACCAAAAATCTCGGCACCGAGAAGACACGG
>Ga0247766_1000054_pt1 | contig 24528 bp, 24 predicted proteins | sample UWRJL223509R6_FD_179946 | JGI IMG/M metagenome (GOLD analysis project Ga0247766, IMG submission 179946) | Plant litter microbial communities from Arlington Agricultural Research Station in Wisconsin, United States - UWRJ-L223-509R-6 | ecosystem: Environmental > Terrestrial > Plant litter >... | reverse complement strand
ATCAGCTGCGCCACTCATTTGCGACCCACCTGCTGACCGGTGGCGCGGACTTGCGCAGCGTGCAAACCATGCTCGGTCATGCCAGCGTAACGACCACCGAGATTTACACGCACGTCAGCGGCGACCATGTGCGAAACGCTCATCGGCGATCGCACCCGCGCGCTTGAGCGCCTCGCGCGGACTTCGCTCGGCCACCGAGCCCGAAAGCGAACCTGCCCAATTGTAACAACTGTGCTACAAAACACAGGTGTTTTTCTCAGTCCACGAGCCTCGCGCCGTTCGCACACCGGTAGTCGTCGAGGTTCCCCATGCCGGTCTCAGCGTCGACCCGGAATCCATGGCGACGCTGATCGCCCCGGCTCAATCACTCGGTCGCGACGCTGATTTGTTCGTGGATGATTTGTACGCGGACGCGCCGGATGTCGGCGCGACGCTGCTCGTTTCACACGTGAGCCGCTACGTGTGCGACCTGAACCGCGCGGAGACCGACGTCGATCCACTCACGGTCGAAGGAGGCAGCGCGCGCTCTGCTCCGCACGGCGTGATCTGGCGGGTGACGACCGACAATCGCCCAGCGCTACTGCGGCCGCTGCCGTTCGCCGAGCTCGAGCGGCGCCTGGTGCGGATCTACCGCCCGTATCATCAAACCCTGCAAGCGCTGCTTGCGGCGCGCGTGGCCGAATTCGGATTCGCGATCCTGCTGTGCGGGCACTCGATGCCCAGTCGCGGGCGCGAGGGCCACATCGACCCTGGCCGCGAGCGCGCTGACGTCGTGCCCGGCTCGCGTGGACGCAGCACGTGTTCCGAGCAAGTGCTGCGCTTGGTCGATCGCCACGCTGCGGCCTTCCGTTTCAGCGTCGCGCACGACGAGCCGTATCGCGGCGGCTTTTCGACCGCGAACTATGGGCGGCCCAAAGATCGGGTACACGCCATTCAGATCGAACTCGCGCGCCGGCTGTACATGGACGAGCAGACACTCACCAAAAAATCCCGTGAATTCGAGAACTTGAGGGCATTTTGTCGTACCGTGACCGAGGCCTTGGGTGAGCTGACGCTTGTTTGAGTAAGTGACACTTGAACAGCCGGTCACCCTGAGCTAGGTTGCGCGCCCTCAATGGCCCGCAGTGAAATTACCGGCAAGCGCAAGCTGGCCGGCCACAACGTCTCGCACTCCAACATCAAGACCCCGCGCTGGCAGCACGTGAACGTGCAACGCCGTCGTCTCTGGGTTCCGGAGCTCGGGCGTCATGTCACCCTCAAGCTCACCACCAGCGATCTCCGCACGGTCGACAAGATCGGCCTGCTCGAGTTCGCCAAGAAGCACGGCGCCAAGGTCGCTTGAGTCTGGCTCGCTTCGGCGAGCGAGACCGACCAGGCACTCGCCTTCGGCGATTCTAGAAAAGGCGGCACTCGTCCATCGATCGACGACGCCGCCTAAACTCTTTTCTTGGCCTTTGCTTGCAGGGCGCAGATCCGCCCGCCGCGCTCGGTGCATTCCGCATGCTGACGCGGGCGGCCCGGGGCTAGCGCTTAGCGGCGCTGCCCGACGACTTCGCGCGATACGGGATCCCGCGTGATCGACAAGCGCGACGGTTTCCCGAAGTGGAGCCCGCGCGCGCCTGGTTCAGCGCACACCTCGATCGGCACACCCGCTTCGTTGCAACGCACGGCGATCGGCGCCGGCGCTGGCAATGAGCTGCCGGGCGTTTGACGCGGCACGCCGCGCTGGGTGGGAATGGCCACGTACGGCGCGAGCAAAGCCAGATCGTCGATCTCGACGCCGTCCGAAGGACGGAAATACGCCGCTGCCGCGAATACGCCGCGAACGTCGACCGCGCACACTGCAGCGCCGATCCCAAGCTCGGGCGGCAACGGTTCACCCGCTGCGCCGTCCGACCACGGCGCCTCCAGGAAATCCGAACCGGCGATGTTGCGAATACTCGCGGCGTGATCGATATCGGTGACATTCGTCAGGTCGGATGGCGTGACCAGACCGCCCTCACTGGGACCCGCCAGGCGCAAGAACGGACGCGAGAACGATTGCTCCGCAAATGCGCCTTGGCCGAGCGACCGCACGCGGCCCAGGACCTCGGCGCGCCCATCGGCGCCGGCACGCTCAGCGCGCAGAATGCCGTGCTTGACCAACGAGCCGAGCGATTTCGCTCCGTCGTATGCGTTGGCAACGGCGGCCGCGGCGACCGAGCCAGGCACGGCGATCCGAGCTGCGCTGGGGATCGACTCTTCGGGCAAGAAGCCGCGCGGACGTTTGGTGCCGAGCCCCGGCTGACGGAGGCGCCCGTCGAACGCTCGGCCTCCCGTCCCGATGCCGGCGATCAAAATGGTCAGCGGCGAGAGCAGCACGCCCGAGTAGCCACCGGCCGCCGCGAAGAAGCCAGCGAGCACGGCGCCCACCGCCGAACCGCCCTGACCGAGTTGGGCGATCGCCGCTTCCTCGGCGATCGGGTCGTTGGAGATAGCGAGCGCGCGTAGCCTCATTCTGCGAGCTCCTCACGCAGGACCTTGGCCGCGTTTTCCGCGCCATGACCCTCGATGACGACGAACGCCTCCTCGCGATCGGCGATCGCTTCGGCCACGTGGCTGGCCGCGCTCGCGCGCAACTGCACGCCGTCGCCGAGCGCCAAGAGGCGGGTGTAGACGCAATCACCGAGCGGAGGCTCGGCGCGCGTCACGTCCCGCACCACGGTGACCGCGTGCTCGGCTGCAAATTCTTCGATCTGCTCGTCTTCCCAGACGCCTCGCGACTCCCAGGCGATCCGCCGGTCGTCGTGCGCAACCGCTTCGAATAGCTTGCTCAAGCGCTCGCGCATGCGTGCGCTCGGACCGACCGACGACGGAGTCTGGAGCAAGAGCCACTTGGCATTCAAGGTGTCGGCTAGCTCCAAGCTGCGGCCCAGGTCGAACGCGCTCGATTCGAACTGCCCGACGCTGCGCGGCAGCACGACGCTGAATGCGAACGCCGCCGGCACGCGCTTTCTCCAGTCCGCCAGGCGCGCGCCGCGAGGCAAGTTGGTTGCGTCTGCACGCACCTCGAGCAGGTTGAAACGCGACGCGTAGCGGGCGATATCACCCTCGAGATTGTGTCTGCCAACGAATAGCTGCATGGGATTCAGTTCGCGAAATGAAACCACTCCGTGGGGTGGCGTGAGATGAAGGATTGCATCGCTTGTGCGGCGTTGGCGGCGGCTGTGCCGAGCTCCGCAGCCGAGGCCTTTCGGCTCAGCCAAATCGGCGCCTCGATCGAGAATTCGTAGCGGAAATAGCCCAAGCGGTGCGCAAAAATGGGCACCACGGGCGCTCCCGAAAGGGCAGCCAAGCGGAACGGACCCTCCGGCAACGACTCCTCCGTACCGAATAGTTGCACGGTGAGGGCGCGCCCTCCGGGGGCGGCGCGATCCAGTTGAATCGCGACGACGCCCCCGCTTCGTACGTGGCGCAGGAGAGGCAGTGCGTCGAGCGGATGATCGCCCACGTGCATCACGCGCACTCCACTTCGTTCGCGCACTGCATCATGAACTTTACGCGCGGCTTCGTCGGCCTCGGCCAGCATGACTACGATCACGTCGGCGCTGAAATCTTTGGCGAGCAAACGCGCGGCGCAATCCCACGGGCCAATGTGAGCGGTGACCAAGATCACGCCCCGCCCGAGCGCCAGCGCGGCCCGCAAGTGCTCTCGGCCTCGCAGCGTCAGCTCGGTATTTCGACCGTCGGCTCGATCGATGCCCAGCGATTCAGCCAAGCACGAAGCGTAGCTGGTAAAGGTTTGCACGACGTCGCGTTGCTCACTCAGGAACGAGCGCTGCCCTTTGACTCGTCGCAAATTGCGGAGCACCCGCTGGCGCGTTTCTGGCAGCGCCAACGCAAACGCAGTACCGAAGAACTTGGGGCTGTGTTCGATCACGAAACGCGGGCCAAAGCGCGCGCCGGCGTAGGCAAGTCGCCTCAAGAAAGCGCTATCTGGGCGGAGGGCACGGGCCAATGAGCACGTTCCCGTGTCACGCCGAGGGCCGTGCGGCAAGCCCTCGCTGAGCTTTTTCGGGCCAGACGCTTGAGAAAGTCTCTGGAACACAGGACAGTCCGGTCCATGGCGGCCGCGCCTACGAACAGCAGCGGGTCTGCAAGCCGCCCCAGCGCGACGACGACCGACACCCTGTACGACGGTGCCGTCCACCTGCGCCAGCCTGCCACCGGTTACCGTGTGAACGTGGACGCGCTGCTTTTGGCTGCCTTCGCCGCGCGGGGTCGGCGCGCGGCCCTCGCCGTCGACCTGGGGTCCGGCGTCGGCTCGGTCGCGCTCGGCCTGCATCACTTGGGCGCAGCAACTCGCTTCGCGCTGGTCGACCGGGAGGCGGTGTTGCTCGGTTTGGCCGACGAAAACGCGCGCTCTGCGTGCATGAACAGCCAGTGCTTTGCCTGCGATTTGACGCTCGGCTTGCCCGACCCTCTACGCCAGGCCGCAGATCTAGTGGTCTCGAACCCGCCATTCTTCGACCCGGACAATTCGCGCCCGAGTCGGGAGCCCGAGAAAAGGCGCGCGCGCTTCGGCGCGCTCGGACCGTTCTTGGCGGCGGCCGCAGCCGCACTGCAGGGCGCGCGCAGCCGGGCCGCATTCGTCTATCCCGCGCGCGAGCTCAGCCATTTTTTGGCCTGCGCGGAAGACGTCAAGCTGATCCCGAAGCGCTTGCGCTTAGTGCACGCTGACGCCACGAGCCCCGCGCGTGTCGCACTGATCGAACTGCGTCGCGCCAAGCCGGGCGGGCTCGTGATCCTGCCTCCGCTCTTCGAATGGGCGGAGAAAGGCGTGCGCTCGCCCGAACTCGCGCGCATTTTGGCCGGGGAACTGCCAGACGGAGTTTGACGCTCAGCGCTGACGGGACAACAGCCGATCGAAAATGATCGCGGCGGCGGCGCGCACGCTCAAATGATTGTAGCCGTCCTCGCGGCGACCGAGGATCGACGCGAGCCGTACGTCGGCCCGCGCGGTGACGGCGTCGCCGAGTCCCCAGCCGGTGCCAAACACAATCAGCACCGGCGGCCCGTCGAGCGTCAGTTCGGCGCGAGCGGCTGGGTAGTCCAAAAGATCCCCCGAGCCCTTGGCACTCGTGACCCACAAACGAGCGCCATCGCCGAGCTCGGCAAGGGCGTCGTCGAGCGTCGGCACCACGCGCAGCAGGCTGATCGCCGGGGTGCGGTCCGGAATGCGACGGGCGCCCGAACCGCTGATCCAATGCTCGCGCACTCGCTCGGCGAGCAGGCGCTGGGCCGCAACTGGGTGCACGATGAACAGATCGCTCAGCCCGTACGTGTGTGAGCTGCGCGAGATGTCGTGCAAATCCAAATTCGTGATCGCGCTGGTCACCACGGCGCGAGCGCGATCGTGTACGGGATAGTGGACGAGCGCCGCAGCCACGCGCCTCACGCTTCGCCCTCGCCTTTGCTGCCGCGCGAATCGCCGCCCAGCAGATCCGGGCGACGTGTCAGGGTGCGTTCGCGAGAGGCCGCGCTGCGCCAAGCACGCACCTTTTCGTGATCCCCACTGCGCAGGATCTCCGGCACTTCCAGCTCGCGAAAGCTGACCGGGCGGGTGTATTGCGGGTACTCGAGCAATCCTCCACACTCCACGCTGAACGATTCCTCACTGGTCGAATCCGCATTGCCCAGCACTCCGGGCAACAAGCGGATGCAGGCCTCGACGACGCACATGGCGGCCACCTCGCCGCCGGTGAGCACGAAATCACCGAGCGACAGCTCTTCATCGACGAAACTTCGCACGCGCTCGTCGAAGCCCTCGTAGCGACCACAAATCAAAATTAGACTCTCGTGCGCGGCGAGTGCGCGGGCTTTGGCTTGATTGAACCGCGCACCCTGAGGCGTCAGCAAGACGCGATGCGGGCGCGCGCTGGAAACGAGCGCCGCCTCAGCGGCCTCGATCGCGGCCACGGCGGTGTCCGGGCGAATCACCATGCCCGAGCCGCCGCCGTAGGGCGTGTCATCGACGCTCAAATGCTTGCCCAGGCCGTGCTTGCGCATCGGCTCGAGGTGGACGCTGAGCGCGCCGGAGGTCACGGCGCGACCGACGAAGCTCAGCTCGAAGAACGAGCCGAACAGCTCCGGGAAAAGGGTAACGATCGCGAGCTTCATCGCGAGCTACATGAGCCCGTCGAGTGAACTCAAGACCACCTGGCGGGCAGCAACATCTACACTCGACAACCAAGGCTCCGACAGCGGCTGCTCGACGCTCGTGCCGTCGGCCAGGCGCACGATGATGACGTCGACCGTGGGGTGCGAAGTGATGCCAGTGACTTCACCAATCTCGCCCTCGGGGCCGAGCACTTTGGCGCCGATCAGATCGATTAGGTAATACTCGCCGGGTTCGAGCGGTGAGAGCGCGCTGCGCGCGACACTGACGGTCGCGCCCTGCAGTGCCTCGGCGGCGTTGCGGTCATCGACACCGCGCAGCTTGACTAGGTAGCCCTTGGGCACGGCGCGCGCCCGTTCCAAGGCGTAGGACGTCCGTCTGCCGCTGACGGTCAGCCAAACCTCCTCGACCTGCCCCAGAGCATCGCTCGACTCCCAGTGCGGAACGATGCGCAGCTCGCCGGTGATGCCGTGGGCCTTGCTGACCCGACCGACTTCCAAACCCGGCGAGTCCTCCATTGGCTCACCTGCTCGCGACATGCAGACGCTGCGTGCTCGAACGCAGTTAGTCGACGATGTCGAGATGCGCGCGCCGACCAATTTTGGTCGAGGCGGCGGTCAAGATCGTGCGCATGGACTGGGCAGTGCGCCCGTCCTTGCCAATGACCTTGCCGATGTCGTTCTTGGCGACCTTGAGCTCGATCAGCGAATTGTGATCTCCCTCGATCTCGGTCACCTCGACGCTGTCGGGGTCGTCGACCAAGGCCTGGGCGATCGTTGTAATCAGTTCCTTGAGAGCCATAACTCGGCGACTCCGGTTTCGGTCGGGCGACTAGCGCCCGAGTAGGTGCAGGGAGGGGAAAAAAAGCGGAGGGAAAAGCACCTCGAACCGCAGACGCTCGCTCAGGGTTGAGCGGGCGCCGCCGGATTCTTCTTCAAGAGCTTGCTGAGCGTGTGCGACGGCTGAGCGCCCTTGGACTGCCAATACTCGAGGCGCGAGCGATCGAGATTCAGCACGCCTTCGTTGGCGGGATGAAAAGTGCCGATATTTTCGAGGTGACTGCCATCACGCGGGTTGCGATGATCGGTAACGACGATACGGAAAAACGGAGCCTTTTTGGTGCCATGGCGGGCAAGGCGAATGTGAACAGCCATACTATCCTCGATTATTGCGTGAAAGCCCGGACTAACCGAACGTTAGCACCAGGCGGCCCACCTGCCAGCGGCGTGCGTCGAACTCGAAGCACCCGCTAAACGGGAGGGGCGGCGTGAAGCGGGCGGGAACCTAGAGTAAGCCTCGCGGTCTGGTCAAGCGTCGTGGTAACTTGTGGGTTCGGAATGGCAGCGGGCAAAGACGAGATTGTGCGAGTCGCGCGCGAGGTGCTTGCACCGTTGGTCCAAGCGGACGGTGGCGACCTCTACCTAGTTTCCGTAGAGGAAACGGGGGTTTCGCTGCATGTCACGGGGCGGTTCGCCGGTTGCCCGGGCAACACCCTAGTGCGCCGCCGAATTTTCGAGCCGCCGCTCGCGGCAGTCGTACCGGGGATCATACTGACACTGACGTCAGGTCCGCTGATCCCCGTGGGTGCGGCTCGACTCGGGTAAGCGGCTAAAAGCGCCGGGCCTTTGGGGACCGGCGCGCGCCATTTACTTTTTGCCCTTGGGCTTTTCTTTCTCTTCCGGCTTGCCAGCGTAAGTCGGCGGGTGCGCCGTTGCCGCGGCGACGTCCTTATCCATCGCGTGCAAGTCCTCGGCCTTGTTCTTGCGGTACTGCGCGAGGTTTTCAGCGACTGAGCGGTCCGCGTAGACCATGCCCAAGACGTTGCCGCGATCGATGGCGCGGATGGTCTTTTCGGGGTCTCGCCATTGCATCTCGTCGTAGGGCTGGCCCTTGTCGTAGTCCGCGGGAACGAGCTTGCCCGTCACGCCGAAGCGCTTGCTCAGGATCTTGGTGGCCTCCGCGAAATTTTCACCCAGCGTGCCGCCTTTGGCCAGCTTGTGCTCGTCGTACACCTTCCACAGCTTGTCGCTGAAGAAGAAGAAGTGACGCTCGGTGCCGCTGCGAAGACGCAGCGTGGCCATGCTCTCGGCATTGTTGTAGCTGTATTCACCCTTGAGCGGGGACTGGTCCACGCCCGTGGGGATGGTGCCGAAGTCGATCCGACCGCGACGCAGAATGCCCTGCCTGGTCTTCTGTTCGTCTTCCAGGCCCTGCATTTCTTGACCGGGCTGTGCCTTGCGCAGCAGCGGCAGATACTCGTCCTCGAAGACCTTGTCGTAGATCTTGGCGACGCCTTCCAGCGTGAGGCCCCAATGCAGTCCCTTGGGCGACAAGCCGGTCGCCTTTTCGATCGTGCCCGCCGTGCCCGCGGTAGGCTTGTCCTTGCCTTCGGCGACTCGGGGCTCGACGACTAGCGCCGACGATGCCATACCCAGCGCGAAAAGCGTGACCAACAGTCTCGGCCTCATTGCTATCCTCCGGAAATCCTTGAGCGTACCCGCCGCGTAGCGGCGCAAGAGCGTATCACTTGTCTGTCGAGTCACTCAAGCGATCAGTTGGACGGAGCTCCTCCTCAATTAAGTCAAAGTCGCTGTTCGTTCGGCGCCCGCGCTGTTCGTCGAACTCCTCGAACTGGTGCGGCGGAACTTTCGCTGCCCGCGCTTGCCTGCTCGGCGCGTGTGCGCTGTGGATCGTTGCCTGCGCGAAGCCTTCACCCGCGTTGGACGTGTCGCACCTCCCCGAATATGGCGCAGAAGACGCTGCGCTGCTCGACGACGGATTTTCCGGGCACCTATTCGAGACGGCCTTCGTCACAGGCACGGCCGGGGACGACCCCCATTTCGATGATCGCGTGCGCGCGGCACACGATATCTGGCTGGCCAAAGTAGCCACGCTTTCGCGCGAAGGCAGTCAGGGCACGAACCGTCGCTATGAAGTCACTTTGCGCATACTTCAAGACTTGTCCGCCGCTGGCTCTGCGCCGCCACCTCGAGTGTCCCTGACAATCTCCGGCAAAGATCCGTCTTTTCATTGGATCGATCGCGTCGGAGGCGCCTGGGTGGGCCAGGAATTGCTGCTTTTATCGCGCGATTATCGCGTGCCGCCACTCGACGGCGGCGGCGGCGCCGGAGCGGCCGGCGAACGTGTGATGCACTTTCACGGCGTGCCAAACACTGCGGAATTGCGGGCGCGAGTGGCACGAATCCAGGCCGATGCCTTGGCCGCAGAACGTGCGGCGCGCGCCAAGAAGAAGTGATACGCTCGGGCGGAGTAATCAGATGCATTTTCGAAGTTCAGCGGTCGAGATCAAGGGGCAAACCGAAATCGACGCGATGCGCGAAGTCTCGCGCCTCGCCGCGGAGACCTTGTCCGCTGTCGGTGAGATCGTCCGCCCCGGGTTGACGACCGAAGAGATCAACACTTTCGTCCACGCGCACACGCTCAAGCAGGGCGCGCGCCCTGCCCCGCTGAACTACAAGGGTTTTCCGAAGAGCGTCTGCACCTCGATCAACGAGGTCGTTTGCCACGGAATTCCCAGTGAGCGCGCGCTGCGCGACGGCGACATCATCAACATCGACGTGACGCACCTCTATAAAGGGTTCCACGGCGACACCTCGGCCACCTTCTACGTCGGCAAAGTCAGTGACAACGCGAAGCGCGTGGTGGAAGTCGCCAGGCGCAGCCTAGCTCTCGGGATCGCCCAGGTTCGCCCCGGTGCACGGCTCGGTGACGTGGGCGCTGCCATTCAGGAGTTCGTGGAGGCCCAAGGCTGCTCGGTCGTGCGCGATTTCGTCGGCCACGGCATCGGTCGAAAATTCCACGATGAGCCCAAGGTGGCCCATTACGGCCGCTGGGGTAAGGGCGAGCGCTTGAAGCACGGGATGACTTTCACTATCGAGCCGATGGTGAACATCGGTGGTTGGGAAGTCGATGTCTTGGACGATGATTGGACCGCAGTGACCGCTGACGGCTCACTTTCGGCCCAATTCGAGCACACGGTCTTGGTCACCGAGACCGGTGTCGAGGTGCTGACCGAGCGCAATCGCCCACTCGTCAACAGCGAGATCTTCCCCGACTACGCTTTCTCCTGAGCGTTGGCCCGAGACGAGGCGAGCCCAGACTCGAATCGGGCCGGTCGAACGACTTCAGGTGGAGCGCGCAGGTCTTTCTTGACGGATTGCACGCGAGCCGATTAGGTTGCCCAGGGCTTTGCCCCAGGGACTACGGTCCCGCTGCCTCCGACTCGAATTCCGGCTCGCAGGCGGCCCGGTACGAGGGAGCGCTATGTGTTCGCTTGGACGGGCTGGGTACCGGTCTGGCCCCAATCACGTTTCCGCTGATTTCCGCGATGTCCGTCCGAAAGAAAGCTACTCCGAAGAAAGCCCGCGCCAAGGCGAAGGCTCCCGCTAGCCCTCGTAAGTCGGCCAAGAAGAAACCGGCCGGAAAGCCGAAAGTGCAGGCTAAAAAGAAGAAGCCGGCGAAGGCCGCAGCGAAGCCACCCGGCAAAAAGAAGCCGGCGAAGGCCGCCAACGCCCGCAAGGACGCCGAACGCGACAAAGCGCTCAAAGCCAAAGAAAAAGAGCGCGAAAAGAAAGAGCGCGAAAAGGAAAAAGCGCGCAAAGAGGCCGAACGCGACAAGGCGCTCAAGGCCAAAGAAAAAGAGCGCGAGCAAAAGGCCAAAGACGCCGAACGCGTCCGCAAAGAAGCGGAGCGTGAAAAGGCACTCAAGGCCAAAGCAGCCGAGCGCGAGAAGAAAGAGCGCGAAAAAGCCAAGGCCCTCGAGCTGAAAGAGCGCGAAAAAGCCAAGGCCCTCGAGCTGAAAGAGCGCGAAAAGGAAAAAGCCCGCAAAGAAGCGGAGCAAAAGGCTGCCCGCGCCGCCGCCCTAGCGGCGAAAGAGGCCGAGCGTGAACGCATTCGCCAGGAAAAGGAGACTGAACGCCTCCAAAAGATCGCCGAGCGCGACGCCGCCCGCGAAGAAGCCAAGCGCCTCAAAGACGAGGAGAAGAAGGCCAAAGACGCTGAGCGTGAAGCGTATCGCAAGGCGAAAGAGACCGAGCGCGAACGCATCCGCGCCGAGCGTGAAGCCGCCCGCCGAGCACTCGAGGGCAAGGTCTCACGTGCCAACAAGCGCTCCCAGCGGGGCGACGGCATTGGTCGAGGCGTCACCACCCGTCAATACCGCGCCGACACCATCCCCAATCAAGCGGGCACCACGCGTCGCCACGAGGAGAACCAGCGTCTACTCGGCGTGCGGCTCCCCGCTGAGATCGCTCAAGATCCGCCACGCGCCACCCACGCGCCGCAACCGCCGCCCGCCGGCCCGCCACAGCCTCCCCCGCCCCCCGCACTCTCCATCGAAGAGCGCTGGGCGGTGATCAACGAGCGCTTGAACGGCATGGATGAGCAGTTCCAGCGCGAGTACCGTGAAAGCTTCGAGATGTCGTGGGTTTACCACGACAGTGCGCTGGAAGGCGTCGTCTACACCTTCCAAGAGCTCAAAACCGCGATCGACCCGAACATGAGCGTCGTCGCCGATTCAGGGCTGCAGCCGGTGTGCGACGAGATTCGTCGTCATCGCCAGGCCCTCGAATACGTGCGCGAGCTGTCCGAGAAAAAGCGCGTCCCGATCAACGTCGACACGATCAAAAAGATCTACTGCATCCTCCACCCGGAGGAAGGCGACGTCAAAACGGTCAAGTACCGGAAGGACATTCCGCAACACCGGTTGTACTTCCACGAGTACGCCGCACCGGACAAGATCGCCTACAAGGCCCGGCAGGTCATTGATTGGCTGAACGGCCCCGAGCCCAAGAAGCTCAAGAGCCCGATCCGCATCGCCGCACGCGTTCACTATGACTTGCTGCGCGTGTTCCCCTTCCCGCAAGACAGCGGCAAGGTCTCGCGCCTCCTGATGAACGTGCTCTTGATGCGCGCCGGCCACCCGCCCGCGATCATTCACTCGACCGAACGCCAGCGGTACTACGAAGCGCTCAAAGGTCAGCTGCCGATCATCGTATCGATGGTCAGTGAATCGATCATGAACGCGCTGCTCAGCATCGAGAAAAAGATCGAAGACCACGACGCGACCAAATCGCGTTCCTCCTCACCGCCCAATCCAGGCGAAGAGAAGCCCGAAAAGCCCGAGAAGCCCGCCTCTGCCATCGTGGCCGCGGCCACCGCCCGTGACGACGATTCCGACCTCTATCTCGACTCCGAGATGGAAGATTCGGACTCCGACTCCGACAGCGACTCGGACAGCGACTCCAGCGACGACGACTGAGCCTTCGCTCTGATTGGGGGGCGCTCGAGCCCCCGCATCGCACCTCGAAGCCCACGCTGTTCCCGGCGCATTGCGTAAAGCGGAACACGCCGTAGCCTCACTCTTCAATGTCGCGGACGGGGAAGGATTAACCGCCAAGCCGCGGAGGCCGCAGAGATCAGAGGGAGATTTTTGGGGGCGCCCTACGCGGCGGGTTACCTGCGGTGAAATGTCCGTGCGCGCCCAAGGTCGAAAATAAACTCGAACTGCGCACCCATCGCCAACCCCAAATATATTTGTGTTCCGCGGTGCTCTTCGCCTCAAGCGTCGCGTTGAGCACTTGGCGGCCTCCGCGGCTTGGCGTTAATCTCTCTCGCCCACCGTCGTCCACGACAGCTCAAGGTGCGGATGCGGCGTTTTGCGCTGCCAGGATGCGCGGGGAACGGCGTGCGACCGTGAGGTGCGATGCTGGTTTGCACCCCTTCGGGTGTCACGAAGCGTCGAGCGCCCTCTTCCTCAACTCTTCGAATCGAGCCGTGGGGCGGCGTTATTCGTCGTCGCCGGTGACGAAGTCCCAGCCGCAGGCTTGGGCGAGTTTGGCGAGCGCGACGTTGTAGTCGAAGGTGGCGTTCATTTGTAGGAAGCGCTTCAACGCGTATTCGCGCGCGGGGTCGACGACGTCTTGGTCGTCGTAGGTTCCAACGTCGATGCCTTCTTGGATTTGGACGAGCCATTGTTTGGCGTAGGAGGCCGCGCGCCGGTAAGCGTCGAGGCGACGCGCAGCGTCTTCGGCTTCGCGAAAGGCGACTTCGACTTCGGTTCCGACGCCGCCGAGCGCGTAGCGTTCGGTCGCGCGCTGCTCTTCGAGCTGCGCGTTGGCTTGTGCGAGGCGCGCCGATTGCGGCAGGAAATCGAGCTTGTATCGGAAGACCAGGCCGGCGCCGTAAGCCAGGTAGTTCGCGCTATCTTTGACGAACGGGTTCTTCTGATCTTCGACTTGAGGCGCGGCCGAGTAGCCCAAGTTCAGGCCCAGCGCCAAATCGGGAAAAAACTTGGCGCGTTCGATGCGTGCCTGCGCTTCACGCGCCAAAACGCCCGCGCGGGCCATGTTCACTTCCGGTCGATACAAGCGCGCCGCCGACAGGTAACGTGAGATCGGGCCGAGTCGATGGCTGTTTTGGTGCAGCGGCGCGTCGACCACGTCTGCAGCGGGGCCGCCTCCGGTGAGGAAGCGAAGCCCCGCGAGCGCGATCGCTTCCTGGCGCATCGCTTCACTTTCGCGCACCTCGAGATCGGCTCGATACATCTTGATCTTGAGCAGGTCGATGTCGTCGCCGTCGCCGTCTTTGACCTTCTTTTCTAGGCGCACCACGTACGAGTCGATGCGACCCAGTGCCTCGCGCACGAGCAGCAACGCATCGCGCGCGAGCTGCACGCCGTAGTAGGCACGGCGCACGCCGACTTTGACGTCGTTTTGCTCTTTCTTGATCTCGAATTCACCGACGCGCACTTGTTGCTTGGCCGCGTCCCACAGATTGGTGATCTTGCCGAAGGTATAAAGCGGAATTGCGCCGCTCACGTTGAGCTGCCAAGCGGCGCTCATGGTGCTCGTCAGCGCCTTGTCCGTGTCCGGGCTGTACACCGCGGTGCCGCGCAAGGTGGGCGCAGGCCCGATGCCTCCGGTCATCGTGAAGTCGCTGTACGGCGCGACGAAGGCCTGATCGAGCTGGGCGTTTTTTTGCGCCAAACGAGCGCGCGCTTCTTGCACCTTCGGATAATTGAGCACTGCCATTTCCAGGCAGCGTTTCAGGGTCAGCGCGCGGGGCCGCGGGGCCGGCGTGGGCGCGCTTTTGGGCATCGCGTTCGCGGCGGCGTTGAGTGCCTCGGTGGCGTCCTGGGCGTGCGCGCTCTGCGCCGAGCCAGCGACGTGAAGCATGCTCACGACGAGAGCGCGGGCAATCCGTGAACTCGTGCGGCCGAAAATCCGGAAACAGGTCCCGCCATCGGGGATCGCGAAGCGCGTCATTCGTCGTCGCGGACTCTTACGCCAGCTCGCTTCACTGCGCGTCGGAAATTCGACCGATCGAGGCCTGCTTGGCGCGCGGCTTCGGAGACATTGCCCTGACAACGAGCCAAAAGGCCTTCGAAATACGAGGATTCGAAGGCCTCCATCGAACGCTCCTTGGCCTCCTTGTAGGGCAACGCCGACAGGCTGTGGGCCGCCGGGTCGGAAACGCCGAACTGCGCGGGGTCGGGGGGCGCGCCGTTGCTGGGCCGACTGAAAGGCAGCTCCGCCGGCGTCATGGTGTCATCACGACAGAACACCACCGCGTGCTCGATGGCGTTCTCGAGCTCACGCACGTTGCCCTGCCAGTGATGCGACGACAACAGCCGCATCGCCTCGGGCGAGATCTTCTTGACCTGGCTGCTGGAGCGCGAAGCGTACTTTTGCAAGAAGTGATACGCGAGCAGCGGGATGTCTTCGCGGCGCTCACGTAGCGCTGGCAACGAGATGGGAACGACGTTCAGGCGGTAGTAGAGGTCTTCGCGAAAGCGGCCGGCGGCGATTCGGCTGCGCAGATCGACGTTGGTCGCCGCGACTACGCGCACGTCCACGATCCGCGTCTCGTTCGAACCGACGCGTTTGACCTCGCCTTCTTGCAGCGCGCGCAGCAGTTTGACTTGGGCGAGCGGCGGCAAATCACCCACCTCGTCGAGGAACAACGTGCCGCGATCCGCAGACTCGAACAGACCGGCGCGAGTGGCGGTGGCGCCCGTGAACGCTCCTCGCACGTGGCCAAAGAGCTCGCTCTCCACCAAGTCGACCGGAATGGCCGAACAATTCACGGCCACGAACGGCGCGTTCACGCGTGGAGAATGGCCGTGAATCGCGCGCGCGGTGAGTTCCTTGCCCGTGCCGCTTTCGCCCAAAATCAGCACGGTAGAAGAGGTGGGCGCGACGCCGATGGCCAGCCGATACACCTCTTGCATCGCCGGAGAATTACCAATGAGCTCGCCGAACTTCTCCATTTGCTCGAGCCGCTTCTCGAGCAAGAGGGCGCGATCGACGAGTCGTCGACGCTCCGCGGCCTTGGTCACCGTGAGCACGACTTCGTCGTTGGAGCGGAAAGGTTTGGTCAGGAAGTGATACGCGCCCGCGCGCACCGCCTTGACCGCGGTTTCCACGTCGCCGAACGCGGTCATCATGATCACTTCTACCCCCGCGTGCGACGAACGGACGTGATCCAATAGCTCGAGGCCGCCGACCTTCGGCATCATCAGATCGACGAGCACGACGTCGACCTGCTCTCGACCGAGCAGATCGATCGCCTGCGCGCCGTCGTCCGCGGTGAGCACGGTCATGTTGCGACTGTTGAGCAGTCGGGCGAGCGTGCGACGCAACGTGGGTTCGTCGTCGACGACGAGTACGCGAGGCGGAGCTTCCTCGAGTTTGACCTGACCGATCTCTCCGGAGCGGGGCCGCGCCGACAGCGTCACTCGGGTTTCCTCCGGGGAACCCCGCGCTCAGCCAAGGCGCCGGGGTCTGGCTTCGCTGCGCCTGGAATCGGCGGATTCACAGGAGCGACCGGCCGCTCCACGCGACGGTTGGGTGGATCCGAGCGGGGACGAGACGGACGGACCTCCCCTTGTGTGTGACCAGCAGCACTCACCGGCGTGTACATGTGCCCTTGTTGTTGATACACGCAAATTCTGTTCCCGCCATCGCGCTTGGCGGCGTGCAGGGCCGCGTCGGCCCCCCGAAGGAGCGCGTCTTTGGTGCGCACATCGCGCGAGGGAAACAGCGCCACTCCCAAAGACAGTGCGACTGGCAACGGTGAACGCTGCTGCCAGCCCTCCAGCAGCTGATTGGCGTCCTGGAAAATTCGTTCGGCAACCGTGACGGAGCCAGCGAAGTGCGTACTGGGCAAAACGACGAGAAATTCGTCCCCGCCGAAGCGCGCCACCACGTCGACCTCGCGCACGGAGCGGCGAATCGTGTCGGCCACGAAGCAGATCACACGATCGCCGGCTTCGCGTCCGCCCGCTTCGTTGTGCGCTTGCAGCCGATCGATGTCGATTACCAAGCACGAAAGGGGGTCGTGATAGCGCTCGGCGCGTTTGAATTCCTCGTTCAGCCGCGAATGCAAATAGCGATAGTTGAACAGCCCCGTGAGGTCATCGTGCAGGCTCAGTTGTTCGAGGCGGGCACGCGCTTCCACTACGTGGTCGTGAAGCCGCTTGATGCGCAACATGGCCTCGACGCGGGCGACCAACTCGGCCTCGTCGAACGGCTTGCAGACGTAGTCGTCGGCGCCAATCTTCAGGCCTTCGACGCGGCTGGCGCTGTCGGTTTTGACGGTGACGAGCAGCACCGGCAAAAAGGTGTCGCTAGTCATGCCTTTCAGCAGTCGGCACGCCTCGAGCCCCGAGAGTCGCGGCATCAAGATGTCGAGCAACACCAGGTCCACACCACCCTTGGCCACTCGCTCGACCGCAACTTGCCCGTCAGGCACCGTCTCCACGACGAAGCCATGCTTGCGCAGCATCCCGGCGAGTAGCTCGCGCGTGATTCGATCATCTTCCGCGACGACAATCGTCGAGCCCTGAAGCGATCCCTGCGCAGCGCTGGGCGAGTTCGGCTTTTCGCTATCCGGCACGATGCTATGCAGGTTACTAGAATCGCCCGTGAGCGGCGAACCTGAAGCCAAAAAAGCGTTTGGAAGCGGGCGCGCGGCCCGGCCCGGAGCAGCGCTTTGTGCCCGATCAGAGGCCAGTCAGGGCCGGTCAGGCTGCTTCTCAGGGTGCTAAGTCGAAACCCAGCCAGGCGTCGAAGCCTGCCCGCCCGACCCGGTGGCCCACAAAGCTTGCTACGGCCAAGCAGCCACAGGGGTGGCGGTAGCCAAAACCACCCCAGGCAGCCAGCAGCTCGCGATTGGTCAAATCATAGTCGACCGACCCGCTAGTACTGAATGCGCGAGTCCACGGGATCGACAGTTCGGAGCCGCCACTCCAACCGTCGCGGTCGAGGAACGGTCGCGCGGCATCGAACCAGCTTTCGTCGAACAACACGCGCGCACGCGCCGGCGAGCCATTGGTCGCCCCGTCTGCGCGGAGCAACAGGTGCAGCCCGTCAGCGCGGCCGAGCCGCAGCCGCGACAGCGACACCATTGCCGGACTTCGCCCGATGGCGACGAGCGACTGCGCCATGCCCAACCAACGCGCGTCCGCGCTGATACGCGCCAGGCCGAGGGCCTGAGCATCAGTCTCATGGGAGAGCGCCCCTGCGCGCACCGTCAACGCAATCGCTTGGCGCGTGCTGCGCTGACCGATGGAGCTATCGAAGCCGCTCGCCACGAGCCAGGTACGCTCATCGTTGATTTGCGAACCACGCGGACGGGCATCCACCAGCCCTCGTGCCACGACCAATGGCTCCATGAAGTGCGTCAGCGAGCCGAATTGGCGCAACAATGGCAGCCCCACCCGGACCTGCAAGCCGCCCCGGAGCAGGCCTTCCGTACCATATTCGGCGACTCGTAGATTGCCTGCCTCGGCGGCGGTCAGGTCGATTCCAAGCGGGCCAGGGCGCAGCTTGCTGCTCAGCGTGCCGCGCTGAAACAGTTCGGTTTGGCTGTGGCTTCCGGTCACGGCCGTCGTCCGTGAAAGCGCGAACACGTCGTAGCTCACGCTATCGCCGAGCCCGCGCGCGGCTCCCAGGAATAGCTCCGGGCCGATGGCGCCGAGATCGCCGAGCTTACCTCCGCGCGGCGCGTCCGCCCGAACCCCGAAGCCGAGCGCCAATTGGTCCACGTGCGACACGCTGATCCGCGCGCGATCCATGCGCCTCGCGCTGACTTCGAGGGACGACGAGACATTCGCCGCACGCGCCCCGCGCAGCGCGTCCACGCGATAGGCGAAGGTTGCGTCCGAGAGCGCGGCGCTGCCATGCGCGTCGACTTCGAGCGCCGTTTGCTGCACATGGTCCCAAGCCACGCGCGAGGTGCTGCCCTCGGTGTCCAACTCGGCCTCCACGCGAGCGCCTTTGACCAGGTACGCGCCCGCGGCCACCGTGAGGCTGCGAATAACGCGTCCATCCTCGACTTTCAGCGGCAAATAGGCGCCGCCACCGACGAACACGCCATCATCCCCGCGATACGAAATGCGCGGCAAAGTCAGGCCCATGCGCGTCGGCGCTCGCAGCCACAACCCGGGCAACCAAAGGACCGGAACGCCGGCCACCTCGAGCCGTGGATTCATGAACAACGCGTCCGTCGGCGGTGCCAGCGTGGCATGTGAAACCCGCAGCCGGATCGGGGGTGAATCACAAGTGCAGAAGGCGACCTCTGCCGTGCCGTCGGCTTCGACGCCGCGTGGTCCGCGTCGCAGTTGCAGGTGCTGACTCATCAGCCGGTAGCGTTGCGCTTGGACGCGCACGTTGCCGTCGAGTTCGAGGGAGCCGAGATCGGCCTCCACTTCGACGCGCTCGGCCTCGAACTCGACGCGATACTCGCGCATCGCGCGCGGGGGCTCCGCTGCCTGCACGCGAGCCGCCCAGCTCCAGCCAACCAAGCACCCACAGAGGGCCAGCGACGAACGGCGCAACGACACGTTCAGGGGGTGCGCGGCTCGTTCGCCAGGCTGGCGCTCTGTCGTTTGCCGGGCGCGAGGTTCACGTACAGGTGGTCGAGGTACACGTTGAGCGTCAGGTAGAAACGCGCATCCGGACTGTAAAACATGCTGCGACGGCGACCGTCAGGTGCCAGCTGCGAAGCCAAGTTGGCGTAGCCAAACGTGAGTTCGAGCGTATCGGTCAAGCGACCCCAGACCTCGCTTTGGAAATACGTGAGCGCCGACCGCGTCTGGGGGTCGGCGATGCCGCCTGCCTGCGTGCAGCCGGTCAAGACCACGCCGCAGATCTGCGCTTCGTGGCTCACTGGGTACTTCCAGGCGGAGCGCAGTTCGAACGTGGTGATCCAATTCAGGCGTTGATGAACGTGCGCCCACGCAGCAACGCCGAACGCCGCAGCGTGCTGAGCCAAAGTCGCGCCGCCCAACTGGTCGGATACGACCGAACGCCCGTCGATGCCCATGCGAATGCGTTCCAGCGCGCCATTCACCGGAACTTCGCTCTTGCTGAACTGATAGCCGTAGTCGATCTTGCCCAGCAGCTCTATGGACGGAAACCAGGTCGCGCCGCGCCCGTTCAGCACGACCTCTTCGCGCGCGCCCACGCGCACGCCCAAGCCCAAAATCTTGCCGCTGTCGTAGCTCACCTTCGAGGTGGGCAAGAGCAAGCGCGGGATGCGGATCGCGAGCTCGGTCAAATCACCCTTGCTCTCGCGCAGCTTGTACGCAAAAGAGCCCCAGAACTCGAAGTCGGTCGCGGACCACTCACCCTGATGACTGGTGGTGTCGCTATTGGTGCGCTCGGTCACGACGCCGAGATCGCCGCGCACGCTGATGCTGGAGCGCTCATTTTCCCGCAAGTAGTAGCGAGGGCGAAAGCCGATCGTCATCTCGTACAGCGGATTGCGCGTCAGATAGTCCTGTCCGACCCCGAGGGTGGCGGCGGTGACGGCATGGTCCCAATACAGGTACGTGTCGTGCCACGGCAGTTTGGTCGGCTCGATGCCCTCCGGACTCGCGCCGCTCACCCCGCGCGGCGTTTCGCGCGTCCGCGCGGACTGAGCGTACAGCGGGCGCGTGGCGACCAGCGTGCAGGCTAGACACGCGAGAAATGTCGCCGAGCAGAGCCAATAATTCAACCTAAGCGCCACGCGTCTTGCGAGGACCTTACTCTCGTCGCTTTTTTTTGGCTATGGTGCCCCCATGCCGGCTCCCCTCCCCGCGACCGAAATCACCGCGCTCCTCGGCCGGGGCACTCATTTCGAAGGAAAATTGCAGTTCGAAGGTCGCGTCCGGATCGACGGCAGCTTCCGCGGCGAAATCCGCAGCGCAGACACGTTGGTGATCGGTGATGGCGCCGACGTCGACGCGCAAATCGACGTCGCCACGGTGATCATCAAAGGTGGGGTGGTGCAAGGCAACGTGCGAGCCGCACGGGCGATCGAGCTGTACGTGCCTGCTCGGGTTTCGGGCACACTGCACTCACCGGAGATTTTCATGGACAAGGGGGTGCAGTTTTCGGGGACGTGCACCATGGCTCCTGTTGAAGACGCACCGTAAACGGCCGTTCGCTAGCTGTGGTGGTTTTTGCGCCAGTGAGGCGCCTGCGCGTCAGCATGGCACCAGCTAGGAAGGCCACCGATTGTTGGTAAATGCCGCTCGAATCGCGATAGCTTGGCTGCGATTGTGAGCTCTTCTGGGCGGGCACGCGCGATGCAGAGAACTGGGGTGAACGACGCAGACCCCTCGCCCAACGCCCGGGGAAACTTCTGCAGCTTCTAGCGTAAGAGTAACTGTCAGGTTCCGCGAGACGTACCATGAAATACTCAAAAGCTTCGGGTTCTGCTGGCTTTCTGGCCTCTTTACGGCATAGCCGCCTCAGTGGACTCGCCGTTCTCGGCGGACTCCTCTTGAGCCAGGTTTCCGCTGCTGCGGCACCGGTAGCTGGTCCTGAGCTGCAAAAGTGGCGTGAAGTCTCGCGTTTCAACGTGAAGACTCCCTACGCCGACATCAACGCAGGCGCCGCCCGCGTGAACGTGGACGCGCCTCAGGATCTGGTGCGCGCGGTGGTGCTGGATTTCAAGAACTACGCGAAGTTCATGTCGCGCTTCGAGAAGTCGCAAATCGTCGGGCGCTCGGGCGACAAGACTGACGTCTATCTACAGGTACCGATCCTCAAAGGCGCCGCCAAAGTGTGGGCCGTCGTGCGCTTCGAACCGATCAAGCAGGTCGACGGCGCGGAGGTGGTCGTCGGCCACATGATCAAGGGCAACGTGAAGCGCCTCGACGCCACTTGGCGCCTGAAGAAGCTGGACGACTCGAGCACACAGGTCGCCCTAGAGTTGTTGATTGTGCCGGATTTGCCGGTGCCGGACTCACTGGTCGTCCCAGAAGTACGGTTTGCCGCCGCCAAGGCCGTCGAAGGTTCTCGCGACGAGGCCGAGAAGCGCAAAGCACGCTGACGTTCAATGTCAGGCTTGCCTTGACGGACTAGGCAAGCGCCGGTACTCGCACGGGCAGTGTTGCGCCCGTTGACTCCCGTCGAACTCGTGTTGGTGCCGAGCGAGCGGCACGCCGAATACTTTGCGGCCGCGCACGGGCGTCGCGTGCTCAGCCTGCCCGATCTCGCGCAGAGGCTATGTGAAGCCGCCGAGCCGGAGCTGCGCGAAACCGCGCCCGAGACCACGCGGCTGCTCGCTCGTCAGGTGCTGCAAGGTCAACCCGCGGCGCTCGCCGTCGCGGTCGACGAAGCGCTCGGGCAATTGCGGCGGGCCGGTACGCTGCCCGCAGACTTGGCGCGGGTCAGCAGTGCACGCAGCGGCATGCTGCGCTCCGCGCTAGAGCAAACCAGTGCCCGGCTCAACGAGTATCGGCTGCGCGACCATCGCGAAAACGCCTGGCTCGCTGCACGAGCACTGCCAGCCGTGTCGCTTCCGGATTTGGCCGACGTCAACCAGGTGCGCGTGCTCGGCTTGTCGCACTGGGAAAACGGCGATTTGAGTTTGCTCGAAGCGCTACACCGAAAGTTACGCGCGAGCGGCGGCGCCGGAGTCGTGATCGAACTTCCGACCGTGCCGAAGAGCCTTGGCGGACCGCTGCATCAGGCCACCGAGCAGCTCGCCGCCGGTCTCGAGCAGCGCTGGGCGGAAGAGCTCGATCATCCGGAGCTCGTGTTCGTCGAGGCGCGCCCGGAGGCACGGCCCCCGCAGGTGATTGAAGCGGCCCACGAGGCGAGTGAAGCGCGGGCCGTAGCGCGCGCGGTGTTGGATTCGCTCGCGCGCGGCACCGCCCTCGATCGAATCGCGATTGTGCCGGTCGACGCTGCCGAAGCCTTCCTCGAACCACTACGCGCGGAACTCACTGCCGCCAAGGTACCCTTCAGTGAAGCCTGGACTCGTCCCGCAAGTAGCGCACCCGAGGCTCACGCCGCGCTCGAGCTGCTGCGCTTGGCGCAGGGCCCGCTGCTGCGCGACGCCCTGGTCGACGTGCTGCGCGTTCCCGATCTCGAGCTGAAGACGCTACTCGGTGATTCGCACTCGCAGCTGACCTCCGCAGCGTTCGTCGACGTGATCGCCCGTTTACCGGTGCGGGTCGATCGCAACGGGCGCGAGCTGCTCGCGGCCTTGGAAAATGCACGGCAGCGCTGCGATCCGAAGCGCGAGCGGTCGCTGGCGGCAATTCGCGCAGCCGAACTCGTCCTTTCCGGTCTGCTCGCGCGCTTCGAACGCTTGCGTGAAGAAAGCACGCGGCGCGCGTTTCGAGAGCGCGCACGCGAGTTGTTCGCGGAGCTCGGCCTGCTCACGGCGTCGCGTCGCGGCTTGACGCAGGCCATTGCCTACGCCGAAGCGCTCGACCATGCCCCGCTCGCCGCGCTGGGACAGAACGCGCGGGCTGGCCGCGCCATCGATCTTGCGCTCGAGCGGGTGGTCAGCGCAGCTGAATTGTTGCGCCTGTCCGAAGAGCGCTTGCCGCTCCGCGAGTTTTACGAGGAATTCGCGCTGGCCTTGGCTTCGGTCGGACCGAACCAGGGTGCTGGCCGTGCTGGGACGTTACGCATCGCGGGGCCAGCGGCGGTTGCCGGCTTGGATTGGGATTTGCTCATCGTCTGTCGCGCCGCGTCGTCCACGCTCGACTGGCAACGCGCGAGCTCGGACAGCGTGCTCGACGCCGACTTGCTCGAACAGTTACCCAAAGCGCGCCGCCCACGCACGGCCGCCGAGCGAGCTTCGTTCACGCGGCTCGCGCTGGCGAACGCGTTGTCTCGCGCGCAGCATTCGCTGGTCACTTGGGCCGCACGCGACGCGCGCGGTAGGAGCGGCGCGAGCCGCCTGGTGATGAACTTGGACGCCAACGTCCGAGTCGAGCCAGCCTCACCGCTCGATCCGAAGGCCGGTCGCGCAGTCGCCCTCGCGTCCCCGAGCGCGGAAGTGCGCGCTCGGGCGGCGCTCGAGGTGCGTCGCCAAGAGTTCTATGCAGACCCCGATGGCGCGTTGGATTTCGACAACGGCATCGCCGGACCGCTCGAGCGCTGGGTCGGAGGTGAGGCCGATCGGCCGATCGCGCTGACCCTCTTGGAGCGCTACGCGCGCTGCGGTTTTCTGGGGTTTTCTGGGCTCGTACTGCGAGCCGGTCAAGATGACGTCATCGGCGACGGCCTGAGCGCGCGCGAACGCGGCAGCTTGATCCACGAGGCGCTCGCGGTCGCGCTCGAAGGTACGCGCGAAAGCTTCGCCACCAGAAATCTGCAGGAGCTCGAAGGCGAGGCGTTTGCACGTGCCGAAGCTTTCTTGCAGAGCAGGATCAGCAGCAATCTGCGCGGCGCTGCGCTGCGCGCGGCGCTCGAGGATGTCGCGGCGCTGCTTCGCTGGTCGTTCGCCAACAGCGACGGCATTTGGTTCGCTGAAGCCGAACGAGCATTCGGCGTCGGTGAGGCTTGGTCGGCACTCGCCGTGGGTGACTATTTCGTGTCGGGCCGCATCGATCGCATCGACAGCAACAGCGACGGCAGCAGCGTGCGCATCGTCGACTACAAGACTGGGAGCGTGCGGCTCACGGGTGAGCACGGCGAGCAGCTGCTCCAGCCCTGGATCTATGCGCGTAAGGTGGCCGATGAATACCGCGCCGCCCGCATCAGCTCGGGCTACTTGAGCCTGCAGCGGCGCAAGCCCGAGTGGAAAGCCGCGGTCGAAGACAGCGAGCCAGCGGCCCCAGCCATCGACGAAAAACTGCGACGCACCGAGCAACTCGTCGCGCTGCTCCGCGCCGGGCGCGTCCCGGCGCGTCCCGCGCTGCCTGGCTCCTGCACGCGCTGTGATGCCCGCGACATTTGCCGTCGCCCACTGTCGGCGCCGCACGAGGCGAGCGAATGAGCCTACCCGGTCTGGAGCAGAACGCGGTGATCGCCGCCAGCGCAGGCACCGGCAAGACCCAACTCTTGACCGGGATCTATTTGGCGTTCGCGCTCGGGCTCGGCAAAGACGGCACGCAA
>Ga0247766_1000053_pt1 | contig 24529 bp, 32 predicted proteins | sample UWRJL223509R6_FD_179946 | JGI IMG/M metagenome (GOLD analysis project Ga0247766, IMG submission 179946) | Plant litter microbial communities from Arlington Agricultural Research Station in Wisconsin, United States - UWRJ-L223-509R-6 | ecosystem: Environmental > Terrestrial > Plant litter >... | reverse complement strand
GCTTCCCCCTTGATCGCCGTTCGCGGTGCAAGGGGGAAGTACGCCCACCCCCAACACTCCCGTATCCGAAGTGAGGTCTCGGTTGAACAGTCGATATGAGCGGTATCTGGTCTCTCCGCACTGGATCGAGTTTCGCAAGGAGTTCAAGGCGAAGCGGAGGGCGGAAGGAACGTGGCGGTGCTTCATTCCTGAGTGCGGGTCTAAGAACCTCGACCTCCATCACTGCTCCTACGCTCGTCTCGGGCGTGAGCAGGAGAGTGACATCGTTCTTCTCTGCCGCCATCACCATCAGGCGGTTCACTTCCTAGTCAAGCGCGGCGCACGTCTGCTCACCGCTCACCGCCAGCTAATCCCAGGTGGCACGGTGTCGCCGGGGCGCACGATGCGGGTGGCGGTGAAGCCGAGCCGCAAGCGCAAGCCGGGTAAGCAGCCGCTTGCGAAGAATCCCAAGCCCTACTCCGACGTGAAGCGGCTCACCGCCTCTGAGGTTTGGAAGGCGAGCCTGACTGCGGAGGGGCAGAAGGAGATCCCCGCAAAGCGGGAGAAGGCCAAGCAGCGGAAGGCGCAGACCCAGGTGTGGCTCGCCACTCCCGCTGGCAAGGCGTGGCTACGACAGAAGAGGAGGCAGAGTGGCTAGATGTAAGGACTGCGACCGCGAGGTACCCCGCGTGGTCGACCAGTGGCAGGAGGTCGTAGCGTGGACTCAACCGCGCAAGAAGGGAGGCGTCAATCAGGTGGCTCTCCCCTCTCCGACCGGAGCCATCCTCTGTAACCCGTGCATGGGCAAGCGCAAGCTGGGGTTGCAGGGGCAGGGCGGGTTGTTCGACAACCTCGACTCTCCCGTCTGATGCCGAGGCCACGGAACCCGATCTGGGACGAGCTCGATCTTCTCTTCGGCCCCTGCCGCACCTCCACTGAGGCGTCGTTCCGCGGCAAGGTGGTCAAGGAGTTGAACGAGGCGGGTGCCTCCATCGAGGAGCTTCAGATCGCATACGAGTGGTGCCGCAAGAAGTTCGACATCTTCGGTGAGGGTGCGATCCTCAAGAACTTCGGCCGCGCCCAGCACGAACACATGAGCAAGCCGACCAACGTGATCTCTCTCGCTGACGTGAGGAAGATGGCGGAACCCGACGAGAAAGGAACGTGATGGCGACCAACTACGACATGGTCGTGGAGACCATGAAGGAGTTTCCCCGCTGCCACCTGAGCATCCACGGCGTCGAGTCCATCGACGCCGCGCTCGACATCGCAAAGAGCATCACCGACGAGAAGCCGACCATCGACGTGACCGAGAGAGCCTTCGCTGTCGGCGCCGACCTCGGTGGCGGAGGAACCCTGACCATCTTCGTCTCCCGCTGATGGGCTGGTACGAGGAGGCCTGTGCCGCGAGGCGGGTGATCGTCTGCGGCTCACGCACATGGACGGACGAGCAGTTGATCGCTGACACCCTGCTCTGCGTCCCGAACTGCACCATCATCTTCGGCGTGGCACCGAAGGGTGCCGATCGGTTGGCGGCGAAAGTCGCACGGAGGATGGAGCTTCCGCTCGAGCCCCACCCTGCCGACTGGAAGACCTACGGCAAGGCGGCGGGCCCGATCCGCAACGAGGAGATGGCAAAGGCAGGGGCCGACCTATGCATCGCTTTCTGGGATGGACAGTCGAAGGGGACGATGGACATGATGGGTCGGTGTCGAAAGCACGGCATCCCCCTCAAGGTCGTAGCTCCCCGCTGAGACGGCTCCTCTGTCACGTCGGCTGGCACCGATGGGAGTTCGCTGACGTGAGAGAGGAGGACGTTGTCTGGACATGGGGGTGGTGCAAGAACATCCACTGCCCCCGCTACTCGCACCCGCTCCGCCTCAACGCGGAGCGGAAGCCAGTGATGGAGGAGCATGGAGATCGAGCATGAGGACGAGATCGGTCGAGCCGTGTACTGGCGTCGAACTTGGGATTGCAAGTTGTGTCCCTACTCAAACGACGCGGCCGACCGTGACGGGATCAACGCCCATCAGGTAGCCCACCGATGGGCCGACAGAGAGGCAGCGAATGAAGAGGGAGGAAGCGGAGCAACTGGTGGCGTTCATGAGGGCGGCGCCGGGATGGGGGCCGCAGATCAATGACGATCAGGCCGACTTCTACACGAACGCCCTGGAGACCATCGACGCCACCATCGCCAGCAAGTCGATCCTCGACGGGATCAGCGAGTGGAAGTTCGCTCCCTCGCTCGCCCAGATCTACGAGCGGGTGAAGATCGAGAAGGAGCAGTCGAAGTACAGGAACGCGGTCGACCATCGGATCAACCTGCCCGAGCGGGAGGCCATCCCTCAGTGGGTGCAGCGATGGATGTGCGCCCGGTACCTGTACAAGAGGTTCGGGAGGGAGCGGGACGACCGCGTCTTCCCCGAGCAGCGCCCACACATGATCGGTGAAGCGATGCCAGATGATGAGTGGGCGAAGGAGGCCGGCTCAGTAGACCCGGAGGCGTTCGCGCTTCTCTTCGACCACATCGTGAAGAGCCCGGGCATCCCTGCTGACGATCCGGTCACCATCGCGGAGCTTCTGTCCGGGCCGTAGGTCAGGCTTTACGGATCGCTCCACACCTAGCGGCCCAAGTCAGGGCCGTGCCCAGGCCACGGAACCCCGTGGTACAGCCAGAGAAGGGACGAGACAATCACTCGTACACGATCCATCACCATGCTGGTCGCCTTGATGGTGACCCTCGTTGCCGTGATCTTCGTGCAGTCAGCGAGGGCCGACAACTACGGCACGAACGCAAGGGAAGCGGCGTCGATGAAGGCTCTGATCTACGAGTACTTCGGGCACGGATGGAAGGGCGAGACGATGATCCGCTGTGCCCGTCGTGAGTCAGGCTTCAACCCCCGTGCCGCCAACTACAAGGACAGCAACGGCGGGTCGTATGGTCTGCTTCAGCTCAACGGTGTCCACCGTTGGCGGGGCGAGACCCTCGCTCAGTTCAGACAGCGGATGTGGAATCCGCGCACGCACTTGCAGGCTGCGGTGCGTCTCGCTCGAGGTGGTCTCGGCCCTTGGGGCGGAGGCTGCTGACGTAAGAGATCGGCCCCGATGGGCTGACTACAGGGTGGAGTGAGGGTCGCGGCGCGAGGGTGACAACGTGGTTGTAAAGCGCGGAACCAACCCCGGCGATCCCTCACTCCACACGAACACACGTTCGCGGGAACTGCTACAATACGTGTAGCAGGAAAGGGCCAACAGTCGAACTTGGAATCCCAAGTTCGCAACCTCAAGGAGGCACGATGCTTCAGATTGTCGGAACCCTCACGGGTATCGAATCGCGCAACGGTGGCTGGTCGGCCATCGCCATCCTCGAAGAGGGGAACCAGTACCCGAAGAAGCTCTCGACCAAGAAGGCGGAGCTGATCTCGGCCTCGGTCTCGCTCATGGGGCAGCTTGTCACCGCTGCCTACAACGAGAGCGAGTCGAACCAGACGAACCCTCACACCGGGAACCCGTACGTCAACCGCTACCTCGAGGCCATCACGCCCGGGGCGCAGCAGTTGGTTCAGCCCGGTCAGCAGAGCCAGCCGATCCAGCAGCAGGCTCAAGCCCAGCCCGTCACGCAGGCGGCGCAGGGTGCCACCATCCAGCACGTCGTCCCGCGTGACGAGCAGCGGGAGGAGCGGATCATGCGGCAGTCGGCGGCGAAGGTGGCCGCGGATCTCCTGCCTTTGCTCTCGCCCGAGAACCACAACTTGGCCTCGCTCGTTGCCATCGCGGAGCAGCTTGCCAAGTACTTCAAGGAGGGCGTCAACTGGTCGACCCCTCCGATCCAGGGCACCACTGAGCAGCCGGAGCCCCAGGGGAACGAGCAGGCTCCCGTCCACCCGGACGACGACATCCCCTTCTAGCCATGCCGGGTGAAGGCGACCTCTCCATCTTCGAGATCGAGGCGATGATGAATCGCCAGATCGACAAGGGCTTCACCTGCTGGCAGAAGTGGTCATGCCCGAACTGCGGGTCACGGCAGACGATGGATGTTCCCAACACCCTCTACCTGTCCGGCCACTGCCAGGAGTGCGACACCGTCTCGCCCATCGTCGTCTGCGGTTTCATGATGGCGACGGTGGGTGACGGTGCCGAGTTGATCCAGTCCTCGCTCGACTCCATCCCAACTTGGGATTCCAAGTTGGACGACCAGAAAGGATCGTGATGACCAACCTCGAATCATTCCTCGGAGGGGTGGAGCTTGCTCCCCCTTCCGGGGAGGCCAAGCTGATCTGGCCCGACCGGATCAAACACCTCAGTGCCTCGGCGCTCGGCATGTTTCGCCGCTGCCCAGAGCAGTTCCGCCACCGCTACATCCTCGGTGAGAAGGAGAAGCCGGGTGAGGCTCTCGTCATCGGCTCCATCTTCCACGAGGCGCTCGAGTTCAACTGGGAGCAGAAGGTCTCCTCCTTCGTCGACCGTCCTCTCGGTGAGGTGGTCGAGTACCTCGGTGATGTCGCTGTCCCGAAGGTTCTCGAAGAGGACGGCGGCGTCGACAACATCGCCTGGGACTCCGGTGACCCACGCAAGGGTGAGCTCGTGGCACGCAACGACAGCGAGCGCCTGACCGCCGCGTACTACAAGCAGGTCGTCCCTCGGCTTCAGCCGTTGTCGGTCGAGTCGAAGTTCCAGGTCGAAGACCCCGGTCTCCCCGTCCCGCTGATCGGTTACATCGACCTTCAGGTCGGGGCGATGAACGAGAAGGATGACCTCGTCCCCGACCGGGTGATCGACCAGAAGACGGGCAAGCAGTCGGCCTCGAAGATGAAGCCGTCGTGGATGTTGCAGTCGGACATCTACTGCATGGCCACCAACCTGCCCGTCGAGTACCACTCGATCTCCCGGGCGAAAACGCCGAAGATCACGACCGGGTTGGAGTCGGCCGACCTGATCAACTACCCGAACACGGTCAGGTTCCAGAACGTGATGGGCACGGCGGCGATGATGGCAGAGCAGATCGCCTGGATGTACACGCGCTACGGGCCGGACGAGACATGGCCGACGACCGGGAAGTTCGCTGACTTCTCGATGTCCTTCACCCCCTGCCAGATGTGCGGGTGGAGGAAGGTGTGCCCTGCTTGGGAGGGGGAGGTATGAGCGCCCGCCAGGAGAAGGTGCGGGAGGCGCTGGGCCTGCACCGCTCAATGGCGCTGTCGGGCGAGTCGCCGTCGCGCTCATCGGAAGCCTCGCTCGCCGCCGCTCTTGCCGAGGCAGAGGAATGGGAGGCCGAAGTTCAACGCCTGGGTGACGATGTCGCGGAGCAGGCGCTAAGGATCATCGACCTGGGGCAGAAGGAGAACGAAGCGGTCGCTCGCGCCGAGGCTGCGGAGGCCGAACTTGCTCGTGTCAGCAAGGAGTACGCCGACTGGAAGGAAGCGTGGAACAGGCGCGAGGTCGCCTGCGAGGCTGCGGAGGCCGAAGCCGACAGACTCAAAGCCGCGCTGGAGGCGTTACGGGACGCACACGAACTGCTGAAGGCGTCGAGGGCGAAGGACATGTACGACGCCCGTCTGGATGCCCTCTCCCGCAAGGCCCACGGCGACCCCCACCCGGAGATCCCATGACCGCCGTCATTGGAGGGCTTGGGCGATGCCCAAACTGCGGGAGCCAAGTTCGGGTTTCCAGCGATGGGCTAACCGTCAATCACTTCACACCCTGGACGCCGAAAGTGATCTGCGACGGGTCGCGAAGGACTCCAACAGGTGATGGAAGCCCAGCCCACAAAGCGGATTGCCTCAATCGGGACTCGCGCTGTCCGGCGACTCACCCGGACTACCCCGCGAACCGCTGTGAGCGCCCTGATGGTCACACGTTCGATCATCACGTCACCACTTTGGTGACGGGTGGGATGCAGTACGGCCCGGTCAAGTGGACGACCGCTCCAGCCCACAAAGCGGTTTCGCCATGAATCAATCGGGACGCATGGAGAAGGTGCGGGAGGCGCTGGCATTTGAGGCGTTCACGGTGATGGACGAGGAACAGTGGATCGTGGACGCCGCTCTTGCCGAGGTAGAGGAATGGGAGGCACGGGCGAGGGACGACGACACCGCTCTTCGGCTCTGCCATCAGAACATCGAAGAGTTGGAGGCCGAACTGACCAGGGTGAGGGAGGGGCGATGAGGTACGAGGACTTCTTCAAGCCGGAGGATGTCCGTGTCTTCAAGCGGGTGAAGCGAGGACAGATGAACCTCGCTCGCGTGATCCGCGGCGTCCTCGCCGACATGACGGAGGGCCACATCAACCCGACCGGGCCTGAGTTCCTTCAGACCGGGAAGGGGACATGGGCGATCCGCATGTCGGGCAACTCCGACAACTCGCTCGAGCAGTGGGCGCATGACAACGCCGGGGCGAAGACGGTGCTGGTCGAGAACGACGGAGACCTCTGGGAGTTCTTCCGCACCCACGGTCTCAACCCGACCGAGAGCATGGCCGTGTTCAAGACCCTCGTCTACGAGCGTCTCGTATGAAGCGCCAGGACTGGGAGACGGCCATCTCCGTCCAGTCCGAGATCCTGGCGATGATGGCAGGGCCGCAGGGCCAGGAGTACCGGAACTTCTGGCTGATGGATCGGTACTTGAAGTACGGGGAGCAGTCGACCTTGCCCTGCAAGATGGCCTTCGACTCGATGGTCGAAGACCTGATCGCCGCCGAGCCCCTCTGGGTGACAGAGGAGATGCACGACCTGACGCTCTCCGCGATGGAGACCTTCAACGCGAGGGAGCCGATGATCGAAGAGGACGTTCTCTTCCCGTGTGGGTTCGCCGTCCTTCCCACCCCGTTCGCAGGCAAGGACGTAGCAGGGAACATCGCTGTCTTCCGCTGCATCCACTGGCGGATGATCGACACGGAGATCGTGGTCGAGGACAGCGACGGCAACAGGCAGGAGGGCTGGCACAAGTGCATGAAGGTCACCCTCTGGTCGAACATCGACGACAAGGACGACTACACGAACGAGTGGATGAAGTCGGTGCCCGACAAGTGGGGCATCCTCCACACCACGGTGCTGCCTCTGCTCGTCGCTCACGACCTCGTACACACCAAGGGCGAGGGCGATGTCGACGCGCAGTGGGTCACCTACATCCGGGTGCTGCACCGCCTGATGAGCGAGCGGATCGTCACCTCGAATCGCTATCGCCCTTCCAGGCCGGCGCGTCGTGAGGCGCAACGGCGTGGGATGCCCGACGTGCGCGACGTGGTCGTGGTCGAGCTACGCCGGGTCTCGGTGTCCAAGGACGAGGAGCCAGGGGAAGCCCACTATTCTCATCGCTTCATGGTGAGAGGGCACTGGCGCAACCAGTGGTACCCATCGCTGAAGGTTCACCGACAGAAATGGGTGCACGGATATGTCAAAGGCCCGGAGGATCAGGAGCTTGTTCTCAAAGAGCGAGTCTGGGTCTGGGATCGCTAACAGAAAGGTCACCATGATCACTGTCTATGAACTCTCGTACATGCTCGACGTGGACGAGAAGACTCTGCGGCGCTGGCTGCGTGAGGACTACCCCAAGCGTGCCCCGGGGAAGGGCAACCGCTGGGAGATCACCACGCAGATGGCGCGGCGGATGGTGAGGAGGGCGAACCAGTGACCCTCGCACCAAGGATCGACCCGGAGATCAGGGGGGTTCCCGGGTCGAGAGCGGAGATGAACGTGACGTGCGCTGCACCCGCGTGCATCTCCCGCTCGCAGCAGGGCCATCACATGTGGCCCCGGTCATATCTGCGTGGGCAGCCGACAGAGTGGGTGAGACTGCCCTCGGGGAAGGTGGTCTCGAACGTGGTGGGGCTCTGCGTGCGCCATCACAACGATGTGACCGGGGCCATCGGTGGCCACAAGGCGATGATCCGGCTCGAGATGGGAGACCAGTTCATCTGGCTCCACAAGGGGATCACGTCGCAGTCGTGGGTGAACGAGGGGCCGATTCATCCACAGCCTGTGGACGGGGCGGTGGACAACTTGGAATCCCAAGTTGCCCACCACCACGTCGAGCTCGCAGAGGGGCAGCGGTGCGAGTCGTGCGGGTACGAGAAGCCCGTCAAGCGAGCGCCCGGGCCGAAGCGTCAGCGCAAGACCTGGGCGGCTCTCGTGCCCGATGACTCGGAGGACGGCGCCGAGATCCTCGACTCGCACGTCGAGCAGATCGCCGCCTACCTCGGCCTCTCGGTAGAGGAAGGCATCCGATCGGTCAGGTACCACGTTGTCGAGAAGGCGCTCTACTTCGTCGTGATGAACCCGCGCCTGTTCATCGAAGACCTTGGGGGTGGTGATGAGTAACAGGCAGATGATCTACGAGTTCGTCCGTCAGTTCATCGCTGACCACGGCTACCCGCCGACCGTGCGCGAGATCGGTGAGGCGGTCGGGCTGGCCTCACCTGCCACGGTGCAGTGGCACCTCAACACGCTGCGCCACATGGGTCAGATCGAAGGGGAGGGCCGGACGCTGCGGCTGGTGAGCGCTGCGTGAGGAAGCGCTACCGCTCGAACTGGGGCCGCTGGCTCGATCACCCCGAAGACGGGTTGCCCATCCCCCAAGAGGGGGACAATGTACTACCCGGAGAGGAGGTGATAGACATGACCGATCTCACCAAGGAGCAGCAGGAAGAGATCAAGGCCGCGGAAGAGCAGACGGCCGAGACGATGGAGGGAATGGAGGAGGAGCGCGAGCGTGCGCGGGTGGAGGAGAACATCCGCCGCGAGCGTGCAGGACTTCCTTCCGTCGAGGAGGAGGCCGAGGAGGCCGAGAAGCTGGCGAAGGCGCAGGAGGCCGAAGCCAAGAAGGCCGAGAAGGCCGAGAGCAAGGAAGAGAAGTAGCAGCGTGGGGGAGGGGTGTGCCCTCCCCCGTCTCAATCATCGACGCACGAAAGGACGACATGAAGATTCACGTCTACAAGACCGTAGGCTCGTCAGGCATCACCATCGAGCTGAAGAAGAAGAACGCAGCGATCACGCTCGAGTCGGCGTCGAAGACAGCGGAGCATCTCTTCGGCCTACTGCCGGAGCCGAGCCTGACCTCCGGCGAGAACGGGGTCAACGTCTTCGCTGGCCTGCCGATGCCGCTGTTCCGTCCCGGTGACGATTCGGAGACGCAGAGCTAGTTCAACCGGGGTGGCCTATGCCCTTGTTTCGGGCGGCCCTCTCCGTGCAGGTGCAGGGCTGTCACTTTCTGGGGGCGCAGTAGAGGTGTAACGACATCGTGCCCCCGACGACCAGGGCCGCAACTTGGAATCCCAAGTTGCGGCCCTTCGTCGTTCTAGGACGGCTGCTGCACGTCGATGTGCAGGTGGGGCGCAGCGTGGTCTGCTGAGACACGGGAGACGGTCTCGTTGCCACGGACTCGAGTGCCGGGTGGCAGTGAGTACTCGCCGTCGATGTGGCCCAGCCAGTAGGTCTTGCCCGAGTCACCCTGGAAGTACATCGACTGACCACCCTGGGCGGAGCCGAGCTTGACGACGACCCCCGACTCCGGCGCACCGACGGGTGTCCCCGGTGCGGCCATGATGTCGGCGGCGGTCTTCGTTCCCCAGCCGAGACCATCGGTGACATGGGTCGGAGTCCATCCCTTCGAGGTGACGACCATCCCCTTGGCCGGGAGATCGTTCGGTGTCTCCGGCTCGGTCACCTCCGGGGGCGTGGCGACAGCCATCGTGTCCCGGGCGTGCCGTCTGTCTGCTGCGGCCTGGACGCCCTTGAACAGAGCCTGTGGCCCCTTCATCAGGAGGCTCGCTACATACGGCTCTGACCCCGTTGTGCCCGGAACACGCAGAGAATCGGGCATCAGGTCGACTTTCGCGTCCATGTCCTGCCGTATGCGGGGCCGCGAGGCAGTGGTTGATGCTGGGGCATTGGCTGATCCGACCGTTGCTGGGCCTCCCAGCGCCTGCATCACGCTCGAGACAGTCGAGGCCCAGCCCCCTTCGTCGTTGCCGTCAGACCCCGGTGCGTACTTGGAGACGATCTGCTGCGGCGTCGTCAGCCCCTGCTTGATGTAGTTCTGCGACAGGCCTCGAGCGACATCGTCAATCGAGGCAGCGAGGGACGGGTAGGTCTGTCCCCGGTGGACGCCCCAGTTGAACGGGTTGTTCTTGTTCTTCATGTGCTGGCCTGCGCTCGACTCGATCACCGCGATCCCGACCAGCAGGCGAGGGTCGATCCCGTACTTCTTCCCCGCCGCCTCGAAGGCGGAGCCGAGCCCCGCCATCGGAGACTGACGGCCGGAGAGGTACTCGTCGATGCTGCTCATCGGATCGAATCCTTGAAGGAGGAGAGGTCGATGCCGGACTTCTCCGAGATCTGGTCGAGCGTGTAGCCACTCAGCATCAGCTTGCGCAGGTTCTCACGCAGGTTCGTGACCGGATCCTTGATCGCCCCCCAAAGGGTGTCGTCCATCTGCCGCTTCCACGTCGAGATCTGGGCGTCGTTCGCATCCCTGATCGCCTGATCGGAGGGCACCGGGATCGAGTAGTTCTTGCGGATGAACTCGGCGTAGAGGACGGCGATCTGGCGGTTGGTGAACTCGTGGCCCCTGTCCTTGGAAGCCCTGGTCGCCCGGTACTGGAGCGCAGTCCAGTCCTTCCAGGCGCTGAAGATGGGCTGGATCTGATCCACGTCGATCTTCTGGCCCGAGGCCTCGTTCCACTCGATCACGGCGTTGATCTTCCCGGCCTCCGTCTCGAACTGCTTGCGGATGTGCTTCGGTGGCCTGACCTCCATGCCAAGGAACGCAGTCCCCTGCCCACCCATGTCGGTGCCGTGGCGGCGGATGTCCTTGTAGTTGCGCCAGAGCGGGAACAGCCGCGTCAGCGAGTCACCGACCGGGTTGCCGTTGGCGATGTCGAGCCCGATCCCGAGGAAGGGGTGGACGTTGTCGGCCAGGGACTGAGCGCCCTGGTCGTGCGACATCAGGTGGCCTGCGGCCTGGACGTTCTCGATCTGGGTGCGGATCGGGTTCGTCGGATCCCAGATCGACCAGTTCTTGTCGTTCAGGATCGAGGACTCGTTCACCGACTTCGGGATCCCCGGGTACTCCTGATCGTCGGGTGCCTCCTGCGCCAGGGTGGCGGCGAGAGCCGTCCTGACCGGGTACTCCCGTCCGTACATGAAGGGCCACTTGGCCGACGCTCGCATGAACGGGTAGAGGAAGAGGATCCGGTTGATCACCTTCCGCTCGGCCGGGGTGGCGGCGTCGAAGTCGAGCAGATCCTCCCGCACCCGCTGGCTGATCTCGTCCCGCAGCTTCGCGTGCTTCGGGTCGTTGATCAGGGAGCGGATCTCGTCCGGCGAATCGAAGTCGTACTTCCTCGCGTAGTTCAGCCACGCCGCGACGCGGAAGGGCTCGTCGGCCACATCACCGAGGACGTTCGCAACCTTGTGGCTCGCCTGCGAGACCTTGCGCTCCGTTGCCTTCGCTCGAGAGGCGTAGCTCGTCGCCCTCTCCGGCAGGCCGGCTGATGCTCCGACCGTCCCGGCCTCCACTGCCACCTCGCGGAAGAGCGCCTTCTCCTCCGCGCTGCCAAGCTGCATCTTCACCGCCTGCCCCAGGTGGCGGAAGGCACCGGGCTGGGTCAGGGCCAGGAGGGTGGCGTTCTGGATCGCGTTGCGGGTGATGTAGCGCGCCCCGCCGTAGGGCGTGTACAGCACCATCGAGCGGATGATCATGTTGGCCGCGTTGATCCAGGCGAGGGCGTTCGAGTCGGGGTGCTTGATCACCGCCTCGCCGAGACGGGCCTTCGCCACCTTGGTCGGGATCATGCGGTAGTTCTTCGTCGCCTTCACCCAGGCAGGAGCGACACCCTTACCCACCTCGTAGACGGACTCGTTGACGAAGTCCTCGCGCTCTGCCCCGCGTCCGTCCGGGTCGGGGCTGTCGGCCTCCGCCTTCACCCTCGCCGCCTCGGCGCTCTCGTGGTTCATCTGGCGAAGCTGCGCCCGGGTCATCGTCGCCGTCTCGTCGGCGGCGTCACTGACGGGGGTCGGTGCCTGCTCCCGCTCGAGGTTGCGCTCGTAGCGATCCGGATCGGTGAACGCCATCTTGAGCCTGTCGCTCACCGCACGCTTCGCCTCGTCGGGATTGCGGATCAGCGTGTACCCCTTGGGAAGCTCACCCTCCGGCACCTCGACCCCCTCGCGGTACAGCTTCTGCACCGCCTCATGGGTGGAGAGGAAGCGGATCCGGTTGCGGAGCAGGTTCCCCAAGGTGGTCGGGGACATGTCGACCATCCCCCGCTGGAGAAGCTGGAGGTCGTTCTCGTGGTGGTTGAGGATGTAGTCGTTCAGGTTCGGGCCGTCCACGATGGGGCCGTTGACGCCGTGGCCCCTCCCCACCTCCTTGCCCCCTGCCGACCACATCGAGTAGTGGGGGAAGTAGGCACCCCCGGCCTGCTCCTGGGTCAGGATCCCCCGCCGCACCATCTCCTCCCCGACCGCGCCCTGACGCTCATCGAAGATCTGGTCGACCAGTGCCTGCTCCTCCGGCGACTTGCCCATCTTCTCGATCTCGCGCCCGGTCTCATCGACCCACTCGGCAAGGACGCGCATCCCGGCGACAGCGCGGCGGTAGTGGCCCTCGTTCTTGGGGTGATCCAGAGCTCGGCGCAGGCTCGCCATCTGCGCCTCGACCAGATGACGCTCCACCTCACTCAGCGGCGTCGAGCGTCGGGGGTTGGCGACCATGCCGTCGAAGGCTTGATCGAGGGCGGCACGCTCGTCAGCGAGGAGCGCGTCGGAGGACTCCTGCCTGTCAGCGAGCCGATGCTCCCTGATCTGCACCCGGCGCTCCGCGTCGTACTGCTTGCGGCGCTGTCCGTGGAGGACGTTCTCCGCCTCTCCCTCTGCCCGGGCGACGACGAGGTCTCCTCTCCGCATCTCGTCCCCGAGGTCGTGGCCCCAGGCGAGAGCGTCTCTGAACTCCTTGCGCTTCTTGGCAAGCTGGTCGGCCTTCTTCTGCAACTGGCGGGTGGCGGTGGACAGCCCCTTGTTGCGCTTCGAGGGCGGCATGTTCGGGCGCGTGAGCAGATCCTCGATGTGGGTGGAGAGTTCGTGATGCTCGCGCTTCAGCTTCTCCAGATCCCGCTCCATCCTGGCGAACTCGGCCTCGCTCCGCTTCACCGCAGGGTTCAGCTTCAGCCGCTCGCGGATCGCCTTCGTCTCCTCCGGGGTGCGCCGGGTCGCCAGCTTGACGGCAAGAGCTTCATGCGAGTCGGCCGTGCGCTGCGCCCTCTCGAGGTCGTTCGCGTAGGCGGCGAGCTGGCCGTGCTGCTCGTCGGTGATGTCGTCCATCTGCTTCTCGAGCTGGTTGCCGAGCTTCTCGATCTGGGCCTCGGTCATCGCGGAGGAGACGCCTCCGGTCAGCGTCGACTCGTGCAGCGCGATCCTCGCCTTGACCGCCTCCTCCGGCGTCATGTTCCCATGCTCAAGGGCGACGATGATCGAGTTCATCACGTCCTGCTGGCGCTCGGTCAGCGGGGCGTCGTTGGCTGTCTGCCACCCTCTCCGCTTCAGCGCCTTCTTCAGCAGGATCTCGACCTGGGTGACGGAGTTCTCGTCCCGCCGTGCCTGCCGCTCGACCGCCTTCGCCTCCGCTGCCTGGGCCCGGGTCGATGAGGAGAAGCGGCTCTCCGGGTTGCGTGCGTCGACCATCTCGGAGCCTCTGTCCCAGAGCGCCTGGAGGTTACGGCCGAACTGAGAGCGGGAGCGCATCCGCCCCTCTGCTGTCCCGTACTGGCCCTTGATGATCCGGGGGCCGATCCCTCCTTCGAGACCCTTGCTCTTCGCGTAGCCGGGGTGGTTGTACTCCTTGCGTGCGATCTTCCTGGCCTCCGACAGCTTCATCCCCTTGTTCGCCCTCTGGATGTCCTCGGCCAGCTTCCCGACCTTGGCCACCTTCCCCGCCGCCCCGACCAGGGGGACGAAGGCCAGAGGAGCGTTGACCGGATCCTCCGACCAGAGGGCACGGCCGCGCTTCTCCTTCTTCAGGTCATCGAGGACGGACTTCGGAGCCTCGGGCAGGAACTGGAACATGTGGCCACGCTTGCCGCCTAGCGTCGTGTTGCGGTAGAGCTTGCCGTCCTTGCCCATCACGATGGGGATGTCGGAGGGATCCTCCCCGAGGGCGCGAGACCAGTAGTTCAACTGCCCTGCGCCAAGCTGGCCGACCAGGGTGGGGGTGCGGGTCGGTCGCTCGAGCCCCTTGAGGGGCTTGTCCCCGTGGATCAGGTTCGCTGCCACCCGCGCCTCGACGGCAGGAGGGAGGACGTTGGCCGCGTCGTGGGCCACCGCGCCGACGATCATCTTCCCGGCAGGGAGGAGTCCGGTGACATTGCCTGTGATGTCGCCCCAGGCGCTGCCGAGTTGCCGCCTGCCCGGGGGAGCAGGGATGTCTCCGATGTGAGAGAAGCCGAGGGCGCGGCTCAGGAAGCCCATCCCGCGAACCTAGCTGACCTTCTTGGTGCCCGACCCCGCAGCTTGGTTCGGGATCGCAGACTGCTGCGTGTCCGGGGCGACAGCCGCCCATGCAGCGTGCGGATCCCAGGACATAGCGACCTTGTTCAGCCGCGAGCGGAGGTACTTCTTCGCCTTCTCCTTGTTGCCGAAGGCGATGTTGCCCTCGATCATCGACCAGAGGTTCTGGAACATATGCTCGCGGTAGAGGATCCGCTGGTTCTTGATCCACTGCTGGTGCGAGTAGGGGACGAGGACGGCCGTCCCGTTCGACTTCTTGATCACCGCTCCGGTCGGGCCGTACTTGAGCAGCATCCCGCCCTTCCACTTGCCCGTCTTCTTGTCGAACACCCCGTCGTCCCTCTTGGGGATGTAGGTGTTCTGCACGTTCTGAAGCTCGTCCTGCAAGACCGACGAGGCCTTCTGCTGGTAGGTGCCCGTCGAGTACTTGGCCTGCCCCGAGGAAGGATGGTGGGCGCTGTAGTTGGAGGCACCCGCCTGGGTGGCGTTGGCGTCGGCGTTGATCTTGTCGATCTGCCGATCCATCTCGTTCTCCTTGCGCTGCCACTCGAGCTTCTCGGCCTCGGTCTTCGCGTTCTGGGCCAGCTCGGCGTACTTGAACTTCAGATCCTGGGCGGCGGTCAACTGGCGTGCAGTGAGCTCGGCCTTGGCAATCTGGTTCGTCACGTCGTTCTGCTTCTCGGTGGCGAAGAGGCCGCGGATTGTGGCGTAGGTGTCGGGGCGCTTGGCGGCGAGGTCAGCGAGCGCCTGCGTCTGGTTCTTGAGGATCTCGAAGTTCGTCTGCTTCATCGCAGCGAGAGACTCCTGCTTCCCCTGCTCGGCCAGCCCGATCCCCGCCTCGTTCATGAACTGACGCCCGATCCCGCCAAGCTGGGCGAACTGCCTCCCCGGGAGGTAGCCGCCGTAGTAGGACTCAACCCCGGCTTGGGTGGTTGGGTCGTAGTGGGTGGCGGGAGCGCCCATGTTCGCCAACGCCTGATCCGTCGAGGCCACGCTCGCCTGCGTCTGCGCGCCGATCCCTCCGGTCAGCGCACCCGCGAGACCCTGAACTGCGGAGCCAGCCTCGTTCCATCCCTTCTGCACATCGGCGCCCATCGCCGCGTTCGTCTTCGCGGCAGAGGCGTAGGCAGCCTGATAGTTCGCCTGCCGCGCTGCGGCCTCTGCCTGAAGCTGGGCGGCCTGTGTGGCGATCAGGGATTCGGCCGGCTTGTAGAGACCGCCGACGATGTTCTGCACCCGCTGGTCGAGGGTCAGCGGAGTCGTCTTGACCGGAGGCGTGTATCCCGGGATCGCCTCGGTGTGGTAGCCCTGGTTGGCGACGTACTTGAGCCGCTGTCCCTGCGGAACCTTCCAGCCTCCCTTGACGGGGGAGAGACGGTGGAAGTTCGAGAAGGTGGAGGCGACGGTCACTGTGCCGCCAGCTTCGCATAGGCAGCGGGGTTCGAGATCTTGAACTGGGCCAGAGTCCTACCGCGCACCTTCAGCCACTGGTTCAACTGGGCGAGGTTCGAGACCGCGCCGTTGTCCCAGGTGTACTTGCCCGTCGCGGCCGGGGGAGGTGTGACTGCACCACCTGTCCCGGTCGGGTCGGTGGCGGTGTCGACGGTGGGCGCGTTCGCCGCTGCCCTGCCTGCCGCATTGCCGCGAGCGGTGCGGATCATGTCCCGGGCCTGCTGCCCGATCACGCCGAGGTTGTTGAAGCCGGAGACCGCGCCGCCCTGGAAGGTGCGGAGCCCTCCCCAGTCGGCCTGCTCGCGGTTGAAGAGGAGATTCTTGAGCGAGTTGACTGTGTCGCCCGATCCCGACCCTCCTCGAGCGGCCATCTCGGCGTAGGTCTGCTCCGAGTTCTTGTCGTAGGCCCGACGATCAAGTGCCAGGGTGGAGAACTTGTTGGCCTGCGCCGCCTTCACCGTCTCCGGGTCGATGTACTGCGCCCAGTCCCCGAGGTCTTCCCCGGCTCCGCCGTAGTCGATGTACGCCTGCCGAAGCTGCTTCTGGAAGGCGGTCGCCGCATCCCCGGTCAGCTTGTTCGCGTCGGCCTGGGCCTGGATCGTCTCCCAGTCGTCGGCAATCGCCTTGTCCATGTCGTAGCCCGTCGAGGTGGGAGGAGGGCTACCCGCTCCCGTGGTCGTTGGGCCACCGCCAGGGGCGAGGTTCGGGTTCGGCTCCTCGTTCGTCGGCGGCTTGTTCGACGGCACCGGGTAGGAGCCGCTCGCCTTCGGGGGAGCCGGGATGTCCTCGCCGTACCACCCCTTGCCTGCCGCGAACTTGGCCACCTGACCGGGCTTCAACTGCAAGGTGTTCGCCTTCGTCATCGGTTGGTTGGCCAACGACCCCTGACCAAGAGGTGCGCTCGAGACGGGGGTCGGCTGGTAGGTGAAGTACTTGGTCGCCGGGGCCAGCTTCGATGGGTCGGCAGTCTTCATCGTGCGAATCGTACAACGCTCACGAGATGGCACCCGTCGTGATGACGTAATGGACACCCGCATACGCAGGCGTGTCCAGCACTCCACCGCCCGAGATCGAGCCCGTCACCGTGTGAACGTGATTGCCGTCAGAGGCGATGGTGTGGCCGTGGCCTCCGTCTCCGCTGATCGTGATCGTGTGGCTGTGCAGCCCGTCGACCGATGTGACCGGGGCGCTCCCTGACACGATGTACCTGACCGACCCGCCTGTGCCGAGGGCCGCGGTCGTCCCCTGCGAGGTGGCGAACCCGTTGTCCACCGAAGGCCCGTGCGCGTGATCTCCCGCCATGTTCGCGCTCCCGGTGTGGGAGTGGCCCCCTCCGCCGACGCTGCCTCCGTGGGAGTGAGACCCGGCGCTGTTTGTCCCGCCGCCGCTGAAGGAGTGCGAGTGCTTGGGGCCGCGAGTGCCGAGAGCGCCGAGGTCTGTCTTCGCCATCACAACCGTGGTGCCGTGGCCGTAGAGCGATCGGTCTCGGAGGTCGGGGAGGTTGAAGGTGGTGGTGCCGTCCCCCGCTCCCCATGTCTCGTGGATCGCCGCGAAGAGCTTGGCGTAGGTGACCCTCGACACCTCCCTGCCGTCGCAGAGAAGGGAGTAGGTCGGGGTCGAGCCGAACGCCAGGGGAAGGATGATCCCCGGCATCCAGACGGCGGGGTTGAATCCCGACGAATCCCCCGGGCCTCCACCGGAGTCGATGGCCTCCTGCTTGACCTCGTCGATGATGAAGCGCTTGAGCCAGTTGCGGAACTCGAGCGGGAACTCCGTCGTCTCCGCGAAGATCCGCTGCATGAGCTGACGCTCGTAGTCGCTCGCGTAGTTTCCGGGGAGATCTCCCCCTCGACTAGCCACCTAACTTGGAATCCCAAGTTGTCACGAGGTCACCTTGCCCCTGTCCTGGGCACCCGCGTTGACGGCGATGGAGAAGATCCGCGAGACCCGCGAGCCGGAGATGCCGGAGATCCTGACCATCAGGCCGTAGCCGCGCTTGCCGATGGGGAGCTTCTTGCGTGCGTACTCGTCGTTGTTGGGGAGGTGCCCCGCCACCTGCCACTCAGCGATGGAGGGCACGTCGAACTCGAGCGCGGTCGGCGGCGAGAGACGGTACTCGACCTTGACCCCGTCGACGTTGTCGGGGGTGATGTAGGACTGGTGGTGGTAGGAGGTGTGGATCGCCCTCAGTCGTGTCATCCCCTCGTTGTTCAGCTTCTTGAACCCCGTCGTGACAGACCCACGCACGTTCTCGCCGTTGCCGTCCACGAAGTCGGGGGCCGGGATCGCTCCGACGTAGGGCTCACCGAACATGGTCGAGAGGATCGACATCCGGTTGTCGACCTGAACCCCGCAGTAGATCTCCTCCCGCGTCCCCTCGCCGGGGATCTGGCAGGAGGGGGCGAAGTTCGTGAACCGGAACCACGCCCTCTCGTTCAGGTCGCAGATCACGAAGAAGGGCTGGGCGCTCGTCGTCGTCAGGATCGAGACGAGCAGGTAGTCGAGGTAGACGGAGCAGTTGATCGACGGGCCGGGGGCGCGGTAGCGGTATGCCTCGCGCCAGAAGTCGGAGACCCCGCCCTGCTCGGTCAGGCTCTTGATCGAGGTGCCGTCCGTCAGGTAGACCCCGCGCTCGTCGGCGAAGATCACGTTCTCCCGCCAGGGCACGATGGTCGAGGGGATCGTGCAGCCCACCTGATCGGAGAGCGTGTCGAGGGAGAGGTTGCCGTCGACGTTCGTGGCCGGGGCGATGGTGCCTCTCAGCCGCTCGATCATCGAGGTGTGGAAGATCAGGATCTGGCCCTGCATCGGAGCGAAGCCCTGGATCGTGTCGCTCGTCGGCCACTCGGAGGAGTCGTCCCACTCCGCCAGCGGCCCGTTGTCCGGCGCCACCCCGGCCTTCGGCAGCGGTGAGAAGCGAACGGTGGAGCCTTCAGCGAGGACGAGCCTGTCCTTGTAGACGCAGCCGACCGCAGACTTGGGGGCCGAGGCGGGGATCTGCTTCGTGACCAGCGTCCCAGCCCCGGCGTTGTAGACCGCGGTCGGGGTCTTCGCCCCGGTGCTGTCGAAGAAGTACGCCTTGTCGTTCAGCTTCTCCGCGTTCTGCACCATCTCGGCAGGGCCACCGCCGGGGACGATGGTGTGCGCCCCGGTGTCGTGGTTGACATCGTGGATCTCCGAGCCGGCCGCTACGAGGAGGCGGTCACCGATCGGACTGTTGAAGCGGCAGTCCCTCCCGCCCCAGATCCTCGAGCCGAAGGTCGGGCCGAGGAACGACCAGTTGCCGCGCACGTCGACCCGCGATCCCTTCCGGTTCGGGATGAAGTCCGTCATGTCGTAGACGAACCCGTCCGGCATCTCATCGACGGCAACGTCGCGGATCATGCCCTTGATCTGACCGAAGATCTCGACGGGCTTCATCAGCCGCCGATCAGGGAACCAGCATCCGAAGGGATGCCGTGGTGCTTGACCATCGCCCGGTGGCGGTTCGCCTGCGCGGTGACGCGCTTCGACATCACCCGCTTGATCCTGGCGATCTCGCCTCCGTTGCCGTCCTGGCCCTCGTACTGGGCGTGCCACTTCTCGCCGTAGCCCGAGCTCTCATGCTCGACGTACTCGCCGCCCTTCCAGAGGCAGTAGGTGACGATGGCCGAATGGAACTCCTCCGCGAGGTTGCCGTACAGCGGGTCGGAGGGGGTCTGACTCCCGTCCGTCATCTTGCGAGGGCGGAAGACGCCGAAGACGCGGAGGGTGACTGGCTCCGGGGTGATCGGTGAGATCCAGAGCAGCGGCTCCTCCCAGCAGTAGCCCCTTCCACCCTGGGCCTGGATCGTCTCGATGTCCTCCCGCGTGTAGCGGTCGAGGAAGCCCTGGTCGTCGGAGATGTCGAGCAGGGAGATGATCGCGCCGACCGAGAGGTCGTGCGTGCGGGTGTTCTCCGTCGTCGTCATGTTGATCACCCTCGCGCCCGTGCGCGTGCGCGAGGAGATGTCGCAGATCGCCTCGAAGATCAGGTCGGTGATGAAGTTCGTCTCGTTGAACGTCGTGTCGTCCTGAAGCCCGAGCGTGAACTTGATCCTGTCGGCCATCTGGTCTCGCGTCATGGCAGCACGATCTCCTTGTCGGGGACGACGAGGCCGTTCCCGTTCCCGTTCGGAAGCGAGCCGTCCTCGTTACGTACGATCCCGAGCCTGCCTTCCAGATCCTTAATGTACTCGTCCCGCGCCTGGATCTCCATGATCAGGGCGCGGCGGGTGACCTCTAGGTCACCGATGGCTGCGAGCGTGATCTCCTGCTGGTTCATCTCTCTCCTCTAGACGATGAGCATGGGGCCGGATGGGACTGGGGCTGGCTCTACCGTAGTGCCGAAGCGCTCCCCAGCCCTTCCTCCTGCCCAGTCTCCCTCTTCTGCGGTCTGGAAGCAGGGGAAGTGCCACTGCAACTTCCCGGTGCGGATCAGGTGGGGCGAGACTCCCTTGACGAGAGCCTGGATCTCAGCCGGGGAGAGGATGTCGTTCCAGTAGGCCATGTTCTGCCCCTTACCGGGCCAGCCGCTCCCTGCGCCTACCGATCCACCAAGGCGGATGGAGGCATCGCTCGTCGCCACCGCCGCGTCCCAGTTGTCGTACTCCCCTAGCGTCTGCACGACACCGTTCTGGTAGACGATGGGCCTCGTCCCGACCACCGCCGTGTCGTGCGTGAAGGCGATGTGGTGCCATGTGTTGATCGGAGGCCAAGCCCAAGTCCAGCTTCGCTTGTAGACCCCAGCGGAGAAGAGGTAGAGGCGGAAGCCCGGTGCGCCCTGAGAGCCGTTGTTGTTGCAGCCCAGATACCAGCGAGCCGTGGTTGCGTTGTCCGACTCCTGGGCAAACCGCCAAGTGTTGACCGGGTCTTGAACCCGGTAGCACCACCCGGCGAAGGTGTGCTTGTGGGAGAACGGGTAGAGCCGAGCGGCGTTCGTCATCAGTACGCGGTCGTCGGTTCCCCCGGTTCCGAAGTTCCTCGCCATCAGGAGTCGATCTCCAAGTACGCCTCGACCAGCATCGTGTTCACCGCGAGGGTGTCGTTGGCGTGATTGCCCTCATGGACGATCTCTAGGAAGATCATCTGGTCTGCCGTGATCCCTGCTGGCACGGCGAACGTCGCCTTGACGAAGCCAGAGGTTGTGGCTGGCATCGCTATGTCCTGCGCCCCGATGGGAGTAAGAGATCCACCGAGCCACCCTCCTGTTGTCCCCAGCAAGGCGTAGTGGACGTTCATTCGACTCACACCCGCTGTCGCCATGCAGCAGAGGATGAGGACGATCTTGGCGTTCGGTGTCGCGGCCACCGTCTTCGGAGAGAGGATCTGGCCGAACACCCGGCCCTCCACGTCCTTGACGAACTCCCAGTGGGGGTAGTCGAATCCGGACATCGCAGCGACCGTCCAGAAGGCGTTGCCTGCGAAAGCGGATGAGCGCGGGGCCATCAGCTTCAGCGGGTACTGGCGGGTGCGAGTCGCGTTGCCGATGGGGACGCCGTTGATCCCAAGCACACCCGGCGCGAGGCGAGAGAGGTTGGTGTCCTCGGCAGCGTTGCCGGGGCCGAAGTAGATCGCTGACCCGGTCGAGTAGAGGCCGAGCCGCATGTTCGTGTCCCCGGCCAGGATCCCGACGTACCCCCACCCGGCATGAGAGTAGATGCTTCCCCCTGCGTCGATCCCGCCGCCGAGATTGAGCGAGCCGTCCGTCTTCAGGACACCGGGAGCGGAGCGGTAGAGGTTGGTGTCGGGCGCGTTCGTCCCGTCGCCCCAGCGGTGGTAGCCGCCGTAGTCGATGTAGAAGCGAGGGTTGGGTTCCGCCCCGACCTGGGTGAGGAGGGCGATTCCCCCGGCGGCGTTCGGCTTGAACCAGAAGCCCGTGCTGGGGTTGACGATCAGGAAGGTGGACTCCGTCTGAAGGCAGGCGGCGAAGGCACGGGAGAGGGTGGTGTCGAGAGCGGGGCCGAAGTAGAGCCTGCCACCCACGTTCGTCTGATCGACCACCAGGGACGTTCCGACGCGCAGACCCCCTCCCGTACCAAGTTCGTTCGCCCCGGAGCGGTAGAGGGTGGTGTCCTCCGCTGCCGTCCCGTCGCCCCAGAGCAGCCGCCCTCCAGCCTCGACGGCGAACCGCTTGCCAGCCTCGCCCGTGACGGCAACGACGAGGCCGTAGTTGGTCGTCGCGGAGCGGTAGATGCGGAAGGAGTCGTCGGTCGCGAGGATGTCTGCACCCTGGCGGTAGAGGTTGGTGTCGAAGGCCGAGCCGAACACGATGGTGGCCCTGCCGTTGGCACCCGTAAGGGCGATCTGTTCGGCGGCGATCCCGTAGTGGGCGTAGATGTCCGCGCCAGCCAGGAAGTACCCGTCCGTCTTCAGCGTCTGCGCCGACGAGCGGTAGAGGTTGGTGTCCTGTCCACCACCTCCATCGCCCCAGTACAGCATCCCATCGTTGGTGGCACCCCAGCGGAACTGGGGGTTGCCCGTCACCTTGGTTCCGAAGCCGAAGTAGCCTGCGGTGCCGACAGACCCAAGGGTGGAGTTGGTCTGGAGAATCCCTGCTGCCACCCGGTAGAGGGTGTTGTCGGGCGCTGTCGCCCCTCCCGGCCCCCACTCCATCCTGCCGTCGCCCTTCTGCTGGAAGGCAGGCTGGGCGTCGGCGGCGAGGAGCTTGGATCGGTAGAGAGTCGCGGCGGCGGCGACCGACCCATCCCGCGGAACCGCGCCGACGATCCCCGCTTCCATCTTGTCGAGGTGGGCTTCATCGACGGGAGTGACTCCATCGGCCCAGTCGGTGGGGACGTAGTTCGGCATCAGGCTCCAGTATGGAGAGGCCGGAGGATCACATGTCCTTCTCGGTCGTGGGAACGAGCAGCCAGTCCTCGTCAATCGTCGGCTCGAGGATCCAGTCGACGGGACGGGTGGGCACGGCAGACTTCTCCTTGCCGACAGCCTTGGCCCCGTTGAGGAAGAGCTCGGGGATCCCCATCACGAGATCCTCGGAGATAGAGAGCAGGATCGGTACGCCGTTCAGGTTCAGGCGCGGAGTGCCGATCTTCGGCCCTGGCGGGAAGCCCCCGGTCACAGCGCTGCCGTTCAGCTTCAGGATCGGCCGGCTCATCCTCGGCCCCGGTGGAGGCCCACCCAACGTCACCTTGCCGATCAGGTTCAGACGGGGTGCGGCCATCGAGGGCGCGTTCCTGACCATCGCCCCGCCCCGAAGGACGAGCGAGGGGGCCATCATGATCGGGGTGTCCGGCCCTACCGCGTAGCCGACCAACGCCTCCCCGCAGAGATGCTGGCCGCAGATGTGGTAGACGACGGCCTTGGGGGCCATCTCAGACCGCTGGGCCTGCCTGCACCGCCAGGACAGCAGAGGAGAAGTCGACGGTGAAGAAGCCGTTGACCACGTCGTACTGCTGGCCGAAGTCGAGGATCTCCCAGAGCCGCTTGTCGACCGTCGCCTGCTCGTAGACGATGCCGTGCCGAACCGAGAAGCTCGCCCCCGGCCCCCAGAGAACGTCGTCACCGAGGAGATCCCAACGGTCAGCCCCGGCGTTGTAGAGCGTGGAGCGGTTCGTGATCTGAGTCCCGCCGACCGTGTAGCCGCCCCCGGCCGCAAGCTCCTGCGCGGCGACATCGGCGTAGACCATCTGGGTGTCGATGTCGGGGACGAAGGTCGGCTTCATCAGGATGATTCCCATCTGGCGGGGAGTCCAGAGGTCAGCGATCAGAGCGCCCCCGGCCTTGGCGAACCACTGCGCGGTGGTGGCCATCAGATGTCATCTCCGGGGAGCCACATGTCCCCAAGTCTCTCAAGCTCATCGGACAGTGTGAGCCGCGATCCGAGATGCGCTTCCCCGACATCCTGGCGGCGAAGCTGCTCCGCCTGAAGCTCGCGCACCCTGAAGTGGCAGACAGGGCACTCCTCGGGGAACGCACCGAGGCCGATCTTGGCGAAGTCCTGAAGGCAGTTGCCGCACAGGTACCCCTGCTTCATCATCGCCTCCCCGTCCGGGGAGAGGGTGATCGTGGCCTCCGTCATCACGCGGCCGTCCGGCATCACGACGACCTTGCCGTCCGTGTTGTTCTCCGCGTCGATGACGAGATCATCGAACTTCATGCGACGACGACGACCTCGTCGGTCTCGATGGCCTCGAGCGCGGCGATCACGTCGGCGCGGTTCTGGCCGAAGAGGCGCTCGTAGTCGATCACGTCCTGCACCGTGTAGCCGTCCTCGACCACCTTGGCCGCGATCTTCTTCGGATCCTTGGTGTTGTCGTAGTTCGGCCACGGGCGAGGGATCGCGGTCGTCTCGACGATGATGAAGTCGGTGTTGCCCTGGGCGATCTGGTCACGCATGAACGCCTCTGCGATCTCGCGGTCTTCGGCGTCAGCGATGTTCTTCGTGTCGAAGACGGAGAGGCGGTAGATCGGATCGACCGGAGTCGCCTCGTCACGGTGCTGGTACTGGCCCCGGAAGGCGAATGTCTCCTTGGCCTCCTTGACCTCGTTGTCGTACATGACGGCGTCATGCTGGAACTGGAGGTAGATCGGCTCTTGCAGCGTCTCCGCTGTCCCGTCACC
>Ga0247766_1000052_pt1 | contig 24687 bp, 19 predicted proteins | sample UWRJL223509R6_FD_179946 | JGI IMG/M metagenome (GOLD analysis project Ga0247766, IMG submission 179946) | Plant litter microbial communities from Arlington Agricultural Research Station in Wisconsin, United States - UWRJ-L223-509R-6 | ecosystem: Environmental > Terrestrial > Plant litter >... | reverse complement strand
AACAGCTCGTGAAACGCTTCGGGGGACAGGCGACCGAACAGTGATGGGCCGAGCATGATCCCAGCGATCACTTCCGCGATCACCGCGGGCTGTCCGAGCCGCCGAGCGAGCTGCGCAATCAGCCGTGAGACGACGATGATCACGCAAGCTTGGAGCAAGAGCAGCGGGAAGGCGGCGGTCATTGACGGCGCGCAGGCTAACCCAAAACCTCATCTGCGCACGGGACCAGACAAGGATTTTTTTCGTCGCTGGTCGAGCTAACGCGCCTGCTCGGCGTAGCGCGGGTTGACCACGTGAACCGGCTTACCGAGCAAGAGACCGCGCACGTTTTCGACAGACGTCGCAAGCAACCGCTGCCGTGCGGGCAAGCTGGTCCACGCCACGTGCGGCGTGATGACGCAGTTGGCTGCCGAGAGCAGCGGGTTGTCGGCGCTTGGCGGCTCCGTGGACAGCACATCGAGCGCCGCACCGGCCAGCTTGCCTTCGGCCAAGGCGGCGCTCAACGCGGCCTCGTCGATCAACCCGCCGCGCGCGGTATTGATCAGCAAGCAGCTTGGCTTGACCGTCGCCAGCCGCGCGCTCGAGACCAACTGCCGAGTCTCGGATGTCAGGGGACAATTGAGTGAGATCACGTCCGCGCGGCGAAACAACTCGTCCAGGGGCATGCGCTGCACCGCACCGGCTTCGGCAGCCTCAGGCCGGCGCGAGCCCAAGAGGGCGGCGCACACTTCCATGCCTAGCGCGCGCGCGGCTGCCGCTACCCCGCGGCCGATCGCCCCGTAGCCGACGATGCCGAGTAGCTTTCCTTCGAGCTGCAAAAGCGGGCTCTTCCAGTAGCAATAGTCGACGGACCGCACCCAATCACCCGCGTGCACCGAGCTGTCATGTAACCCGACGCGGTTACACAGCTCGAGCAACAACGCGAGAGTGTGCTGCACCACGCTTGCGGTGCTGTACGAAGGAACGTTACACACTGCGATGCCGCGGTCGCTCGCGGCTTCGAGGTCGACCGTGTTCACGCCGGTCGCGAGCACGCTCACTCCGCGAAGCTTGGGCAGCTGCTCGAAGGCTTCACGCCCGAGCTGCGCCTTGTTGACCAATACGACGTCCGCGTCGCTCGCGCGCGACACGACTTGATCGTTATCCGAGCGATCGTAGACCGAAAGCGCCCCCAGTTCAGCCAGCGGTGACCAAGGATTGTCGCCCGGATTCACGGTGTATCCGTCGAGCACTACGATTTTGGGCATGGCACCTAGTACCATATGAAGTAGTACTAACGCCGCGCTTCGCTGATCGCTGCCCGGCTCAAAAACTGCTGGAAGGCCTCGCGATTGGCAGGTGTGGGCGCTTTTTCGTAGCCGTACGTTTTGCCGACCCGGTTGGCGAAGAGGCAGGCCACCGCCTTGTCGAAGCCGCGGGTAGCCGGAGCCAGATCGCCGGCCTTGCTACTGTCGTCGGCGATGCGGCGCACCACGCCCTGCAACTGTTCACACCAGCCCGGGGTTTGAGGCAACGTGATTGGCGCCGCCGCTTCGCAGCACGATTTGCGAATGATGGCCGTCGCCGGCAACTCGTACCAATCCAGGCCGGAAGAACGCGCGCCGCTGTCTGCGCGCGTCGCATCCGACGCGGCTCCAGCACCTCCGCGGGCGGTCGGACGCACGAGGCGCTGGAGCTTGCTTACGGCGTCACGGAAATCACCATCGTCACAGACGAAGGCGAAATTCTGGTTCGGTTCGAAAGCGCCCGCATCGAAGTACGAGGCCACACACGAGTCGCGTCGCTCGGCCGGACTGAGCTTGGGCCGGTCCGGCTGCGGGGCCTTCGGTGGCGCTGGGGCGGGCGCAGCCACCGCCTTCTGCTGGGGCGGCGCCGCATCCGGAGCGATCGCCAAGTAGACCCCGCCGCCACCGACGACCGCTGCTATCAGCAACAAAGGCCACACCGAACGCTTGCGTTCGAACGGGTTGATTGAAAACCGCTTCTTGATCGGAAGGACGGCCGGAACCACCGCATGCGCCATCGACACGCCGCTCGGCGTCATGCGGCCAATCGATCCGAGTGAGTCGTGCAGCGGCAGATCGGGGAGCGCTGGGCTCGGCAGCGCTACGGCGACTGGCGAAGCCGTGTCGGCCGCTGGCACGGCGACAACCGGCGGCGGATTCGGTGGCACGGGCGCGGCCATCCGCGCGGGCGGCGGCGCGCCGATCCGCGCAGGCAGCGGGGCCGCCACCGGCGCAGGCAGCGGCGGCGCGATTGGCGCGGGCAGTTTGGGTGCGAGCTCGCTTCCCTCGTCATCGGGCAAGCTCGAGCCGTCGACGACGATGCCGTCGTCGCGATCCTTGCCGCCCGGGGTGACGATCGCGCTCAGTGGGCGGGTCGCGGGTCGCGGGGGGATCTGCCGCTTCGCGGGCATGGCCCGGGGATCGCGCTCCCATCCGTCGAGCGTGGCGATCAACTCGGGCAGCTCGGTGACGCGCACGCGCTTCTCGTACGCAAGACCGCGATCCAAAATCTCCTGCAGAGCCGGTTCATCGATGCCGAAAGCGGATAGCGGCTTCGGTCGGCCGGAAAGCATTTGCTTCAGCAGCGCGTCACGAGTCGGCGCGCCGTAGGGTGCCTGGCGTGTGAGCGCGGCGTACAGCGTGGCGTGCAACGCCCAAACATCGTCGGGAGCGGTCTCGCCGGAGCCCTTCAGGCGTTCCGGTGGACAGAATGCACCCACGGCTGGGGCGACCAATTGCGACAGAACTGGGGCAATTGCTCGCCCTTCGGGCTCGGCAATCACACTCCGGGGTGAGAGCGCGCCGTGTACGGCGCCCGCGCCATGCAACGCCAGCAGCGCATCGGCAAGGCGCAGAGTCCATGCCACGGCTTTGGACGCATTCATCCCGCCGCGCACGATTTCGCCGTGCAGGGTGGTGCCGGGGACGAACTCCGCCACGGCCACGCCGAAGCCTGGACGCAGCGGTTGACCATTGGGAAGACTGCCTACGTCGACCTCACGTGCAATCTCGAGCACGGAGGTCAGATGACGATGTTTCACGCCACGCGCTGAATCGAGGGTCGCCAAACGACCCGCGTCGGCGACGGCCAATACGACGCGTCGGCCGCTGTCTGATTCGACACCAACCCAGCGCTCGAGTGCCTGACTGTTTTTCAGCGCACCTGCAAAGGCGTAACGGCCGGCTACGGGGATTCGAGGATCTGCCATGTGGAACTAAGGGGGTACCGCACGATCTAACGGCCACACTCAGGGTTGGATTACCCGGATGCTCCCATTAATGTCTCACACAGCGTCAGTTGCGACGAGCGTTGTCACTCATTGAAACGCAACAGGCGACCGGGGCGAACGTCGGTCGATCTCCCACCAACGGCTGCGATCGCGCCATTGACCAATACCAGGTCGATGCCCGTCGGGTGCCGCTTGGGGTCGGCATAGGTCGCGCAGTCAGCGATGTTTTCTGGATCGAAAAGCAGCACATCCGCGAAGTACCCAAGTTCGATCCGGCCGCGATCGCGCAGACCGAATCGCTCGCAAGGCAGACTCGACATTTTTGCAATTGCCGTCTCGAGCGGAAAGAGTCCACGGCGGCGCCCGTACTCCGCGAGCACCCGCGGAAACGAGCCATATAGGCGTGGATGTGGGCGCCCCTCTGGATTCGGTAAACCGTCCGAACCCACCATTACCCGAGGGTGACGAAGATTGGTTTCGACGTCTCGTTCATCCATCGTGAACGTAATCGCGACGGTGCGTTCGGCACCGGGCAAATTGAGAATCTTGGTCACGAGCTCGGCAAGACCGACGCCCTCGGTCGCCGCAATCTCCGTCAACCGTCGGCCGTCATACGCAGCGTGCCCGGGGCAGGACGCGATTTGAATGACTTCGGCAAAGCCCAGGTCGATCGCGTTCAGGTCGAAATACTCGATCATCGGGCCACTGCCGGCAATGTAGGGATACACGTCGAGGGTGACGTCGGCGCCCGTGGCGTTGGCGGCGTCGACGAGCGCGAGCGACGCTTGGACCTTGCCCCAATTGCGGCGGCCCCCGGCCTTGTGATGCGAGATCTGCGCACGGCAACCCACCGCCCGAGCGACGCCCAGCGTTTCGTCGACCGACTCCAGCAGGCGATCGCCTTCGCTGCGCATATGAGTCGCGTAAACCGCGCCGAATTCGGCGAGTGGCTGTGCGAGCGCAATGATCTCCTCCGTGCTCGCGACTCGACCAGGCCGATAGATGAGACCCGTGGAAAAGCCGGCGGCGCCTTGCTCGAGCGCGCGGCGCACATGCCCGCGCATCCTCGCGATCTCGTCGCTGCTGGGCTCACGCTCGTCGTTGCCCATGACCTGCGAGCGAACCGCGTTGTGGCCGATCAAACTGACGGCATTCAACGCCGGGCGGGCAGCGACGAATGCGTCGCGGTAGGCGGAAAGGTCGGCAAAGCGTTGGGTGAATCCCGGAAAAAGACTGGCGTTTCCGGGCGGCTCTGGGCCGCCGGCCGCGAGCGGGGCAAGGCTGAAACCGCAGTTGCCGATCACCACGCTGGTCACACCCTGCAGCAACTTGAACTCGAGCCTCGGAGTGCTCAGAAGCGCGGCGTCGTCGTGCGCGTGCACGTCGACGAAACCGGGAGCCAGCGCGCGCCCGCCCCCCGCGATCTCGCGCTTGCCGCTCGGTGCACTGCCAATGCACGCAATGCGATCGCCTTCGATGTGTACGTCGGTGGTATGTGGCGGTCGACCGCTGCCGTCATACAGCAACACATCACGAATGCTGAGGTCGAAAGTCATGCCTGACGGCAGTGTACCTCAATTGCCGCAGCTGTTCGGGAGCGTGTACATTTGCTTGCTCTTGATCACCGTGCATTCGCTGACGCACGACTGTGGGTTGCCGCTATCGCAAGAGTGGGCATTCTGAGTGTCGCCGCCCGGGCAGGTGCTGGGTAAAACCCAACAAACGCCATTCTTTTCGGTGGGGATGACCGAGCAGTCGAGCGCCGCCTTGAAGGCGCAGAGTCCGCCCTTCGCGACGCACGCCGTTTCGTCGGTCGACGAACAGGTCAACGTGACGGCGTCGCTCTTCAAGCACGCACCCGCGTGGGTCGGAATGCTGTTCTGCCCGTTCAAACGCAGCAGGCACCCGTTGTGATAGGTGATCCCATCACACCCGCACACAGGGAGCTGGTTGGTGGCGGAACACGCCGTGGGGCGCGCGACGCAATGGCCGTCCGCGGACGTGTCGCAATTGGGCTTTGCGCAATAATCAGTCGGGGCGCACGCCGCATTGTTGAGACACCCTGCCCCGCCGCTGCCGCCGCTGCCGCCGCTGCCCTTGCCGCCGCTGCCGCCGCTGCTGCCGCCACTCCCTGCGCTGCCGCCACTGCCTGCGCTGCCTGCGCTGCCTGCGCTGCCGCCGACAGTCCCAGCGCTCCCGCTATTGCCCGTGTTGCCCGAATTTCCGCCGTTGCCCGCGTTCCCGGAAACGCCGCCACTACCGCCCTTGCCGCCACTGCCCGCATGACCCGCCGCTCCGGCGACTGAGCCGCCGCTACCCGAGTGGCCACCGCCACCATCAGCAACAGAACCGCCGCTACCACCAAAAGCGTGTGCCCCCGCGCGCCCGCTGCTTCCGCCGGTGTCCTCACCCGCGCTGCTTCCGCCGTTGTCCTCACCCGCGCCGCTTCCGCCGTTGCCTGCCGAGTTGCGGCTCCCTCCGTGGCTCGCTCCGGCGTGATTGGCTGTTCCGCCGGTCCCGAGCCCGCCAGCTCCCGAGCTGAACAGGTTGTCGATATCACTCCCGCCGCAGCTACTGGCGCTCACGACGAGCGCGATCAAAGGAACCGAAACACCGAGATTGAAACGAGATCGATTACGCAACATCACACGGCCCTCGCGTACAACTCGCCCACCCATGCGTCGTACGTTAGCGTGATAGCTCGCCCACTGTCAAAGGAAGCCGAGTGGAGCCGAGTACGATTACTCCCTTCTCACAGTGGTTTACCCTGGGCAACCCAACTCTCGACGAGTTGGACATCCTCCGGCGACAGGGGCGGTAGGCCCAAGGGCATGCCTCGCACGCTGTCACGCGGCGTCGAGCGCGCCTCGTCGTGACGGGCGAGCAGCGCGGCAACCAAGCGTGGCGTGCCGTCAGCCAGAGGTTCGAACAGGCTGCGTCGTTTACCCGTTTCGTCGACGTAGCCGGCGAGAATCGAGGCGTGCGACGAAAAGCTGATGCCCCGTGGCGCGAAACCGAACCCTCCGGTGTTGCCGGGGCCGCCGTCGCCTCCGGCCGACTGCGCGTCGGTATGGCAATGGTGGCAAGTTCGGGAAAACACTCGTCGATTGGCTTCGTCGAACGACACGCGGCGTGCCAATGGCGGCAAACGCACGAAGGGAGCCAAGGGAGCCAGCGCGAGCGGAGCCTCGCGGACGTACGCCGCGATATCTGCCGCTTGATCGCGCGACAGGTCGAAATTCGGCATTCGGGTGTCGGGCTTGACCGCCTTGGGGTCCAGCAAGAACCCAAGCAAACGATCGGGACGAAAACGCTCGCGAGTGAAGCGCAGGTCTGGGGCTAGCGCTGCGGCCCGCGCCGCGTCACTTCCCACGGGCGGCGCCTCGCTCGCGGTGAACGACGGCACCCCACTGAATGCGTGGCAGGACGCGCAGCCCTTCTGCTCCATCAGCTCGCGACCGCGGCGCGCGCTGCCGAGCGTGAGAGATTCGGCGCCCGGCGCCGCGTTCGCAGCGAGGTAAGCCGCAATGTCGGCCGCCTGACTGCGGTCGAGCGGCAGCCTCGGCATGTTTGGAGTGAGCTGCGGACGCAGATCGCGCGGCGAGAGAAGATAGTCGATCACCCAGTCTGGTTTGAGGCGCGCGCCGAGAGCAGTGAGTGAGGGTGCCTCGCGCGCGCTCGCGACGTGCGGACGAAAGCGCGCCAGAGCCGCTGGGCTTACCGGGAACTTGCCGGTGATGATCTGCTCGTGACACGAAAAGCAGTTCTTCGATAGGGGCGCTGAACCCAACCCGGTCCCCTCGTGGCAGCGATTGCACTCGAAGTGTTCGACGAGCTCGCGGCCACGCGCGGCGTCACCGGGGGTGGCCGCCGCGACCCCATTCGAAGCCGGCAGCGCGCTCGCTGCAGCACTGAGCGCGGGACTGATTTGGTGCGGCGCACGCCGCGTGCACGCGCCGGCCAGCAGCGCGGTGAGCCACAGCAGCCAGAACCAAGACCTCGCGCCCATCAGCTCGCCCTCAACTCGCGCGCGGCCCACAAACGCGGCTCGACGAAGCCATGCTCTCGCAGCGCTTCATGGCAAGCTGCTGCCCGGCCTCGTCGCCAGTTTGCTGACGCAAGTCGGCAAGCGCCTTGTAACCCTGAGGCGAACCGATCAAGTCGCGCGCTGCCAGCGATTCCAGAATGGCGCGTGCCTCGTCCTGGCCCCCGTCGAGCTTCGCCAGCGCCTCGCCGAGCTCCGTCATCAGGCCCGGATCTTCTTTCTGCAATGAGAGCTCGCGCCTCAGCGTGTCCACCGACCACGCCAGATTCTTGCCTCGGTCCAGCTTGGTAGTGCCCGACCAGTGGCCCAGCACCGCAGCAGGCACCTCTTGCTCGAGCGCGAGCCGGCCGCCCCCGCGCGCAATTGCCACAGCCAACACGCGCTTGGCGCGAGCCAGCAAAGGGTCTCCTTTGGGCTGTAGCCTCTCGATCTGCGGTATCATGCGCACAACGCTGCCAGCCGCCGCTAGGTAGTTGCCTTTTGCCAGGCTCTTTTCCGCCTCCGCGACCCCGCGAATGCGTGGATCGATTTGGACTTCTGGGTACCAATCACCACCGCAGGCAAGTGAACTCGCCGACGTCAGCAGACTGACAACGCTCATCGCCACTGCCATCATCTGAATACCGCGCTTCGAGATCGTCATTTTCAATACTCCTTTGTTCGAGACTGAAGGGCTCGGTCGGTCTGTCGTTCGCACGAGCTGGGGTGTGACACCGGCCCCACGAAAAGGTGGAACAGCAAGCATCGAGCCAAGCAGGGAACCGCGATGATTTCCGGATTTCAGCGGCTGTTCCGGGCAATCATTGTGTCTGGTCAACCACAGGCGCGTGGTTGCTACGGCGCGATGTGGGTCGCGAGTGATGCGAATCGAGTGCTGCCCCGAAGTCGGTTAGACCGGGATATCGTCGTTAGTTCGAGAGCTTTTCGATTCCGATGCGAGGCGATCCGCAACAAATCGAAATGCCATCCTGAATACGCAGGGGAAATGCCATGCGAGATACGGCAGGACGAACGAGGCCGATCGCGACAGACTGCCACACAACGATTGAAATGCGCTTATGAGTTGACAGCCGATAGCACACTGAATATTCAACCCCGCCATGGCAAAGAACACAGTGAACGATCGTATCCGCAGTCGCGTCGAAGCATTCGCCGAGGAGCTCAGCGCGCTGATCCGCGACTCCGCGATGGAAACCGTGCGCGAAGCGCTCGGCGGAGGCGTGGCTCCCCGTCGAGGCGCGCGCGGTGGCCGCGCCGCCGCGGTCAGCGCGGCGCCGGTGCGTGGTGGTGGTCGCCGCGAAAAGGGGCAAAAGCGCGATCCCGGTGAAATCGAGCGTCTCACTGGTCGCTTGCTCGACTACGTGAAGGGCAACGCGGGTCAGCGTATCGAGCAAATCGCCGCTGGCATGGGCACCGTCACCAAGGAGCTCAACCTGCCGGTGAAGAAGCTGATCGCTCAAAAAGCGCTCAAGACCAAAGGTCAAAAGCGCGCCACTCAATACTTCGCGCGCTGAAGCACGCTGAATTTCGCTCTGAGCCGGGCAGCCTTTGGACCGTCCGGCTTTTGCGCATCCGGAGCGCTAAAAGCGCCCAACCACTCCCAGACGCCCGAGTCCAGCAATCGGCGTCACACTGAATCCGGCGCCACCCACCCGTGGGCTCGGGTAGAGCAGCCAGGTCGTCAGTAAGGCAACTGCGCCGACACCCGCTGTCACGAAACCAACCTGAGATAGTGTCGCGGCGCGATCGTGATCCGCAAGCGCGGTGGTCAGATCGGAACACGCGACCGCCAGCTCCCCGGTCGGCATGCTGCAAGCTGCAGGGTTACTGGCCGCGCCCGCATTGATGCGTGCCTGCGCGGAGTCGACGCGCTCGGTCGCGGCGCCCTGTGCCACTGCGTAGCCAATGCCCATGCCCAGTCCGGCTGCGGTGAACACTGATTCACCAATCATCAAGTACAGCTTGGCGGACGACCGGTGTTCAGGTCGAGGCGTGACCCGGGTGGCACTTGCTTGCGCTGGCGACTCGGTGATTGCGGGATCACTTGGTCCACCTGGCGGAGCCGCGATCGCCATGACCACCGGGAGTACGAGCCGGTCTCCCGCTTTCAAGGTCAGCGCGCGTTCGAAAGGTCGCCGCCCAGCTGCTTGCACGCGCAGCTCGTGAGGCCCTGGGTCGAGCGGGATCCCCAGCACCAGCTCACTCGCCGGATAGGCGCGCCGATCGACGGAGATCAGCGGAACCTGAACGTCGGAGGGGAGTTCCAACGTCAATCGGGGGAGTCTTTGCAGCAACTCGGAACGGGCGGGGCCGAGCAGCTTTTGCACATCCGGCGCCTTGACCCCTCGACGTAGGAGCTCTTCTGCGCGCTCGTACTCGAGCGAGGCGGCGACGAGGTGTCCGAGTTCCGCCTCGCAATGCGCGAGATGAAAGCGCAGGCCGGGCGTGTCTTTCACGGCGATTGCTTCGCGCAGTTTCAGCCCGGCGTCCGCCCAACGCTGCTCCGCTTCCGCCGCGAGCGCACTTTCGAAGGCGTGTTTGGCCTCGGAAATTTCTGCAGAGCTCGGCTCGGAGCGCGCCACGCGGGGCAGCAAAAGAGCGGCACACGCGAACCATGTAGCCAGCGAAGGTGTGCGGAATGTCATGACAAATTCAAAAAACGCGAAGCCACCGCGGGAGCGCACGACCGCGGCCAGGAATCGGATAGTCGGCATTGTAATTTTGCGCTGTCAAGGAGTCGGGCGGCTCGGTGTTCCGGTTGCGCGCGAATCGGCGGGAACGGAAGGAAGGCGCCGATTCGTAGTAATTTTTGCCCGCCGGCAGCTCGCGGCCTACAGGAAGGGCAGAGCCGGGTCGTTTCCTCCGAACCGAGCTGAAACAGCAGTGGATCCGCGCCCGATACGAGTTAAAACCCAGCCTCCCAGCGGAAATCGTTCCCCCGCACTGTCCCCACGCCCGCCAAGCCCGTGATGCCTGAACTCAATCGCCGTCGCCGCCTCGCGCTCTTGACCCTCATTGGCGCGCTTTGGGCCGCGCCCGGTAGCGCGCGGGAGAGCGGCGAGCCGCAACGCTTCCACGTGGTCTATGCGGGCCAGCGGCTCACCTCGATCGCCAAACGCTACAACGTCAGTGTCGATGCGATCCGCACCGCCAACGGCTTAACGAAGAACGCGCGCCTGAAGCCGGGAGACAAACTCACCATCCCGGGCCTCGACGATCCGGACGGCACTCGCGCGCGCACACTCTATCCGCCACAGCACCCGACCGACGCAGTCGTCCCCGCCTCCACGCGCAAGGACAAAGAAGAGAAGGATCAGGACAGCGACAGCGACGAGGACGGGCCGCGCACGCACAAGGTTTATTCCGGCCAACGTTTGGAGTCGATCGCCAAGCGCTACCAAGTCTCGGTCGAGGCGCTATGCGCCGCCAACGGCATCACGCGCAAATCGAAACTGCGCGCAGGACAAGCGTTGGTCGTCCCCCGCCCCGGCGATTCGCTCTCGAGCATCGAGGCAGAGTTCGCGAGGCAAGGAAAGTTGCCTCACGGTGGGTCGCGTAAAGGATACTTGGATCTGTTCAACTACTCGCAACACTTTCGCGGCTACGCACTCGACGCCAAAGGGAAGGTCACGCCCACCGCGCAGACCGAGGTGTCCAAGTTGTTCGGCGCCACGGGCACCCGTCCAGAGACGGACCCGCGGCTAATTCGCCTGCTTGCCAAAGTGAGCGGCCATTTCGGCAGTCGCCCAATCCGAATCGTGAGCGGCTATCGAACACGCTCTTTCTACGAAGATTCGAGACACAAACTGAGCCGCGCCGTCGACTTCAGCATTCCGGGAATCGACAACGTGACGCTGCGCGACTACCTGCGCACGCTGACCTCGGTGGGTGTGGGTTATTATCCGAATTCCTCGTTCGTTCATCTCGACGTGCGCGACACCAACACCTATTGGGTGGATTACGCCGGTCCGGGTGAAGCGCCTCGCAAAACGAACCGCCGAAATCACGAGCACGAGCACGACGAAGAGGCCGAGGGCGATCTGCAAGATCCCGAAGTCTCCGAAGGCGATCGCCCGAGTCCAGCAGAGCTCCCGACGTTGACCGCCCCAGAGACCTCACTGGTCCCGGGCAGTCTGCCGATTGTCGCCGGTTCCTCGGCCATCAAAGCAGAGCTCGGCGAAACTCAGAACACGCCCAAGTAACGCGGTGGCAAGCCCACTCGGGTCTCGACGCGAACCTCACTGGGGGCTGCCAAGTGCCCAGCCGAGTCGACGGCGAAGCGCAGCACGCTGCCGCCCGAGCGCTTGGCATCCGCGGCAAAACACAGCCCACACGTCGCGGTGCAACGCGCGCCGCCCAACGTGAACGGTTCGCCCGCCGACTGCAGCAATTCTTCGACCGCGCCGCTGTCCGTGTGAAGGAGCATCAAAGCGTCCTGCGCGGCGGGCGCTCCCGAGTCGTCGAAGTGGCCCAGGGTGCTGAAAAGCAGCCGCTCGGGCGCCGCATAGCTGACGCCGAAACCAAGGGGAGTGCTGACGAGCTGGCTGGCTTCGAAGCGCCGCGTGAGGCGCGGGGCCGCTTCGATATCGAGCAGAGCCAATCCCGAACCGTCGAGTTTGGGTTGCGTGCTTCGAAGGTCGTCACCGGTGCACGCCACGGCCAGCGTTTTTTCGTCGGGCGACACGGCGAGCGCGGTGCAACCACGCAGCCCGTCGAGCACCAGGGTCGAGCGCAGAGTGTCAGTCTCGGGATCGATTTCGACCAAGCGCGACTCTGCAGCGCTCGAGTAGTCATCCGCGTACGCCGCGAGTAAGGCGAAGATTCGACCAGAGACGTCGAGCAGCCGCGCCGGATGCGGCGAAAATTTCGACGACTCATTGGCGAGCGCGTCAGAGAGGTCGATGCGGCCGGTGATCGCGGGCACGCTCGGATCGATGACCAAGACGTCACCTCCCCCATCCCAATCTTCTCGTCCTGCGTTGGGATTGGCTTCGTAACGCGCCACGTACGCGCGCCCTGGACCGAGCGGCAAATAGTCCTGTGGATTGGCTCGGAACCCGGTCGCTACCGAAAGCTCGGCCGTGACGCGCGCCGTGGCGAGCTCGACGAAGCGCAACACGCCCGCCGGGTAGCGGTCGATGAGCACGATTTCAGGTCCAATTTGCGGGCTGCTGGGGGCAACCACGTCGCCGCTGAGCCGAACCCCGAAACCCGACGATGCGGTGCTCGAACTGATCAGCGATTCGGACAGCACCTGACCGTCGAAATCGATGAGCGACACGTTGCTCGACTGATAGTCCGATTGCACGACCACCACCCCTCGGCCACAGGGGCCAGGTTGCACGGTCACTCCCTGCGCATCCGGCGTGACGCGTGGCGCACCACACGCGCCGAGCAACGACGAGAGCAACAATGACCGGAGCCGACGCGCGTCGCGATACCCGAAGGGGTGAGCGCGGCTCACGGGCAGTCCGCGTTCACGATCGACACCGCGTCGAGATCGAACGCGCCGTTCAGGCCGGTCAGGTCCTGGCGATCGATGATGCGCACGTAGCTAGCGCGCGCGATACCGAGTTCGGCAAGGTCGAAGGCGTCGCCCCCTGCGACCTCGGGGTCCGTGGCATCGATCTCGTTCTTGTCGGGGTTGGCGTACACCGGGTGCCACCCGGCACAGGTTCCGTACGGAGCCTCCGAAGCGGAGCATGGAAAGGCCTCGAAATGCTCGCCATCTTCGCTGACCGCGACAGTCGCCAGTTCGGCGAAGGGCGCCTCGGGATCGCCACCTGCGTAGAAAGCGTTCTCGAACACGATGAAGTCGGCGCCCGGACCATCGACGATCGAACTCGGTGCAAAACCGAGCGTGATGGAACCGCCATTGCCGAGGGTCGCCACGTCCAGCGAACCGTTGACTGAGCCCGCGCCCTTGGGCGGCCCGAGCACGACCTGCGGCAGATCGGCCTGGCCAAAATCCGGCCCGGGACCCGCCGTGAACGACTCGACCTTGGTCGCGAAGCGCGACGAGCAGGTGTGCTCACCGCTCGCGACCAAGTGGTCCGAACCCGCTGAACTACACGCCGAAGAAAAGAACCCGACCAAAAGAAGCGCGCCAAGCGCGCGCCTGCGTAAGCTGACCAATTTAGACTCCCGAGCGAGCTCGCGCTCCGTGGTGGACGGCGCCGAGGCGACTTTGGGTCGCTTCGGCGCACCGACAGATTGGTCTTCCGACTTCCCTCCCATCCGCGCGCCACCTTCGCGAGCGTCGGGAAACCCGACCCTCACTGGTCTCTTTGGCGGCGGATACTCAGGTTACGGCGGCGGCTCCGTGCCGGATTTGCACCGGACTTCCCAAGGTGGACTGTCCACCTCCCCTCGCGGGGCTCAGTAGGCGGCGGAGGCGTAACCCGACAGGGCAGGCGTGGCAAGTCGGGCGGCCGTATTCTGACCGCCATGGGCAATGACAGCCGCGGCCACGTTCGAGGGCGCGCAGACCGCTGATCTGTGCTTTTGTGAAGGGCGCTTTGGCCGTCAATTTCTGGCTGTGGGTTTTGGCCGTGTCATTCGTGGCAGGAGGCGTGTCCGGATGCCAAGCGCAGCCACCGCCCGCCGTTGCGCCGCCGCCGCCCGCGCCGCCGCCGCCGCCGCCGCCGCCGCCACCACCGCCGCCGCCGTGCGTCGCACTAGCGGAGAACTGCATGGCGACCGAGGTCACGCGACTCGAAATCGGCGAGCACGGCTCGGCGATCGTGCCGCCATCGGGTTGGAAGTTTGCCAAGCTGAGCGATCGCTCGGTGGCTGTGAGCCCCGAAGGCAAGTCGATCCTCACCGCGCTGGAGATCGCGGGCAGCGACGAGACGGCGGTGCTCGCAGCTCTGAGCAAGCTCACGACTGACTCCGCGATCGAGAAAGTGAAATTCGACGCGCTCAAGAAGCGTCTCAAGAAGCCGCAAATCAGCTTGGACGCCAGCGGCGCAAAAGTAGATTTGTGGGAGGTCAGCAAAGCCACCGGCAACGGCGGCAATCCTGAGTTGCACGAGCAAGGAGCGGGCACTCTGCTCGCCTTCGTCGTGCACGTGGCGGCCGATCGCGCCGTGGCTGGACTCGGCTTCGTCGTCGTTCCGGAAGCACAAGCCGACGCCGAAAAGATCATGACCGCCGTGCAAAGCGTGAAGGGCGCACCGTGAGCGCGCCTCAACCCCTAGTCAACGCCGGAACCATCCTGGCTGGCCGCTGGCAAATTCAGGATTTCATCGGCAGCGGCGAGACGGGTGAAGTGTACGGCGTGCGCGACATGCACAGCACCGGCACCTTCGCGCTCAAGCTCTTCTGGCCCAATGCGCTCGGTCAATCCGAGCTTTGGTCCGCCGTGCAGCAAACGGCCCGCACGGCCTCGGGGCTCGGGGTGGACGGCGTGGCGCGCACCCATGATTTCGGCATCGACGCCAATTCCGCCCGCCCGTTTTACGTCGCCGAGCGCGTGGCCTGGTCGTCGCTCGCCGATCGCGTGCGCCTGCGCGGGCCGCTCACGCCCGCCGAGATGGCCGGCGCATTCTCCGTGCTGGCGCGTGCGCTGGATGCCGCGCACGGCATCGGGCTAGTGCATCGCGATCTGAAACCGGAGAATGTCTTCGTTGCGCCCGAGAACGCCAACTGGGTTCGCATCAGTGACTTCGGGGTATGCCTATTGCGCGCCGCGTCCCCACCTCCGCCCGGCTGGGGTGGCACGGCGGGTTGGGTCGCGCCCGATGCGGCGGATCCCAACGCACGCTCGACGCCGGCGATGGACGTCTATGCGCTCGGGCTGGTCACATTTTTCGCGCTCAGCGGCGGGGCGTTGCACCGCGCGGCTCGCGTGCGCCCAATCGATCCCAACGCGCTGTGGCAAGAGCTCGGAGCGCCGCTCGATTCCGCATCACTGCGTGCGCGTGAGCTGGGCGCCGCGATAGACCCCGCCTTCGACGCTTGGTTCCAGCGCGCGGTCTCGCCGAACCCGCAAGCGCGCTTCAACTCCGTGGGGGAGATGGCGAGCGCGTTCGAAGCCATCGCTCGGAATCTGATCGCGCCGCAGAGTCAGAACGCGGTGGCTTTGGAAGGCGTCGCCGCCGCAATCGCCCAACCTCTGATCTTTCAGCCGGAATCACTGCCACCCCCGGCCGCAGCGCGCCCCCTCGAGCCAGCGCCGAGTCTGCCGACCGTGCAAAGCGCGCAGTACGCGCCCAACACGGGCGATACGGGATCGGTCACCAAGAAACGAAGCAGCGCGCCATTGTTCATCGGTGGTGCAGTGATCTGCTTCGGTCTGACTGCCTTGGGCGCGACTGCCTTGTATCATCACCACCTGGCCAGCGCCGAAGCGCCATCCGCCGAGCCTCCCGCCAGCGCGCTGGCGTCGTCGCTCTCCGCTTCCGCGCCGGCGCCCGCGTCCGCCGCGCTACCCACATCCGCGCCAATCCCGCCTCCGGCAGCCGCCGCGTCCAGCGCGCCGACGCCTGAAAAAACTGCGCCCGCCGCAAGCGCCACCGCCACTGCGGAAAAGACTCCCGCTCCCAGCACTCCGCCCAAGGGCACAGCTGTGGCGTCCGCGCCCAAGACGCCGATCGTCACGCCCGGCCCGGCTGCGGCCAAAGCGGTCGCGAGCGCCGCCAAGCCGACGAACACAGCACCCACGCCGGTCGCGTCGACCGCTGTTGCAGCACCCAAACCAACCACTGCCAGCGCGGCCGCCAAGCCAAAACCGGGCACGCTCACCGCACCCAAGAAGAAGTGCGGCAGCGTCTTTTTGCCTTGTAAGTGAGCGGCGCTGAACGGAGCCGAGCGCGGGAGACGCGCTACTTCTTGGACCAGCGCTCTTGCAACGGCGTGAGCAACAGCTCGCCGAAGGCAAACAAGTGATCGCAGTGAGCCGCTTTGTCTTCACCCGAAAAGCCCAGCATGTGAAAACCTTCACGGTCGGCACGCGAGGTGCGGGTCATGCCCGGACGCGGGCCGGCGACTTCAGTGCGGTCAACCGGCAAGCCCTCGGTGTCGAGCAGGAACTCGGCGGTTTCAGTGGTGCTCGCGTAGGGCGTTTGAATCGTGGAGTGCGTGATCGCAAACAACTTCTTGCCGGCAATCGCTTCGTCCGCAAACAGGGTGAAGGGGGCCATCGAGATGGCGCTCACCTTGCGGAAACCAACGGGCTCGAAGCCGACGTGCATCCCGTCAGCGAGCAACACAGTGTCGACGCGAGCGGCATCCTTCGCCCGGTCGATGATGTGAAGGATTGCGCCGTAGCCGGCGCTCCAACCACTCAGCGCGACGCGCTTGGGCTTGGCCGCGGTCGGGCACAACTCACGCACGGCCAGCGTGATGCTCTCCAACATGTGGTCGTAGGAGTTCGGCATCGAGTACGGATCTTCGTACGCGCCGGAGCCGATACCGAGATTGTAGATGACGAGCGCGCCGTCGATACCCGAGTGCTCGAATGCGGATTCCATCACCGCAGGCGCGCCGTGGAAGTGTACGAGCAGGTCGTAGGGTTTCGATACGGTGCGGCAGCCCGAGGCGAGAGAGACCACACGCGTGCCAGGAGAAACGCTGGCCACAGCGCGCTTGGGCGTATCGAGCAGGGCGTCGAAGGGTGTGGGGGTCTCGACCAGCGAGAGGCTGAGTGCGTGATCGAGATCGCTGCGTGCCGCGGTAGTGAGACCCGCTTGCAATACCTCGGGCCTAGCCGGATCCGCCCCCAGCCCCGCGCCGACTTTGCCGACGACGAAGAAATAACCGAGGACGAGTGCGGCTAATATCCTCATGCGTGTTTGGTTATACGGTTCGGGCTTCGCATGTGTAAAGCGCGAATTGACCACCTACAGTGGGCTTTTTTTCGTGGTCACGCTCCCACATGTCGGCAAATGGCCCGTGAATTGCTACAAAAACCGCGCAACGTTTCGTGTTGCGCACTCACGGATCAGCCATAGGCACTGAGAGGACACTGGAATGTTGCAGCGATATCGGACTCAAATTGCCGGGGAATTGCGCGACACCGCGCAGTTCCAAGTGATCAAGAACCCGTACGACGGCGAGCCGGTCGCGGAAGTCGGCGAGGCCAGCGCGAGTGATCTCGAGCTCGCAATCGAAAGCGCACATGTCGCCTTCGAGTCGGGACAGCGACCCGCGACGCACACACGTGCGACGCTGTTGGAGCGCATCGCCCACATCCTGCAAGACAGGACGGAAGAGCTGGCCGTACTCATCACCCGCGAGAGTGGTAAGCCGATTCGCTACGCGCGTGCCGAAGTCGCGCGCGCCGCGCTGACCTTCACGCTCGGCGCCGGCGAGAGCCGCCGGCTGGGCGGAGAGGTATTACCCATCGATCAAATGCCAGGCACCGAGGGCCGTCTGTGCTTGTTCGAGCGCGTGCCGCGCGGCCCGATCGCGGCCATCGCGCCATTCAATTTTCCAATCAACCTGGTCGCCCACAAACTCTCACCAGCACTCGCCTTGGGTGCCCCCAGTGTGCTGAAACCCGCTCAACAAAGCCCGCTCACCGCGCACGCCCTCGGACAATGGCTGCTGGAAGCGGGCATGCCCGGGCACTTGCTCAGCGTGCTGCACATGCCGCCGGAAGTGGCAGAAAAGCTGGTGACGGACGAGCGCATGGCCGTGCTCTCGTTCACTGGCAGCGACAGCCTCGGCTTTCGCTTGAAGAGCATCGCGGGCAAGAAAGCCGTGCTCCTCGAGCTCGGCGGCAACGCGCCGTGTGTGATCGATGAAGGAGTGAACTTGGACGCGATCGTGCCGCGCGTCGCAGAGGGCTGCTGGGCAAACGCCGGACAGGTGTGCATCAAAACGCAGCGCGTGTTCGTGCACCGCAGCCTATTCGCCGACTTCGTCGAGCGCTTCGTGAAGTACAGCGAGCGCGTCGCGTGCGGCGACCCAATGCGCGAAGACACCGTGGTAGGGCCGCTGATCGAGCGAAAGCACGTCGCGCGCGTGCTTTCTTGGGTGCGCGAGGCGAAAGACGGGGGCGCCCACGTGCTGCTCGGCGGACACGCCGAAGGCCAAGTCGTGTACCCGACGATTTTGACCAATACCTCCGAAGAAATGCGGGTGTGTCGCGACGAAGTATTTGGCCCGGTGGCAGTGGTCGAGTCAGTCGACTCCTTCGACGACGCACTGGCAGCGTGCAATCGCTCACGGTTCGGGCTGCAGGCCGGTATTTTCACGAACGATGTCGGAAGAGCCCTGACGGCTTTCCGACGTCTTCGCTACGGCGCAGTGCTGATCAACGACACACCCATGCTGCGCGTGGACAATTACCCGTACGGCGGGATGAAAGACTCCGGACTCGGTCGCGAAGGCGTGCGCTTCGCGCTGGAGGAGTTCAGCGAACCCAAAGTGCTGATTCTCGGCGCGCCGGCATGAGTGCTCGCGTCGGATCGTCTGCGCCCGCGCCCATCGCGCGCGCCGTGCTACGTGAAACCGTGCTCTCGCCCCAGTGAAAAGTTTTAATTTGCTCATTTGTCGTGATTCGAACCGGCAACGCTTGACCCCATTTCCCGTGTATGCGACCCAAAGGAAGTCGTGAGCAAGGAGGAATTGGAGCGCGCAAGCGTTCAGGAACTATCGTCTTCGGTGCCGCCCCGAGCAGCGAGTGATGCTCCGGCAAGCCTGCCGTCGACTCCCCCCGTCACCGACGAAATCGACACGGACTGGGGTGAAGACGACTCGAGCGACGCCGCCCCCGACTGGCCCGCTGACGACTCGAACGAAGTCACCCACGTGATGGATAAGCCGTTGCGCGTGGTGTTCACGCCGCCGCCGCCCGCCGAACCGGACCTGCCGACTTCGCCAGCGGCATCGGTCGCCCCGCAAGCCGAGCCCACGCCGGAGCTCGAAACTTCTCCCCACGCTTCTCCCCACGCTTCCCCGCCGCCGTCCGAAGCAGAGGCGGATCTCGGAGGACGGGCGCGCAGCATGCGCCCGCAGGCTCCGACTTTGATTGGTCTGCCCGCGCCGACTCTCCCCGACTCGCTCGATAGCGAGGAGCCGTCGACGCCGGACAAGCGCGACTCCGCACCGCCACCGATGCCGAGCGCGGCATTTTCCGAGCCCGTCCGCGCACCATCTGTCCCGTCACCGCCACCTGCGTCAGTCGCGGGCGCGTCGACGCCCCCTCCGCCCCCGCCACCTCCGATTGCCGCGCCGTCCGCGCCACCGCCACCGCGTTCGGCACCGTCGGCTCCGCCGCCTTCCGCTTCGGTGGCTCCCTCGGCGGCACCGGTTCCTTCGTCTCAGCCGCCGGCCCCGGCCGCGCCTTCGATGGCACCTGCCGCACGTCCCTCTGCGCCGCCCGCGCGAGGTTCCGTGCCAGCGCCGCGCGTGTCGCCCGCAACGCCAGAAGCCGTCACCCAAGCCGGCAGCCATTCATCTGGTTTCGGTCGTTGGCTGCTCGTGCTCGCCGCGGGCCTGGTCGTAGTGTGCGTGCTCGGCTATCGCGTCCTCAGCAGAGACCGAACTGCCTTGGCAGAAAGCGCCGCCGCGACCCCGCCCGTAGAAGGACCGGCGACGACCGCAACCGCAACGACTGATCCTGCGCCGACGCCGCCAGCAGCCGAAGCCGCGACCACAGGCTCTGCGGTCCCTCCGTCTGCTGCGGCAACTGCAGCCGCGTCGGCCGCAACGGCCGATAGCGCTCCGGCTCCTTCGACGTCCGCTTCGCCCGCGCCCTCCACGAGCGCCAACGCCGGCAGCGAGATGCGTAGAGTCACGGTGAAGAGCAAGCCGGCCAAAGTGCGCTTCTTCCACTTTGGCAAACTAGTCGGCGTGACTCCCTTCGTGCTCCAGCTGAAGCCGGGTGAAAAGCATGCGTACGAGGCGGGCCTTCCGGGCTACGGAACTCGCAAAGTCGTGATTGACGGCTCGAAGTCTGAAATTCTGATCGGATTGACGCGCGAAAAACCCTGATCTGGCTCGAACACCGCGGCCCAGGTTGTTCTCCCTGGCACCGGCTGCTACTACGCCGCCAGATTTGCCATGACTTCCCTGGTCGACTCGGTCGAGCGCCGGCGTACGTTCGCCATCATTTCGCATCCCGACGCGGGGAAAACCACGCTCACGGAAAAGCTCCTGCTATTCGGCGGAGCCATCCAGCTGGCGGGCGCGGTCAAGGCGCGCGGCGAGCAACGCCGCGCGCGTTCGGATTGGATGAAGGTCGAACGCGAGCGCGGCATTTCCGTGAGCGCATCGGCGATGACGTTCGACTACGGAAACCACACCTTCAACCTGCTGGACACGCCGGGCCACCAGGACTTCAGTGAAGACACGTACCGCACGCTGACGGCCGTCGACAGCGCGATCATGGTGATCGACGCTGCTCGCGGCATCGAAGAGCAAACACTGAAGCTGTTCGAGGTGTGCCGGCTGCGCGACGTGCCGATCATCACGTTCGTCAACAAGCTGGACCGCGAGGGCCGCGATCCGTTCGATTTGATGGACGAGATCGAGCAAAAGCTGGCGCTCGACGTCACGCCCGCGAGTTGGCCCATCGGCATGGGGCGACGCTTTTTGGGCTGCTATGATTTGCTCCACGATCAACTCGTGTTGCTGGAGCGCGTCAAAGATCGCATGGGCATCCCCGGCGAGCAATGCTCGGGCCTGAGCGACCCGAAGCTCGACACGCTCTTACCGGAAGACGCGGCGGCCACGCTGCGCAGCGAGGTCGAGATGGCGCGCGGCCTGTGCCCCGATTTCAATCTCGAAGCGTATCGCGGCGGCCACATGACGCCGGTGTTCTTCGGTAGCGCGATCAGCAACTTCGGCGTGCGCGAGCTGCTTCATGGAATCGGTGAGCTTGCTCCCTCCCCGCGCCCGCAGCCAGCGCGGGAGCGCACGGTCGGGCCGACCGAAGACAAGGTGACCGGCTTCGTGTTCAAAGTACAAGCGAACATGGACCCGAAGCACCGCGATCGCGTGGCCTTCGTCCGCCTGTGTTCGGGCCATTTTCGGCGCGGTATGAAGCTCCTGCACACGCGCAGCGACACGCTACTCGCCGTGCACAACCCGGTGCTATTTTTGGCACAAGATCGCGAGCTTGCCGAAGAAGCCTTCGCAGGCGACATCATCGGCATCCCCAACCACGGCAAGCTCGGCATCGGCGATGCGCTGACCGAGGGTGAGGATCTACACTTCAAGGGCATCCCGAGTTTCGCACCCGAGCTCTTGCAGCGCGTCCGCCCGACCGATCCGATGCGCGCCAAGCATCTCGGCCGCGCGTTGGAGCAGCTGGCTGAAGAAGGCGCCGCACGCATCTTCAAACCGCGCATCGGCGGCAACTGGATCGTCGGCGTGGTCGGCTCGCTACAATTCGACGTCCTGGCCGATCGCATCAAATCCGAATACGAGATCCCGGTCGTATTCGAAGCCTCGGGCCTCTACACCGCGCGCTGGGTCGAATGTGAGGACCAAGCGGTGATGAAGAAGTTCTTGAACGGCAACGAAGGCTACATGGCCGACGACCACACTGGCTCGCCGGTGTTTCTGGCCCGCAACTCCTGGCATCTGGAAACCACCGCCAAGGATTGGCCGGGCCTGAAATTTCAGAAGACCAAAGAAGCTTGAACGCTCGCTCCCTCGCCGGCGCCCGAGCACCGGCGAGGTCGACATCGAGCTCGGCTCACTCCCCCGCGATCTTCTTCATCGCCGGGTCTTTCAGCAGATAACTCGGCGAAAAGATGTACACCGAGGCATTGGCAGCCGCACTGACGACGGCATTCATGCCGGCGAGCGTGCCACCGCTGAGCTCACAGCGCGTGCGCTTCACGCCCTGGCCAGTCGTTGCAGGCACCTCCCACGTCTTCAGCACCTTGTTCGGGCCGAGGTCATCGCAGCTGGCGGCTGCCGGCACCTTGGTCGAGAAAAGGACGATCGTCTTGTCGGCGTCCCAATAGTGCGCGGTCAGCGTGCTCGTGCCCGCGGTACGGGTCGCCGTGCAAAAGCGCTCGGCCGCAGCCGGGTCGGTAGACGGCTTCTTGGGTGCTGCCGGATCTGGATCGTCGCCATCACACTTGGGCGACACCGAGGCGTGATCGGGCGCAGCGCGGTTGTCGCCGGCCCAGGTGACGAAGGTCTTGAGTAGACCCGCGTTCAGCGCCAAGCGCTGGGCTTCCGCTGCTTTGGCTGCGGCCTCGGCGCTTTGCTTGGTCGTGATCTCCTTGTCCAAGGTCGCGAGCGCGGCTTGGTCCTCGCAATACTTGTACGAGCGTTCACGCCATTGACCGGTCAGCACCACGTCGGCTGCGGCCACTGATTTGCGCGTGCCGTCCAGCGCCTCCTGACACTTGGTCGCGTCCTTCTCGGAGCAGCCGAGGGCCGCGACGGTCGAAACCAGAACCAACAGTTCCCCGAGTCTTTTTCGCATGAGGCCGCATGTAAGCCCGGCTCCGCCCAGCTTTCAACCGCTATGACTCCTTATTCCTCCAGCGCTTTCGGCCGTTTGCCGATGCGCATCGACCCGCGCACGCCGCTATCTCGCTGAAGACGTCGTGGGCGGTCGGGTTGGTTCACGCGGCTAGCGCCGCACTGGCCAATCGCAAACGGAAGGTTCGGAACATGAAAACAGAGATATCCGCGATCGCGTTGGCCATCCTGACTCAGGCCTGGATCCTCGGCTGCGGCGCCGGAAGCGACGCGGACGATGGCAAAGGTGCCGCAGCGGCGGCCGGAGCCAACGGCGGCGGAGTGGCCGGGCAACCCGGCGCCGCGGGCAGCGATGGGGCCGGACAGCCCGGAACTGCGGGAGGTGTCGCGATCGAAAACCCGCTGACCAATCCAACGGAGGGTCCCCCTGCAGGCAACGGCAACAGTCCCAGCGTGCCCGCCGAAGCGAAACTAGAAAATGTCTCGGCTCCCGATCACGTGGTCGGCAATGGCACGAAGGACAGCTGCACGAGCGCCGCAGTGGTGGCCGCGGTTGCGCAAGGCGGCGTGATCACCTTCGATTGCGGGCCCGCTCCGATCACGATCATGATGGACGCAACCGCCAAGGTGTTCAACGACAAGCCCAACATCGTGCTCGACGGCGGCGGGCTCGTCACTTTGAGCGGCATGGGACAGCGCCGGATCTTGTACATGAACACCTGCGACCAGGCTCAGGTGTGGACCAGCGCTCACTGCGACAATCAAGACTCGCCGCACCTCAGCGTGCAGAACCTGACCTTCGTCGACGGCAACGCCAAAGCTGATTCGAAGGAGCCCGCGGGTGGTGCCATCTTCGTCAGTGGCGGACGCATCAAGGTGCTCAACTCACGCTTCTTCAACAATGTCTGCGCCGACAGCGGGCCGGACGTCGGCGGTGGCGCGCTGCGCGCACTTCAGCAGTTCAACGGCCTCCCCGTGTACGTCGTCAATTCGACCTTCGGCGGCGCGGAAGGCCTTGGGAACGTCGGATCCAACGGCGGCGCGCTGAGCAGTATTGGTGTGTCGTGGACCATCATCAACAGCGTGCTGAGCTACAACCGCGCGATCGGCAATGGCGGCAACCCGGCCCAAAACGGCACCACGGGCGGCGGCAGCGGCGGCGCGATCTACAACGACGGCACCACCATGACGCTGACGATCCTCGGCTCACGCATCGAGCACAATGAAGTCAACGCCCATGGCTCGGCCGTGTTCTTCGTTTCCAATGATCATTCCGGAAACATCGTGATCGAAGACTCGACCATCACCAACAACGTGGGCGGCTCCTGGTACCCGACGTATCCGCAGATCTCGAATCACGATGACACGCCGATCGCGGTCAAGAATTCGACAATTCAGTGACCCAAATCGTCACGAGCGTGATCAGCCATCGACCCGCTAAAAAATTCCGTTACGAAAGTGCGTTGAGCTCGAAGCTCGAAGTAGGAGCGACTCAGCCGTTAAGGGGGAGTTAAGAAAAGACGCGCGGGCGCATCCCCTCGTGGCTCGACACGTGCTAGTGCGCGAAGCATGAGCACTTATCAGCCGGTCGCGCGCTGGGTATGTCCGATCTTGTTCTCTTGCTTGGCCCTCACCATGGCCTGCAGCTCGTCGAGTGACGCGGACTCGAACGTGGCTGGAGCTGCGAGCGGCGGCCAACCGAGCGCGAGCGGCGGCAGTGCGGGCTCGGCGAACGTGGCGGGTTCGGTCGCAACGGGCGGCAGCGCAACGGGCGGCACGGCGAGCCAAGCGGGCGCGGGCGGCACCAGTTCGCAAGCAGGCTCACCCGCTGGTGGCACGAGCAGTGGTGGGAGCGCGGGCGGAAGCGTTGGCGGCAACAGTTCCGGCGGAGCGAGCGGCAGTGCGGGTAGCGCTGCTGCGGGCGCGAGCAGCGGTGGTAGCGGCGGTGCAAGCACGGGTGGCTTCACTCTGACCAGCCCCGGCTGGACCGCGATGGCGGGTTGCGCCGCGGACA
>Ga0247766_1000051_pt1 | contig 25070 bp, 19 predicted proteins | sample UWRJL223509R6_FD_179946 | JGI IMG/M metagenome (GOLD analysis project Ga0247766, IMG submission 179946) | Plant litter microbial communities from Arlington Agricultural Research Station in Wisconsin, United States - UWRJ-L223-509R-6 | ecosystem: Environmental > Terrestrial > Plant litter >... | reverse complement strand
AGGAAGTCATGTCCGAGTTGAGCTTGACGTTGTAGAGGTCAGGGTTACCCCAGTAGAGGTACGCCTGTCCGTCCTCGTCGGTGAACACCGTCGGGTCGATGTTCCCGCTGCCCGTCGAGATGAGCGCCTTGCCGAGCGGATCGCTGAACGGGCCCGTCGGGCTCGTCCCCACGGCGACGCCGATCTTGGAGCCAGTCGAGTTGTTGATCGGCGCGTACAGATAGAACTTTCCGTTCCGGAACACGACCTGGATGGCCCAAGCGTCGCCCGTTCCCCAACTGAAGGTTTTGTAGCCCGCCGGCGACCCGTGGTCGGTCCAATTCACCATGTCGACGGTGGAGTAAACTCTCCAGTCGTTCATGGTGAAAAAGTTGTTCACGGTCACGTCTTCGTCGTGGGACGTGTAGAGGTACAGCCTACCCTCGTGAACCAGGGGCGCCGGATCAGCGGTGTAGCTGGTTTGCACGACTGGGTTGTCGGCTAAAGCTGCGGCGGAATAGACGGCTGTGGCTGCGAAAATGCCTGCCGCGAGCCGTTTGGCGGGAATACGAACGGTGGTCACCCGTCGGATTGTCGGGATTGCGCGTTTTTTGTGAATGTTTCAGCGTACTTTCTCGGCATTCGCGGTCCAGTTTGGAACGTCTGCTTACTTTGCGTAACTTTCCCCGATGGATTGCCGCTTCCAGCGCTACTGCCATGGGGATGAAGCCGGTTCTGATTTCCGCCGTTACGATGCTTTCGATTGCCGCGCTCAGCGCGACAGCGGGCGCTGCGACCTCGCAAAAGGTCGAGCAGAGTGTCTGGAGCGTCAGTGGCCTGCCGAGCTACGTCAACATGTACGTCTACGTACCCGACAAGCCGGCGGCCAAGCCGCCGATCCTCGTCGCGTCGCACCATTGCCAGGGCACCGCCGCGAGTACGTACAATGAAACGAAGTCGACCTTCGTGTCACTGGCTGACAAGAACGGCTTCATCATCATCTTTCCGGAAGCTACCGGGCACAACTGTTGGGACGTCGGCTCGGCGAAGTCGCTCAAACACGACGGCGGTGGCGATACCCACGCAATTGCCCAAATGGTGCGTTACACGCTGACCAAGTACAACGCTGATGCCAGTCGCGTGTACGCGTTCGGTGGCTCTTCTGGAGCCATGATGACGCAAGCGTTGCTGGGTGTGTATCCGGATCTCTTTTCGGCTGGAGTGGCCGTGTCCGGAGTGGCGTGCGGATGTTGGGCCGTGGATTACAGCGGGGACACGGCCACCAACGGCCAATGGAGCGGGCCGTGTGCTGGCGGGCAAGTGAGCAAGACCGCCCAGCAGTGGGGCGACCTCGTGCGCTCGATGTTCACGAGCTACACGGGGCATCGACCGCGCGTTCAGCTTTGGCATGGCACTGCGGATACGACGATCAACTACAAGAATCTGGCTGAATCCGTCAAAGAATGGACGAACGTGCTTGCGTTGAGCGAGGCACCCACGACCTCGGACACTAAGTTCGGCGGGACGCACCAGCTTTGGAAAAACAAATGCGGCTACGGTGTGCTCGAGACCGTCGCTGTGGATGGCGCTGGCCATGACGTGAAGTGGGACGTGAACTCCGCAGCTCAATTTCTAGGTCTCGATCCGGTTGCGAGCGCAGACCCAGAGGCCGTTGCGTGTCCACCGACGGGCGGTGGTGCCGGCGGAGCGGGCAATGCGACCGCTGGAAGTGCTTCGGTGGGTGGCTTCAGCGGTCAGGGCTCGGGCGGGACAGGCGGGGCAGTGAGTGTCGGCACGAGCGGTTCGACCAGCGGTGGAGCGGCCGCTGTCGGCGGTGCTTCGACTGGAGCAGGCGGCACGAGCAGCGCGAGCGGAGGGCTGGCCGGAACTTCGAGTCAAAGCGGCGGGTCTGCTCAAGGAGGCTCGGCCGTCGCTGCCGGCGGCAATGGCGGCGCGCCATTCACCGCAGGCAACCAGGGTTCGACCGGAAACGGAGACGCTGCCGATGGCTGCAACTGTGCGATCGCTGGCAACCCAGGTCGTGGAGGCCTGCAATTTTCTTTGCTTGCTTTAGTGGGGCTCGGCTTGGCGGTGCGTCGTCGCTTCGACCGCGCGCACGATCACGAGTCAACCGGTTGAATTTAGGGGTTAGTCACCGATCTTGACCCTCTTTTGTCGACGGATTGCGCGCGCCCTGGCTACTGCTCGACTAAGTGTTTTCCGCGAAGGCCCTGACTCTAGTTGCCGTGCTATCGCCGCTGCTCGCAAACGGGGCATGCGGCAACGGAACTTCCGCTGAAGCCCCGGGTGCTGCGGGGCGAGCGAGTAGCGCGGGAGCGCCGAGCAACGTAGGCGGACAAGCTTCGCCTAGCGCGGCGGGGAACGCTGGCATGCGCGCCGGCGCGGCTGGCGGGTCGCCGAACTCGAGCGGCGACAGCGGCGCCCCCGGGTTGGCTGGCACGAGTGCCAATGCCTCGGGTTCAGGTGGCTCAGCGAGTGTTGCCGGCAACGGAGGGACGAACTCGGTCAGTGGCGCCGCCGGAAGCCTCAGCGGTGCTTGGCCGCCGTCAGCGACATTTTCCAACCCCATCATGTGGGAAGACTTACCCGATGACGAGATCGTCAGAGTCGACGATGTCTACTACTACACCGCTTCGAATATGCATTATTCGCCGGGCGCGCCGATCCTGCGCTCTTGGGATTTGGTGAATTGGGAGTACATCGGGCACGCGGTTCCGGTCTTGGATTTTGGCGCCAAGTACGACTTGAGCGGCGGACAGGCGTACGTCAAAGGCACGTGGGCGTCGTCTTTGCATTATCGCAAGTCGAACAAGACCTTCTACTTTTTGGGCTGCATCGATTTCGCCAAGACCTACATCTACACCGCTCCCGCCGCTGAAGGCCCCTGGCAAAAGAAGTCCACGATCAACAACTGCTACTACGACGCCGGGATAATGGTCGACTACGACGACTCGGCTGACGACACCATGTACGTCGCCTTCGGCAGCGGCAAGATCAGCGTGGCTCAGCTGAGTGCGGATGGGCTGACGCAGGTGAAAACTCAACAAGTGTTCTCGCCCAGCGGTTCCCCGATCGAGGGCTCGCACTTCTTCAAGTACAAGGGCAATTACTACATCACTCCCACTCGGCCTGCAGATGGTGAGTACGTACTCAAGTCCAGCAGCGTTTGGGGGCCGTATACGTCCAAAATGTTGATCGACAAAACCAAAGGCCCGGTTGCCGGTGGTGGTGTTCCCCATCAGGGCAGTCTGATCCAGACTCAAAAGGGTGATTGGTACTACATGGGTTTTCAGGATGCGTATCCCGGCGGACGCATCCCTGTGCTGGCACCTGTCAAATGGAGCACGGATGGTTGGCCGAGCGTGGAGCTCGTCGACAATGCCTGGGGTGCCAGCTATCCGTATCCCGATGTGCCGCGTCCGCCGCGCGCGACGAAACCCCACACGGGCACCGAAACCTTCAGCGGCACGACGCTCGCCCCGGAGTGGGAGTGGAACCACAATCCTGACAACACCAAGTGGTCGATCAACAACGGGGTCACGCTGCAGACAGCCACGGTGACCAATGATTTGTACGCGGCCAGAAATACGCTGACCCGCCGAACCATCGGACCCCAGTCGACCAGCACCGTTCAGATCGACATTAGCGCCATGAAAGACGGCGACGTCGCCGGACTCGCGTTGCTGAAGCACATGTCGGCATACGTCGCAGTCAAGAAGTCGGGCGGCTCGAGCAAAATCTCGATGGTGAATGGTCTAGCCATGAACACCAGCGGGTGGGCCACCACCAGCACCGGGACCGAAGCCGCGAGCAGCCCGATTTCCGGAACCACGATTTGGCTGCGAGCAACGGCTGATGTGCGACCCGGCACGGGTCGGCAGGCGAAGTTCTCCTTCAGCACCGACGGGACGACCTTCACGGCGATCGGCCCGGCCTACACGCTGAACACCGACTGGCAGTTTTTCCCCGGATATCGCTACGGGATCTTCAACTTCGCTACTTCTGCCCTCGGCGGTTCAATCACCGTCAAGAGCTTTCAGCTGACTGTCCCCTAGTCACTTGATTCTCGCCGGGCTCGAGCCCCGGCTCGTCGCTATTGCGCAATGCAATACTGCTGCATGGTGGCCCAAATCGCTTCGGCGCTCGCTCGAGCGCCCGCATCGGTCGGATTGAGCTGGTCTGACTGAACGTATTCGCCGTAGTGACCAGCGAATACGGTTCGCAGATCGAGCCAGCGACAAGGCAGCGGAGCATTTTCACAAGCGCTCTGCACTAGTGGCCTGAGTGCGTCCATCTTTGCCTTGACGTTCGTGTCGCCCGGATCCGGATAGAACGCGTAAACGACCTGTTGGACGTTGTCCGTCGCCATCTTCGCGAACAAGGCCTGAGCGGCGGACGCGGCGGCCGTGATCACGGCGCAGCTCGCGTTTGCGTTGTCGCACGATCCGAGCAGAACGTCTGCGCCACCGCCGTTCATGATCACGACCTTGACCTCGGCCTCGGAAACACCGGCCGTGTATTGGTCGTCGATCCCGTTGCCGCCCAAGGCGAGCGCATTGGACAGCAAACTCGAGCGATCTCGATACCGTTCGCCAACCGACACCGCTCCGGCATCGCGGGCTAGGCCCTCGACGTAGGCGGTGATCTGGTGAGTCGTCGCAAAGAAGCTGTCGCCGACCACGAGCACCTGATTGGCCGAGACGCTGCGGCTGGGACAGCCGGCCGAGCCGCCGTCACCGCCTGCGCCCGCGTCGGTCGTTGCACCGCCACCCGCGTCCGTCGCGTTGTTCCCGCCCCCGGCACCACCGCTGGCGACCAAACCCGCGCGACAAACGCCCTGTTCGCAGTGATGGGATCGCGACACCACGGCACAGTCGCCATCGACCACGCACGAGACTTCGCACACGCCGGGCGCCTTGATCCCACTGACGCACCCGGGCACGCACTGCGCCGCCGGAAGCCCCTCACAGGTGGCGCGCTCTGCGCACGCGAGCGTGCACACTCCGCACACGCACGTCAGCTGTCCGCCGCAGGTGTTCGCTCCGGCAACGCAGCGGGTCAAAAAGTGGGTCTCCCCGCCGGTCGGGTCGGTCGTCTCTCGCGAGCAGCTGAACGCCAATGCCAATGCCGCGAGCAGGACGGTCACCCGACTCTTGGCTTTGCTACGCATGGTCTTCGTTATCGCCGTCTTCATGAAACAAGCATTGCCCCGCGTAGATCACGACCCGAGTGTGCGTTTGCGGAACCGGCTCTTCACCGTTGAATTTAGCGACGCGCTCCCGCATGTCGGTGAGCATGCCGCGCAGGCGGGTGAGGGTGCCGAACACCTCGTCTTCTAGTGGATGTCCGGGCCACACGTCGATGGTGTAGGTGCCTCCACCCACGCGATCATCGAGCGCAGTGGCCTTATTTTCGTTGAGGCGACTGAGGACGGTGGTGACGAGCGCCTTGAAGTGATCGAAAACGGCAGCTTCCCAACCCACCGCGGCTCCAAGCGGAACGACCAGCGCCTGCGCGCTGTAGCGCGTGACGCCGTTCGTCTCCGCTTGTTGGATCCGCCCGTCTGCGAGCAGACGCGCAATCGTGCCTTCCAACGCCGAGACCTCGGTTTGCGCGCGCTCTGCAATTTCTTGCACCGTGAGCGGGCCCTCGCGATACATCAGCGAGATGACCAACTCCTCCGCGCCTTCTGCGCCCAGCTTGCGCTGCAGCAAGGCGAGTTCGTCATCGGAGGCGGCTCGATAGGACGGGTTCGAACCGGATCCAGTCCAGAACACCAGTTGGCTGTCGCACAGGTCACGAATGACCGACCGGACTTGCGCTTCGTCGTCGTGGGGGAAGCGGGTCAGGATGTCGCGCCGCGTGACCACACTCTGACTCTTGATGTGTTCGAGCACGACCTCCCACAGGGATCGCCCGCGCTCGGTCGAGCTCTCACTGAGGCGCTGAATCTTGCGTCGATAGGTCCGAAGACCCAGGCCGAACATGTCGGCGCTCACTTTTCGACTGATCCCCTGGCGCTCGATCTCGCGCACGAGCTCGATGAATACCTGGTCGGCGATTTGCGCCAGCGGCGCGCGAACCCCTCTCGACGTGGCCAGCTGCGCGATCAAGATCGTCGTTTGGCGCACGATGGCGTGGATCAGGAGCTCGATGGTCATCTTGCCGAGGCCCCATAGTTATACACCGCGCTGCCTCACCGGGCAGGGGACCGGATTGTCCTCCCTTCGAGGTAACCGTGAAGGGCACATTCTCGGCGCGCCCAGGCACTACCCGCGAAGAAAATTCCGCTCACGATTTCGTGCCCATCGCGCTGAGCACGTCGCAGAAATCGGGCGTGTGGGAGTCCGGGTGACTCCGTCCTTACTCGGGTGTTAGGCAGTTACTGCGATCACGAATGAGGTGCTGCTACGCAGCGCTCGCGCCGCCCTTGAGTCGCATTCAAAATGCGCTGCGTCTCGAGCTTGAGCTCCTCGCGCGCCTTGCGCAGACGTGAATAGACCGTGAACAGCGGGATCGACAAGGTTGCCGCAACCTCGGTCACCGGCACGCGATCGAGCTCATGCATCACCAGCACGGTGCGTCGGGGCAGCGGGATGCGTTTGAGCGCAGCCTGCACCAGCGCGCGGGTTTGCTTGTTGCTGAGGACTTCTTCTGGCCCCGGCCCGTCGTCGCCCAACTCGATGTTGCCGATGGCAACCTCACGCGAGCGTTTACGCTGGTTTGCTAGGGCGATGCGAACGGCGACGCCGAACAGGTACGGCCTGAGTGGTCGGCTCTGATCGAACTCGGACCAGCGTCGATGCAGGACCAAAAACACTTCTTGCGCGAGATCGTCGACTTCGGACTGATCAGTGCCGAGGCGACGCAAGGTTCGCTGTACGTACTCGAACTCGATGCGAAAGCCCCTGCCGGAGCGCACTACACTCGAAAGGATCGTTGGTTCGGATAGCATCGCGTTCATTGCTTGGCCTTCTCAGCCGACGGACAGAAGCTCGTCGAAAGCGTCGAGAGCAGTGTCCAGTCATCCATTGCAATGTGGGCACCCGGCCAATCCCGTCGAGCAAACGCTGCCGCGGGTTCGAATCCGTTAGTCACTCGAGTGGTGCGGGCTTGCGCTTTGTGTCGCGGAACGAGCGCGAGATCCAATGTTCGGATCGCTGCTACTCACCTCTAGCGCGCGCAGGTGGGCTATCGCTCACCGCTTGAAAAATGAAGCCACGCCTCTATTGCAGTGCGCCGCACAGCCGTAAAAACGATGTGGCTACACCCCTACGTATTCGCAATAGGAGCAGCCGCCGTTTTCCGTCTAGCAATCGACAATTGGAAAAGAAATGCGGCTTCGAGCGGAGGAGGTTGCCCAGCGCGGGCGTCCGGCCTGGGGACAAGCAGGCGCATGTAGTGAAAATCAGCACTTCCCGCCGCGGCCAGCCCCGAGGCAGAGTGGGCGTCGGTGGTAACCGATGCTAGTCATCAGTTGTCAGAATTTCAGCTGCATTGCCCAGGTGGTTCGGAAGCTCTCCTGCCACAGTCACCCCTTAGCGCTCGAGAATAATCGTGGGCCCGTGGGTCTCCCCGTTTAGAGAAGGCAACTTGGACTGGCGAAGCAGCTGCTCGTTTGTTGCGTTCTTGCGCACACTCACGCGCGTCAGTTGGATATCACTGTTGCCCTCGCTGTTGCTACTCGCGGCGTGTGCGCCAAAGAAGATCGACGCGGGTGAGTGGCAGTGTGCGCCTCTAGGGATCGGGGCGGCGGGTGCGTCGCAATTCCCGGCCATAACCGACCCAGTGCCCGTGCCGTGGTCGACGGGCTTCGAGGATGGTTTTTGCGGTTATCCGAAGCAAAACGGACCCGGCTATTGCTATGGCGATTCAGTGACGCTCGTGACTGAACCGCACTTCAGCGGGCATTTTGCCGCCGAATTCAAGGTGATCGGTGACGAGGAAAACCAGACTCGGTGTGTGCGTCACGGCGAGCTGCCGGAGGCCGCATACTACAGCGCCTGGTACTACATCCCCGAAGCGCTGAAGGACGTCAAAAGCGCCTGGAATTTGTGGCACTTCCAAGGCGGCGATGACCCTGATTCCCAGCACGACTTGTGGGACGTGAGCCTGGGCAAGGGGGCTCGTGAAGGGGAATGGGACCTGATGGTGCTTGACCGGCCGTCGGGCTTCGAGACCTATCGCAGGCCCGAAGGCTCGCGGATCTCGATCCCGATCGGCAGCTGGTTTCACATCGAGCTGTTTTTGAAGCGCCGCGCGGACGCGACCGGTGAGATTGCGTTGTACCAGGACGGCGAGGAGCTGTTCTACAGGATGAACTTGAAGTCCGAGGCGTCGAAATTCACTCAATGGTACGTGGGTGACTTTGCGGGCGGCGCCACGCCTCCCGACTCTCATCTGTACGTGGACGACGTGTCGATCAGCGCGACGCGAACTTCGATCAGTGCGACCCCGTGAGCGGATGCGAGAGCTGAGGCGACTCGCTGCGGTTCTCCTGTGTGCGTCAGGGATGGCGTATTCCGGTCGAGTTCACGCGCAAACCACGGCTCCGATCGACCTGGAATGGAGCGCGCTCGAAGGCTGCCCAAGCGCGGAAACAGTACTCACTCGCGTGCGAAAAATCGCTGGCACCACACGAGCGACGGCAAACACATTGCGCGCGCAGGCGACAGTAACGCAACCTAACGATGGCCTGTTCCGCCTGCGGCTCGAGATTCATTACGGCAACCTTTCTGCCGTGCGAACTATCGACGGCAAATCCTGTAAAGACCTCGCCGGCGCCACTGCGGTTGCGCTGGCTTTACTTTTGAGCTCGGAAGAGCCGTTGAGTGAGCGTGACCTGGCGGGTACCTTGGCCACAGGCACTGGGTCCGATCTCTCCAGCAGCAACCAACCGTCGGATACGCACTCGACCGCGCCGACCCCGCCCACGCCCAAGCCGACCACCCAACCACCGCCACCCTCTCCTTCCCCGAGCGTCGAACCGGGCGCTCCGCGTCGCTGGCGCGTGCTCCTGGGGGCGCCACTCGGATCGCTTGGAGTCGGTCCGATGAAGCAAGTCAGCCTGGGCCTGGGCGTTTTCGTGGGCTTCTCTTTCGATCGTTGGCGCTTTTTGGCAGAGGGCAAGCTCTGGGCAGCCCAACACGAGACGATCAGCCATGTGGGTGAAGCTTACGACGTGAAGCTGAATCGACTCACCGTTGGCGCTCGCGGTTGTCGGTTTGTTCTTGGTCAAAATTTCGAGCTCGCCCCGTGCGCACTGGTGTCCGTGCATCATCTTTCGTTCCTGGCCAGCGGACAGGCCTTCGAGCCGTCCGGCACAAAAACCGTGACCTGGGCGTCTGTGGGCATCGGCGCACAATCCCGCCTCTTGGTCGCGCCCTGGTTCGGCCTGGTTGCCGCCCTCGACGGGGAGGTCCAGCTCTCGCGTCCCGAAGTGAGCTCGTCGCCACCGCCGGAATCGCAGCTGGTCACGCCCGAACAAGTCGTGCGTGTGGCCCCGGTTGCGGCCACACTAACGGTTGGCGCAGAGTGGATTTTCTGACGGAGAACGCAGTGTACAGCTACTGCATCACGAGTTGAAGTATGGCAGGTCGCACCATCGAAACGACTGGCTTCCCCGGGGGCGACCCCCCGGTGCCTAACCCCGCGCCTCCTTCGTCGGAAATTCCCCCATTCAAAGAGGTTTACCGCGAGTATTTCGACTTCGTGTGGTCGTCAGCGCGACGCCTGGGGATTCAGCCGAGCGGTATGGATGACTTGATTCAAGAAGTCTTCCTCGTGGTGCACTCCAAGCTGTATACCGTTGAAAAGAGAGAATCGCTGCGCAGCTGGATTTACAGCGTCGTGCGGCGCACCGCGAGCAATCATCGTCGCGCGAAGCGCACCCATGCCGACGCGAGTTCCGGGCCCCCGGGGGATGGGGAAGCACTGTCCCGTGAGCCGACGCCGCTAGAAAATACCGAGCGCAGCGCTGGTTTTCAGTTGCTCATGTCACTGCTCGATCAGATGGAACCGCCAAAGCGTGAAATCTTCGCCCTGGTCGACGTCGAAGACTTTTCCGTTCCCGAAGCCGCGGAACTTCTCGGGATACCACTGAATACCGCTTACTCTCGGCTTCGAGTGGCAAGGCAAAATTTCGAAGCTGCATTGGCGCGCCATGAGGCGCGAACCAAGGGAACCTGATGCTTATGTCCGCTCTCAGTTCAAAAGCGCGAGCAGTCATCGAGCAGGCGCGGGAGGAAATACTGCCCCCTGTGGGCGAGCGGGACCGGCTAGAAGCGTTGCTCAACGCCCAGCTCGGTGCCACGGCACCCAGTCCGGTGAAGCCCAGCCCAGTGCCGGCTCGTTACTCGGGCAGCTGGCGTCTGGTCAGCTCGCTGACCGTTGGCGCGGCCTTGGTGGGCGGAGCCACGCTCTGGTTGCTGCAGCCGACCGTTGGCCAGAAACCAGCTGTCGCCTCCATCACTGCCCCCGCCGAAGTCACGCCGGCCGAAACGGCGCCCACCATCACGCCCCAGGTCGAAGCGCACACTCCGGTCATTCCGGAACCGACGCGTTCCCCGAAGCCGCTCCCCGAAACGAAAGTACCTGCTCAACCCGCTCAAGACGCGCTCGCCAAAGAAGTGGCGCTGCTCTCACGAGCCACCAGCGATCTTCGAGCAGGCCGTGCCGGAGCCGCGCTGAAGCTGCTCGATGAGCATCAACGAAAGTTTCCAAATGGCATGCTCGTCGTCGAGCGACGAGCAGTGAGAGCCCAAGCACTCTGCAGCTTGAAGCGCGTCAAGGAGGGGCGTGCGGAGCTTGCTCAGCTGGCCCCGCAATCACCAGCGGCAGGACGCGCCAAGCAACTGTGCGATGCGGCCTCGGCCGCCCAACAGTGACCCTGTCGCTCGGCGAACCGTGAGCTAGTCGCTCACGGTTTTGCGTGAGAGGCTTGCCGTATTCGCTCTCGCCCAGGCTGAGTCGCATTCCTCTTTCACGCGTGCTGCGGCGGGCGTTGCGCCTCCGAGGAGAGCGAGCGTGGCTCGCCCCTCCTCGAACCGATGCAGCATGCACAGCGCGCGAGCCTTCGCCACGTTGCGTTCGTTGCTCAAGACACCGTGCGAGAACCGTCGCTGATGCTCCTCGAGCGCGAGGAGGGCCCCGGTTGCCTGCCTAGCACTCAATTGACTCGTGGCGCTGGTCAGCAGCAGGAGCTCCTGGGCCAGCGTGTCTTGAGCGGGGGCAACCCCTGACCCCGCTACCTTGGTACGAGCTTTGGGCGACGCGATTGGGGCAATGTTGGTTTCGGGTGTCGCAACTGTTTCGAGAGCAACACTGGCTCGGCTCGGCATGAACGTCGCTGAGACGGACGGCGCAGCCTCGACGGACTCGATATTTGCACGCGTCGTCGACTGCGGTGCAGTCTCGGGTCGTCGAGCGAGCAACAACGCGGAGCCCACGATGCACAGCCCGCAAGCAGCGGCGAAGCCGCGCCCGATGCCGGTGCCCAGCCAGGGGGTCTTGAGCGGTGCGTCCAATGGCAGCACGGCTTCACCGAGCCGAACGCGGAGGGCGGCTGCCACTCTCTCCCGATCCGCGGCGGTTGGACGCGCGTCGCGATGCGCTTGAATGAGCGCCCGGGCTTTGGGACTGAGAGCAACCGCAATCATTCGACTTCCTTCCGACTGCCAGAGCGCAGGGTGGGTGAAGGACGGGGCATGGTCAGCGTCCCGCGAACCACCCTTCACTCGGAGGAGCAATGGCGGGAGACGTCTCACTCCGTCGAAAAATCCGCCCGAGGACGCATGATCGCGGCGTAATGCAAATTGGCCAGACGGAAAACCGTTGCCGCCGACACTGTGACAAATGTTGCTGTGTCGCGTGAGCTCAGCACACGGACATTGGCTCTGAGTTCGAGTGAGGGTTGGTTGTGTTGATTGACACCGACCTGAAAGCCCGCTGATTCGTTGGCGCTGGGGGCGTCACGAGGCGCTCGGACCGGTAATAGTGACTTTGTGCCAGCGCCTTGACGGTTGGATCGAGCCATACGGTACTAACCTCGAGCGTGATTGCTAATTCTTCGCTCGACGGAAATTCATTCTAGCTAGGCCGGCGGTCACCACCGCGGCCAGGCCGACCATCTTCACGGAGCTGTTCGTCCTCGGGGTGGGGGCTTGCTCTCGAATGGCGCCGCCCGTTCGGAGGTGCTGGAAGCTGGCGCAGATTGTACGAAGCGATCCGCGCCGTGTTGTGTTGCTCGTGTCGCATGCACCGTTCGAACTGCCGACGGAACCGCGCGCGGTCTGACATTGCTCCGGGTATTGATTGAGACGGGAGTCGCCCGAGGGAAATGTATTTGTCATTTCCGCGAGCAATCATGACGCACCGAATGCAGGTGTTCCGGTCTAAACGTGCCTATGAAGATTCATGAGTCGATGAACGCTCGTACTTTGACAATCAGGAGCGAGATCCTACAAGTCGCCGCTCCGGCGCTGGCGCTCGAGCCACCGGCAGCTTCACGTGCAGGTGAAGAGTACTAATGGCCAAGTTCGGTTCGAGTCTTCAGCTCGTTTTCGCAGTGGCGATCGTGGGCTTCGGTTGCGGCGAGAGCGGTTCGCCGTCTGAATCGTCGATGGGCGGTTCGACCGCGAGTTCCGGAAGGGGCGGCGCGCTCGGTACGGGCGGCAGCAAAGCGTCTGGCGGCACCACGAGCACGGCGGGTGCTGCGCAAACGAGTGGCGGATCCGGAAGTGGTGGAACCGCGGCTGTGGGCGGAATGAGCGCGGGCGGCGCGAGCGGTGGTCCGACAGGCACGGGCGGCTCGATCAGCGGCGGAGCAGGCGGCTCGGGCGGTCACCACGCAGGCGGCACCGCGGGTGTCGGTGGTTCGAGCGGTTCGAGCGGAGCCAGCGGGTCTGCTGGGGGAGGCGGGACGCGCGTCCTCGGTGCGACGCCTCCGATGGGTTGGAACTCGTGGAATGCCTACAACTGCGATGGCTTGAATGAGTCCGTCGTCAAAAGCATGGCGGATGCGTTCGTTACCACTGGCATGAAGGACGCCGGATACGAGTACGTCAACCTCGACGACTGTTGGATGGATGGCCGGGACTCGAGCGGCAAACTCAAGTGGAACGCGAGCAAGTTCCCCGCCGGGATCCCTGCGTTGGCCGAGTACATCCACGGCAAAGGCCTGAAGATTGGCATTTACGAGACGCCGAATACCAAGACCTGCGCGGGGCTCTATGGTGGCTATACCCCGGGTGTCGGCAGCGTCGGTCACGAAACGACGGACGCCCAAACGTTCGCTTCGTGGGGCATCGACTACTTGAAGTACGACAAGTGTCAGGGCCAGTTGAGCGCGTTTGCGGTGATGCGCGACGCACTCAAAGCCACCGGTCGCCCCATCTTTTACAGCATCAACCCAGGCGACCAAGGACCGTTCTGCACGCCGACGAATTGCTCGCTCAACCTGCCGATGACGGCCAACATGTGGCGGATCGGCTTCGATATCTCCGCCAAGTGGAGCGAAGTGATTCGCCTGATCGACGCCAACAAGGACCAGTACGCGGGGGCCGGGCCCGGCCATTGGAACGACCCCGACATGCTGGAAGTTGGCAACGGCCTGAACGATGTCGAAGGACGTGCCCACTTCAGCATGTGGGCGATCATGGCCGCGCCACTCATCACGGGCAACGATCTGACCAAGATGAGCGCGACGACCAAAGCCACTCTGACCAACGCAGAGGTGATTGCCGTCGATCAAGATCCGCTCGGCAAGCAAGGTCGCGTGGTGGCGACCCCCGGAACGAACCTCGAGGTGTGGTCGAAAGAAATGTCCGGCAGCAACACGCGGGCGGTCGCGTTGTTCAATCGCGGCTCGGCAAGCGCCTCAATCACCGTGCAGTGGAGCCAGATTGGCATACCTACGGGAGCTGCGACGGTGCGTGATCTCTGGGCGGCAAAGGATCTCGGCCCGTCCACTGGCTCTTACACCGCGACGAACGTTGCCAGCCACAGCGTGGTTCTACTCAAAATCGTCAGCACACCCTGAACATCGTGAGCGCGAGCTACGGTTTGGCTTCAGACCGCTCGCGCGTGTTTGCGACGCTCGCCGCGCCTGCGACGCTCGATGCCCAGCAGGATAACGACGCTCAGCTCGAGTAGGGTTGAGCGTCGCGCGTCGCCGTCCCTGCTGCCAACGCGACAGCTGCACCCATCATTGGTCGATGAGGGCGCAACGGTGGACGTATCCCCTGCACGGGGGGGGCGAAGTGTAACGAGCGACACCCCGAATCTCGGCAGATTGAAGTCGAGAACGACGGAACCGCTCGCCGACACGGCAATCGTCTCCTCCGGCACCAGCAACTGGGGTTCCATCGAGCCCTGGAGAGCATGGACTTGCGTCTTCGAGGGGTTTGCGGGCATGCCCTGCGCGAGCCACGTGGTGTAAGCGTCCCCGTGTGATTCATCGACACGCAGGTGCGAGACGCGCACGCGCGGGCCGATGCTCGTCGGCAGATTGACTGTCAAATGCACCGGGGTGGCAGACACGCCGACCAGATCGTCATGGTAGTTCCAGACCAGGATCTGAAGCGTATCGTCGTCGCGCGTCGCGATGCCGTCGATCTCGGGTTGGTCGCGAACGCTGTTCGTCAGCAGCTCGTCGAGCGCGAGCGCCCCCGTACTCGTCAGCGGCACGCGCGTTCCTGACAGCCGTCCGAGCAGCTTGAATGCTCCGAGCACGGGCAGATCGATTCCGTTCGTAGTCAGCGAGCGATAGCCGGCGAAATAGGGAGTCCCCGGAAAGGTGAACGCCCAAGTGAGGACACCACCGAGTTTGACGCCCAGCTCGGACTCGAGTTCGAGGCTGTGCTTCATCATGGCCAGCTCATACGCGCCATAGGCGGGCGAGTTGCGATACGCATTTTCGGGCCTGCTACTCACTGGGCAGGCAGCGCAGCCATCCGGATCCGCCTCCGTCACGTAAATCGGCGTGCTTTTGAATTGGGGGAAAGCGGCGACTCTTGCGAAGCCGGTTCGGTGCAGCCGGAGCTGGTTGCCCAGGTTCATCTGCACGTGGTCATTGCTGAGGACCACGCCGCCCTTCGCGTGAAAGGTCACGAGGTCGAGGCGCGTCCCCGTGTTTCCGGTGACGGCGTTGGTGCCGGTCGCGCAATGCTCGAGGAATCGTTTGAAGAAAATGCTCGCTGGGCCCGCTACTGCAGGTCCGCCGAGGGGGGCGTCCGGGATTGCGTCATGGAGCCCCGATTCGGTGTAGTCGTAGAGCTTTTCATACTCTTCGATCGTCCCGTTCCAGTAGGGAATATCGGGTTCGTTCCACAGCTCCCAGAGCCAGCTTTTGGCGACGTTCGGGTAACGGGCATCGGCGTGCAGCGCCCAGGTTCGGACGAGGCTCGCCCACTTCTCGTAGTCTTTCGGGGGATAGACGGAGCCACCATCCAGCATCGTGGGGCTCGAATTGAGATAAGGGTCCGGGTGCGTCGAGAGCGCTTGCGGCATCAAGCCGAGCTCGACGAACGGGAGTACGCCGGTCTCCGTGATTGCGTCCATGATCCCGTCACTGAGTGACCAGCTGTAGATGGGGTTACCCGCGCTGTCCTCGGTGTAAACGTTGGTGGAGCCCCATTTCAACGCCGGGGTGCCGTCGCCAGTATTGAAGAGAAAGTGGCTGCGCACGTGCACGGGCGACTTGTTCGCGGTGGCGAGCGCGCCGAGCAATTGTCTCCCTTCCGGCGAGGTCGAGTAGTTGATCTCGTCGAACCCAAAGAACGGCCACACCGGCTCGAGCGGAGTTCCTGGGCTCGCGCCGTCAACGGCAACGTTTACCACCGCAGGTGTCTCGGCTCTCACTGATGACGCGACACCCAGGCTCAATGCCAACAGTGCGCCGGCAACGAACGAAGGCTGCACTTGCATCGAGGGTTAGCTCTAACGCTCGGCTAGAACTGCGTAAAGAACTTCCATGATTCAGTCGGGATCCAGTTGCTGCTACTGCCCGGATCGTTGGCGATGTTCGTGTGCCCGCCATTGAACGTGCATACTTTCGTGGGGTATTCCGCGGTGCACCCCGGGATGTCGTAACAGATGTGTGCGCCGCTCTGCCAGGTGGGGATGCTCGCGGGCACGCTGCACCCGTTGTCCGTGCCGTGCTCGATGGCGATGAACTTGGCGCCCTGCGTCGTGCTACTGCCGTTGACCCAAGGGCACGTGGTGTCGCCCATGCCCGTCGTTTGCATCCAGGCGATGGCTGCGTGGGTCTTGGTGGGGATGTAGATGTTGTAGTTGGCTGGAGCGATGCCAACCGCAGCGCGAATGTCCTTCTGATGATTGAGCGATAGCGAGTACGTGATCATGCCGCCGAAGCTGAAGCCGGTAGCGAACACGCGCGTGGTATCGATGCAGAGGTTCTCTTTCGCATACTTCAGAATGTCGTCGAACAGGGCGTGATCCTTTTGCTGCCACGTGGCGCCATCCGCTTGGGGGGCAATGAAAATGGCAGGCTCATTGGCAGCGGTCGCCAGAGGCTTGAGGAAATAGTAGTTCTGGTCTCGCACCGCCTCAGAGGTGCTGCTGATCCAGTGAGATGTGTAGAACAAGCGATACGGCTTGTTCATGTCGTAGTTGGCCGGAATGTCGATGATGTACGTGCGTTGCTGACTCGTGCTCGTGATCGTCTTCTTGCCCGAGGTGATCGTCGCGGCTTTGCCGCAACCGGCGCTAGGAACCGGCGGATTCTTGAGTGGAATGACGCCACCAGTACTGCTGCCACCGGAGCCCGCCACTCCAGCACTGCCAGCGGCTCCGCCAACGCCCGTACTTCCTTTCCCACCGGCGCCGGTTCCTCCACTACCGGCGCTGCCTGCTGTCGCGCCGCCCGTACCGCTCGAGCTCGTCTGCCCACCGCCGCTGGCTTGGGAGCCTCCGCCCCCGACTGTGCTCGCGTTGCCGCCGCCGCCGGGGGTGGACGTGCTTCCGCCCGCGCCCGCGTTTGGACCGGCGCCGCCTGCTGCTTTCGAGCCGGCGGATCCCGGTGACGAGCCGCTGTCTTGGCCGGAACAAGCTACCGCTGCGAGGCCGAGCGCAGCGCTAATCGCGAGCAAACGACTAGTCGACATCTTCATCTCCGAGTCCGATATTGTGGCGCCGTCTGCGCACTGCCGCTCTGGCGATTGCGGTCGAGCCGAGGCTCCGAGGAACACGCACGCCAGCCAGAACAAATGGAAAAGGGTGCGCGGCTAACTACTGAACCTGTCCTGACGTGGCCTCATTTGTCAAAGAGAACACCGCGTCAGAGCAGCGGCACTCCGGTTCCGCAACGCGGCGACCCGATGAACTGACGAAACCCTCGCGGCTGCGGATTTCTCGACGGAGAGTTCGGTCAGCGGCTACTGCAGGGTCGGAAGGCATGGAGCCGCTGAACACCAAGCTTGCCGGACCCAGCGCGACCGGCATCCGCGGCGAACGCAACAATACTTTGGAGGTGCATGATTTGCTCTCCGTTCGTGAGGCGCTCTCCGTTCGGATATGTCAGAGGCGCCTTTGCCTTCGAAGCGCGCTGCAGGTGTTGGGGGGCAGTCTTGCGGACGCTCTGGCGGAGGCGCCATGCTCGACGGTGCAACTCTTCTTCGACGCCAACGAACATGGCCTCGGCAACCTGCAAACCTTGCGCACTCTCTCACGAGAGTTGCAGGTCTCTTTCTTCGTGGTCCGGACCGGAGTCAGCGCAGAGATTTCGCATGTTCTGCGCCTTCACCTCAGGCTTCAAGCACGTCGCCTCGACGCCCTGGTTCGGACACTTGCCTCGGTCGACTCTCAACTCGAAAGCTTCGCCCCTCGCACTGCGCACGTCGCCCTCCGCTGATTGGAGCGCGAACCGGCCGGGGTCCACCGCAGCCGCAGCTGAATCCCAGCTCGAATCGCCAGACAAGCAAGATTTTTCGGCTGACACCGTTGCTTGCCTAGGGCAAGCTCGGCGGCCCGCGAGCCATTTCCGCTCGACTTGGGGCGAAAGAGAAGCTTGCAAGCTCCGGTCGATTTTTTAACAACCTGGGCGCAAAACCGGCAATTACCCGGCGCTGTCGGAGTCCTGGTGCGCCCAGCTGCCTTTCACGAAAAGCCTAAACCTTCCGAGGGAAACGGGTGAAAACCCGCCATCGCCGCAATCGTCAAATGAACCAAGCAAAGAGAAATTTCGTAGGAATCGCCGCATTTCTGGGGCTGCTGGTATTGGCGGGCTGCAACAAGGCAAACAAGGAGGGCGCACCGGCGTCCGGCCCCGCCGCGGGCGGTGAAGCCAAGGTCGTCAAGATTGCCTTCGTGACCAACAATGCGAGCCAATTTTGGAAGATCGCAGAAGCCGGACTCCGCAAGTACGAAAAGGAAGCCAAGGTTCAGGTCGACATGAAGATGCCGCCCAACGGCACTCCGGAGGACCAGAATCAGATCCTGCAGAACTTGGCGAGCCAAGGCTACGATGCGATCGCCGTGAGCGTGATAGCGCCCAAGGATCAGCTTCGAATCCTGAACGAGGTGGCCGAAAAGACCAACCTGATCACGTTCGATTCGGACGCCGAAAAATCCAAGCGCCTGCTCTACATTGGCACCAATAACTTCGCTGCTGGTCAGGCGCTCGGTGAGCGAATCGTCAAGCTTTTGCCCGACGGCGGGAAGATCGCCGTGTTCGTCGGCATGCTGTCGACCGACAACGCCGCGCAGCGTTTGGGCGGAATCGAAGCCGCCATCAAGGGTCACAAGATCGAAATCGTCGACAAGCGCGAAGACAATACGGATCGCGCCAAGGCGCGCTCCAATGTCGAGGACATCATCAACTCACACAAGGACCTGAGTTTGGTGGTCGGCTTGTGGAACTACAACGGACCCGCGATCGCGGCTGCCATCGAAGGCTTGGGCAAGCAAGGCAAAATCAAGGCCGCGGTGTTCGACGAAGACGACGCGACGCTCGACGGGATCAAGAGCGGGACCATCGACGCGACCGTGGTGCAAAAGCCCTTTCAGTTCGGCTATCTCTCGGCCAAATGGATGCATGAGTTGGCGACCAAAAAGGACGAGGCCAAAAAGGCGCTGCCACCGTCCGGAGTCATCGACACTGGCGTCACGGTCATCGACAAGAGCAACGTCGAGTCGTTCAAGGTCGAGCTGAGCGCAATGAAGAAATCGGTGCAGTAAGCGCCGTTTTTCGAGAAAGCAGGTCAGCACGCCATGAGCGCGGCATCCGAAAGCGAAACGTCTCCCTTGCTGGAGATGCGCGGCATCACCAAGCGCTTTCCGGGCGTGGTCGCCCTGCAGGGGGTGTCGCTGTCGCTCCGTGCCGGAGAGGTGCTCGCGTTGATGGGCGAAAACGGTGCGGGCAAGAGCACCTTGATGAAAATCTTGGGCGGCGTGCAGCTGCCCGACGAAGGAGAGATCAGCATCCGCGGCGAGACCGTGGTGCTCGGTAGCGTCAAGGATTCGAAGGCGCAAGGCATCGCGCTGATTCACCAAGAGCTGATGTTGGCGCCCAACCTCGACATCGCCTCGAACATCTTCCTCGGCAATGAAGGCGTGAAAGGCGGCCTGCTCGGCCCGCTTCGTCGCTCCACGCTGAACAAGCGCGCTGCCGAACTGATCGCGCGTGTCGGCCTCGTCCTCCCGGTGACGACGCTCGTCTCTCGCCTGACCGCCGGCCAAATGCAGATGGTCGAGATCGCCAAGGCACTGTCCACGCGAGCGCGCATCATCATCATGGATGAGCCCACTTCGTCGCTAGCGAGCGCCGAGTCCGAACAGCTGTTCGAGATCATCCGTCGGCTGAAGCAGGACGGCATCGGCATCATCTACATCTCGCATCGCATGCAAGAAGTGATGGATCTCGCCGATCGCATCACGGTCTTGCGCGATGGCCGCTACGTGGGTGACCTCGAGCGTGAAGTGGCCAGTCACGACAAGGTCGTGGCCATGATGGTTGGCCGCGAGCTCAGCGCAGAGTACTTCCCCGAAAAGCGTCCCCAAACCTCGACCGAGGTGATGCTCGAGGTGCGGGAGCTGGCCGTCGCCGGCGCGCCTGCTCCAGCCAGCTTCAGCGCTCGTAAGGGCGAAATCCTGGGCTTTGCCGGGCTGATCGGCGCGGGCCGCACGGAGCTCATGGAGGCTATTTTCGGCGTCACGCCCGCTTTGGCCGGCGACATGAAACTGGACGGCAAAGCATACCGTCCGGCTCGGCCGCGCGAGGCCATTGACGCCGGGGTGTATCTGGCACCGGAAGATCGCAAGCGCCACGGCTTGGTCCTGCCGATGTCGGTCGCCGAAAACACGTCTTTGCCCAACGTGTCGAGCTACTCCCCGCTGGGCTGGCTCAATCGCAAGACCGAACAGAAAGTCGCGGAGGACGGAGTCAAGCGCTTGCGTACCAAGACGCCCTCGATTCAGCAGGCCGTCGTGAATCTGTCGGGCGGAAACCAGCAAAAGGTGGTGCTCGCCAAGTGGCTGGCCATGGCACCCAAAGTGCTGATCTTGGACGAACCGACGCGCGGCATCGACGTCGGCGCGAAAGCGGAAATTTATCGGCACATGGCAGATCTCGCCGCACAAGGGATCACGATTTTGATGGTCAGTTCCGATTTGGAAGAGACGATTGGCATGAGCGACCGCGTCGTGGTGATGCACGAGCGGCGGCTCAAGGGCGTGCTCGAACGTCATGAACTCACGCAACTGGCCATTGCCAGTCTAATGACGGGGCGCGATCAGGTATTGGACGCCCTGAAGGGCGACGCAGCTGAAGTGGCACTATCATGAGAAGAGAACTGGGAATGTTACTGGCGCTGGTGCTGATGTGCATCGCGCTGTGGACGTCGAACTCGGATTTCTTGGGCGCTTCCAACGTCGTCAACACCACGCGACAGATTTCCATGCTCGGGATCTTTGCGGTCGGGATCGCGTTCGTGATCATCACCGGTGGGATCGACCTTTCGATCGGATCCGTGGTCGGCCTGACCGGCGTGATCATCGCCAAGCTCTCGTCGACGCAGACCGGTGGCCTCGGCTACCCATTGTGGGTCGGGATTTCGGTGGCGTTGTGCGCAGCAGTGCTGGTCGGGCTCGCACAGGGGCTGTTGATCACCCGCCTCAAGCTGCAGCCGTTCATCGTTACCCTCGGCGGGATGCTGCTGTTTCGCGGTGTGTCGCAGACCATCGTCGATGGCGGCGTGATCAGCATGGGGGACTCACCCCTGCTCAGCTTGGCCAGCGGAGGTCTGCTGCGCGTCGGGCGTGACCCGTTACTTGGCTGGCCCTTGCTCATCTTCACTGTGGTGGCCGCGCTGGGCGCCTATGTGCTGCACTACACGGTCCTCGGTCGCTACATCTACGCGATCGGCGGCAATCGCGAGGCCGCCCGCTACTCCGGCATCAACGTCAATCGCGTCGAACTGCTGACTTACATGATCTCCGCTGGCACGGCGGGGATCGCGGGTGTGTGCTACGCGGCGTACATCGGGCAAATGTCGCAGCAGGTCGGCGTCGCCTATGAGCTATACGCCATCGCGGCCGCAGTGCTCGGTGGCTGTTCCCTACGCGGAGGCGAAGGTACCATTTTCGGGATCTTGATCGGCGCCTCGATCATGCGAGTCATCGACAACGGCATCAACATGTTCCAGGTCCAATACACGGACCCGGACGGAGTGCGCCGCATTTGGCGCCTCAACCCCAATTGGAACTGGATCATCGTCGGTGCGGTCATCCTGGTGGCCGTGATCCTGGATCAGGTGGTGCACATGGTGCAGGCCGCGCGTCGCTTGAAAGAGGCGAGCGCGCGCAAGCCGATAGCGGGTCCGCCGAGTAGCTCGCCGCCGATAGCCGCCAAAAGTCCTGCGGCGTGACTGGGCATAAATGAACGCGAGTCGTAGATCACGTCCGGGGTTGGCCTTCGTCTACTTGCTCGTAGTGATGGTCGTAGGTGCGGGGGCGTGTTCGACGTCGAACCGCCAGTTTGGCAGGAGCAATGGCGGCGGCGGCGGTGACAGCGGTCAACTGTCATTCAGCGGCGCTTCGGGCAAGACTGCGCAGGGCGGCGCCGAGACAGCCGGATTGGGCGGTCGCTCGCAAACCTCCAGCCAAGCGGGCGAGGCGGGCGAGACGGGCTCGAACTTCGCTGGTGGAGACTCGGGTGGCGCCGCGGCGGGCGGCGCCACGGCGCGCGCGGACGGGGCTAGCTGTTCGGCGAACCAGGAGTGCGCGAATCAGCATTGCATCGACGGCGTCTGTTGCGAAACGAGCTGCGACGGCTGCAACGCCTGCTCGAGAGCGTTGACCAGCAAAGAAGACGGCAAGTGCGCACCGGTCGTCAGCGGCCAAGACCCGCACTCTGCGTGCTCGGATGAAACCGCTACGAACCAATGTGGCAAGGACGGCGAGTGCGACGGTAGCGGTGCGTGCCGCAAAGTGAGCTCGAGCCACGTCTGCACTCAGGGCAGTTGCAGCGCTGACGGCAAGAGCTTTACTCCCACCTCGACCTGCAACCAAAGCGGTGCCTGCTCGGCCTCGGTGGCGCAAGATTGTGGAGGTTACCCGTGCACCGTGACGGGCTGCGCCAAACCGTGCACCGCGCAGGCGGACTGCGGCAACAACGGCAACTATTGCGATCCCAGTACCGGAAAGTGCGCCGCACAGAAACCTGATGGCTCCACCGCGACGAACACCTTCGAGTGTCGGAGCGGTGTGGTCGCCGACGGCTATTGCTGCAACATGCAATGCACTGGCAACTGCCAGTCGTGCAAACAAACACCGGGGACCTGCAAGTCAGTGACGACGCCCCGCACCGCGTGTAGCGGCTCAGGGACTTGCGGGACGATGAAATGCGACGGAACGCACACCGACTGCGTGTATCCGGCATCGGACGTCGCTTGCCCGAGCACGTGCGCGACGGACTGGACCGGAGTCATGACGTCGGCGTGCAATGGCGCTGGCGCTTGCGGGACGGCCACCAAGAACGGCTGCAACTCGGACCAGTACTGCAACACAGCCACTTCCACGTGCACGAGCAAGCTTTCGAGCAGCGGTGCGCCGGCGTGTACCAAGGACATTCAGTGCCAGAGCAACACTTGCTGTGGCGGTCATTGCGTCAACAAGAGCAGCGACAGCGCGAACTGCGGTGGCTGCGGAAACGCGTGCGCGTCGAATCAGGGCTGTAGCAACGGGACGTGCGCGTGCAACGCGAGCGCCTGCGGAGGGAGCGATCTGTGTGGCGCGTGGACGTTCGAATCGTGCGCCTTGGATGGAGCAACCTGGACGCTCGACACGACGCAGGAGCTAAGTGGCGCGTATGCCCTGGCGGTGTCTGCGAGCAATCCGAAGTCCGGCACTTGCGCGCTGAAGTTCAATATGACCGCCAGCGGCAACTACGCCTACTTGCGACTCCATCTCTGTAATGGCAATGGCAAGACGACGGTCGTGAAGGGCATGCAGATGTACATGAAGCTCGTGGGGACGACCCTGACGAGCGTAGTTTCGAAAGGCGGCGTGTACTCTGCGAACGACGGCGTGGAGGTCGGTGGAGCTAATTTCCAAGCTTTCCCGTTCACGACCGACGTTTATCAACTGGTCAGCCTCACCTTCGCGAAGGAGGGCCCAGCCACTGACATCTTCATCAACTTCCTTGCGCCCGGGTACAACTGGGACGGCACCGTGTATATCGACGACGTGAAGATTTTTTAGCGCGAGCTCGGGGGCGAAAGGCTGTTCGCGGAATGACGGGGCGGCTCTGCGCCTCACGAGCCCGTGGACGCAGCGAATATCGCAAACACGGAACTATTGCGCACGAGCGGAACATTCCGACTTAGCGACTCGATTTCCGCATGATCACGGGCTTCGGCTCGACCCCGTGACGACGTTCCGCACTGCAGACGCGGCTGTCGTTGGCCGCCCGGCCACTGTCGGGAGCATTTGCATAACAAGATCTCCGTTCGCCTGGCAATTACAGGCACGAACGGTCAGCGGGCTCGTGCGCGTGACCCCTCCACCCTGTCCCGCGACCAGTTACTTTTACTTGACTAGCTGGTTTTTAGGAGATGCTTTTGATGAAGATCCAATCCGCTCTGGCAATGACGATGGCACTCGGGCTGCTTGGCAGCGCGTGTAGCAACGGTGCAAATGGCGGGACGCCGCCCAGCCAAGGCCACGGCGGCTCAACGGGCGCAGGCGGTAGCTCCAGCACCGGAGGCTCTGCCACCGGCTCGGGCGGGAGCAGTACGAATCCAGGGGCGTGTACCAACGTCACCGCCTGCGGCGGGAGCATCCTCGGGAGCTATACGGCCAGTGCCCCCTGCCTGAAGGTCGATGGCGTCCTCGACATCTCGAAGGTCGGTCTCGATCCGAACGCCTGCAAGGGTCCGACGATTTCTGGCACGCTCAGTGTGTCCGGTTCATTCAGCGCCCAAGGCACCACGTTCACGGACGGTACGACCACGACCGGCAATTTGACCGTGCAGTTGCCTGCTGGCTGTCTGAACCTGTCGGGAACCACCGTGGCTTGCAGCGGCATCAACGCTCCGCTGAGGGGCGGTCTGGGTCTCGAGTCTGCTGATTGCCAGCCGGCAGCGACTGGTGGTGGCTGCACGTGCACGGCGGTCGTGAACCACAAGGGCAGCATGGGCTACCTCACCGCCGACCCTCAAGAAAACGGAAACTTTGCGACGTCCGGGAACACGCTGACGCTGGCGGTTGCGATCGCCGACTCGCCGTACTCGTATTGCGCCGCTGGCGGCAAGCTCACGGTCACCCCCCAAAGTACCGAATATCCGACATCGGGCACGATCGAACTCCAGACGAGCACCGGCGCCGGCGGCAGTGGCAACACCGGCGGCAGTGGCAACACCGGCGGCAGTGGCAACACCGGCGGCTCGGGGACTGGCACCGGTGGATCCACTCCCGGCACAGGCGGCAGCTCGTCGGGCGGCTCTGGCTCTAGTGGGGCGCCCAGCACCGGCACGGAAGGCCCGTGCGATATCTACGCCGCCGGAAGCACGCCTTGCGCTGCCGCGTACAGCACGATTCGACGGCTCAGCAGCAAG
>Ga0247766_1000050_pt1 | contig 25161 bp, 40 predicted proteins | sample UWRJL223509R6_FD_179946 | JGI IMG/M metagenome (GOLD analysis project Ga0247766, IMG submission 179946) | Plant litter microbial communities from Arlington Agricultural Research Station in Wisconsin, United States - UWRJ-L223-509R-6 | ecosystem: Environmental > Terrestrial > Plant litter >... | reverse complement strand
CGCTCGGTTCACCGACGCTGATTCGGGAACGGCAGCCGTTCTCCTCGATGAAACTCTGCAATTGGCCAACCGTCGCATTTTCGAGCAGGCGAGGCGAGACAGGCGAAGCATTGGTGGGACGACCTGTACGGCGTGCACGATCGTCCAAGGAAAGATCATCGTCGCGCACGTCGGAGACAGTCGTCTCTACGTGGCACGCGACCGCGCCTGGCACCGCGTGACGCTGGATCACACGCTTCGGGAGGACATCGACGCGCGCGCTGAGTTGACTGACCCTGATCGGGTTGCGGACACGCTCACGAACGTCGTCACTCGTGCCCTAGGCGTAGTCGAGCGAGTCCGTGTCGAGCTGTACACAATCCCATCGCAAGGCAACGTCGCGCTCCTCCTGTGCACAGACGGCGCATGGCGACCGATGGACCCCCTCGGCGCCCAGGGCTGCATTCCGTTCGACGACGATCTCCGAGTGGTCGGAGACGCAATCATGCAGCGCCAACGCCTGGATGGCGCGCGCGATGACGCCACCGTTTTAATCGCCCGCTGCGACGACGCTGGATAACTAGGCGTTGCAGCAGACGGGCTTGTCGGTCGCTTAGCTCCCTCTGGCGCCCGCAGCTGAACGCCAGTACGTTGGGCGGACGCGAGAAATGACCATCACCCGCGCCCAAGCAATAGAGAGCCTTGCTCTCCGCGATCTGCAGCGATTGTCGTCTGCTGAGCGGACAGAGCAACTCGAGACAATGACCCTCGAGGACTGGTCCGATTCGCCAGGATGGAGCCAGCTCCCGGCCGACGTCCGTGAAGAGTTCAACGTTGGGTCTATTTCGCATGACGCCTCGTCACAGCGTTACGACGCCATTCTTCTCCTCTGGTTACGCTTTCGCTATCTTGGCGCGACCAACGCCTACCTTCGCGACTGCCTCGCGAAGGTAGGTTCCGACATTGCCGCCGTGGAGGGACCGGAGGACAAGCGCCTGCCCTGTCCTTGCTGTGGGCGAGCAAGCCTTTCGGAGCGCAATTCGTACGAGATCTGCAAGGTCTGTTGGTGGGAGGATGATGGGCAGGACAGCGCTCAAGCCGACACCGTGATGGGCGGCCCGAACTACGGGGTGAGCCTCACCCAAGGTCGCGCGAATTTTTTGGTCCATGGCATCTCGGATCCAGCACGCAACGACCTTCGTGCCCACCAGGACCTCCGGGGAAGTACGCGGTCGGTCGGGTCTTCCTGCTCTCGGCGGAAGGCGATCGTGTGGTCGAACCCGATGCGCAATGGGCGAGCCGGGCATTTACCCGCTGATTCCAAGCAGCGCCGCCCAACTCCGGCTTGCAGCAGATGAAACCTCGCTGCGCTCGGCTTTTGCAGCTTAAACCTGGTACGTTGGGCGGACAGAGAGGGAGAGGGTCTTCGTGATCAAGGTCGCCTTCAAATACTTCAAGGCTGCTCAGTCTGAGATTCTCCCAGCCTTTCCCGGTTGGCGCGTTCCGTTGCCCTCGCCCGAACGACGTCACCTCCACAACCCGTTCACCCGCGAGCCCATGTTCAACGGCGATGGCACGCCGTTGATGACCACGACGACGCGACCGCTGGGCGCTTGGACCGAGCGGCCCCAATGCCCGAGGCTGAGCGCCTTCGATCCCGTTGATCTCTGGCCCATTTCGTCCATGGAAGTTGGAGTGCTAGGCAAAGCCCTTGGCGCGCCCGCGCCTTCCGAACCGTCGGACGCGCTCTATGCACCTGAATCTTGGGGCTGGTCGCTTCGCATCTTGCCAGAGCCCGTCGTTCGAACGTTCGCGCAAACTCCCGCGGTAGACGAAGCCGTCGCCGCCTGGCACCGCGCGCTTGAAGAGATGTATGACGAGGACCATTTCGTCCAGCTCGATGCGGACGTGTCCGATTGGGTTGCCACTCTTGATCGTCTTTTCCGGTTGTCCCGCAGCGCACTCGACCAGCGCCAGCACATGTTCGTGTACGAAGGGATCGACCCGGAGTTCGCGCTCGACCTTCCGCCTGGCTTCCGGGTCGAACCTGGCTCTCTCGAGTAGCGGCGCCGCCCATCAAGGCGTTGCAGCAGACGGGCTTGTCGGTCGCTTCGCTCCCTCTGGCGCCCGCAGCTGAACGCCGGTACGTTGGGCGGACGGTCCGATAGCCGACGCAGACGAGCTATGACACCCGTGCAACGACCGTGATGTCCTCTCCTGCGCGCCACGGGCGCTTCGTGAACCCGCTGTGAAAGTTTAGGTTGGCGAAGCCGGCTCGCGTCAGCAGGTGTTCAAGCTCGTATCGATAGTACCAACGCATCTTGATCTCCGTTGTTCCTTGCAAGCTCGCTGGGCCGCCCTCAACCCGAAAAGTCACCGTCATCACTTGGGAGCTCAGATCACGTCGAACGCTTTCCCGGCGGCGCATCTCATGCCCGTCGTGAACAAAGGAGACGCCGTCGCTCTCTGGCTCTTCGAGAATCGCCATGCGTTCGAGTTTCGGGTCGAAAACGTCGAATACAAATGCACCGCCAGGGGCCAGGTGTCGCCGAACGTTCTCTAGGGTCCTGAGTTGTGCCTCGACGTCCAGCAGATGTTGCATCGCGCGAAACGGTGCGGTCACGAGCCCGAACCGCCGCTCTCCGAAATCAAAGGCCTCCATTCGACCGTTGACGAGTTCGACGTTCTCGGGCGGATTTTTTCCACGCAACACCGCCAACATTTCTGGTGATGCGTCCAGCCCAACGCAGGTTAGCCCTGACCGTGCCGTCGGAATCAAGACTCGCCCTGTCCCGCAGCCTAGCTCAAGGACGGGACCGCCAGACTCCCTCGCTTGCTCGACATAGAACTCAACGTCACCGGACGGATCTCGCACCACGCCGTAGACCGGATCGTACGTACGAGCGAGGATGCGCTCGTACTCGTCATCGTAAACCATGCTCGAATCCTACCCGGTTTTCGGGGGACGAGTAGCGACGAAGGCTCCGAGCGCGCCGCCCAACAATGCGTTGCAGCAGACGGGCTTTGTCGCTCAGCCTTCGGCTTCGCTATGGCGCCCGCAGCTGAACGCCGGTACGTTGGGCAGACCCATGAAATCTCGCATCATGTATGTCGAGCTAAAGATGGATGGCCTTCGGGGAGCCGGGCGCATCGGTCGGGTGTCGGTTTCGAAAACTGGCCGCACTCTCCATTACTGCGGCAGGACTCTCGCTCCACTCAAGGGACACGCGTTGAAAGCGAACTACTTCGACACGAAGACGTTCGAGGAGTTCTGGATCTCGGGACCTCGGACCGACGGTTGCGATTCCCTCTATCCTGCAACAGTTGAGATCGACGATGACTCGCGAGAAGAGTACTGGCGCGAACACCGAAAAGCACCCAACGCCGTCCTCAGCTCTTCGTACAAGTCACCTGGAAAACCCGAACGAGGACGCGACCACCAGGAGGCGGGCGTGCGTCGGAGAGACATGGATCGTCGTTGGCGAGCTCCTCGGCCTGACGTCAACGCCGCAGCGATAGGCGAAGCGGATAGCGACGAAGGTGCCAGCGACGCCCGAGCAAACCGCGAGGGCTGCCCAACAAGCCGTTGAAGACGGCCGCACCTCGTCGTGATCATCACCCCCCGCCCTCGAGCTCGTGGTGAAGTACCACGGGCTCGCTCGTCGCCTCCTGCCTCTCGTTTGCTGATGCGGCCGCTGCTTATCGGCGCTACGTTGGGCAGGCGCGCGACAGGGAACGTTAGAGGACGCATGCCGAATCGCTACTCGATACTCATGTGTGACGCTTCCACGGGAATCCTCCTAAATCAGGCCGGCAAATATCATCTGAAGGGGCAGCCCGAATATGCACCTACGTTCACTTCCGAAGATGCTGCGCTACGCGCAAAAGACGATCTGCTCGCCCTGTTTCCCTGGGCAGAGGTGGTCATCTCGGACTGTGAGTCGGCGAACTCGCCACGCCGATTTTGCGCATCGGACGACAGACGGGCCCGCTGCGCCCTGCTTCACCGTCTGTATACGGCCTATCTCACCACCTTCCCCTTGCGGCGCTGCTTTATGAAGCGACCGTTGGATCCTTGGGATCCAAATTCCTATTACGAGCCAACCGTTACCGGATCGTCTCTATGATGACCTTGTGTGTTCTGATCCCATGTCTCGGGCCCGGATCGTTCGCGCACTGCATCGTGGACGTCCGCCGTTGGCGGCTTCCCCTTGGATGCGACGACTATCGACACTTGTTCTGCCGTCGGGCGATGCGCTGCCCAACAAGCTGCTGTTGAAGCTAACGGCCGCGCCTCGTTGCCACCCGCGATGTCCTTCCTCTCGCCGGTGGTGAAGTACCAGGGGCTCGCTCGTCGCAACCTGCTACCGCCTCGTTTCCTGATGCGCCCGCAGCTTAACAGCGGTACGTTGGGCGGACGACCGAACTGGCGAGCTTCAGGCGGCAGATGAGACAGGATCAACCCTATGCGGATTTCATCACTGCGATGGGTGAGTCCTTCGGAGACCACTTATGCCCTCCCGTTCCGGATGACGACGCTAGCCCTCATGAGTGCTGTGAAGCTGTTTGGTCGTTGCTCGGCACCGACGTCACGCCTGAGATTCTCGCTTCGCTTGACGATAGCGGCCTCGATGCCCTTGGCGTCGCTTTCGGTCGGTACTTTGAGGTGTCCGCGCCTGCCCGAGAGCAGATTCGCGCTGCGGTTGTAGCCACCCTATTCCGCTGGCCACCAGGATCGCTTCCTGCGTCGCAACCCACTGCGGAGACGCCGTGAGCTCGGCGCGCTGACAGCAGGACAAACTGCGCTTCGCACCCGTTGTAGCGCGCGCCGCCCAACAAGCCGTTGAAGCTGTCGGCCGCACGTCGTCGTGACCGGCGCCGCCGGCCTCTCGTCGTAACCTGATGCCTTCCGGTTTCCTGATGCGGCCGCAGCCTAGCGGCGCTACGTTGGGCGGACGGATGAACGTTGCCACCCTGAGACTTGTACCGCCAGTCACTGCCGGTGCTCTCGCTGTCCTTGGCGGTGCCTTCCTCGGCTTCTCTTCGTGCGGAGGATACCGGTGGCACGAGCAAGCCATTCTCGCTGCCCTCCTACTCGCGATTCTCGGGGCCGTCGGCGTTCCACACAGATCCATCGCACCGTGGTCAAGACGCGTTTTATTCGCGTGTTCTGCTCTCGCGCTATTTCGGTTGGCAGTAGCCATCGGATCTACTTTCTATCCTGGGACGCCAAGTTCGCTGGTGGCGTTCCTGACTGCTGTGCGCGTAGCTCTCCTCGACGGCGGCAGTTGCGGCTGACGCGATGGGATGATCACAGCCCACACGAGACCGGTCGCACCGCGCATGCTCAATGGCTTCCAGCCACCAAGATGCTTTGGCTTCGGGAACGCCGTGCGAGACGCCAACCCCGACCCAAAAACCAGGCGAGCACGAAGCGTTCGCCTCATGTGGGGGGCGCCGCCCAACAAGCCGTTGAAGCAGACGGCCGCGCTCGGCGTGACCTGCGGCGTCGTGTCTCTCGTGACTACCTGAGACCTCCGCATTTCCTGATGCGGCCGCTGCTTAACGGCGGTACGTTGGACGGACGACGAGATCCCAATTGGACACCAGCCACATCGTCATAGAGCTAGGCGGGATACGAGCCACTACAACCGTCATCGAGGAACTGGAAGTCGACGGAACGCCAATCGTCACTGTTCCCCGCGAGGAGATCACTGCGCTACGCCTCGACCGTGGATACTTGTCCGAACGACCGTTCACCGGCCTAACACTCGGCCTCTTTTTGATCGCACTCGGCTTGCTTGTAGGGGCCACTCTTCTTCGGAGCCTCGTCTTTCGGGACGCATACTTTGGTCGCCGCGCTGTGTACTTACTCACCGGCAGCGCGAGCGCGCTTGGGATGGGGTTGTGGTTGGCACGCCATGCTGTGCGGCAAGGGCCGTTTGTCGCTGTGGTCCTTCCTTCAGACAAGCGCCACCTTGCCTTCCGGGCTGGCACCTCTGCCGACGAGATCGCCCAGTTTTCCGATGCTCTCTCGAGGTCCCCAGCCTGGGCGAAACTTCTGACTCCGCGCGGTACGCCCTGATCCAGCAATCGCCACGCGGGCCGCCACTCAGCGACTAGCGAGACGCCGCCCAACAACGGCTTGAAGCAGCCGCGGATCTCGCTGCGCTCGACCCGCGCTGCTTAAGCCTGATACGTTGGGCGGACACGACGTGAATCCATGGGGTACGAGTATCAATTGGACTTCGACGTTATTGAGCCATCCGACGTTGATGTGGCATTGCGGAGCATTCAAGGTTTCGAACGATACATTCCCGAATTCGGATTGTATTCGTTCCGGCGCGCGGCGACGGGTTCGATGCCAGATGCGGACGCGAAGATCGAGTCCTCGGGTGTCTACATCTGTGATCATGGCGGCTCGCACCAGATTTTGGCGGACATTCAGGCAGCGCTCGGCTCCCTCGGGTATCGAACCACACTTCGCGAACTGTGAACCGGATGATGACCGAATTGCACGACTGGCCTTTTGATCAAGCAGAGAACGTCGCCGCCGTCTCGGACGCCTCGGTCGTCGACGAACATGCCCCAATCCTGCTCGTCGTCCATTATTCAGAAGACGACAGTTGGGGTTTCTTCTCAGGCGAGCCCTTTACACCGGCCCGCGGAAAGGTGATCGCGATGAGAGAGGCTGTGCGACTGGACCCTACGCTTCGCTCAGTCGCCGATCTCCCTCCCGGATGGACCGCGACTCGCTCGCGATCAAATGACGTCTGGTTGCGCGAGAGGGACCCCGATGTCTGATCGCTTCGAAGGTGCTGCCCAACAAGGCGTTGCAGCAGACGGGCCTGTCGGTCGCTCCGCTCCTTTTGGCGCCCGCAGCTGAACGCCGGTACGGGCCGGACCGAGACATGAGCTCAGAGCTGCAGGCTGCACTCCTTCGTACAACCGTGTCCGAGGATCTTTCGGCAGCGTTGAAAGACATCGTTGACGGCTTGGATCCAAGCGACGCGACAACGGTTCCTGTTCTGCTGCGTTTCGTGGAGGAGCATCCCGATCTGGATTTCGGCGCGCCAGGACCACTCGTGCACTTCGTGGAACGATTCTACGGGCGAGGCTACGAAGCGGAGTTGCTCACTTCGCTAGCTCGCAGCCCCACGAGCCATACCTTGTGGATGCTGAACCGCATCATCAACGGCACGGCGGAACCTGCCCAACGGGCTCGACTCCTTGAGGTTCTTCGATCTTCGGCAGAACACCCTTCCGCCAACCAGATCGTGCGCGAGACCGCACTCGACTTTCTTCGACACCAGAACGAGTGACTTCTGCGTGGTCGAAGGCATTCGCAGCAACCACGTTCTTTCGCACGGACTACGAGCGAGAGACGCCCACGGGGAGCTTCCCGCTCCTGTAAGCGGGCCGCCCAACAAGCGTTGAAGCAGACGGCCGCGCCACGGAGCTACCAGCGGCGTCTTGCCTGTCGCCCGTGGTGAAGGACCACGGGCTCGCTCGCCGCCACCCGCTGCCTCCAGTTTTGCTCGTGCGGCCGCAGCTTAACGGCGGTACGTTGGGCGGGCGACCCAAGGACTGTGCCGCCACCATGTCCAAGAACTTCGTGGACCGAAGTCTCGCGCTCGGATGCGTCCTACTCATGGGCTCAGTCCTCTCGTGCGGGAAGCGGCCGACTCCTGCGCTGCGATCTCGCGCAACCCTGCCGCCGGATGTCAAATCTGCTGAATCTGCACAGGCGGCGAGCTCGCCTAGCGTGCCCAACGAGCCTAACGTCGATCAGAAGAGCGCGCTGCTGATCACGATCGAGGACTGGGATCTAACCGGAAGCTGCCTCGCTCACATGGTTACCGCGACTCTGACAAAAGCCGGGTACATTGCCTGGCCTCAACATCTGGAGGAGACGGATCTCCGACTTTATGCGTCCGCCACCAAGATCTCGGGGAAGGTTCACCTCGCCCTCCAGGGCTCGTTCTTCCGCGAAGGAATCCCACTCCTCCCCGATCTCTACTTCGCGACGGTCATCGACGGTCGCCAGCCACCGACTCAACTTGAGGTCGATGCTCTCGTTCGTCAGGTGCTCGACTCTCCAGCGTTGCGTGCCTTCCTAGCCCACGGCAGAGGCATTGCGGGTCCGGCCCAAGTCCTGCCAGTCTCGGCAGACTCCATTCGCGCAGCATGCCGGCCCTGATTCCGAATGCATACGTCCCGGAGATGCCGTCCGGTAACTCGCCGCCCAACAAAGGCGTTGCAGCAGAAGGGCTAGTCGGTCGCTGATGCTCCCTCTGGCGCCCGCAGCTGAACGCCGATACGTTGGGCAGACCTGGATGGCTCGTATCGCGTTGTCCGTTCTGCGGCATTTGCACCGTTCGCTAGCCTATCAACGGCTGCCGGAATTGATCGGTAAGCACGTGCAAATCCAAAGCACCTCGTCGGCAGCAACTGAGGTCGTCGCACTTGCCAGGCGTTCCTTCGAATTCGAGGTCAAATCCCAACGCGACGACCTGTTCGCGATGTTTGCCAGGTACGGGGTTCTTGATTTGGAATATGGCATCGACAATATCGGTTGCTCTATTGATCGGCCAGGGCTCGGCGCGCTCCGTGAACTGGGTCTCGTGGATTCCCCACCAGATGAGGATGGCCTGCGCGAATCCGATCTCATGCCAGACTTCCTTGAAGATCTGGCGGCGCAGGTTGATCTGGGAACAATACACTTGAAGGTCTTCTTGGAGGCACCAGAAGTGCACGCCCGAGGAGGCATCCCCAGCCAGAGCTGGACGCGCTCCAAGATCATCTGGCCGCAGCAGCTCCTCGTGGTCGACGCATGCATCACCAATGCTTCCAAGGTCTGGCTCGCAAAGCACTTTTACTTGTAGAGCTCGGTCGCTAACCGAAGAGTCGGCAGTGCAGGCGAGACTCTGACTGCGAGCTAGTGGCGTCAGCCTTAGATCGAGCACGGGTCGCAGGGCTGCCCAACTCCGGTTTGAAGCAGACAAAAACCTCGCTTCGCTCGGCTTTTGCAGCTTAAATCTGGTACGTTGGGCAGACCGACGACACTGACACGCTGAGCACACCCCAGTGAGCGACCATTCGGACCAAGAGCGTGCGATCGACGGGTTGCTGCTGGCGCTGGCGACGCAGGCCACCGAGCGCAACGATCGCCAATTCTCTCAGGCGGCGCTCGGACAGATTGTCGAGCAGGGTCGCGCTACCGTCAGGCTATTGCTCGGCAGCATCGGCCACCTCGTTCACTACGACTCGACCGGAGAGGACAATGCCTACACCTGGCTGGCGGACCTCTTTGAGCAGTTGATTGCCGCCCTTCGAAGCGCGCGCGGTGAAACTGACGGGCTTCTGTCCGGCGACGTCGTCGATGTCGTCGTTGACCGCCCAGACCTACACCTGAAGACCGGAACCGTCATGCGGGTCTATTGGGTTGGTGACGACGGAACAGTCGACGTTGGGTATGAGACGCTCGTGGAGGATTACGTGATTTCTACGGTTCGCATTGCTGATATCCGCAGGCGCACTCCCGAGTAGGCGGGCCTACGATACTCTGCGCTGCCGGAAGCTGACCAACTAGGTGTTGCAACTGACAAGCGCCGGTGGTCGCCCTGCGAGCTTCCGCTGGCGCCTGCAGCTGAACACCGGTACGTTAGCCAGAGCGCGAGAGCCGAACGCTACGCCGCGCGCCCCTTCCGGCGTGCCTTAATCTGGGCAAGACCGATTCGTAGCCCGAAGGGCTTCGGCAAGCGTTCGAGTGTTTCCTGCGTCGGGTTGTGCTTGGGGTTGATCGCCCGGAGCACGTTCGGGCTCGGCATTCCGATGCTCTGGGAGAACTCCTTCACGCCAGTCGCGCGAATGACCTTCGCGAGCGCGATCTTCAGAGGCACCCCGTCCTCGACTGCGGCTGTCAAAAACTGACGCGCAAATTCCGGATCCTGAAGATCGTCAGCCAGCCCGTTGCGGCAGAAATCGCCGACATCCGGATGCGGTTGCGGTCCGATTATTACACGGCTCAAGAAGCCAGTATGCGTGAGTATTCGCAGGCTCGGCCAAGACCGCATCGGTACGCCCGACCTCGCTGACTCTCTCTGCGGCACAACCGAAAGCTGGTACGCTATCGCGCACTATGAGGGTGCCGAGATTGCAAACCGTCTGTGAATGGCAAGGCGTCACGCCTATGCCGCCGGCTCCAGGCAGCAAGGTCGGTCTGGCGATTTCGACGCTGGGGCAAAACCCGGTTCATGCTCTTCGGCATCCGCCAAGTGATTCGACGAATGGTTGGTACATTTGGTGCGGTGCGGGCGCGTCCGTCGAGCTGGACTTTTTCGCGCCGCTGCACGTTGAGCATCTCTCGCAGTACGTGCCGGAGCTCGTGGAATACCTCGACCTTCCACCGGGTTATCGAGTGCTCGTTGACGGCGCGAACTACGAGGACGCCTGGTTCGATGCCTCATTGCTTGACGTTTGACTCCGTAAACGGGCCACCGCCCAACTTGGAACTCAAGCAAACGCGGATCTCTCGAAGCGCCGGAGCGGCGGCTCGAAGCTCACTTCGCTCGGCTCTTGTAGAGGAACATTGCTACACTGGGCTGGCCGATGTCGAAGATGCTGTGTAGCTGCGGGCATGTGATTTACGATCAGACTGACGGCATCCCCTACAAGGCCGAGCTCTATCCGGACGCCGACACGGAGGCGCTTTGGGATGGCATTGTCTCGGCAGCGACGTCACTTCTAGAAGCGCTCCGCTCCGGTGAGCGTCTCCGCTGGATGAAACAGCACTTCCTTCCCGGGTATCCAGCGGACGTTTCTGACGACGGTATGTTATCCGACGCCATCACGGGCGTCGCTGCCCGTCTGAAGCGTGATGTGTATCAATGCGAGCTCTGTGGTCGGCTCTACGTCCAGGCGTCCTCCAAGAAGAACACCTTCGTGGTGTTCACCCCCGAATCTCCGGACGCCCGAAATTGTCTACGCGGCGAAACCGGGACTCAGTGAACAGGTCGAGTCCAGCGGGTCGTGCGCACCTGATAAGCGCAGCACGCGTACTGGTCGCGGTGGGACCCTTGACACCGACGCAGGGTGTAGGTAACCACTGGGTTAGTTAACCAGTTGGTTATATGAACGCTCGACCAGACAGCCTGAGTACGACCTTCGCCGCGCTAGCCGATCCCACCCGGCGAGCGATCCTCGCGCGGCTCACCAAGGGGTCGGCCACGGTTGCGGAGCTCGCGGCGCCCTTTGCGATCAGCGGTCCAGCCGTCTCCAAGCATCTGCGCGTCCTGGAACATGCGCGCCTGATCACCCGCGGCCGGGAGGCTCAGTGGCGCCCCTGCGAATTAGAAGCGGGCCCCTTGCGCGAGGTCGCGGAGTGGACCGCCGAGTACCGCCGCTTCTGGGAGAAGAGCTTCGATCGTCTCGACGGGTATCTGGAAGAGCTTCAGGCGACGCGCAGAGAGGCGGCCGGTAAAAAGAAGGGGAAAGTCCGTGCGAAGAAGCGGTAATGACGTTATCCCCACTGGCGGCGAGACTGTCAGCCGTGTCTTTGGGGCACCGCGCGACCTGGTCTTCGAGGTCTGGACGGAAGCCGAGCATTTCACGCGCTGGTTCGGGCCTCACGGCGTGGAAGTTGTCTCCTGCGAGATAGACGCGCGGCCCGGAGGAATCATCCGCTTCGGGCACCGCCTCCCCCAAGGGTTGACGCTCCACGTGAAGGGCACGTTCGGCGAGGTGGTTCTGAATGAACGTCTCGTCTTCACGTTCGGATTCGTCGACGAGCACGGACAGCCGGTACGGCACCCGATGTTCCCCGACTGGCCACTCGAAGCGCTCATCGAGATGACCGTCATCCTCGAAGACGTCGGCGATGGAACGCGAGTCAGCGTGGCCCACCGCGTGCTCCCCCCTGATGCCGCTTCTCATCCGGCAGCGAAGCGCTGGTTACCGCTCGCGCGCGAAGGGTCGATGCAAGTGCTCGACCGCCTCGGCGAGCACCTTTCCCTGATCACACCAAAGGGACACACGACCTGACCTCAGTCAGCAAGGTGGACAATTCAATGAGTGCGTTCCATGGCCCCGGCCCCTTCGATGGCGATGCTGTTTACAACTACCTGGATCAGGCCGCGCTACCTCCGCTCGCCTTCCGAGAGGCCGTCGCGAACGCATTTAATGAGGTCATCGAAGGCGGCGCCGCGCGGCGCATGCCCGCCGAGTTCCTGGCGCTGGCGGGACTCGTCGGGCCTGTGACGTACGTAGATGTCGACGAAGCCACATGGGCGTGGGCGTGCGCCGAACTCGTCGCCCTGGCAAACGGGCACCAACCCGAAACGCCTATTCCTGAAGTATTCGCGCAGGCCGCGCAAGCCATGCCGGACCCAATTGGCCTCGTGCCCAGCGCACTGAAAGCACTTCAGATCGTCGCAGATCCGAAGCGCTCTGAGCTCGCCGGACTGCTCGAGGAGGCGGATGCCCAATCCTCCTTCCAGAGAATCGACCGGCTTCGGCTACTCCTACACGGCGCGTGAGACTCGCCCTGCCCACTTCGCCCAACGAGACACTGAATTGACGAAAATCCCCAAACCCAAGCGCGTCTGGGCGCTTCAGGCGATCGTAGGCCTGCAACTCATCGGCGCGATCGTCGGAGTGGTGCGCCTCCTTGTCACAGGGTTACCTCAGATCTCCGCAGGCGAACTCGTTCTCGGACTTGCCAAGCCGATCATCGCACTGGTTTTGCTGCCCGTGCTCCTGCTCTCCCTGCAACGGACGTTGCCGCGGCCAGAGCGTGTCGCTCCCTTGAGCGCTCTCGCCTGGGCACTGTTCACACTCGGGGTCTGGATGACCGCCGTACCCCAACCTCTTCCGCCGGCTTTCGAGGCCATCACGTTTCACGATGTTACACCCGAAGCGGCTCGCCTCGGTGACTTCGTAGTACTAGCCTTCGGACTCGGAGCCATGGTCTGGGTTGTAGCTTCGCTTTTCGTTCATCGCCGGACGCGCGCGTATCTTGCCGGCGACGCGCCAGACTTGCGCCAATAGTTGCACGGACGTTTTCAACGCCTCGACGACCCAAATGATCCCCCGTCGCCTGAACCTAGTGAACGCAAACCTCGCGCTACTGACAGCGGCGCTCGCCGGTAGGGAGGCGCTCGAGGCCTTGCTCGGCGTCTCCATCGCGGACGATTGGGCCGGTTTCCCAGAGGCCCTTCCGGTTCTGCGCGCGTCGTACACGGCGAACCCCGGAGTGCATCCGTGGGGTTCGCTGTTCTTCGTCGAACCTCAGGCACGCACGCTGGTGGGTCTCGGGGGATTCAAGGGCCCGCCTTCGTCCGACGCCGTAGTCGAGATCGGATATGCGATCGCTCCTGCTTTCAGGGGGCGGGGATTGGCCACTGATGCGGTAGCGCAGATGGTTCAACGTGCGTTCGAGGATGCAAGCGTCCAGGCGGTCACCGCGCACACACTCGGACAGGCGAACCCGTCCACTCGCGTCCTGGAAAAGTCTGGCTTTCAGAAGATTGGAGAGACCAACGACCCCGACGAAGGGTTGGTTTGGCATTGGCGCCGCGAGCGGGCATGACGATGTGTTGGTTTCGTGCGCCAAATCGCCACGCCTGTTGAGGGTTGCGGAAGCCGAGAGCAGAACCATGCTTGTGGGGACGAGCAGGGATCCCAATGCCAAACGTGTTGATCAATCTCGACGTTGATGACATGGAGCGCGCCGTCGCTTTCTACACGCAGGCGCTCGGGCTCCGCGTCGGTCGGCGCTTCGATGAAGGATTCGTCGAGTTGCTAGGGGCTGAAGCTCCGATCTACCTGCTGCTCAAAGCAGCGAGTACCGAGCCGTTCGAAGGGGCAGAGCAGGGTCGCTCCTATGCACGACATTGGACGCCTATGCATTTGGACTTCGTTGTCACTGACCTCGACGCCGCCATTGCGCGCGCTCTCGCTAGCGGCGCCGTTCTCGAGGCACCGCCGAGTCAGCAGCCTTATGGCCGCCTCGCGCTGCTCCACGATCCCTTCGGCCATGGTTTTTGCTTCCTCCAATTCGAAGGCAAGGGCTACGACGAGCTCTAGTCGACGCCGCTCGTGCTTCGCGCTCCCTCTGGCATTCGCTGCCGAACACCGATACGGTTGGGCGAACTGGATTCGTCATGCCAAGCGTCAGGCTATCCATCCAAGCGCAGCTCTGCGGACCGGTAAGTATCGGCACCGTCGACGTCATCAAGGCTGTTCGGCTTCATGCTGGCCTGACCCTTCCCGAGGCGAAAGCCATCGTCGACCGCTGCGTTTTCGAAGGCGAGACGGTCACGATTGCGGGTCTTTCAAGCCTCGAGGCCCAGGCGCTAGTCGCAGCGCTTCGCGGCTTGCCGGATGCTCCGCCGGTCAACGTTCTGGTCGAGGGCGAATGAGCCCGGCCCCCGCACTGACCCTAGTCGTTGTGCGCTGCCGAGATCTGGAACAGTCTCGGCGCTTCTATCAAGCCATAGGCCTCATCTTGACTGCCGAGCAACACGGTACTGGTCCGTTGCACTATTCAAGTCAGCTGGGCGCGACCGCGAGCGACGCGCCCAGCAACGTTCGGCTCGGTGTCTGCGTGACCGACGTTCGTGCGACGCTGGAGTCCATTCACGCAGTCGGCGGTCGTGTGGAGCGAGAACCGACGGCTCAGGTCAAAACGGCTGTTGTTCGTGATCCAGACAACAATCCGGTTGAGTTGAGCCCCGCCTAGCCCGAAGACGGCCCGACAAAACGTTGAAAGAGACGAAAGTCTGGCCGCACTCGACTTTCGCGGCTCAACGTTGATACGGTCAGATCGCAATGACTTCGTCCCCGCCCAACATCGAACTTGCGCCTTCGACTGAAACCGTCGCGCGAGGCCGCGAGGTTCAGCTGCTCATCAACATCGCTGAGCCAGACCCGGAGTTGCAGCCGTTCAGCCTGACTGACGCAGCATCGCTACTAGATGCCGTCCCCACTTCACCGGACGACATCCTAAGGCGCTTCGACGCCTATTTCCGGGCTGATCTGGAGCTCGACCTGGCGCTGCCGCTCTGGCGCCTGGTCGATAAAATCAAGCGTTTGCGACCGGGGTGGCCCGATGATTTGGAACCGAATTGAGCTCCGGCCTGGGCATTGACCAGGCCGGCAGGGGCAAGCGGCGCCGCAAGGTCAGCAGCGAGGAGTGAGCGAAGACTTCATCCTCGCCCCTAGCTCGCGCCAAGAGCGGCGAGGAGCTCCTCGAGCTGGTCGAAGGTTTCGCCCATTCCGCTCTTCTCGCCGGAAGCCATGGCCGCTTCGAGCGCCTCCTTCGAGGGGTAGAGGTCGCGCAGGACCACCAGCGTTTTGCCTGCCTTTTCTTCGAGGGTGAGCGTGGTGACGGGACCACCGTCTTCACTTTCTTCATTGGTCCAGACCAGGCGCGAGTGCGGTACCACTTCGATGTATTTGCCGAAGAACGCGACCTGCGAGTCGCCGTTAGCAAAGACGAAACGGTATTGGCCGCCGACACGAACATCCGCCTCGCAGGAAAGCAGGGTCACGCCAAACGACTTGGGCACCCACCACTGCTTGAGTAGCTCGGCCTTGGTCCACGCCTCGAATACGAGGCGCGCTGGGCCGTTGATGGTTCGCGTGACGACCAGTTCACGCTCGGACTTCCGTTCCACCGTCGTGCGGTCCTTCGTGGGGCGGGACTGGCTCTCACTTCTTGTTTCCATTGTTTTTTTCCTTTCGTTTGAGTTCCTCGACAACCTTGTCCAACTCGTCGAAGCGTGCGTCCCAGAGCTGGCGATGCTTCTCGAGCCACGCCGTCTCTTGCTCCAAGCGGCTCGCGCCGAGCTTGCAGGTCCGCACCCGACCGACCTTTTCAGTGGTGACGAGCCCGGCCTGCTCCAAGACGCCGACGTGCTTCATCATGCCCGCGAGGGTCATTTGAAATTTCTCAGCGAGGTCCGTAATCGAGGCGTCGGAATGGCCGAGCTGCTCCAGAACCCCGCGTCGGGTGTGATCCGAGAGCGCGGTGAACGAGGCGTCGAGGCCAGCCTGCGAAAACTTAACCATGTGGTAAAGTATTAACACGCTGGTTCGCGACGTCAAGGGGGCTGCGTTTCGAAAACCTGGTAAGTTAGGAGAGGGAAAGGTGACGGAGCTCTTGGGTTGAAATCCGGGACGTCAGCAGATGGGCGCGCGCATGGCGGTGAGACGAATCGGTGTGATTGGCGACATTCATGCGCAACACGTGCGCCTTGCTTCTGCGCTCGCGAGGCTCGAGGAACGCGGCGTCGAACTCGTGCTCGCGACAGGTGACATCGCAGATGGAGCCGGTTCGGTCGATGAGTGCTGCAAACTGCTCGAGGCTCACGGTGTCGTTACGGTGTGCGGCAACCACGATCGCTGGCTGCTGGCTGGCACTGCGCGCGATCTGCATGAAGCGACGGCTCTGTCGGATTTATCAGAAGATTCGCGCGCATTCCTTACGCGCTTGCCTCGAATGGTAGAACTCGCAACCTCAAGCGGGACTGCGCTTCTCTGTCACGGTTTGGGTCCAAACGACATGGCCAAGGTCGGCCCCGATGACTTTGGGTACGCACTAGCCACGAATGATGAGCTGCAGAAGCTTCTCCAGAATAGGTACTTTCGCTGGGTGATCAACGGCCACAGCCATCGCCAGATGGTTCGCCCGTTCTCTGGAATGACGATTATCAACGCCGGGACACTGAGGCCACACTCGCCCTGCTTCCTCGAGATCGATTTCGAGCGGGAGGTCGTCCTGGTTTTCGAGTTCGCTCCTGACGGATCAATCGCGCCGGTCCCCTCGCGCATTGAGTTGCGCTAAGCGGTGGTACGCTCGTGGGCGAAGTTGTCAGGCAGATCGAGCTCATGGGGAAAACGCGCGCTTCGAGCGGTACCTACCGAGGGCTCCACCGACGCGTACTCGTGATTGAGCTTGGTCTTGCTGCACCGACGCTCGGATGCTCGCGCCGATCGTCGCCGGCTCCGCTTGGCACCTCCTCGAGTGACACGCGCCCCGTTCCAGCAGTCGACCCCGCTGGCTCCTCGCCGGCGCCCCCAGCGCTTTCCAATGGGCAAGGCCGCTGTCTCAGCGCTGAAGAGACCGCGAAGTACACGGTCGTCTTCGCTGCATCGGCTGAGCGCGTGCAGTCCATTTTCGTCGGCTGGCGTCAGCCTGGACCACCTCGGACGAGCGTCGAGCGTAACCCGTTCACAGGAAAGAACGCCACCGTGCGTACGACCGAGCCGGCCGAGACTGAGGCTGGACCGGCGGCGGCGGAGTGGAACTTGGAGCCGAGGGAGATCGCACCCGGTGCGGACTACGATGGATATCTCGAGTCGATGATACCGCCTCAAATTCGCTCGCTACCGCACCGTCCGATGAAGCGGATTGCGTTCGAGATGATTTTGCTCGCGCAAGCCCTGACGGGTAGCGACGAGTCGCTGGAGGTTCTCTATCCGCCGAGTGGCTGCAAGACCTCGCTGCCTCTCCTCCGTTTGCCTCAGTCGGCCGCAACCGCGCTAAGCGCGATCGACGACGACGGGACCGTCAAGCTTGCCAGTCGCCTAGCGACGAGTGGAGGATTCGTGGACTGGAGCAGCGCGGATATCAGGACCTTCTTGGCCGAGCTGCGAACACTTTTGAGAGTAGACGGGCATGGCGGACTCTATCTGCTACCCGTGTAGCGCCTCGACCGGCATTGAAGAGCCCTGTAAAGTCGACCAATGGTCATGACCGAGCGCGACCGCAATGCAGAGGTGATCGTCCGAGCCTTCAAGACCGCCGATCGAGCAGAATTGGAAGCGCTTTGGGCCAACGTTTTCCCCAATGATCCAGCTACGAACGCGCCCACCCTGATGATCGAGAACAAGCTACGAGTTCAGCCAGAACTCTTGCTCGTGGCTGCGGTTGACGCTCAGCTGGTGGGAGCGGTCATGGCCGGTTTTGATGGCGTTCGCGGCTGGCTCTACCATTTGGCGGTGTTGCCCACGTGGCGTCGTCGAGGCATTGCCACCCAGTTGGTGCGCCAGGCGGAGGGCTCGCTCGTTGCCCTCGGGTGCCCGAAAGTGAACTTGCAAATTCGAGCGACGAATTCGCAGGTCGTCGCGTTCTATCAAAGCCTGGGGTACCTCACTGAAGAGCGAGTCAGCATGGGTCGACGGCTGGCCTAAGCTGAAGATCAGACGCTGAGAGTAGGCACTATCGCCACACGGCGGGTCCCTGCGGTCCGCGCGATCGCACCTTGCGGCGACTAGTTCCAAGTCCTACGAAGCGACAATGGGCTCTTCACTCCCAAACCGCGAGCAGAAACCCGTGGCCGAAGTGCTGATCCGAGAGCGCGTGCAACACTGGGCGAGCGCGATCAGCGCTAGGGACATCGAGAGTGTGATGTCTTTGTACTCGCCCGACATTGTCTCCTTCGATCTCGACCCACCGCTGCGATACGCCGGCGCGATCCATAAACGTCGCGCATGGGAGCAGTTCTTTTCGGTATTTCAGGAGGTCAGCTATGACGTGACCGAGCTGAGTATTACCGCCGGCGCGGAGACCGCATTTGTTCACAGCCTGAATCACGTGAAAGGTCGACTGGCCAACGGTCATGTCGACGAGCTATGGGTGCGCTGGACGGCCTGTTTTTTTCGCGCCAACGCTGAGTGGCTGATCAGCCATGATCACGCTTCGGTCCCAGTCGACGCTGCGCATGGGCGAGCCGTGCTGAACCTCGAGCCTTGACGGGTCGAGCACTCGGCCAGCAACGTGTGCGGCCGCGCACCGAGTCCGTGCTCGCCTTGAAGTCATTCGGCTCAGCCATCGAGTGAAATTCGGCTTGCCTGAGGTCCTTCCTGCTCGTGGTAGTGGCTTCCTCGCGCTCGTCCGTACGGTCTCTCCGCGGGTGACGTCATCATCTGAAAGACGATCTGCGCGATTCTCATTCCTGGGTACAGTCGAACGGGTATCCGTCCGATGTTGCACAACTCGAGCGTGATTTCTCCCTCGAATCCTGGATCGATAAAACCGGCGGTCGCGTGAACGACGATCGCGAGCCGACCGACGCTGCTTCGCCCGTCGACCCTCGCGACGAGATCGGGCGGAATCGTGACTCGTTCCATCGTGGACCCGAGCACGAACTCGCCTGGATGGAGGATGAACGGCGCTCCCTCCGGCACGGTCACGCGCTCAGTCCCGGCCGTCAATGTTTCCGGTTGCCGCGGATCGAGACACGTGACTTGTGCAGGCTTGTAGGTCAGGAATTCTGACGACAAGCGCAGATCGACACTGGCTGGTTGAAGTTGCTGAGCTTCATCGACAATCCCCGTGATCTTCAAACTTCCGTCACGAAGGCGCGCGCGAATGTCTCGGTCGGAAAGGATCATCCTTCGATGCTACTCCGACCCGCGGCCCCTTGCAGCGCTCGACGGTGCCCGAAGGCAACTTCGACGTTTGCAAGCCGTGCACCGAGCTACGCGACGTGCCGCGCGCGCCGCGCCCGCTAACCCAACCAATGAGATCCGACCTAGTGATGGCGCAAGGTCGTTGCTTGGGGTTGGTAAGCGGGCCATGCGCCCACGGTTCGTCCCAAAGCTCGAAATGGCGCTTCGATCGTGGACTCGCTGAAGCTGCGCGTCCCGATTGAAACCTGGTAGATTCGAGTGAATGCAGAACCGGGTGCAAGACTGGCAATTCGATCGAGCTGAATGAACCGAAAATTCGATCAAGACTTCTGGGAGCAACTGTGGTCGAAAACGTTGCGGGAGCATCCCGACAAGGTCGCGCGACGGCCGCCGAATGTGCACCTGATGGCTGAGCTGGCCGAGCTACCTCCGGCGCGTGCTCTCGACGCCGGTTGCGGGCACGGCGCTGACGCACTTTGGCTAGCAGTGCGCGGCTGGCGCGTTACGGCCGTGGATTTTTCAGAGAGCGCGCTGGATCAGGGCCGAGCGATGGCGGCTGCCGCTGGCGGCAGTGTCGTTCAACCAATCGAATGGATTCGAGGTGATCTCGCGACCTGGCCGGTCGAGCCGGGACTCTACGAGCTCGTCGTTTGCCTGTACGTCCACGTTGCCGGCTCTGTCGAAGAGATGGTGAAGCGAATGGCGCACGGTGTCGCGCCCGGCGGCACGTTATTCTTGGTCGGTCACCGCCCGATCGACCCGAGCACCGGAGTAGCCACGGCCGCTGCGAATCAGCAGCAAATCTCGGTCGAAAGCGCGATCACCGCGCTGGACGTGGCACACTGGGAGTTGATTGTCGCCGAGGAGCGGCCTCGTAGCGTCGCCGGTTCCGGCGTCGATGCCGTGATCCGCGCACGCCGACGCTGAGTCGTCTTGGCCCATGCGAGTCGTCTTCGAAGGAGCGCGATGAGAACGCCAGCGGCCACCGTCGATACACTCGTATTCGACCTTTTTGGCGTGCTCATCTCGTTCGACAATGAACTGGTGTACGCGCGCCTCGCGGCCCATTGCGAAAGCCCGAAACAGGCGCTCACTCGACTGACCGGGTTGATGGCGCGGACCGAGATCATCACCGGGCAACGCACGCTCGTCGAAATCCACCAGGAGCTCGTCGACACGCATGGGATGACCTTGGGCTTTTCCGCCTTTCAATCGGCCTGGCTCGAGCCTTACCACGGGCCAATGCTGGGAATGCCCGACCTGGTCGCCGACTTGTCGGCGCGCTACCGGCTCGTGCTGCTGTCCAACATCGATGGCTACTACTGGCCGGTCGTCAGAGGCTCACAACCGGAACTCGAGCACTTCGAGGCGCAGTTCTTGTCGTTCGAGCTCGGCCTGGCAAAGCCGGACGCCGAGATCTTTCGTCAGGTTTGTGAGCGCAGCCAGACGCGACCAGAGCGGTGTTACTTCGTCGACGACACGCGCGCGAACGTGGACGCGGCGCTCGCTCTAGGATTTCGGACGCATTGGTTTCGAGGGCTGACTGGCCTGATCGCGGACCTCGGCGCGTTGGGACTCGTCTAGGCGCGGCTCATGACTGGCGCGTAGCCTCTTCGCGCAGCATCGCGAACAGGTCGGTCACGCCGGGGTCGCGGCCTTGTTGCGAGAGGAGCGTCGTGATTTGCCCGCGATGGTGGGTCTGATGGTTGAAGACGTGCACGATCGTTCCCCAGAGCGGTGATTCCAGTTTCAGGCCGCCTCGCATGAACACGAGTGGCGCGGCCAGCCGCTCTTGGCTGAGTGCCGAGACGAACTCGGATAGCTCTTGGTCAGTGAGTTTTCGCTGTCGACGGAGTTCCTCGAAGTCCGCGTAGAGCTCTCGATCGAGCGCAGCGACTCCACTCGCTGAGATGAGCGCCTCCGGAAGCGGTACCCCCTTGAAGCGAGCGAGCCACACCCTGTCGGCGAGGAGCAAATGGTTGAACGTGCCATGGATCGACTTGAAGAACGCTCGGCAGTCGCGCTTGCGCTCTTCGTCACTCAGTGTCGCGGCGACCGCGTACAGTTTGTCGTTCATCCAAACGTTGTAGCGAGCGAGGGTGCTCAGCCATTCGGAGCTCATCATGCGCCGAAACTTAGGACGGAGGCGCGGTACCGCCAAGTGCCGAGGCCGCGGGGCTCTCGAGCGCGCTCGGGACAGCTCGTGCCACGAACTCGCGAGCAAAGCGTTCCACGGCCGCAAAATCGGTGTATTCGTAGTCGCGTGAGGTGTCCGTGTCGCCGCCCTCCTTCTGGGCGATGTGCCGCATCACTAGACGAATGAAGGGATTGTATTTCGAGTAGAGCAACGCTCCCGCGATGAGTTCGACACGCTGAGGCTGCCAGCCGGTTTCGCGGACGAACTTGTCGACCAGTGGGAGTGTCTGAGCACGGCCGTCGGAATGATGGCTCTCGACCGCGAGCCCGACCGAGAAGAACGCGGAGCGAACGCGCTCGAGGAATGCGCGGTTCTTACGCACGAAGCGTGCGAGCGAGCGCGGATAGCCTCCCGCGTGAATCGGTCCGCCGAGGATCGCGAATTGAAACCGTCCGAGGTCGAGGAGCGGCACGGGATGGTCCGCGTCGAAGAGTTCGGTCTCGTGCCCCAAAGCGCTGAGCGTGTGCGCGATGTGGCGCGCGATTTTGGCGGTCTGCCCTTCTTTCGTGGCGTAGACGATCAAGACGTTTGCCATGACTCGGCCGAGTGCAAATTGGGTGCCGCGAGGAGCGCCGTTGGCGAACCTCGGATGCAGGCCGGAATCGCAGGGGAGGGAAGCGCGGGGCAAAACCTTCGCGCACCATTTGCGTCCAGCAGGCCTGCGACGCACGAGTTGCGCGTGATCTACTCGGGGGCTCCACAGGCCAGCCATTCACCGAGCTTTCGTCGTTCAGACTCGGCAACTGAAGCGCCATCCGGCATATAGGTGTTGACGGCTTTGGGGCCAGCGGCAGCCGAGCGATCGATCACGTCGGAGTTGGCTCGTATCTGTTCGAGCGTACTCAGCGTCGGTGTCTCTGGGCCGCCTGCGCGGTGGCACGAGAGACAATTGTTTTGCACGAATGCTTGCCCGAAATTCGCGTAGGTGAGCGTCGAATCCGTGGGGCAAGTGCTGCCGGTGGAATCACCGGGGCCGTCCCCGCATGCGAGCGGAGACAGCGAGAGGAGCGCAATCGCGAGGACGCGGTGAATTGGCATGGCGCGTCGAGTGTGTCATGTCTCGCGCCGTCATGCCCGGGGGCCGCGTTGACGAAACAGCCACAGCTACGCGCTTGCCCCAATCTTCCAGCAAGCGGCGTTGAAGCGAACCGTGTCCCCATGTACGTACGGAGCGAACGCCGGGCGAACTGCGGCGAGTACGCGCGCTTTCGTCTCTTCGTCCGCTTCACGCAGGGCGCGACCGATTGGCCCGAGGCGCTCGACGTAGCGCGCCAATTCACCCTCCGGAAAGCTGCATTCGACGTCGATTGGGCGAATGTCAATTTCGTACCAGCCGCTGGCCTCGAGGATGTGCCGCACGCGGTTCGAATCCGCAAAGTGGAACTGGCCGGGCCCGTCGAGATCTCGCGCAGCCAGGCCGGGCAAGATCGACGCGACCGCGCGCTCGGCCGCGGTCATGAACGGGTTTTCCGAGACATTTCGCCAGGCGATGACGCACAGCTCGGCGTTCTTACGCGCCGCGCCGCGCAGGTTTGCGAAAGCGCGCACGGAATCAGTGAAGAACATCACGCCGAAGCGAGACACGATCACGTCGAAGGAGGCTAATTCGAACGCGTGTTCTTGCGCGTCGGCACACGTGAAGTCCACCCGCGCTCCCGCTCGCGTCGCCCGGCTCCGCGCGAGTTCGAGCATCGGCTCCGAAATGTCGACACCCTGGCATTCACACTCGGGGCCGAGTCGACGTGCGAGGGCGAGGGTCGTGCTGCCGGTACCACAGCCCACATCGAGAACTCGCTTTCGCGGTTTCGCCGCCGCCACTTCGACGAGCAATTCTTCGAACGGCATGTACATCTGATCGAGCAGCTCTTGAGCTTCGACCCAGGATTGCCCGGAAGATCCATTCCACAATGCCGCTTGCTCGTTGCCGTCCGTACGCGAACCGTTCATGAGGTTTTCCTTTTGCTTGGCGAGTGATCGTGCTTGGACAGCGCGTTAAGCCGGGACGATCAATCGAAGTCCTTGGGGCGCGACCTCGATGCGCACGCGCTGGCTGGCGGGCCATTCTTCGCCATCCAACTGCGTCGCGAGCGGTTTGCCGCCTGGGGGCTCGAAGAACTCTAGATCCATCGAGCTTGCTCGCAGCGTCTTGGAATGCGAGAGCCCCAGATCTTCGAGCATGCCCTCATTGAGCGGCACGAACGAGAGGTCGCGAATCGCCTTGGAAACCCAGTCGTTTTTGCCAACGAAGGGCACGAGCTCGAAGACCCCATCGTCGTGGCGAGAGCTTTCGTCGAACACCCAGGCACCCGCGTAGATGCGCGTATTTTTCACGATCAAATCGGTCAGGCCGTCGAGTTCGACCTGCTTGCCGTCCAACGTCGCGACGACCCGCAATTTGTCGTCGACCACGTACGACTCGAGGAACGTTTTCAGGAACGCTCCCGCGTACACCGCCTGGTCTCGATAGAGCTCCTTCAACGGGCCGAGTGTGTCGACTAGGGCGCGATCCTTGTTCCGTTGCGCGAGCACGCGCGCGCTCAGGCCCCAGCCGCACGAATCGAAAAAGTAGTCGGCTGGCGCGTCGGCACCACCGCCGCGGTAGATCCCGACATCGAGCCGAGTCTCATGGGCCGCGCGAATGACGTCCACATTTCGCGTGAGCGCCGCCTCATCTGCTTGCAGACCGAAGCTCTTGCCTTGGTCGTTGGCGGTGCCGGTCGGCAGCATACCGAGCGCGATCTCTTGACGTCGGCTGCTCGTGTAGAGCCCGGCGGCGACTTCGCGGAACGTGCCGTCGCCGCCCATGGCGATCACGGTGCTGTAGGAGCCCGCCTCGAGCGCCGCGCAAACCGCCGCGATGGTCTTGCCTCCGGGCAGCGTTGGCAGCAGATCCGTGGCAAATCCGGCATCTTTCATCAGCGCCAGCGCTCGGTCGATGCGCTCCTGATTTTTGCCGCTTTGGGCGGTCGGATTTCCGACGAGGAGATGAGTGGCCATCGCAGAAGTCTGTGATCGATCAGTCGATGGACCGCGAGCCTCGGCTGCGCGGGTGCTATTGGACGACGATGGTTTTGCTTACGGTCACGTAGTCGCCGGAGAATGCGGGCACGCTCGCGCGACGCATGGTGCTCGCGATGCAACCGCCGGTGGCCGTGCCTGAAAATGGCGGACCCTGGAGCTGTGCGCTCGTCACGCGGCCGGATGGCGCAAAGGTGATCATCAGATACGCGGTCCCTGACGGATCGCCCACTTTGCGGCACGATGAGGCTTGAGTCGCGACGCTGGCGAGCGCGTTGCGCGCGGCATCCCGATCGAACGCGGTGTCGGGCCCGGCAGCGGGTGGCGCGTTGTGGGCTTCCACGGGTTTCTCGACCGCGGCCGGCGTTTCTACCGCCGGTTCGGCCGTGGTGGTGGACGAACGGGTCTCGGCGTTGCTCGCTACCGCAGTGCTCTTCACGGCGGCTGCCGTGGGTGGTGCGACGTCGCGAGTCGTCGCCGCTGCCACCGTTTGGGCGACGGGTGCAATGGGCGCGCTCGCTGCGGGTGCCGCGTCGGGCACGACAGCGCTG
>Ga0247766_1000049_pt1 | contig 25191 bp, 23 predicted proteins | sample UWRJL223509R6_FD_179946 | JGI IMG/M metagenome (GOLD analysis project Ga0247766, IMG submission 179946) | Plant litter microbial communities from Arlington Agricultural Research Station in Wisconsin, United States - UWRJ-L223-509R-6 | ecosystem: Environmental > Terrestrial > Plant litter >... | reverse complement strand
GCAATTTCACGGCTCGAATTCTGCCGCTCCCCTGCGTGTAGCGCGCGTAATTCGCTTTCAGTTGGGTGAACAGCAACTCGACTGGCGGTGAACTTGCCTTCGGCCTGAAGCTTTCGTAGCGAGGTCTGGCAACTCGCCATGGCCTGGGAAAACAGCGCGCCGCTCACCAGCCGTGTAAACGCGCCAACTCACGCCGTGAGCGCCAAGCCCAGATCACGATCACGGTGCCGAAAGTCAAAGTGAGCACGTTGATCGCAACCTCGACGCAGACTCCGCCGGTATCGGGCGAGCGGTAAATGCCATTTTCGAGATCGAACAGAACGTCCAGCAGCCCGAGGTAAATGCTCGTCGCGCCAGCCGCAATGATCCACAAGAGTGAACTCGCACGGCGGCGGACCAGCGCAATGATCGCCGCCACTCCGCAGGCGACCATCCACGCATCTGCCGCTGGAAATGAGTTCTCGAAGGCGTAGTAACTCTCGGTATGAGCGGATGCCAAGATCTCGCGATCGACGCCGAACCACACGATCCAAAAAGCGAGCGTCGCGAGCACGCCGAAAATGAGCACTCCCAAGATGAAGCGACCTCCAGGCGGCAAATCAGGAGTCGTGTTCGTCGTCATGTGAATCCAGGAGCTGGGTGGTCAGTCGCCAGGAGCAAAAGAGTTGCAGGAGGAAGGCCCAAGTGCCAAGAGCGATGATGCGTAGATCACCGCTCAGCGAGGAGCGCCCCGCCATCAGCCCGTGACCTCGCCGAACAACTCCGGATCGAGCCAGCGCGTCTCGCCTTCGTCGAGCAACAATACGGATTCGAACTTGGCACCCAAGGTGCCTTTGCCGAGGTGAGGTTCGACGGCGTACACGCCACGTGGCCGCCCCGGCGCGCCGGCGTTCAGGAACGGGTAGGGTGCGCCGACCAAGTGATGGCGCACGAGGCCGGTCGCGTAGGTCAACAGCAACGGCAGCTGAAAACCAGTGCCGATGCGCGGCGCGGACGAGCACCAATTCGGAAAGCCCTCCAGCGTGTGACCGAGGACTTGCGCTGGATAGCGCGTGTGAATCACGTCCGAACCCGCCGCTTCGATGCGCTGAGCCACTTGTCGACACAGCCCGGCGCTGCCCGCGTCACTCACTGCCCAGGTCAAGATCTCGCGTTTGAGTTGCGCGAGTTGAGCCAGCAACTCGCGGTGCGTCGCGAGAGCTTCCGGAACGCCGGTTGCGCAGCCGGAATAGGCAAAATCAGCTGGAAACCCGTGCACTATCGGCGCGGCGTCGAGCACGAACGCCTCACCCTCTGCCAGCACGCGCTCGGTCGGCAGCGCGTTGGTCTCCCAAGTGCCGTGCCAATCGAAGCGCGTGCGCTCTCCCCACCAAGCGTACGGTGTATGCAGCCAATGCCTGATTCGTGCTTTGGCGAACTCACGCTCGAGGCGTGCACACACCGTGCGCTCGCTATCACCGGGCTTCACGGCTTCAGCCACGCACAGCACGGCCTCACGCGCGACTCGCTGCGCATTGGCGATGCCCTTGACGTACGCCGTACGCATCATGTACCGACCGTAACATGGCTTTCAAAACGATGGTCGTTCAGTCGCTATTGACGGCGACCGCGTTGCTGACAGGTGGTCGCGCCTTCGCGGATGACGCGCCAGTCGAAAAGCCAGCGGTCGATCGGCCTGCCCTGCCGCAACCAAGCCCGAGCGCGCCTGCGGCTTCCAGCGGTTCGGGTCAAAATCAAAGTTCGGGTCGGAGCTCGAGTGGCAGTCAGGCGTCGCACCAAACCAAGCGCTCTGACGGCGCCGCTGCGGGAGCGAACGCGCAGACCGCTGGCGGTGGCAACTCGCGAGGGATCTTTCCTTATCTCGCCGTCGGCCCTGGCGTGCTCATCGGCCTGAGCGGCGGTCGCGATTTCGAGCGCACGAACCCCGCCCTCACGGGCGCCTTCGGTTTGGAAATTCCCGTCGCTCGTGCAACGGGGCTCGCTTTCGAGCTGAACGGCGATCTCGAACTCGCTGCGTCGGCCGATCGCGGGACGTACACGGCGCTGCTCGTACGCGCGCGCATCGGGCGCATGCTCACGCCGCGCAATCGGCTGTGGGGCGCGGTAGGGTTGGGCAGCGCGGGCTATCAGAGTGGCGCGCTGGCCTTTGGCCTAGCTGGCGGCACGAGCCTGATGCTCGTGCCGAAGTTCGGACTCGACTTCAGCGCAAACCTCGGTTTGCTCAGTTCCTCGAGCACGAACATCAACGGCGTCCCGACCGACTATCCCGGCGGCGCGGTACTTTTGCTCGCGGTCCGTGCCTTGTTCGAACTCCACCGCTAGCCGTGGGCGGCGATCTTCATTTGATGATCACGCGATCAGTCTTGAGTCGAAAGGCGCTGGAGTACGCCGCTGCGTTGAGACACACGTTGAGAGTGACGGGCGAGTCTTTCTTGTCGCGGCAACCGGTGACCGCGTGGTTGCTGGCGCTCGCCACTAACCGGTAGGGCGCACCCTCGCCGGCAGCGGGCGCCCCGGGATCCGACAGATCGGGCTGAACGGGTGCGATCAGCTCGCCGCTTTGCACGGTGCAGCCGCCCACGAGCAGATCGAGGAATGTCCTCGCTGCCGCGTAGCCTTCCTGACAGGCAGACGTGCCGCCAGTGGCGTACCGCGCAGGGATCGCGATGCCGGCGAGGGACGCGGTGCTGAGCGCGCCGCATAGTTGAGCTGATTCGGCGCTGACGGGCGGAGGCGGCCCAGCGCTGGCAAAGCTGACTAGTCCGGGACGAACGTGCTCGCTGGCCAAGTGCCCCGGAGCAGCGCCGGTCGATGCCAGTGGGGTCGAGCTGTCTCCCAAGGTCAACCGAACTTTGACGTTGGATACGTAGATGGGCAGGTCACTCAGCAACGGGATGCGCAAGCTGTCGGGTGAGGCGTCGAGCACGCCGTTCGAGAGAGAGGCTGTCGAGTTGGAGTACAAAACGCCGCTATCGACTTGGCCATTGGCAGGCGTGTACCACCAGTCGAGATCGCTCTTGCCGTCATAGCTGGACGGAACGGGTGGCGTGGGCGCCCCATAGGCCATACCGAGCGTGATCGTCTCGGTGCTCATACCGGTGAGATCAGCTAAGCCGCGGAATGCAAATAGCAGACTCAGCGAGCCGTTCGCCACGCGCTGATCCAAAGTCGCTTGCAGCGCCGTCTGCGCGACGCCTGCGAAGGCGCCGCCGAATGCGTTCCTCGGACAGAGGGTGCTGGTCTTGAATCTCTGCTCGATGACGTTCGCGCGCTGACTCTGTTCGAACGCGCAGGACGCGCTACACGCATCCAAGCTCTTGACGTTACCGTCGTCGCATTGCTCACCCTTTTCGAGCAGGGCGTTGCCGCACACGGGAGCCGCACCGCCGGAACCGCCGCCACTCGTGCCCGCGCCGCCACCGCTGGCACCCGCACCACCGCCACCCTTGCCCGCACTGCCGCCACTGGCACCGCCACTCGAGCCAGCACTGCCGCCCGCACCAGCACCGCTGACTCCTGCACCACCCGCGCCGCTCCCCGCGCGACCGGCGCCGCCGCCATTCGTGCCGCCAGCCGTACCGCCCGCGCCACCGCGACCGCCGCCGCCGCTGCGACCCGCGTTGCCGGCTTCACCCCCCGTGTTGCCCGCACCTCCATCGCCGCTACCGGCCGTGTCGCTCCCCGCAGCTCCCGCCTCATCCCCCTCACCCGTGCTGCCACCCGCGCCGCCATCACCAGCGCCCGCTCCGGCGCCTGCCCCTGCGTTGCCCGCGACACCGGCGCCCATCCCACCCGAGCCCGCATGGGGCATACGGCCGGCAGCACCCGGCATCGAGAAGTCGACCGCATCGTTGGTACACGCCAAAAACGGCTGCACACACAGCGTTGTGACAACGGCGATGCGAAAACCCGTGCTCGATTTCAAGACTCACCTACTCGAACGCTCAGCGACAAAAAAACAGCCACGCTACCCTGGCCAGGTTAACGCTGGTTACCATAGAAGCGAAGCGATCCGAGCGGGGAAGGCGCGAAACACCGGAACCCAGAGAGCGTTTACGGAGCTATAAACCAGCGTTAGTCTCACACAATGCGTGCGCGTAAGAAACCGCAATTCTTGCTGCCGGGTGCGCCGCTCGCCTTTCCCGACCCAAACCAGTCCGATGACGAGGGCATGTTGGCCATCGGTGGAGATCTCTCACCGGAGCGGCTTTTATTCGCCTACGACCACGGCATCTTCCCTTGGTACGACGACGGGTTGCCGCCCATGTGGTGGTCGCCCAATCCGCGCACGATTTTGGACCCCGAACATCTTCATGTCTCGCGGAGCATGGCGCGGGTCCTACGCAGCGCGCACTTCAGAGTCACTATCGACCACGCATTCCGCGAGGTGATGTTGGAATGCGGTCGCGAACGCGAGCAGGGCACTTGGATTTTACCGGAAATGGTCGATGCCTATTGCGACTTGCACGAGCTCGGCCACGCCCACAGCGTGGAGGTTTGGCAGGCCGAGCGCTTGGTGGGCGGCTTGTACGGCGTGCAACGCGGCGCGCTCTTCGCCGCTGAAAGCATGTTCCACCGCGAACGCGACGCGTCGAAGGTCGCGTTGATCACGGCCGTCAAAACCCTGTTTGCCGCGGGCATCGAGCTCTTCGACGTGCAATTTCTGACCCCGCACTTGCAGTCGCTCGGCGCGTACGAAATCCCGCGGGCACGCTACCTGGAATTGGTAGCAAGCGCCGTTGCGAAACGCGACGTCGATATCCGGCGCAGCTGAAGCCGCGCCCATCGCTCAATCCCGAGGGTGAGCCAACGATTCAACCGTGCGCGCTGCGCAACAGGCGCAGGTGCGCGCGCTTGGGCGTGGGCAAGGTTGGATCGAATTGCGGGCGCCGCGGACGCTCGGGCACTCGCGACCCGGATGCGACGAACGCGATCGCGTAGGTCGCAAACAGCAGCAGCATGGGAAACCAATCACTCATCTGAATGCCCAAAGTTTGAAGCCCGCACATGGCGACTCGGGAAGCGCCGCGTGACGTTTGCGTGGCTTCTGATCGCGGAGCTCACACGAGTCCTGGCGTTTGTTTCGCGCCGATGGCGAGTGTCGCCCGGGTTTCGACCCGCGCTGCCGAACTGGCTAACTGCTGGTTAACGCAGTGAAACGCGCGAGCTCGCGCACTCCAGCCCAGCGCAATATTCTCGGTAGATTGCAGTTGCGGGGCGTTGCTTCTCTCGGGCCGCTTTAGGTGCTCTATTTGTAAGCATGCCGCGCACCATCGGAGCTGCCGTAGGGATTGGGGCCTTGTTCCTCGTTGGCTGGAATTGCATCGCCTGTGGCAGTAGTTCGGATTCGCATCCGGGACCCGCGCTGGCAGCGGCCGGCTCCAGTTCGAACGGCAGCGGCGGCGAAGGGCTGGGACTGAATCTCGGCGGCAACGGCCACGGCTCGGGAGGCGGCAGCGGCTCCGAATTGAGCGACGCGTGCGCCGCGAAGATCTCGACCGCGCAGGCCATCCCGCTCGACATCTTCATCATGCTCGATACCTCGGGCTCGATGCTCGGGGAGACCGCGACGCAGGTGACTAAGTGGGACGCAGTAAAGCTCGCGCTCGAATCGTTCCTCACCGACAGTCAGTCTGCCGGTCTCGGTGTCGGACTGCAGTATTTTCCGCTCGTGAAAACCAACGCGCCGAGCTCGTGCTCGAGCGACGCCGAATGCGGTGATAGTGGTCCGTGCTACCTCAAGTTCTGCTGGAACTCCACGAACTTGTACCCGTGCCAAGCCGATGCGGATTGCCTGACAGTGGATGGCGACGACGCGGGCCCGTGCACGCAAATCGCGCTTTGCTCGAAGGCGCAGGATTACGTTTGCAACGCGCCCGGCAAGCAGTGCGACATGAATCGCGGCACCTGCGAGGCCGTTCTCACGAGTATCTGCGAGCACACGACCAGCTGTGACGTCGCGCAATATCGGGCGCCGGCTGCGCCGATCGCGGCGCTCCCCGGCGCGGCAGCCGCGTTGATGGCGTCAATCGACGCGCAAATGCCGGCCGGCGATACGCCGACTGGGCCTGCCTTGCGCGGCGCGATCGAACAAGCGAGCGCGTGGGCGACCGCGCATCCCGATCACCGCGTGGTCACCGTGCTCGCCACTGATGGCGTCCCCACCGAGTGCACGCCGAGCGCGATCGACGCCGTGGCCGCGCTGGCCAAAGCGGGCGTCAGCGGCACACCCAGCATCAGCACCTTCGTGATCGGCGTGTTCGGACCCGACGACGTCATCGACAACGCGCCCAGCAATTTGGACAAGATTGCCGTGCAAGGCGGCACGAACAAGGCCTTCCTGGTCGACACGCAGAAAGACGTGACCGCACAATTCCAAAGCGCGCTCGACGCGATCCGCGGGGCGCGCTTGGCCTGCCAGTACCTAATCCCGGAACCCAGCACCGGCGGCACGCTCGACTACGGCCAGGTCAACGTGGCCCTGACCAACGGCACGGACAAGAACCTCGTCTATTACGTCGAGAATCAGGCCGCGTGCGACGCGACCAGCGGCGGCTGGTACTACGATGTCGAACCCAGCGCGGGCACGCCCACGAAAATCATCGCCTGCCCCACTACCTGCAGCGCCTTCGAGGCCGCGCCGAACGGCGCGTCCGTCGGCATCGCGCTTGGTTGCGCGACCATCATCAAGTGATTCATTTGTCAATAATATCAACAATTTAGCCTAACACGCGAATTCCGACCGAATTAGTGCTAGATCGGCCGTCCCGATGACCGCCGTCGACACCTCTCCCGACCGCGCACTCGAGTTCCGGCTGAGCCATCTTCGCCAACTCGAGGCCGAAAGCATTCACATCATTCGTGAAGTCGCCGCCGAGTTCGACAACCCGGTGATGATGTACTCCATCGGCAAAGACTCGTCGGTGATGGTGCAGCTCGCGCGCAAAGCCTTCCACCCCGGCAAGATGCCCTTCCCGCTCCTCCACATCGACACGACGTGGAAGTTCAAGGAGATGATTCAGTTCCGAGACAAGTTCGTGAAAGAGAACGATCTGAAGTTGATCGTGCACACGAACAAGGAGGGCTTGGAAGAAGGCATCAACCCCTTCGATCACGGCAGCTCCAAGTACACCACGATCATGAAGACGCATGCGCTCTTGCAAGCGTTGAGCAAGGGCAACTACGACGCGGCCTTCGGTGGCGCGCGCCGTGACGAAGAGCGCTCGCGCGCCAAAGAGCGCATCTACTCCTTCCGCGATCGCTACGGGCAATGGGACCCCAAGAACCAACGCCCCGAACTGTGGAATCTGTACAACGGCAAGCTGACCAAGGGCGAAAGCATCCGCGCCTTCCCGCTCTCCAACTGGACCGAGCTCGATATCTGGCTCTACATCTACTTGGAGAGCATTCCGATCGTCCCGCTGTACTTCGCGCAAGAGCGCCCAGTGGTCGAACGCAACGGCACGCTCTTGATGGTGGATGACGAGCGTTTGCCGCTCAATCCCGGGGAAAAACCGCGCATGGAGAAGGTGCGCTTCCGCACCCTCGGCTGCTACCCGCTGACCGGCGCGCTGCCCTCCCACGCGACCACGCTCCCCGACATCATCCGCGAAATGCTGCTCACCAAGTACTCCGAGCGCTCGGGCCGGCTCATCGATCACGATGAAGAAGGCTCGATGGAGACCAAAAAGCGCGAAGGCTACTTTTGAGATTGTTGGTTGGGCATTTCTGAGCGCACGCGAGCTCGCATTTTGATTGAGATGGTTCGAGATTCCCATGACGACTGAACAAGACCAAATCAGCAACGATATCCTCGGCTATCTGAAGCAACACCAGCAGAAGGAGCTCTTGCGCTTCGTCTCGGTGGGCTCGGTGGATGACGGCAAGTCGACGCTGATTGGGCGTTTGCTGCACGACACGCACGGCATCTACGAAGATCAGCTGTCCGCGGTGAAGCGCGCCTCGGGCCGCGCGGGCATGGAGATCGATTTTTCGCTGTTCACCGACGGTCTCAAAGCCGAGCGCGAACAGGGCATCACGATCGACGTTGCGTATCGTTATTTCTCTACCGCCAAGCGCAAGTTCATCATCGCCGACACGCCGGGGCACGTGCAGTACACGCGCAACATGGCGACCGGCGCCTCCACGGCCAACGTCGCGATCATCCTGATCGACGCGCGGCTGGGCGTGCTGCAGCAATCACGACGACACGCTTACATCGCGTCTTTGCTGGGCATTCCGCATCTGTTCGTGGGCATCAACAAGATGGACTTGGAGAACTACAGCCAAGACGTCTTCAACCGCATCCGCGAGGAGTTCGCTGCGTTCCTCGCGCCGCTCGGTTTCAAAGGCGTGCGTTTCATCCCGATGAGCGCGCTCAAGGGCGACAACGTCGTGCATCGCAGTGATTCGATGCCCTGGTACGATGGCAACACGCTGCTCGAGCACCTGGAGAGCGTGCCCATCGCCAGCGATTGGAACCACGACGACTTCCGCTATCCGGTGCAATACGTCCTGCGTCCGGATCTGAACTACCGCGGCTTCGCGGGCGCGATCGCCTCGGGTGTGGTCAAAAAGGGCGATCAGGTCATGGTGCTGCCCTCGCGGCGCACCAGCACGGTGGTCGCCATCGACACCTTCGATGGCGAAAAAGAGCAGGCCTTCGCGCCGATGAGCGTGACCCTCCGCTTAGCGGACGAGATCGACATCAGCCGCGGCGACATGCTCGTCCACCCGGACAACGTGCCGCACGTGTCCCAGCGCTTCGAAACCATGCTGGTCTGGCTGAGCGAGCGTCCGCTCGATCGCCAAAAGAGCTACTTGCTCAAGCACACCACGCAAATGGTGCGCGCCAACGTCGAGCAGGTCGCGTACACGACCGACCTCGAAACCCTGAAGCAAACGCCCGCCACGCGCCTCGAACTGAACGACATCGGGCGAGTCACCCTCACCTGCCATCGTCCGATCTTCTTCGACGACTACAAGAAGAACCGAGGCACCGGCGCGTTCATTCTGATCGACTCGCTGACCAACAACACGGTCGCCGCGGGCATGATCCTCGAGGTCGATCCGGGTGCCCCCGAATACGAAGAGGGCGGCCCCAGCTCGCTCGAGCGCCCGCGCAGCCAAATCAGCCCGGACGAACGCAGTGAACGGCTCGGACAAAAGGGCGCCACGCTCTGGCTCACCGGCTTGCCCGCGTCCGGCAAGACCGCGATTGCCTTCGCGCTCGAACGCCGACTCTTCGATCAAAAGCGCCTGGCCTACGTGATCGACCCGGACGACGGTTTGTCACGCGGCGTCTTGCCTGACGGCTCGAGCCCCGCGCAAACTCCAGAGCTCGCGCGGCGCGCCACTGATGCTGGCCTGCTCGCGATTTTCGCCTACGCTTCACCGCTGCGCGCGGATCGCGACACCATTCGCGACGCGGTGGGTTCGGATCGCTTCGTGGAGATCCACGTCGCAACCTCGCTGGAGCTGCGCAAAAAGCGCGACCAGCGCGGCGTGTACGGCCCCGGACATCAGAAGCCGAGTGAAGAAGCGCCGAGCGCACCGGACATCGTCGTCTCGCTCGACGGGACTGACCCGGAAGAAGTCGCTCAGCGCATCATCGCGGTGCTCGTGAAGCGCGGGCTCTTGCCGTCGCAGTACGCGCTCTGAGTCGTGCCCGCGCTCGGAGACTGACTCTGGGGCGGTGCGTCGCGCTGTGAGGTGCGTTGGGGAGCCTGGGGGCGCCCCCCTCTCAACCTTTTGAACGGCGCGTGAGTTCGGCTTCGAGCTCGCGGATTCGCGCTTCCGCCACGCTGGCTTGCGCCTCCACCGCGCTGGCGTGCGCCTCCGCCGCGCTGGCGTGCGCCTCCGCCGCGCGCCGGGCTTCTGCTTCGACTCGGTGCGCCTCGACCTCGAGCTCGAGCGCTTCTGCATCGGTGAGCAGCCGTTCGCGACCGGCGGCGTCACGGCAGGGGCGCAGCATCAAGCCGAACTCAGGCGAGGGCTCGACGAGCCAATACAAGCCGAGCGCGTCAGAGCGCTCGAGCCCGAGCTTCGATACCTCGCGCTCGACGAAATCGCCCTGGACTCGATCCCAAAGCCTGAGTGGATTTTCCGTATCCGCCCGGTCGAAGCGGACGAGTTCGAGGAAGCCCGCACGCTGGTAAGCCGCGAGCTTTCGCTTCCAGACACGATTTCCAGCGTCGTGATCACTGATGATTTCGATCGCCAGGTGCGGGGCACCACGCTCCCACACCTTCCATGACTGAAAGGAGCGCTCAGGGCCGCCCGTCCAAACGAGAATATCCGGTGCCAAGCACTGCTTGGGATCGGTCGGGTCCCAGTACACGAACTGCTCGGAGCCGACGACGGCTCGCTCTTTGAGCTCGCGGCGGAGCATCAGCCACAGCGCCGTTCGCATGTGGATATGCTCCCAGGATTCAGGCACCTCTTCCTCGATCGGAAAATGCACCGGCACTGGCGCGCGCAGGTAGCGACGTGGGGTGACATTCGGCGTTTGCTTCGGTTCGACCACGACCATGGCAATTTACCACGTCCCCTTGGTCGGCAGCGGCTCGACCTCAGTTGCTCGAAAATCTGCGCTTTCAGGGCCCGCCAGCGGGCACTTCAGAACGTGCTGGCGTTCAGTAGCAACCCAGCGCCGCGCGTCGAGACGAGCGGCGTGACGCTCACGTTTCGAAATGGGCTTCCGGCGTGCTCGGGAGCGCTCGATGGCTTGCTCGCGAAGAATATCCAGGTCGCAACGCCCGCGGACGCGACGGCGACGCCCAGCGAAATGTCGGCGATCAAGTAATCACGTCGCATGGCGTCGTAGTCCGACTGACGATTCGACGAACAGTTCGGCGAACAGTCGTCGAGCGCTGACTGTTTGCCGTGACCGGCGAGCGCAAACGCGCCGAAAGAGAGCAACGCGGCCGCGCCGACACCCGACGCCACCCAGAAGCCCGGCGGCAGACGGTGTTCCCCGGCCGTGGCCTCGTTGTTCGTGGCTGGCGTCTCGGCGGACGCGTTCGGGGCCTGCTTCGAACGCATGCTCACGATGCGATTCTTTTCGCCTTCACGAACCAACACGTCACTCTCTAGCGTCTCCCCCGAACTGAGCTCGAACTTGAAATGGTGCTGACCGGGATCGAGCGCGATCGGTCGCCCATCCAAGGTCTCCGTGAGGATCTGATCGTCCGCGGAGACGCGAACCTGAATCAGATCGCCACCCTGAGCGTCGATCGCTGCGAAGATCAGCGTGGGCAGATCGCGCTGCGTGCTCTTGTGGAATTCGGCACACTCGGCGCGAATCGCATCTGGGCAGCCGTCTTGGGAGACGCACGCCGCGAATAGCTCGGACGCAGCTTTGAGTCGGCCCGCCTTGGCTTCACGTTGTCCCGAGGCATGCGCTCGCACGCAAGCCGCCACGTCTGCATTCGCGGCGCGCGGGATGCCGAGCAACGAACTCGAAACCACCAGCCCCGCCGCTGCCTGCATCAAATCGGATCGCACGAGTTGGAATCCTACGCTCCATTCTTGCACTGCTTAGTCAGATTGCTGGTCGTCGCGTGAATTTCGCAAACGCTGTTATTGGAAATCCGTCAGTGAGTTTTGGACACACACAGTCCACTCGGGAGTTAGGTAACCGCCTCTGACGAAAGAATCGTACGGACTGTGCCGAAGTCACACTCTCCATGATAACTTCTGAGCAGCTATGAGTGCGGCAGCGTTCGATCAGACGGACCCACGTCGCGCCTACCGCCAGCTGTTCGAGCTGGGGCGCGGTGGCATGGCGAAGGTCTATCTGGCGGAGAGCCTCGCCTCGGGGATTCGCAAGCTGGTCGTACTCAAGGTGCTGAATCCAGAGCTCAGCGCCAACGCCGAAATGCGCACGCTGTTTCGACGTGAAGCAGAGCTCGCCGCGCAGATGAACCACCCGAACGTGGTGCAGGTGATGGAGGTCGTGGAGTACCGCGAGTCGCCATTCATCGTCATGGAATTCTTGGATGGGGCGCCGCTCTCGACCATCATCCGCCACGCGGGCAAGCAGCTCTCGCTCGCCCTCTATCTGCAGATCTTCGGGCAGGTGCTGCGCGGCCTGCACCATTTTCACGAGCTGCGCGATCTCGACGGCACGCCACTCAACGGAGTGCACCGCGACGTTTCGCCGCAAAACATCATGGTTTTGCATGACGGCCCAGTCAAAGTGCTGGATTTCGGCATCGCCAAGATCAGCGCTTCGGACGTGCAAGCCACGCGCTCGGGCATCATCAAGGGCCGGATTCAGTACATGCCGCCCGAGCAGATCCTCGGCTCGTCCACCATCGATCGCCGCGCGGATCTGTTCGCGCTCGGAGTCATGCTCTGGGAGGCCGTCGCCGGGCGACGAATGTGGGAGGGTAAGACCGAAGTCGAACTGTTCCGCGCTCTGGCCACCGGCGCATTGCCCAACCTGCGTGATTTCGCGCCGACAGCTCCGTACTCGGTCGTCGAAGTCGTGAAACGCGCGACCGCGATCGAGCCCGAAAACCGCTTCGCCAACGCGCTGGAAATGCTGGCCGCGATCGAGGCGGCGAGCGCGAAAGATTTCTTGCAGACCCGCCCAGACGAGCTGGCATCTTTCATGGCCACGCACTTCGGTGAAGCGCGCGAGGAAGAGCAGCGTCAGATCAAGGCGGCCCTGCGCAGTGAAATGGGCTCTGAGGCGATCGAGCTCAGTGACTCTCGGCAACGCGTAATCCCGCGGAGCTCGTTGAGCGAGTCCGCACGCATGAGTGACGAGCCGGTGGAACTGCAGGAACTGCAGAGTTCACGCACGTTCCGCGTTCGACACCGCGGCCGGAGCATCGCCGTGGCCGTGGCGGCGCTGGCCTCGCTCGTGGTCATCGGCGCTTGGGCGCTCCGTGATTCCGCGCCGGCTCCGGCTCCGGCGAGCGTCGCACAGCCGGCACCAGCGAAGACCATCATGTTCGAAGTGCAGGCGCTGCCGGCGGGCGCACAGATTGTCTTGGACGGCAAACTGCTCGCGACGGATCATTTTGCCGGCAGCCAACCGTTCGCCGATCGCAAAGTGTCGCTCGAGGTGCGTGCCAGCGGTCATCTGACCGAGCGCAAAGAGCTCGTGCTCACCCGGGATATGTCCTTGCAAATCGTGCTCGCGCCCGATCCGGCGCTCGCGGCCGCGACTGCCCCCGCCGTACCCGCAGCGGACTCTGCGGCGCCCAGCCCAAGATTGGCCTCCCAGAGCGTGAGTCGGGTCGTCAAAAGGCCTTCCGGCAAATGCAACCCGCCCTACGTGTTCGCAGCGGACGGCGTCAAGACCTACAAGCCCGAATGTTTCTGAGCCAGCGTTCCACGCAACCTGTGGTCGGAGCCTGGCTCTGTCTGCTCAATGGGCTCGCCGCGTGCAGCTTACAAATGCCCAGCGAGAGCGACGTCTTCGGCTCGGCTGGCGCACAGTCCGCGGCAGGCAGTGCGGGCAGCGTGATGCCAAGTGGCTCAGCTGGCGCTGGCGGAGCAAGCGCGCCGCAAGGATCGGGCGGCAACAAGGGACCCGGCGGCGCGACGGGTTCTGCTGGCACGGGTGGTTCGGCAGAGTTCGATCCGACGGCTGGCTTGGTCGCCTACTTCAAGTTCGACGAGGGGAGCGGCGCGACCGCCGCGAACAGCAAGGATTCGACCAAGAACGCGAAGTGCGTTGGTTCGTGCGCGCGCTCGAACGGGCAACTGGGCGGCGCATTTGGCCTTCGAAACAGCGTCAGTGCGACTGATTGGATCGAACTCCCGACGGGGATCTTCAATGGTCGCTCGGCAATCACGCTGTCCGTGTGGCTGCGAGATCTCTCGACCACGCGCAACGAGGCCCCACTCTTTCACTTCAGCACCAGCGCAGACGAGGCATTTTATCTGCTTCCTGATGATGATCAGCGGTCTGCCATGGGCGCGCATCTCGTCGGGGTGCACAGCGGCACTTCATTCGTCAACTTGTCGAGCGCGACGCCGAGCCTGACCGACAAGGTGTGGCACCAAGTGGTCATTGCCTGGAACTCGAGCAAAATCGAGCTGTATCTCGACGGCAATTCGGTCGGCAGCACCGCGAATCCGAAGGTCCTACCATCACAACTGGGAGCCAGCTCGACGAACTACCTCGGGCGCTCGCGCAACGACGACAGGTCTGCCCTGTTCGGTGAGGTCGATGATCTGCGCATCTACGATCGGGTGCTGTCGGCCGCCGACGTCAAGCTATTGTACAAGGTTCGCTGACAGCGGCGCTCAACCGCACGGCGCGCCTTCCAACACCATCATCACCAGCAGCGCCTTGCCGTCGGCACGCGGCTCTGCAGCCAGACCGAAGCGCCGCACACCGGGCGCAAGCACGGCCGAGTTTTGCGCGAGCTGTTCGGGATCGATCAGCTCGCCGACGAACGAGCAACTCCCGGCTCGTGACGCGTGTCTACGCTGCACTTCTCGAACCAGCGCGGCGTGCATGGCGTTCACCGCGATCTCGGAAGTCGGCACGGGGGCGGCCAGATACGCCGCTAACCCGGCCTCCGCGGCGACGCGATAGATGTCATCGGAGGTCGGTTTGCTCAGAGCGTGCTTGGCGCGCAACGCCAGAAATGCGGCTTCCAGCTGCGAGGCATTGTGGAGCATTGCTTCGGGAGCTGCGCGGCGCGCGAACACCAGCGTGTAGACCAAGGCGCTGTGAGCTGGCACGGCGGCGATGCCGACATGGGTGAATTGCGAACCCAGCATGACCGCGCGGTGCCCGGGGCTGCTCATCAGCGAGTCATGCGCATTCTCGGGGCTATCGGCTTGGGCGATGTTCTCGCCGTAAGCGGACACCAGCACACCCGCGCGCCGTAGCCGGGCCTCCGGATCACCCGTGAGGGGCGAGACATGACCAAAGAAATCATGCTCGGCCATATCCGTCGAATGTCCCCATGCGACGTCACGCAAAGCTTCGTCGAATGACAGAGCGGGCAAACGCGCCGCCGCTCGCGATTGATTGAGCAGCTCGAACAAACGCGCTTCACTCTGCGCGGGCGTGGTCGCGCGCCCCACGACGCGCTCCTGTTCCGGCGCGACCGAACCCACCCACAGTGGAACGTTGGCAACGATCACGGGTCCTGTTTCGCCGTCGCCCATCACCTCGAGTTTGTATTTGCCATCGCTCGCGAGCGAAAATTTGCTCTCGATGGCGCGTGACGGCATCACTCGCTGTTCCACGCTGCCATCCGGCTTGGTCAAGAAGACCCGCGCAAAAGCGAAGCGTGGCGCGACCTCACCGCGCAACTCCACGCTCTCGTTCAGCGCAAAATGGCTGGGGAACTCGGCAAGTGAGACCTCCACATTGCCGAACACGACGGCTGCGGCGCGGCCGTCCGACGTCGTTTTGATGCCATAGCGAGTGATCGGCATGTTCGCGGGCACGCGACCAATCGCCTCGCGCCACAGGCTCCGCTGATCCGAGCGCAACTCGAAGCCGGCCATCGAGAGCACGACTCCCGCGAAGCCGTTGCGCCGAGCGGTCGCTTCGCTCGAAGACTGATCGAGTGGGCGACTTTCGGCCAGCTCGTTCAAAATCCAGCTGGCGGTGGCTCCCAGGGCACCATCCGCAACCGCAGAGTTCCCGCGGCGCGCAAGCTCCGCCGTGAGCTCGGTCTCGAGCTCCTGCGCCGCTGTTCCACCGAGCACGCCGCCCGAAGCCGCGTTCGTCGAGTAGCGCGGCGACGGAGGGGGCAGCGCTGACACGGCACGACTCGTGGGTGGGTGGGGCGCTCCTGATGGGCTCGACGCAGCGCAGGCCGAGCAAAGCAGGATCCCCGAAGCCCAAAAAATCAGCGCAGCAGACGCATCGACCCAATGGTAGGCGGCAACGCCAATTCCCACAAAACCCGCTTCTCCATCTCCCTCGACCGCCATCGATACCCGAACTGGTCAAACCAGATCAGATCGGATCTGGCATAAATTCAGCTCGATCCTTGCCAAACCACCATTCTGCCCCCAGGAAGATAGGGAAGAGCTTCACTGTGCATAACTTGTGCAAAGTTTCCCAGCCCTTGCCGGAAGGGCACGTCGCCGACACACGGCGCCGATATCCAGAGGACCCAAGTTCACCCGCTTTGGGCTGAACGAAGGACAATCATGGACATCGCAGTTATCTCGGATCTACATCTGGGAACCGGCGGCGCTGCGGACGGCTTCGGCCACGACGATGGGGAATTCCTGAAATTCCTCAGCTTTCTCGAGAAGAATTTCGAAAAGGTCGTGTTGCTCGGGGACATCTGGGAAACGCTCACCGGCAAGCTTCCGGGCGATCCAGCAGCCGAACTACGCCTGGCCCGCGAATCGCATCCAGAGATTGCGGCGCGTTTCGAGCGCAGCAACTACCTGTACGTGCACGGCAATCATGATCTGATCGCCGGCGTGCAGGGCACGCCCGACGAGCTCATCATCCAGACCGGCGATACGCGCATCCTTTTTACGCATGGCCATCAAAATGACGCCCTGGTGCAGCGGCGGCGCTGGCTCTCGGAGCTGGGCGTTTGGCTTGGCGGCTGGATCCGCCGACTCGGACTCAGCGCGCTCTACCGGCTGTTGAACGAGCTCGATGAAAAGCGCGGCGGGTTATCGCTCGACGGCACTCGCTGCTCATTTCAAAAATGGGCCATGGCGCTCGCCACTGAGCGAAGTTTCGATGTGATGGTCACGGGGCACACGCACTTGGCCGCCAGCGCGCTGCATGGCGACCGCCTGTTCTTGAACAGCGGCTCGTGCAGCGAAGGTCAGTTCAGCTTCTTGAGCATGGACACCGCGCGCGCGGACTACGCGGTCAACACTTCGTTCTGAGCGCGCGTCGCGATTGCGGCGCGCCGTGTCAGAGCGGGGCGGAGGTCGGAGGCCAGCAAGGCGTAACCGACTGCGGCCCAAAACAGCTCTTTTCCGCGTTTGAGCGCGGAAAACGCGGCGCCGACAGTGAGCGCGTCGGGGACGCCCAGCGCACTCAGGCACGAGACGTAGCCGATGTCTTGCACGCCGATCCCCGCTGGCAAAACGAAGAGCACGTTCTTCAAGAACGACAAACCAACTTCGATGCTCGCGACCGCGAAGAAGTCGAGCTCGACGCCCAAGAGTCTCAAGATCAAGAACGTCTCGAGTGATTCACACAACCAGCCGCCCAGGAAGAACACCCCCGGCGCCAAGGTCGTGCGCGTGAACCCGAGTTCGAAGTAGCGACCGGTCAACTCATCGGTGCCAGTGAAGCTCGCTTCGCGCCGCAGCAGCCCTCGTTGCAGGCGTGCATTGGGGATCCGGCGCAGCAACGCCAACGCGCGCTCTGCCGCCCGCCCACAAGCAAACGTGCCACACAGCCCGAGGGCCGTCAGGCAGAGCACGCCGCTCACGGCGAAGGCGCCCCAGGCGAATGCGCCGTTCCCCGTGAGAGACGACGAAAGTCGTACGAGAGTCGTGAAACCGAGCGCAGAGAGCAGTGCCACGTAGGTCGCTTGCGAACTGACTAGCAAATACTTGCGAGCGAAGAGCCCAGCGACAGCGCGGCTCGCGGGCATTCCGGCGTGCCGCCCGAGCAACATGGGCTTCAAGGATTCAGCCCAAATCACGCCCAATGGCAGGGTTTGGGCAATGGCTTCGGTCATCAACCTGACCCGCAGGAGTGAGCGCATCGCCACCGCCTGACCGAGACTCTTGAACACCTGATTCCAGCCCAGACATTCGAGCGTCAGCGCGACGAGCGCCGGCAGGGCGATCAGCGCGAGTCCCAAGCCACTGATGCTGGTGATGCTGTCACTCACGCGACCAACGTCGACGTCGTGGAACGTCCACGCCAAAAGCGCCACAGCACAGGTTCCACTCGCGACTCTGACCGCAAACACGCCGCGGCCTTTAGAAGTTGCCACGGTAGAGCAGGATAGACGCGCATTGTCACGAGCTCGTGTCGGGGACGCAAACTTACTCGCAACACGCGAGACGCGCGCGTAGCACCGTGATCTCAGTGGCTCAAAAAAGCAACGACTCGAGTGTCTCTCATTGATTCAAGAAGCAACGACTCGAGCCGCTGCTGACCGGATACAGCTCGGGCATTTCCTTGGGGCAGCGCTCGAAGGCGGACGCACAGCGTGGGTGGAAACGACAGCCGCTTGGTGGGCGTGCCGGAGAAGGCACTTCACCCGCCAATGGCGCGCGGGCGCGTGCCTCGGCCTGCTTCGAAACACGCGGAATCGAAGCCAAAAGCGCCTGGGTATAGGGATGGGCGGGTGACTCGAACAAGCTCTCGGTCTCGCGCAACTCGACGATTTGCCCGACGTACATCACCGCCACTCGGTGGGCGATGTAACGCACGACCCCGAGATCATGCGTGATGAACAGGTAGCTCAAGCCGCGTTCGCGTTGGACCGAACGCAACAGCTCCAAGATCTGAGCCTGAATCGAGACGTCGAGGGCCGAGGTCACCTCGTCACACAGGAGCAAGCTCGGTTCGACGGCTAGTGCTCGCGCAATGCTGATGCGCTGGCGCTGGCCGCCGGAGAACTCGTGCGGGTAGCGAGCCCGCAATTCGGGATCGAGTCCCACCTGAGCGAGGAGCTCGCACACCTTGCTGTCGACATTGCTGCGGCTGGCCTTCTCGTGCAAAAGCAGCGGCTCGGCGAGCGTCTGAGCAATCGTGAAGCGAGGATTGAGGCTGGCGTACGGGTCCTGAAACACCAGCTGCAATTCGCGTCGAAACGGTCGTGCCGCGGCGCGTGTCAGCCCGGTGATGGTGCGCCCTTTGAGCTCGGCGCTGCCAGAGGTAATCGGATTGAGGCCCACCAGGGCGCGCGCGAGCGTGGACTTACCGCAGCCCGACTCCCCCACCAGCGCCAGGGTTTCACCCGCGCGCAGCTCGAGGTCGACACCGTCGACCGCGCGCACGAGGCCGCCTTCGCTTTCGAAGTGCACGCGCAGATCACGCACACTGAGCAGCGGTTTCTCGTCGGTCATGGGCGCGTCTCTTCCATCTCCGTTACGGGGACGATGCAGCGACGCAGGCGCTCGCCGCCCGCGCTGACCAGCGCGGGTTCGCCGTTCGTGCAACCTTCACGGACACGCGGGCAGCGCGGCGCGAACACGCAGGCGTCCACCTTTGCGTCGGACAAGCGGGGCGGCAAGCCGCCGATGGGATGAAGCGAACCGCCGCCAGGCACGTCGACACGCGGCGTACTCCTGAGCAACGCCTCCGTGTACGGATGCAGCGGGGTTTGCAGGACTTCCGCCGTGCGCGCTTGCTCGACGACACGGCCGGCGTACATCACGATCACGCGATCGCAGATCTCCGAAACGACTCCCAAATCATGGGTGATGAATAGAATGGACATCTTGCGTGTTTCGCGGAGCGAGCGCAAAAGTTCCAAGATTTGCGCTTGAATCGTGACGTCGAGCATGGTCGTGGGCTCGTCCGCGATCAAAAGTTCGGGGTTACAGAGCAGCGCCATGGCGATGCAAATGCGCTGCCGCATCCCGCCCGAGAGCTGATGCGGATAGGCGCGCAGCCGCTCTTCCCCGGGAATGCCCACTTGGCTCAATATTTCGAGCATGCGCGCTCGCGCCGCTCGTCCGCGCAGCTGGAGGTGCAACTCGAGCACCTCGGCGAGTTGCTCCTCCACGCGTAGGTACGGATTCAAGCTGGTCAGCGGATCTTGAAAGATCATGCTCACCCGGTTTCCGCGGACTTCGCGCAAGACCGCGGGCGGCGCGCCAACCAGCTCGCGCTCGCCCAGGCGAATGCTGCCCGTGACGCGCCCGGCGGGCTGCTCGTGCAGGCCGAGGATCGATAGGCTCGTGACGCTCTTGCCGCATCCGGATTCGCCGACCAAGCCTACGATCTCACCGGGGCGAACGTCGAAGCTCACGTGATCGACGGCGCGTACGCTGCGCTCTCGGTTGACGAAGGTGACGGACAGCTCGCGAACCCGCAGGAGCTCTGCCGTCGCGCTGATTTCGTGATTCGCGGTCACGCTTTGCCTTTGGGGTCGAGGGCGTCGCGCAAGCCGTCACCGAGGAAATTGAGGCTGATCAGCGTGATGCCGAGGAATAGGCTCGGCCAAAGCAAGATCCACCAATAGGAGCGGATGGGATTGATCACCGCGATGCCGTCCGAGACCAGCTGTCCCCAAGACAGCGCGACGCCCAAGCCGAGGAACGACAAGAACGACTCCAAGATGATCACGGACGGCACCATCAGCGTCGCGTAGACCATGATCACGCCGAAGACATTGGGGAGCACGTGGCGAATCAACAGCCGGGCGTCACTCACCCCCAAGAGCTCCGCGGCGAGCACGAACTCTTGTCGCCGCAATGCCAACACTTGACCGCGCACGATGCGCGCCATGGTGAGCCATTGCACTAGACCCAGTGCCAGGAACACCGGCAACATATCACCGCGCGCTGTCTCCGAGAACATGAGCATGATCAAGATGACCAGGAACATGTACGGTAGCCCGTACATGAAGTCGACCAAGCGCATCATCGCCTCGTCGACCTTTCCGCCGTAGAAGCCGGCGATCGCGCCGTAGGCGACACCCACGAGCACGGAGACAGCCGTCGCTGCCAGCCCGACCAGCAGCGAGGTCCGACCACCAACCAGCACGCGCGCGAACAGGTCGCGACCGAGGCCGTCGGTGCCGAACCAAAAGTGAGCCGATGGCGGCTGATTGCGCAGCGCGGGTTGAGTCAGGTTGGGGTCCAACTTCAACAAAAAGGGCAAAATCACGCAGCCAAACGCGATCAGCGCGAGCAGCACGCCGCCCAGGATCGCCACGCGATTGCGCAGCAGCCGCTGCATGGCCAAGCGAAAAGGGCTCCGCTTCATGAGCCGCTGCTCCGCAGCCGCGGATCGAGCCAGGCGTACGCCAAATCAACCAGCAAGTTGAAGAGGATGACCAGACCGAAGTAGACGATCGCCGTGCCGAGTACGACCGAGTAGTCGCGGTTGATCGCCCCTTTCACGAACCACTGGCCCATCCCAGGGACCGCAAACAGCACCTCCACGACGAACGAGCCGGTCATGGTCGCAGCCGCCGCGGGGCCCAAGAACGAAACCACGGGCATGAGCGTGCCGCGCAAGGCGTGGCGCACGACCACCCAGCTCTCCGGCAAACCCTTGGCGCGCGCGGTACGAATGTAATCTTGTTGCAGGACTTCGATCATCCCGCTGCGCGCCAAGCGCGCGATGATCGCAGCGTTGGGCAAGGACAGGGCGACCGCCGGCATCACCACGTGCTTCAGGCTTCCCCAGCCAGCAACCGGTAGCCAGCGGAACCAGAGCGAAAATACGATCATCGCCGCTGAGCCGAGCACGAAATTGGGCAGAGAAACGCCGATTAAAGCCAGCATCATGCTCAGGTGATCGACGGCCGTGTTGCGTCGCAAACCGGCCAAGATGCCGAGCCCGAGCCCCAGCGCGACCGACAGCAAGAGCGCGAGCGAACCGAGCGCGACGCTCACTGGAAATGCCGGGCCAATCAGCTCCTCGACCGTGCGCCCTTGCACCTTGATCGACGGCCCCAGCGTGCCCTGCACCAGCAAGCGGCGCATGTAGATTTGGAAGAAGGCCGAAGCGCTTTTGGGCACGCCGTATTCAGCGCGCAGTGCCGCTTCCACTTGCGGCGTCGTCGCGCGTTCGTTCGCGAACGGATTGCCGGGCGCGCGATACATCAGCAATGTCGTCGCGTAGATCAGCAGCACTAAAGCCGGGACCAGGAACAACACGCGGCGGAGCACGAGCAGCGGGAAGAAGCGAAACGTCAGCGCACCGGCCAACACCCCGCACACGATCGCCACCGGCACACCGAGCGCAAAGCGCAGCACGACGCCGACCACCAATCCAAACAGCAGCGCGCCTAGCACCCGCGTCGCGCGCGGCGGACACCAAGCGGTGGCAGCGAGCAGGGCAACACCGAACACGAGGATCAAAATCTCGCTCACCGGACCCCACTTTCGCCGGCGTTGTCTCGTTGGACCGAGATGTCGCGTAGCGGGTGAAGACCGCGCAAATTCGGGCGCTTCGTGCCGTCGCTGCCGATGAGTTCACTATAGAAGCCTTTGACCTGGGGCTTCACCATGTCCTGCGTCACATAGACGTAAACCGGCAAAATCGGCAATTCATCGTGAATGATGATGCGTTCGGCTTCTCCGAGCAGAGCCATGCGCAGTTCGGACATGATCTTCAAGTGCTGCGCAGCGTCCGCCGTGCCGTGCGCGGCAGCCAGCAGGCCCTTCAAGGCAGCTGGATCGTGAGTGTGTTCGAGTACGAACTCCGGGTGAGTGGCGAATTGTTCGACGTCGGCTGCGGCGGCGAGCAAGCGATCATAGACCACGCTGCCCCAGCCGGTCTGATTGTTACCGCCATTGGTCGTCCACAGATCGAGGAAGGTGTTCGGATCCTCGTAGTCGCCGACCCAACCCGCTCGCGCCAGATCGTAGTCCATGGCGCGCGTGCTCTGTTGGTAGGACTGCCACTCTTGGTTGTAGGCCGCAACGTCGATGTGCAAGTTGCGGCGGAGCTGATCGGCCACGACTTCGGCGATCTTCTTGTGTGATTCGAGCGTGTTGTACAAAATGCCGAACTTGGGAAAGCCGCGGCCTTCGGGAAAGCCCGCCTCCGCCAAGAGCTTCTGCGCCTGCGCCACGTCGAAGCCGATGCCGGTGTCCGGGGGATGGTAGCCGCGGACTCCGGGCGGCACGAAATGCAGCGCCGGGGATTGGCCGAGCCGCATCACGTCGCGCGTGATCTGTTCGCGATTGACCGCCAGATTCAGCGCTTTGCGCACGCGCACGTCATTGAACGGCTTTCGAGTGCAATTGATACGATAGTAGTATGTGATGAAGGCGGGCCCGGTGAAAAAGTCCGAGCGCGATCGCAGATCTGGCGCGAGATCTTGAGGAATGTTCTGTTGTGGAAGCCAATCAACCTCACCCGTCAGGTAGAGGTTGAGCGAGGTCGTCGAGTTTTCGATCGGCAGGGCGTCGATACTGCGCAGCGCGACCTGGCTGCGCCCCCAATATTGATCACTGCGCTCGAGTCGAATGTGATCGCCCACGCGCCAATCAGCCAAGCGAAATGGGCCGTTCGAAACGATGCGACTGGGTAAGAACCAGTTGCGCCCAGCGCTCTTCTCGATCGCCCAGCGCGGCACGGGGAACAGCGGGTAGAACGTGGTGAGGTCCAAGAAATAGGGCGTCGGTGCCACGAGCTCCACGACCAGCGTGTACCGGTCTTTGGCAAACACGCCGCCATCGATGCCGAAATGCTGCTTGGCCTCTTCATACAACGCAGCGCGCCGCTTACTCTCGAGCTCGAACTGCGCGGGCAGCGCGCTCAATTCCGCGTGCGGCAGGTCGCCGGGTGCGCGCAGCAAGAAATTACGCAGCACCTCGTTGGGCGTACCTTTGAGCGTCGCGTCCAAGTTCTGCTTCGCAGAAAACGCGAGCATCTCCGCCTTGGGGATCGCCCCCGGATACCTGTGCAAAAGCTCGGCGGCAGCGGCTCGAATCGGCCCGTGCAGCGCCTCGGCCTGCTCGGCGTGCGTGTTGTACGCCTGGGCGTAGCGCACGATGTGCATGATGTACGCGTACTCCGAACCCAAGCTCGGCTCCTGCAATCGGCGCCAGGAGTAGCTGAAATCCTGCGCGGTCACGGGGCGACCGTCACTCCAACGCGCATTCGGTCGCAGGTGAAAGGTGTATGTCTTGCCGTCGGCAGAGATGTCCCAAGACTCGGCCACACCGGGCACGGGCTCCAGTGACTTCGCGTCTTGCCGTGCCAAGCCTTCGAAGAGTGCGGTCAGCAGACGGTGTTCGATTTCACCGGTGGCGAGATGCGGATCCAGAGTCTTCGGCTCATTGCCGTTCGTGAAGCGAAAATCCGCACGCTTGCCGGTCGATGAGGACAAGGTGAAGCCCACGACCAAGAGCGCCGCAGTGAACACCAGGAATGCGCTAAGCAGACTTCTGAGCATCGTCGTACAGGTGACACCACACGTGGTGGTCTTGGTGCTCTCCTTGGCCGCGAACGAGTCGCGCTTCGGGCACCACGCGGCTGCAGGGCTCGAAGGCGTCGGGACAACGAGTGTGAAAGCGACAGCCCGCCGGTGGATCGAGCGGCGAAGGCAACTCACCCTTGAGGATGATGGGGTTCAGCGGAACGTCCGGATCCGGGATCGGATTGGCCGAAAGCAGCGCTCGCGTGTACGGGTGCTGGGGCGCGCGGAACAGATCGCCCGCCGGCGCGACCTCCACCAACTTGCCCAAGTACATCACTGCGATGCGATCCGCGACGCTGTGCACGACGTTCAAGTTGTGGCTGATGAACAAGTAGGTGAGCCCGAGTTCGGCTCGCAAATCAGCGAGAAGGTTGAGAATTTGCGCTTGAATCGAGATATCTAGCGCGGACACGGCTTCATCACAAACGATGAACTCCGGCTCGAGGGCGAGCGCCCGCGCGATGCACACGCGCTGTCGTTGCCCACCCGAAAACTCATGCGGATAACGGCTGCGGTAGCTGCCAGGCAAACCGACACGCTCGAGCAATCGAATCACGCGGCGGTCGATGTCGGCGCCCCTGGCCAAACCATGCACGAACAACGGCTCCCCAATCGCGTCCCCCACCGTGCGCCGCGGATTCAACGACGAATACGGATCCTGAAACACGATTTGCATGCGCCGGCGCATGCGTCGCAGCTCGGCGGACGCCAGCGCCGACAAATCACGGCCCGCAAAACGCACGCTGCCAGCGCTGGGCTCCAGCAAGCGCAACAACATCCGCCCCACCGTCGTCTTGCCGCAGCCCGATTCACCGACGAGCCCCAGCGTTTCGCCCCGCGCGATCTCGAACGAAACGTCCTCCACCGCGCGCACTTGGTTGACGACACGCCCAAACAACCCGCCGCGCACCGGGAAATACTTGCGCAACCCCGTCACCCGCACGAGCGCCTCACCTGGCTCTGACTCCGCGCTGACCGATGCTGAAGCCACTGACGACATGGGGGAACGATCGGGGCTCACGCTAGCACAGCCTTGCGAATCGCCGAGTGGAAGTGGGCGCTCGCGTCCCAGCAGCGCACCTCGCGGGCACGCGGATTTCCCGGCGGTGTGGCGCTAGCGCGGCGCGAAAATCAGCAGAGTTGCGCCTTTGACCAATGA
>Ga0247766_1000047_pt1 | contig 25396 bp, 14 predicted proteins | sample UWRJL223509R6_FD_179946 | JGI IMG/M metagenome (GOLD analysis project Ga0247766, IMG submission 179946) | Plant litter microbial communities from Arlington Agricultural Research Station in Wisconsin, United States - UWRJ-L223-509R-6 | ecosystem: Environmental > Terrestrial > Plant litter >... | reverse complement strand
TGTAAGCATTTCACCTCAAGAGTAACGTGGCAACGCGGGAACTGAAATCACTAGACCGTTTCTAACACCAGCAGTGAAGTATGTTGTTTAATTCGATGATCCACGAAAAACCTTACCACAATTTGTATTATAATCATAACAGGAGTTGCACGGCTGTTTTCAGTTAATGTTGTGAAATTGTGGCTTTGGCCATGGAAATAACATAACCCCTAGCTTTATTTATAAATTAAATATTATAGAGCTTTATGTATTACGAAAAGTATACTAGAAAAGGGACTAAGACAAGTCATCATGGCCCTAATATTGTGGGCTACAGATGTGCCACATGATCCTAAACAAAGAGAAGCAAAAATGTGAATTTAAGCTAATCTCAAAAAATAGGATAAAATAACGGAAATGGATCGTAGTCTGAAACTCGACTACGTGAATAAGTAATTGCTAGTAATCGTAAATCATTATGTTACGGTGAATATAACCTTGGATTGGTACTAACCACTCGTCACATGCTGAAAGGAATATATGCAATAAGTTTGCTCTTTTATTATAAGTAAGTAAACATATAAGTTTTAGATGTTATAGTAAAATTCTTCGTATGCGTGATTCTGATTAGTGTTAAGTCGAAATACGGTTCGTGTAGTGGAAGTTGCACGGGATTAATGAAATTTAACTTTAAAATCTTATATAATATAATAGATATATATTATATATTAAGGAGAGTTCCTTTATTGGCAAGAAGGGCTAAACTGTAAATTTAGTAACAATAAATTGTTTTAAGAGTTCGAATCTCTTGTCTCCTATATGTTTCTATAGCTCAATGGTAGAGCATTTTACTGTTAATATTAAGATAAATGTTCGATTCATTTTAGGAACGTATTCTAAAACTTTTAATTTTGTCCCTACTTTAATAAATCGATAGTTCCTTTACTTAATTTTTAATTTATGAATTCCCGCTATAATAAGAAGTTATTTTCAAGATCATCCTTTTCACCTAGTATCTCCTTCTCCTTGACCTTTTAATACAACAATATTTTTATTTGTTGTAACAATTAGTACTGCTTTATCTATGCATAGTTTTTCTTTTTTACACAATGTATTATATTTAGGGATAATAGGTGTAATATTTTCAATGTTTTTTTGATTTAGAGATATTATAAGTGAAGCTAGTTTTTTAGGAAATCATACTTTAGCTGTTCAGAAAGGATTACATTTAGGCTTTATATTATTTATAGTATCTGAAGCCTTATTTTTTATGGCTATCTTTTGAGCCTTTTTTCACAGTGCCTTAACACCTACTGTAGAATTAGGTGCTCAATGACCTCCTATAGGTATAGAACCTATAAACCCCTTTGAATTACCTTTATTAAACACAGTGTTATTATTATCTAGTGGGGCAACAGTTACTTATTCTCATCATTCTTTAATAAAAGGAGATAGAGAAGGAACTTTATACGGAGCAATAGCTACAGTATTATTAGCTATAGCCTTTACAGGATTCCAAGGTGTAGAATACAGTGTATCCTCTTTTACTATAAGTGATGGTGTTTTTGGTACATGTTTTTTTTTTGGTACAGGATTTCACGGGTTACATGTTATAATAGGAACTATTTTTTTATTAGTAGCTTCATGAAGAATGTTTGCTTATCATCTAACAGACAACCATCATTTAGGTTTTGAAGCTGGAATATTATATTGACATTTTGTAGATGTTATTTGACTTTTTTTATACGTATCTATTTATTATTGAGGATCCTAGAAAAAAGTTAAACGAATATTATTTATAATATTTAATATATATACATATATATTAGGGATTTTAGTATAACGGTTATTACATGTGACTTTTAATCATTAAAATATCGGTTCAAATCCGATAGATCCTATATATTAGAATTAATAACTTAATTGAGAGAGGTCTTCCCTGTCACGGAAGGAGGTGCCGGTTTGATTCCGGCTTAATTCGTACATAGGAAAAGTTACTATAGGTAGGGTAAAATATTTGCTAAATATTATGTTTTTACATTTGGGTGTTCGAATCGCCTCTTTTCCGATTATATAAGCCTTTTTAACAATGAATTATAAGGAAATAATTATTTTAAAATGTATACATAAGAGTATAGTTTAATGGTCTAAACGTTGAGCTTCAACCTCAAAGTTCCTGGTTCAAATCTAGGTGTTCTTGACTAAGCAACTTTAATTTAATGGTAAAATGATCGTCTTCCAAATGAGGTTTGTGGGTTCAATCCCCATAAGTTGTAATAAAATAAAATGAAATAAAATAATTAATTTTTTAGTTTAAATTTGAATAATATTATTATCACCTTTATACAAAGGCCTGTACGAATAATTTATGGAAATAGTTCTTGTTAGTGAGGTTATGACAAACGGATATGAAGAAAAAATTTTAAATATTTTTTACTTATTTGCAATTATATGTGGTATAGTGGTAATAACTTTGAAAAATCCTATATATTCGTTGTTTTTTTTAATAGGGTTATTTTCAAGTATAGCTTGTTATTTAATGTTATTAGGATTAACTTTTATAGGTTTATCTTATCTAATTGTTTATGTTGGAGCAGTTTCTATTTTATTTTTATTTATTTTAATGTTAATAAGTATTAGAATAAGTGAATTACAAAATAATAATAGTAATAGTGTTCCTTTAATTATAATTCTTATAATATTGTTTATTTACCCTATATTAAATTTATTACCATCTATTTCCGGATTCTTCAACAATAATACTAATTTAATTCTTAACATTAATGATACTTTATTTGTATCTAGTAATACTTGAGATGGAAATTTAGCTGAATTTGATCATATAACAAGTATAGGTAACATTATGTATACAAATTATAATATATGATTAATAATATCTAGCTATATATTATTATTAGCAATGATAGGAAGTATTGTAATAACGATGAAACAGAAAGAAGGGAGTAAATAAAAAAAAAATATGAAAAAGAATAATATAGTTAATTCAAAACGAACTCGTTTTAATTTTAGAAATCATTAATAATTAATATAATATGAATATATTATTAAAAGAAATTAACTCAGCGGTAGAGTAGCTGTTTTACAAGCAGAGAGTCAAGGGTTCGATCCCCTTATTTCTTAAGATATAAATTTCTAATAAAACCTCCTTCTACTTTTTCATTTATTGGAATAATACTCCTTCTATCTTTTTTTAAATTTTGAATAAAAAAAAAAAAGAAATTGAGCCCTGGAAATTGAAATAAACTTAATAAATTATTTTTAAAAAGATTCTTTAACTTAATAGGATAAAGTGCATTCTTGATAAGAATGAAAAAAAAGTTCAAATCTTTTAAGAATTAAAGAAATCTGGGTGAGTGGTTTATACCGGATATTTTGAGCATATCTAAGCATTTTATGCTTCACCGGTTCGAATCCGGTGGTTTCTGTTATATTAAAAGCTAGAATGAGTGATAAAGCGGTATTTTTGAGTAATATTAATTATTATAATTTCGTATCTTAAATTTCTAGGATTTTCGGTTATTCTATTAATAATTACTTTAATAATAAAACTTATAAATCTTTTAAATACAGATAATAATATAATAGTAATTATGTTAAAAACAGACTAGAGCCAGATTGGTGAGGCCCTGTGTTTGGGACACAGTTATTATAGGTTCAAACCCTATTAGTCTGATAACATATATATATATATATTAGAAATATAGAATATAGAATAAGATATAAAAAAAATAAAAACATTTGTATACAAAGGGATTATTAAAATATGATATAGCAAGCTATGTATTAAAGATTAAATTTTTAATAAGTAAAATTATTAATTAAGTCTAAGAGAAATTAGATAATAAACGAAGTGAATTGAAATATCTTATTAACTTCAGGAAAAGAAATCAAAAGAGATTCCATGATTAGTGTGAATAAAAATGGATAAGTCTTTATAATAAGTAAAATAGTTGTAAAACTGTTTGAACTTTATGGGGAACCTTCCTCAAAGACTAAATATGATACATAAGCGTTAGAGTAAAGTACCGTGAGGGACTGTCTATACAATAGTAGTTTTATAAGTAGCTCAAGTGATAATAAAACGAGAGCGTACCTTTTGCATAATGGGTCACCAAGTTAACATTAGGTGTGAGCAATAGCGCAGTTAAACCAATCATAATAAGAAAATGATAAATATCTAATGTTAGACCCGAAGCTTAATGATCTTACTACGATCAGGATTATAAAAGTCCGAACGGGTTATCGTTGCATAGATATCCGAAGAATTGTGGTAAGTAAGTGAAAGACAACACTGATTAAGTTAGCTGGTTTTCTGCGAAACCTATAACAGTAGGCAATTCAAATAACATCTTAGCAGGTATAGAACTCCATCTCAGACAAGATGTATAAATATATTTATATAATTACATTTTATTTTGTATACATCGGGGAACCTTTAAAGTTTTATCGGCGAGCTTGTAGACTCAGAATGGCAAAGATGAATATTGAATTATCGGACATAGAATGATAAGGTTGTATGTCAAAAGGGAAACAGCCCAGAACAAAAGTTAAGGTTCCAAAATTATTATTAAGTGAAATTAAGATAGTCTTTATGTAAGTCGACAAGGAAATGGGCCTAGAGGCAGCCATAATTTAAAGATCTCGTACAAGAGCACTTGTTAAGTATTAAATGCATCGAAAATTTAACGGATCTAAATAATATACCGACACTTTGTCCATTTATTACAATATTATTATTAGAATAAATGGGGTAGCAGAACGTTGAGTAAATGAAAGAATTTTTTTTTGTAAAAAAAAGAGTAATTATATAACTCAAGTGATAATGGTGGCATGAGTAACGAAAAAAGAATTATCCTGTTTAAACAGGGTATATTCTCGCCTTAAGCTTATGGATTGATAAAGTAACGGCCTCTAAGCTAATAACCTTCAGGTTATAGCGATGAGAAAATCTCCTTATTATTTAAGACAACGTTTTAAAGTGTAAAACGTGCTGGAAAAATTTAGTAAGAACATTATATATTAATGTAATTGACCGTACCTAGAGACTGAGACAAGTAAGCTAGTATAGAATACGAAGGCGTTAATGAGATAACAATCATAAAGGAACTCGGCAAATTGACTACCGTAACTTAGGGATAAGGAGGGCTCATAGTCTTGATTAATACCAAGTAAATGAGAAGAAGCATAAAATAATGTTGTACGACTGTTTAATTAAAACAAAGCACTTTGCAAAAAGATGATAAATCTATGTATTGAGTGTGATCTCTGCCCGATCTCGGCTGGTTAACATAATTAACTAAATTATAATAAGGTTTGGTTTATACGGAAACCCCGAGCAATGGCGGCCTTAACGTGAGGGTCCTAAGGTAGCGGAATACCTTGGCCGTTAAATGCGGTCTTGCATGAATGATGTAACGATACAACAGCTGTCTCTATGATTGACTCAGTGAAATTATAATAACTGTGCAGATACAGTTTACCTCTAGTTAGACGAGAAGACCCTATGCAGCTTTACTGTTACTAATTATTGGATATAATCAAGGCAAATTTTAGTTATAAGGCAATTGATCAAATAAAAATGTAAAACCTTTATTTGCGTATTATATTATTAACTGAAAAAGAACAGTTGCTAGGAGACAGTTTATGTGGGGCTCCGACCCCCTAAAAAGTAAATGGGAGTGTCTATAAAAAAATTATATTATAAATATTATTATTAATAACTTGTTCTTTTTATAAAATTAGAATACAATAAAATATATTACATATAAAAACAAAATTATAAAGTACGATTTTAATTATAGGGATAATAATAGTAATTAAAAAAAATATAATGAAATTATAAATTTTCTAGTTTATAATAAACTCTAATATTATTAATAGTTATAATTTATAAACTATTTTATAACAATGATAAAAATACTATATAAGCTTAACGGCTAAATCGTGCTTTACTGTTTGATTAACAACAAATCTTACAGTCGCGTAAGCGGGGCATACGATCACGAGACACAAAAAGGAAAGGTCTTGGATTATAGGAAAAGCTACGCTAGGGATGTTTGTCCTTTGATATAGAAAAACATATCAACATAATTATTGGGTTAATTTCAAAAATTACTTATTATATAAGTTAATTTGAAGCGAAATTTATTTTGACATATTTATAAAATAAAATCGTTCAACGACTATAAGGTGAGTTATGTTAACAATAATCCTTTATTAAATCCCAACTTTTTAATTATATATTAAAAATATTTAAAAAACTATTATTTTTTGAATAATATTAAAGATCAAAAAAATATTTTAATTAAAAATATTAATACTAAAAATAAATTAATACCTTTAAATGTACTAAAAAATACTGTTGGAGACTTTAAATATTTTCCTGCGGATTCTAAAGAATGAAAAAATAAAATTTATTTTTTTAACTATAATTATATGAAAAATTTGTTTATTTACGATTTAAATATTTACAAATTAATAAGAAATTATTTTAGTATGTATTTAAATAAAAAACTTATATCTAGTTTTTTTATATACCGTAAAAAAAAATTTTTATCTTTAAATAAGGTTTACATTAGCAAACCTGAAATAAAACATATTAACTCTAGAGCAATTATAACAATATATGTTTATAATAAAGAAAAACTTTCTAATACAAATAATATTAAAGATAAACGAATAAAAATTTTATTAAACATATTAAAAAAACTAATAAAAAAATTAGAAACTATTTTTATTAATAAAGTAGATTTTAATGATAAAAGTACATTTTTAATAAATTTATTTTTATTTAAAAATGTATTTAAATTAAAAATTCTGAAAAAATTAAATTATATTAGAAGAATAAAAATTAAATTTAGTATTAATGAATATAAATTTAAAAGCATATTCTTATCTAAATTAGGTACTTTAGTTGCTAAATTTTATAATAAAAAAATAGAATTTAATATAATTAATTTAAAATCTATTAGACTTAATCCTGACATATTTACAGAATATTTAAGATTAAAATTAAGAAAAAATAGACGTAATGTTTTAAGAAGAATGAATTATATAGTTAATAATATAAAATTACCAAATGTAAATACAAAAATAGAAAGAGCTCGTCTACCTAAAAGTATAAACTTCAATTTATTAGAAAATAAATATAAAAATCTTAATTTAAACAGTATATTAAATAAAAACAGTTTAGATCAAGTATTAAGAAATTTATATAAAAAAATACAAAAAAATATAATATTTAATACTATTAAATATAAAAATATAGGGGGTATAAAATTAGAAATTAAAGGTAGATTAACTAAACGTTATAGAGCAGATAGAGCAGTTTATAAATTAAAATTAAAAGGAGGATTAAGAAATATTGATTCTTGTTATAAAGGTTTATCTACTATGAATTATAGAGGTTATTCTAACTCAGGGTTGGAATATTCAATTAAAAAAGGAAAACGTCGTATTGGGGCTTTCGCTGTGAAAGGTTGAATTAATGGTAAATAAATTATTAATATATATATAATCTAAAATGAAGAAATAGTCTGAACCATTTTGTAAATAATGGAAAGAATAACAAGTTGAACAGGCTAATTTACGCAAGAGTGTACAAAATGAGTGCGTGGTTTGGCACCTCGATGTCGGCTTAACTTATCCTCATGGATGCAGGACCTATGTAGGGTACGACTGTTCGTCGATTAAAAAGTTACACGAGCTGGGTTAAATACGTCGTGAGACAGTATGGTTTCTATCTTCTAGAGGGAATTAGAATATAATAAAGAACATCCTTGTACGAAAGGAATCTGGGAATCACTAGTATTTCTTCGGAAATATATAGTTTTATTAATCTATGGTTTACCTGTTGTTTATATGCCCAGATATTAATTTATATACAATTATATATTGTATAGGGATATTACTTTCACTTAGGTAAGTATATAGTATAGGCACGGCAGGAAAGCTAAGTTAGTTAGAATTAAATACTGAAAGCATATAAGTATGAAATTTACTTTAAAATATTTCTTAAATATACGTAATAAAACATTACGTTAATAGGTTTAGTTTGTAATAATTAAGAGATTTTTAGATACTAAATACTAATTTTATAAATAACAAAATTTTTCAAGGTATATCTTTTTTTTTGCCTGATTAGCATAAAAGCAATGCAATTGTTTTGTAATCAAGAGAAGCAAGTGCAATACTTGCATTGGGCTAAGGATTAGTGGTCAAGCGGTAAGGCATAACCTTTTCAATGTTACTATCACGGGTTCGAATCCCGTCTAGTCTGCTTCAAATCATATAGCAGAGGATATTACTTAATTGGCAAAGTATACTGCTCATAACAGTAAATATAAGTGTTCGAGTCACTTTATCCTTAAATGCGGATTGATGTAAAAGTTAACATAATTGACTCATGACCAATTCATAAAGGTGCGATTCCTTTGTCCGCTTTATCCGAGTGCTGGAATAGGTAGACAGTGCAAACTTAAGCTTTGCTGGTTTTAAACCGTGAACGTTCGAGTCGTTTCTCGGATATTGTTTTTATTATTAATAATAGAACGGGGGTATAATTTAATTGGTAAAATAGTGGTTTTGCGTATCACAATTTCAGGATCGTTGCCTGATATCTCCAATGCTCAAGAAGCTCAATGGTTGAGCGGAATACTGAAGATGTTTAGGTTGTAAGTTCGAATCTTATGTTGGGCAAGGGTAATGATGCAAATGGTAGACATAGATGGCTTAGGACCATTTTTTTTTATTATAAAATTTTACCCGTTCAAGTCGGGTTTACCTTATAATATGTTGTAGACTAATGGGTAAGTCATAAGTTTTTGGTATTTACTATTAAGTGTTCGAATCACTTCAACATAATTATTAAGGTGGATATAGTTCAATAGGTAGAGCAATTGTATGTGGCACAGGTAGTTCTCTGTTCAAATCAGAGTATCCTCCCTAATAGCCCGAATAGTTTAAAGGTAAAACTTTAATTTCATACATTAAAAATGGGAATTCGATTTTCTCTTCAGGCTAATTAGTAAACGTAATAATTTTTATGATATTTATATCTTTATTGTCTTTATTAATTTCTAATGCCGTCACTTTAAGACGAGATATGTCTATTTTATTTAATAGAATAACTATTATAGCTTTAATTTATTCTATTTTACATGATTATACTTGTTTATTCCTTTTAAACAAAGGAATAGGTTTACATGGTGGATTACTTCATATAACAAATATTACACAAGTTTTTCATATTTTTATTTTTTTAATTAGTATATTAATAATACAATTAACTAGTTTTTTCCCAAGAAAAATATGAGTATCTGAATGTTCTTCATTAAAAAATATATTTTTTAACAATTTTATTTATTATAGAACAAAATTTGTTAATAAGATGGGAGAACATTTAAAAATAATTGAATATCCTTTAATTTTATTATTTATAATAAGTGGAGCTATTTTTTTAATATCTACTAATGATTTAATTTCTATTTTTCTTTCTATAGAATTACAAAGTTATGGTTTATATTTATTAAGTACTATATATAGAAATTCTGAGTTGTCTACTACAGGAGGATTAATTTATTTTTTATTAGGAGGTTTAAGTTCATGTTTTATTTTATTAGGTACTGCATTATTATATGCAAATTCAGGTACTACTAGTATAGATGGTTTTTATATAATAACAAGTATAGCTGATATTGATAATACTGAAATTTTATATAAAACTTATTATATAAGTTTTTCTTTACTTATATTTAGTATCGGGTTTTTATTTAAGGTGAGTGCAGCTCCATTTCATTTTTGATCTCCAAATGTTTACGACGCCATTCCAACAATTGTTACTACTTTTGTAGCTATTGTAGCTAAAATATCTATATTTATATTTTTATTAGAATTAGTTTATTACACTAGTAATTATTTTCATGATTTTAATTGAACTTATAGCTTATTAATCAGTTCTTTTTTTTCTTTAATAATAGGAACTATTGTAGGTTTAACGCAATTTAGAATAAAAAGATTATTTGCTTATAGTACTATTTCTCATGTAGGTTTTATATTATTAGCTTTAAGTATTTCTAGTATAGAATCAATTCAAGCATTTATATTTTATTTATTACAATACTCAATTAGTAATTTAAATGCTTTTATTATTCTAATTGCTATAGGGTTTTCAATGTATTATTATATAAGTGATAATAAAGAATATAAAGAATTATTAGATAAAAATAATTCCCCTATACAATTAATTAGTCAATTAAAAGGTTATTTTTATATAAATCCTATCTTATCTTTAAGTTTAATTATAACCATATTCTCATTTGCAGGTATACCGCCTTTAATAGGATTTTTTGCTAAACAGATGGTTTTAAGTGCAGCTTTAGATAAAGGGTATTTTTTTTTATCTATTGTGGCAATACTTACTAGTGTGATAGGTGCAGCATATTATTTAAATATAATAAAAGAAATTTATTTTTATTCACCTCAATATAAAATAAACCCTTTATTAAAAGATTTAGAATTTAATGGTAGTTTTTATAATAAACAAAATAAATTAATTGAAACTGTAAAATTTAAGTATAATAATTTAATTATAAATAGTGTTATATCCATAATAATATCAGTATTGACGTTAATAATATTATTATTTATATTTATAAACAAAGAATGATTAAGTATGGGTACCATATTGGTACAAATTTTATTTAACAATTAAATGAGTAGTATGACTTTATTTATCTTATTTATATGTATAATTGCCTTACTTTTCGTAATTCTTAATTTAATGTTTGCTCCTCATAATCCTTATCAAGAAAAATATTCTATATTTGAATGTGGATTTCATAGCTTTTTAGGTCAGAATAGAACACAATTCGGTATTAAATTTTTTATTTACGCTCTTATATATCTTCTTTTAGACTTAGAAATATTATTAATATTTCCTTTTGCATTAAGCACATATATTAATGATATCTATGGTTTATCTATAGCTTTAATTTTTATAATTATTGTTACAATAGGATTTATATTTGAATTAGGTAAAGGTGCCTTAAAAATAGAGTCAAAACAAAATATAAATACTCTAGAAAAAATAAATACATTAAATATATCTTATGTAGGTAAGATATTAAAAAAATAATTTTTATACAATCAATACCGTATATTTGTCGTTAATATAAATAAGTATGTAGGCGACAAATATATTTATCGGCTTCTTTTAGAGAATTATTTTTCATGGCTGGTGGGGGTCCTTCGGCTCCTTATCATAATATTAATATTATGAGGATTATTTTTACTTTCTCTATGTTAAAAGGCTCTTGTAGTATAATAGTATAAATTATTCCCTAACAGTATCGCTTGAACGATTACAAGATACTATAAAAAGATAAGTAATTTGAGCAAAAAATGACGAATTATTTTTTAATGAAAATCATGAATTTATTAAAATCAGTTTTTGGGTTTGATTCCGGAAAAGAGGCAAAATACGATGTAATCAAGGCTATCCCTAACAAGAAAACCAGTAGCTTCTGAACACCTATTTATGGAATCTATACTAGGGTTTCACGGTTACATTATATTATTACGTTATCTACAATTAAACAACCTAAAAAATCTATTGTTTTACAAAGTAATTTCATTCCTTTTAAGTCTATAACGTTAAAAGGTATTTTAAAAATAATTATATTTTCAATAATCATTTTTTATACCAAATCTTTTATCTATCCTATTCTAATAAAGCATATAACGGATAATTTACTACAAATACATATTATATATAGTATTATAGCATTTCTAATGGGTAGTTTATTAAATGAAGCATTCGATTATATAATTAAAGATATAACTTTAGACTCCTTTAAAAATGTTAATGTTTTTAATCCTAATAAAGATTTAATTAATAACATGAAAAGAGGGGAATCTTCTAAAATGGGAGAATCTTCTAAAGCTGGAGAATCTCCTACAGGAGAATCATCTAAAAGACGTCGTATTATAACAGATTCAGATTATGAATCAGGATCGGATTCCTCAACTAAAAATTTTCATCCTTATTCTGATCAACATTATACCGAGGATACTGAAACAAAAGGTAGTAAATTAGTTAATAGTAATTTACCTGAATTTAAAGAAACTCTAGAAAGCTTAACTAATGAAGAAATAGTTGAAACAATGGATATAATAGATACTATGAAAGAAGAATATAAAAAGAGTAATGTTCCTAGTGCTAAAGCCCAAATACAGAATTTAAATATAAAAGAAAATCTATGTGCAAGCCAATTAGAAGAAAATCTTACGGATGTGGATTCTAAAGGAAAAGGTAAAGAAGTAGCCACTAGTAATGAAAAAGACAAAGATTCTAAAGGAAAAGGTAAAGAAGTAGATAGAACAGACATGCGTAAATAAAAATAAAGTATATTTTTTTAATTTTTCTCGTTATGAATAGAATATAAAAAATATTAAACACTCGTATATATATATATATATTATTAAAATTAATGAAACTAGGTATGATTAATTTTGTTATAAATTTAGATGCTCCAAATGCTTGAGGTACTTACTTTCAAGATAGCGCTACTCCACAAATGGAAGGACTAATTGAATTACATGATAATATAATGTATTACTTAGTAATAATATTATTTAGCGTTGGATGAATATTAGTTTCTATAATTAGAAACTATATCCATACAAAATCTCTTATATCTCATAAGTACTTAAATCATGGAACATTAATAGAATTAATATGAACTATAACTCCTGCTATAATATTAATTTTAATTGCTTTTCCTTCTTTTAAATTATTATATTTAATGGATGAAGTTAATGATCCTTCAATGTCAATTTTAGCTGAAGGTCATCAATGATATTGAAGTTATCAATATCCTGATTTTTTAAATACTGATAACGAATCGATAGAATTTGATTCATATATAATACCAGATTCTGATTTAGAAGAAGGAGGATTAAGAATGTTAGAGGTGGATAATAGAATTATTATTCCTGAATTAACACATATTAGATTTATTATTACATCAGGAGATGTAATACATTCTTTTGCTTGTAATTCTTTAGGAATTAAAGGAGATGCTTATCCTGGTAGATTAAATCAAGCATCCGTATTTGTAAACAGAGAGGGAGTTTTTTATGGGCAATGTTCAGAAATATGCGGAATACTTCATAGTTCAATGCCTATTGTTATTGAATCTGTAAGCTTAGAAAAATTTCTTACTTGATTAGATGAACAATAATAGTATTATTATTATTATATAATATTTATATAAAGTAGAATTAACCCTACTTTATATAAAAGTATGGTAGTTTAAAGGTAAAACAGAATGCTACGGACATTCCAACATAAGTTCAAATCTTATACATATTATTTTTCCATTTTATAATAATAGTACAATAAAAAAAAATTATTTATGAATATAACTTTAATACTTTTTTTAATAGGAATTTTAGGATTTATATTGAATAGAAAAAATATAATATTAATGCTTATTTCTATAGAAATAATGCTTTTATCTATAACATTTTTAATATTGATAAGCTCACTAAATATTGATGATATAATTGGACAAACTTATGCTATATATATAATAGTAGTTGCAGGAGCTGAATCCGCAATAGGATTAGGTATTTTAGTAGCCTTTTACAGATTAAGAGGAAGTATTGCCATAGAATATAAATAATGTATTTAAGTATAATAGTTTTACCTTTATTAGGATCTATAGTTTCTGGCTTTTTTGGTAGAAAAGCCGGTGTCAGCGGAACACAAATATTAACATGTTTAAGTATAATATTTACAGTTATATTATCTTTAATAGCTTTTATTGAAATAGGATTTAACAATACTCCTGTTTTAATTAAATTATTTAATTGAATAGTCACAGAAGAATTTAATATTCTTTGAGTTTTTCAATTTGATAGTTTAACTGTATCTATGTTAATACCTGTATTAATAATAAGCTCTTTAGTACATATATATTCAATAGGATATATGAATAATGATCCTCATAATCAAAGATTTTTTAGTTATTTAAGTTTATTTACTTTCATGATGATAATACTTGTAACAGCTAATAATTATTTATTGATGTTTGTAGGATGAGAAGGTGTAGGGGTTTGTTCTTATCTTTTAGTTAATTTTTGATTTACAAGAATAGCAGCTAATCAAAGCTCTATATCTGCTTTTTTAACTAATAGAGTTGGAGATTGTTTTTTAACAATAGGAATGTTCACAATATTATGATCATTAGGTAGTCTAGATTATAATATTGTTTTTTCATTAGTTCCTTATATTAATGAAAATATAATTATTATAATGGGAATTTGTTTATTAATAGGTGCAATGGCAAAAAGTTCTCAAGTAGGTCTTCATGTATGATTACCTATGGCAATGGAAGGACCCACACCTGTATCGGCTTTAATACATGCAGCAACAATGGTTACTGCTGGTGTATATCTGTTAATGCGTTCATCTTCTTTAATAGAATATAGTTCAACTATATTATTACTATGCTTATGATTAGGTGCAATAACTACAGTATTTAGCTCTCTTATTGGTTTATTTCAACAAGATATTAAAAAAGTTATTGCATATTCTACAATGAGTCAACTTGGAATGATGGTTATAGCAGTAGGATTATCATCTTATAATCTTGCTTTATTTCATTTAATTAATCACGCTTTTTACAAAGGATTATTATTTTTAGGAGCAGGAGCAGTTATTCATGCTATAGCTGATAATCAAGATTTTAGAAAATACGGAGGATTAATATCATTTTTACCTTTAAGTTATTCTGTTATTCTAATAGCAAGTTTAAGTTTAATAGCTTTTCCTTTTATGACAGGATTTTATAGTAAAGATTTTTTATTAGAATCTGCATATGGTCAATATTCCTTCAATAGTATAGCCGTATATACTATAGCCGTTATAGGAGCGATTTTTACTACTTTATATTCTGTTAAAGTTCTTTATTTAACATTTTTAAGCAGCCCTAATGGATCAATAACATATTATAAGCATGCTCATGAAAATGATATATTTATTAGTTTACCTTTAGTAATTTTAGCCATCTTTTCTATAATTTTTGGATTTATAACTAAAGAAATATTTATAGGATTAGGTTCAGGTTTTTTTTCAGATAATAGTATTTTTATTCACCCTATTCATGAATTAACTATAGATACAGAATTTACTATATCACCTCTATTAAAAATATTACCTTTTATTTTTAGTATATTCTTTATTATTACAGCTCTAATTTATTCCGAATTTTTATCTGAATCTTTAATGAATTTTAAATTATCTAGATTAGGCTATTATATTTTTGGTTTATTAAACCAGAGATTTTTAATAGAATTATTTTATAACACATATATTACAAATTTAGTTTTAAATTTAGGAGGACAAACCACAAAAATTTTAGATAAAGGTAGTATAGAATTACTAGGGCCATCTGGGTTAGAAAAAGGATTAGTTAATTTAAGTAAAAGTATAAATAATTTAAGTACAAGTATTATACCTATTTATGGTGTATATATCGTAACAGGATTTATTTTTTATTTATTTATTATATCATTATCTTATTATACTGTTTTATTACTAATATTATCATTAATTATAACTCAACAAATTTATAAAGATACTTTAAAAATAAAATAGAATTTAAATAATCCACCCTAATATATTACATTTTGATTATAAAATACAACATAAATATACTTTTTATATTTTAAATTTATTTAAAATATAAAAAAAATGTGTTAGTTTAACAATAAAACATTATAATAATAAAAATATAAGTTTAAATCTTATACATATTAATTTTCTGTATATTTATTAATATATTAATAATTTAGACATAGACACATATATAATAGGTATATATATATACCTATTATATAGACTTCCGTTACTATCAATATTGAATGAAGTCTTTTAATTAAAAGATAAAACATAAAAAGATAAATTAGACGCGTTTAAAAATATATAAGAAAAAAAAAATAAATTCATGAGGACATTAAAAAGTAATTCGTTGTTACATCTGGTAAATTCCTACGTTATAGATACATCACAACCAAGCAATATAAGTTACTTATGAAATTATGGTTCTTTATTATTAATTTGTTTAATAATACAAGTTGTAACGGGGGTTACTTTAGCTATGCACTACAGTGCAAACATAACAGAAGCCTTTAACTCCATAGAGCACATCATGCGAGATGTAAATAATGGATGATTAATTCGTTATTTACATAGTAATACGGCCTCCGCTTTCTTTTTTTTAGTGTATTTACATATAGGAAGAGGTATATACTATGGATCTTACAGATCACCAAGAACTTTAGTTTGAGTTATAGGTACAATAATACTTATAGCTATGATGGGTACAGCTTTCCTTGGTTATGTTTTACCATACGGACAGATGTCTTTATGAGGTGCTACTGTTATTACAAATCTGATTAGCGCAATTCCTTGAGTTGGGGGAGATATTGTTGAGTTTATTTGAGGGGGTTTCTCAGTAAACAATGCTACTTTAAACAGATTTTTCGCTTTACACTTTGTCTTACCATTTATATTAATTGCATTAGTTTTAATGCATTTAATTGCTCTTCATGAAACAGCAGGATCAGGTAACCCATTAGGTATATCAGGTACTTATGATAGAATACCTTTTGCTCCTTATTATTTATTTAAAGATTTAATTACAATATTTATTTTTTTTATAGGTTTAAGTTTATTTGTATTCTTTATGCCTAATGTATTAGGGGATAGCGAAAATTATATAATGGCTAACCCTATGCAAACTCCAGCTGCTATTGTACCAGAATGATATCTTTTACCTTTTTATGCAATATTAAGATCTATACCTAATAAATTATTAGGAGTTATTGCAATGTTTAGTGCCTTAATAATTATAGCCATATTACCTATTACAGATTTAGGTAAATCAAGAGGATCTCAATTTAGACCTTTAATTAAAATAGTTTTTTTTGTATTTGTTGCCAATTTTATATGTTTAGACCTATTAGGAGCTATGCATGTAGAAACACCTTTTATAGAAATAGGACAATTAAGTACAATTATATATTTTTTATCTTTTATAGTAGTTATACCCGCTATTTCTATATATGAAAATACTTTAGTTTATTTACATTTAAATAATAATATTATTAAATAATTATATACTTTAGTTTAAAAAAAAAATTTCTAATACATTTATAACTACATATAAAGATTGAAATAATAAATATATACATTATAGTAGAGGAAGCTAATTTAAAATTATTAAAAAATTTTTATATTAAGCTTAATTTTATTTACAACAATTAATTTTTATTAATTAAAATAAATAAAATATATTTTTATATAATAAATAAATTAAAAAATATATAATTAAAATAATATATTTTATAGGATTATGCCGTATGTGGTTATACACGTCGATTGCAAATCGAAGGGCTGGGGTTCGATTCCTCCCTAATCCTTTTCAATTTTATATAATATATTAATTACTAATATTAAAAGTAAATTTTATTACTAAATAGTAATACAAGGCCGGCGAAGCAATAAAAAAGATATTGAAAATGAATATAATTTAGTATCTTCAATATCTATGTTTAAAGAAAGATGGTTATTATCAACAAATGCAAAAGATATAGGTACATTATATTTAATTTTTGCATTATTTTCTGGATTAATAGGGACAGCGTTTTCTGTCTTAATAAGAATGGAATTAAGTGGACCAGGAGTACAATATATTGCAGATAATCAATTATATAACAGTATCATAACAGCTCATGCTTTATTTATGATATTTTTCATGGTTATGCCTGCCTTAATAGGAGGTTTTGGTAATTTCTTATTACCATTAATGGTAGGTGGACCTGATATGGCTTTTCCAAGATTAAATAACATAAGTTTCTGATTATTACCTCCTAGTTTATTATTATTAGTATTTTCCGCTTGTATAGAAGGAGGAGCAGGTACAGGTTGAACTATTTATCCTCCATTGTCAGGAATACAAAGTCATAGTGGACCTAGTGTAGATTTAGCAATTTTTGCTTTACATTTATCAGGTGTAAGTAGTTTATTAGGTGCTATAAATTTTATAACAACTATTCTTAATATGAGAGCCCCTGGTATTAAATTACATGGTTTAACTTTATTTGGATGAGCAGTAGTAATTACAGCTGTCTTATTATTATTATCTTTACCTGTATTAGCTGCAGGAATAACAATGGTATTAACAGATCGAAATTTTAATACATCATTCTTTGAAACAGCAGGTGGAGGTGATCCTATTTTATTTCAACATTTATTTTGATTTTTCGGTCATCCTGAGGTTTATATATTAATTGTACCAGGTTTTGGTATAATAAGTACAACTATTTCAGTAAATTCAAATAAATTAATATTTGGATATATAGGAATGGTATATGCTATGATGTCTATTGGAATATTAGGATTTATTGTTTGAAGTCATCATATGTATACTGTTGGTCTTGATGTAGACACAAGAGCTTATTTTACAGCAGCTACATTAATTATTGCAGTTCCTACAGGTATTAAAATTTTTTCATGATTAGCTACATGTTACGGAGGATCTTTAAAATTAACTCCTTCAATGTTATTTGCATTAGGTTTTGTTTTTATGTTTACAATAGGAGGATTAAGCGGAGTTGTTTTAGCTAATGCTTCATTAGATATTGCTTTCCACGATACTTACTATGTAGTAGCTCATTTTCATTATGTCCTAAGTATGGGTGCAGTATTTGCGTTATTTAGTGGATGATATTTTTGAGTACCAAAAATACTAGGTTTAAACTATAATATTACATTATCAAAAATACAATTTTGAATATTATTTATAGGGGTTAATCTTACATTTTTCCCTCAACATTTTTTAGGTTTACAAGGAATGCCTCGTAGAATTAGTGATTACCCTGATGCATATACAGGGTGAAATTTAATTAGTAGTTTTGGATCTATAATTAGCGTAATAGCTACTGGATTATTTTTATATATTGTTTATATACAATTAGTAGAAGGTAAACCTGCAAGTAGATACCCTTGATTAACACCACAGTTCTATACAGATGCTTTACAAGCTAACCTAAATAGAAGTTATCCTAGTATAGAATGAGGTTTAAATAGCCCACCTAAACCTCATGCATTTACAAGCTTACCTTTACAAAGTAATTTTTTTTTTAATTTTAAAAAACACTTCTCCGTGAGAAATATTCTTTTAATATTTGTACCAGGGGCGGTACTTTTTCTTTTGAAAAAGTATTGCCACAATAGCATTGAAAATATTACACTCGATATATTATTTAGTATAAGTATTTTTTGTGCTGTTGTAAGAGCGTTTTTGTTAGCTTCTTTTGAAGAGTTTTTTCTAGAACACAAGGAAGGACCATTAAAATCAAAGAACTTTGAAGAAAAAATTTTTAATTTAGCAAAAGATAATGAGGATAATAGTGAAAAAAAATCTTCCAATAACAATAACTCTTCGGATAAACAAGAAGAAAGTGCTCCATCTAGCAGTAAAGATGATTCATTAATTATGCCTAAATCCTTCTTACAAGGTTTAAGTAAAGCTTCCTTAGAAAATTTACGTGAACAATTTGACAATACATTAGAAACTTCTACTTCTGTTGAAGAATTAACCGCTGCACAAAAGCAATTAGACGCTATAGATAATGAACTTGATAAAAGATCTAATAATAATTCAGATTCTGATGAAGATGATTCTAAAGTTAATGAAGGTAGTTCTCCTTCTAATGCTAATGAAAACAATGATAAGTCTACACCGTCAGGTGCTGCTACTCAAGCCTTTAGAGGGGTTAGCGATAATGATTTAAGAGCAGAAATAGAAGAACTTGAAAAAGAAAAATCTAATATAGATCCGGGTACAAAAGAATATGAAAATCTTACTAATCAATGACTTTTTCGTAATCATGTTTTAAATGAAAGAAGAATATATTCTACTCAAGTAGAAACTTCTCAAGTTGAAGAAAAAAAACCTGAATATACAGGAAAAGGGAAAGAAGTGGATAGAGGTGAAACATCTAAATATAAAGGAAAAGGTAAAGAAATAGATAAAAGTTAAATAACTATAATTTTATTACTAAAAAAAATAAAAAAGTATTAATACTTTTTTTTCTTATTAGCTCAATGGTAGAGCCGGATACTTCTAATATCTTAATTTTAGTTCGAATCTAAAATAAGAATAACTAAAAGTAATTATTTTATTATTAATTTTTATTAAACATTATAAAATAATTATTTAAATACTTTAAATGATATATACACCAACTTTAATATCAGTAATTGAAGTAATAATATTGCTTATTCCTGTTTTATTAGGAGTAGCTTATGTAACAGTAGCAGAAAGAAAAACGATGGCAAGTATGCAAAGAAGATTAGGACCAAATACTGTAGGATATTATGGTTTATTACAAGCATTTGCAGATGCATTAAAATTAATATTAAAAGAATATATAGCTCCTACACAAGCAAATATGATTTTATTTTTTTTTGGTCCAATTATTACATTAATTTTTGCATTCTTAGGTTATGGTGTAGTGCCTTATGCACCTGGATTAGCAATTAGTGACTTTAATTTAGGTATATTATATATGTTAGCTGTTTCTTCTTTGGCAACATATGGAATATTGTTAGCAGGATGAAGTGCTAATAGTAAATATGCATTTTTAGGATCTCTTAGAAGTACAGCTCAATTAATTAGTTATGAATTAGTATTAAGTTCAGCTATTTTATTAGTAATATTTTTAACAGGAAATTTAAATTTAACTGTTAATATAGAATCTCAAAGAACAATTTGATTTATATTACCATTATTTCCCATATTTATTATATTTTTTATAGGCTCAATAGCAGAAACTAACAGAGCTCCTTTTGATTTAGCAGAAGCTGAATCAGAATTGGTTAGTGGATTTATGACAGAACATGCTGCAGTTATATTTGTTTTTTTTTTCTTAGCTGAATATGCTAGTATTGTTTTAATGTGTATATTAACATGTATATTATTTATAGGAGGTTACCTATTAATAGATTATACGCAAATATTTACCATATTTAATGAAATTTTTTTTAATTTATTTTTTACAAATTCAATATATTCATTACAATGTTATCTAGAAAATATATTTTCTAGCTTTATTTTAGAAGGATTATTTTATGGATTATGTTTAGGTTTAAAAAGTTCAATAATGATATTTATTTTCATTTGAGCTAGAGCTTCTTTCCCCAGAATACGTTTTGACCAATTAATGGAATTTTGTTGAACAGTACTATTACCTCTTGTTTTTGCTTTTATAATATTAATACCTTGTATTTTGTATAATCTTAATATATTACCTATTAATATAAATTTATTATAAAAACAAATTTATATAAATTATAGACATTTTCATCACTATGTTCTTAGTTCTGATGTATATTTTTATTTGTTAAAAAATTTTGGAAAAATATTATTTTTTTCATAAGATAATGTTATTATCTTCTTTATTATTAATACCTATTATAGGTATTTTTTTAATTTGTTGTGATGCCTCTTATGAGTCAGAAATATCAAAAGGAAAATATTATAAACATATTGCACTTACGACTTCTATTGTTAATTTAAGCCTATCGTTAATTTTATATCTTTTATTTGATTTTAGTAATAATCAATTTCAATTTGTACAAGAAAATTATGATTTAAGTTTATTCAATCTTTATTTAGGTGTAGATGGAACTTCAATCTATTTTGTATTGTTAACAACAATAATAATGCCTATAGCATTAATATCTAATTGAAATTCTATATTTGATAATATAAAAGCTTATTTAATAATAATGTTACTATTGGAGACATTATTATTAGGAGTATTTTTAGTATCAGATATATTATTATTTTATATCTTCTTTGAAAGCATATTACCACCTTTATTTATACTAATAGGATTATACGGGTCTAATAATAAAGTTAGAGCAAGTTTTTATATATTTTTATATACACTTTGAGGATCATTATTTTTGTTATTATCTATTTTAACAATATCATCGATAATGGGTACTACAGATTTTGATGCTTTATTTAAAACGAATTTTGATTATACTACTCAATTATTTTTATTTTGCGGTATATTTATAGCCTTTGCTGTAAAAACTCCTACTATATTTTTAAATAATTGATTATTAAAAGCTCATGTAGAATCTCCTTTAGGTGGTAGTATTATACTTGCAGCTATTGTTTTAAAATTAAGTTTATATGGTATATTTAGATTAATTTTACCTATATTACCTAAAGCTTTTTTAGATTGTAGTTACATAGTCTATGTTATCGGTGTAATTACTATTATATATGCTAGTTTTAGTACATTAAGAACCATAGATGTTAAAGAATTAATAGCCTATAGTTCTGTATCTCACGCAGCAGTTTATTTAATAGGAGCATTTACTAATACAATAGAAGGAATAGAAGGAAGTATACTTTTAGGTTTAGCTCATGGGTTTGTATCTAGTGGTTTATTTATTTGTGCCGGTGGTGTATTATATGATAGATCTGGTACTAGATCTATTTATTTTTATAAAGGAGTAGCACAAATAATGCCATTATTTTCTATAATATTTTTCATATTATCTTTGGGTAATTGTGGAGCACCTTTAACTTTAAATTTTATAGGTGAATTTATGTCATTATATGGAGCATTTGAAAAATTATCCTTTTTAGGTTTAATGGCTAGTTCTTCTATTATACTTTCAGCTGCTTATACTATTTATATGTTTAACAGAATAGCATTTGGTGGAGCTTTCAGTAAATTTTTTGAAGAAAATATAAATGATATAACAAAAAGAGAATTTTTTATATTATTTATATTAGTTTTATTTACAATAATATTTGGAATATATCCTACTTTCATATTAAATGGTTTACATTATTCTGTAGCAAGTCTAATATACTATATTTAAAAAAAATTTATAAAAATTTTTCGTTAAAAATTTTTAACGTCACTACTCTATATTAAAAGTATTAAAATATAAATATATAATGCCTCAATTAGTTCCTTTTTATTTTATAAATGAAGTAACATTTACATTTATTATAATTATAATTACTCTTTATTTCTTATCTAAGTATATATTACCTAGATTTGTTCGTTTATTTTTATCTCGTATTTTTATATCAAAATTATTTTAAAATAAAAATTTAATTTATTAAATTTATATACAAAAATATAAGTAAAGAAAAACTTATATGTATATTTTCGATTATTAAGGTTTATGTATTATACAAAAAATAATGTCTATTTTAAATTCAAATAACTTTAATCAAAATATTTCTAGTCCTTTAAGTCAATTTGAAGTAAGAGATTTATTATTTATAGATCTACCTATCTTAGAAAATTTACATTTTTCTATAACAAACATAGGATTTTTTTTAACGATAGGTACTATTTTTATTATTATATTAAACATATCAAGCACAAATTTTAACAAATTAGTAAGTAATGAATGATCTATAAGTCAAGAATCTATATATGCGACTATACATAGTATAGTAACAAATCAAATAAACCCTAAATCAGGTCAAATTTATTTTCCTTTTATTTATACTTTATTTATTTTTATTTTAATTAATAATTTAATAGGTATGATTCCTTACAGCTTTGCTTCAACTAGTCATTTTGTATTAACATTTGCTCTTAGCTTTACAATAGTTTTAGGTGCAACAATATTAGGATTTCAAAGACATGGTTTAAAATTTTTTTCTCTTTTTGTACCAGCAGGTTGTCCTTTAGCATTATTACCGCTATTAGTAACAATAGAATTAATATCTTATCTTGCTCGTAATATATCTTTAGGCTTAAGATTAGCTGCAAATATAACAGCTGGTCATATGCTATTAAATATATTAAGTGGTTTTGTTTATAATATAATGAATGCAGGAATTTTATATATTATATTAGCAATAATACCTTTAGCTTTTATTATAGCATTTTCAGGGTTAGAATTAGGAATAGCTTTAATTCAAGCACAAGTATTTGTGGTCTTAACATCTTCTTATATAAAAGATGGATTAGATTTACATTAATTTTTTAATTAATTTAAAAATTTTAAATTTAGGGATAAAAAAAAAGTTTAATAACTTAGGGAAAGTCTAAAGTTTATAATATATAAAAATAAAAAATTTAAATAAAAATTTAAGGTATTCAGTAGAAAATAATAAAAAAAGATTTAAATAATTTAATATTTATAATAACAATTTTTATGAAAACACAAGCTTATATAAAACTTTTATTTAGAAAGAATATTTCACAGGACCTAGCTTATTTTCATCCTAAGAAAAATTTTAGTATATACTTTATAGTGATGTAAATGATAACATTTACAAAAAAAAGATGAGTTTGGTGATGGCTCTGAATGAACGCTGTCCAAATACTTGACACATGCTAATCGTACGTTTAATTTTACAGTGCTAAATTTAGTACTTTATATAGTTTTATATTATATTAAAATAATATTTATTTTAATATTTTGATTAAAAGTGGTGAACAGGTGAGTATTAGATTATCTCACTGCCTTGAAGAGGAGGATGAAATCCTTCATATATAAAAAAGATATAGTAAAAATATCTGCTTTAAGAGGACCCGATATATCACAGAGATAGGTAGTTGTTAAGGTAATTACTTAACAAGCTTAAAATTCTCTTAGTCGAAACTGAAAAGGTTGATCGACCACATTGGGGATGAAAAAATCCCAAGGCAAAACAAGCACAGCAGTGGGGAATATTGGTCAATGGCCTAACGGCTGAACTGGTAACTTGGAGGATAAAGTAAAAAAAGAAAAGACAATAGTAAAAAAAAAATAATAATCTATTAATTAATTATGTATATCTAACTATATAATTGATAATGACAATATATATATATGTCTCGACTAAATTGCGTGCCAGCAGTCGCGGCAATACGCAGGAGACTAGTGTTATTCATCTTAAATAGGTTTAAAGGGTACCCAGGCGGTAAAATACCATAAAAGGTATTATTTTACTAGAGTTTAATATAAGGAGGTCGTACTGAAAGGAAGAGAGATAAAATACTGTTATACCTACGGGACTGGTAAAGGCGAAAGCAACCTTTTATGTAAAAACTGACGCTGAAGGACGAAGGCGCATAGCTCAAAAAGGATTAGGTACCCAAGTAGTCGTAGCAGACAACGCTGAATGCTATAGGTTAGATAATTATTTAGTCTATAAATGAAAATGTAAGCATTTCACCTCAAGAGTAACGTGGCAACGCGGGAACTGAAATCACTAGACCGTTTCTAACACCAGCAGTGAAGTATGTTGTTTAATTCGATGATCCACGAAAAACCTTACCACAATTTGTA